>Ga0208783_10001845_pt1 | contig 12386 bp, 1 predicted proteins | sample DEB19_08_DNA_2_FD_184529 | JGI IMG/M metagenome (GOLD analysis project Ga0208783, IMG submission 184529) | Aqueous microbial communities from the Delaware River and Bay under freshwater to marine salinity gradient to study organic matter... | ecosystem: Environmental > Aquatic > Marine > Coastal... | reverse complement strand
TTGTAGTCCCTGTACTCCTTGAGCACCCTGAGCACCCTGAGCACCAATAGGACCTACATTACCTTGTAGTCCCTGTACTCCTTGAGCACCCTGAGCACCTTGAGCACCAATAGGACCTACATTACCCTGCACTCCTTGAAATCCCTGAGCACCCTGAGCACCCTGAGCACCAATAGGGCCTACATTACCCTGCACTCCTTGAAATCCCTGAGCACCCTGCGCACCCTGAGCACCAATAGGGCCTACATTACCCTGCACTCCTTGAAATCCCTGAGCACCCTGAGCACCTTGAGCACCCATAGGGCCTACGTTACCTTGAATTCCTTGAGCTCCTTGAACTCCTATAGCTCCTTGTGGACCTAAAGCTCCTCTCCTAGCTTTAGCAATAGTATATAATTTATTTATTGTTACACTATTATAAGTTGCTGTTAGAGCAAAAGAAACATTATCACTTGTCCAACTAGCTCCACTTAGGCTGTATACTCCACTAGAGTTAATACTTATAGTTAATCCATCTATTGTACTAGCACCTAAAACTGCATAAGTAACCCCACTAGTAATTAAATTAGGGCCATCGTATACTTTAAACTCCCCACCTGCATTAGTAAGTACATACCCTGTCCCATCTTGTAAAGCATCGACTACTACAGCTTCATTAGTCAATAATCCCGATATAGTGACAGCTCTCTTTGTACTACCAGCAACTACAGAACTGTAATCACTATAATATTCTCTAGTCTGAGCTCCCCCTGTTGTTTGTTCTACTCGTACTGCCTTTGTTCTAAGCCAGTAGTAGAAAGGTGTACTTACAGGAATATTGTCAAAGCCAGTATCTATGTAAATTTGAGCATCCGCTGGAAGAAGAGCTAATAAAATTGCTGTAGCAGCAGGGTTATTACCATCTAAAGCAGTACTTCTCCAAATTTCTACTTCACCCGTAATTCCATCATATACTGGAGTAGTCCACTGTACTGTAATTTGTCCTAATTGTTCATTAGAAGATGCAGTAGAAGTAGCTGTAATATTTGTTGGGGCAGCCGGAGTAGCAAAAGTTCTAGGGGCTGAATTCTCTAATAAAGTTACTGACTTTTTGCTTGGTACGATATTGTAAATAGAGTCATTATATTCTTCAGCTGCTACAGTAACTAAGCAGTCTTCTCTATGAGCTAAACTTGTAACTCTAAAGTATTTTCCAGCTTCCCAGCCAAATCTAGGATAAATAATTCTAATCAGGTCGTTTGGCGTTAAGCCCATAGCGATCGGACGCATAGTAAAACTAATTGTTCTACTATAGCGGGATCTACGTAGAGTTTGCTCTACACTCATTCGAGCATTATAGTAGTTTGTAATTCCTTCCAGTTCGAAATTAGTAGATTTTACTACGCCTCGATCCTCCGATAAAAAGTCGGAGTTAAAGAAAGTTACTGCTCTAGTATTAAAATTATTTTGTGGGTCTGGTATATTAGCAGATAAAGAATTATAAGATTTACTAAGCCCTTCATCTTTAATAGTAATATCGCCTACTATATCTTCTTTTTCAATTACTCTAATATTTGACCCAATACTAATATATTCTACATCAAAATCGTCAGCAGAAGTTGCTCCAAGCTGAAGATTAACCCCGCTAATATATGAATCTCCCCAGTCTGTTCCTCCCTGGGTTAATACGCTCATATCCCAAGTAAGTGTAACCCAAGTATTAATTAGTGTAGTATCAGGAATAACTTCTCTATAGCTATCGGATGCTGCATGGTCTAAAGTGCTATAAGTTACTTTTCCAGCCCAGCCTGTTCCAGCTGTACGCCTAACTTTGGCTTGAATTATTAAATTTTCAGACCCCTTAAATAATATTCCTGTTTTAGAAATTACAGGATTATTAGCCGTAGAATAGATTGTTGAATAACCACTTTCGTTATTTAAAAAGGTGGCATTTGTAGCATCCCAACCTTCTACGCCGTTCTGAAAGTTCCACCACTTATCTTCATCGCTATTACGTTGTGTCTCAACATACAAAGCATACTTCCCATCTTCAAAAGTGAGAATACCATTAAAGTGTTGTAATAAATTACTGATATTACCAAAAATAGGTTGAGAAGTATCTATTAAAATATTACCTTGATGACGAGTTACCCATCTTTGGTCATGAGAATCCCAGCCTAAGTATTTCCAGTACTTAATAAAGTCCGAATCATAAAGGCTATAGTCTACTATAGGATTACCTAAGTTAGTAGCTAAGTTAATATTTTGAGACGCTGCATTCCCGGAGACCTTAGTGAGCGTAAAAGTAAAAGAAGAAGTAGCATTTGTACTTACTGTGCTCTGTACACCCGCAGTCGTAATTCTATAGAGAGTGCTGGAGCTATTGTCATATACCACATCTCCTACGGCTCTTGTTGCCCAAGTATTAAACTTATTTGTTAATTTACCGATACAATCTGTAAAGGTAGCATAATTATTGCCATTAGAGAAAGATATATCAATTATACGACCTTGCCACTTAAAGGAAGTACTCTCATATTTATAGACATCCCCTATATAATACGTGTGTCCAGCGGGGATAATAATCTTTACGTCAGAGCGAGTATCACATAATCTAGCGGCCTCTAAGAAACTATCCCTATTTATTTGCGATTCAACTAAGCCTGCTCCATAACGCTTATTCGTCATGTAGTCTAACAGCATAATACCAAAGTTAGTAGTAGGACGGTAATCCCCATACTCCATTGGTAGTAGTATTTCTACAGTCGAAGTAGTAGAAGGAACTTCTTCGGCGGACAGCGGATAATACAGAGTTAATATCTTATTAGTGCCATCATAGTCAGTGATAGTTCTATAAGTAATAGATCTTGTGCCATCTGGCAAAGAATTAGTAATTTTTGCTACATAGTTATTATAAATGTCATCTGTAGCACTTCCAGAAGATAACTTAATTTTATTAGTGATATTAAAATATAAGTTTGAAGAATCTACGCTCGTAGTACCACTATTTTGAAGAGTTACATTAGTAGTGCTAGTTACAGTTATTTTATAATTAGAGCTAATAGTATAATTAACAGTCGTACCTTGGGATAAAGTACCTGGTTCTGGACTTAGAGCTAAACTAAGGGCTCCTTCTACACCAGTTGTACCTACTAAATGCCCTGGCAAAGCATCACTAAGAGTTGCAGTTATCTGGGATGAAGCTACTGAATAGCTAGAAACTTTTTTCTTGAAAGATTCTCCAATTCCAAAAGAGCCTAAGGAAAAATCATGAGTAACCATATACCAACGGTCACCCGTTGCATTTTGCATATAAAAAGCTTTTGAAGCCATTAATATAGCTTGGTCGTTGAGATTTAGAGTAAATCTAAATCTATGATCCTGAATACTCTTATGCCCATAAAAAAACCATTTATCTATTATCTGAACATTTGATACTAACAGTGCATTATTAGAGGTTAAGTAAATAGAAACGGTAGAGCCGAGGGGGAATAATGTATTTGAAGCTGAAACATTTCTTGGATCAGTAGCAAAGCTATAGTCATAATTATAACTAGGAAGTAGAGACCCCTTCACAGTATACTCTAGTTTCGGTACAGTTGTTTGATCCGCAGTTATATGGGTTTTTTGAACTGCGTATACCGTATCTAAAAGTCTATGATCTGGCCCCCAGTAATTATTTACGGCTAAATTTGAATCATCTTGGAGTTTAAATCCTTGGCCTGCTACAGCTCCTGGATTATTAGCATTGGCTTGGTCAACCATTACTGCGGAAGCAAGTTGATCAGACAAGCCCATTTTTACTTCAAGGTCAATTGTAGTAGGACTTGTTATATTAAATTTTCTTTCATGTATTAATCCTGACCCTGCCGTATTTACAGAAGACCCTGCAGTAGGAGTATATACCGGGGCAGCCGCGTTTTCTATAGCAAATTGAATTGCAGCGGCTGCTTCTGGACTAATACCCACATTGACGGGTCCAAATTCAGAAGTAGTATTATAATATTGAGCATAATTAATATTAGCTACTGTAGAAGTTTGAGATGCGGCACCACCTAGTACATCGCCTCTATCTGCTCGACCGTAGCAAAGAACATTAACACTATCACCACTACTTCTTGCAGTATAATCTATTTCGTCTGTGCAAATAAGAGGGTTATCATCTACATAAACATTTAGTATACTTTGTACTGGCCCCTCACAAATTGCATCTACTAAAAATACCTTGCTTGGGTCTGTGGAAGAAGTATCAACAAAAACTGGAATAGCATCTGTACGACGCACTCCATATATTACTGGCAAGTACCTAGCTTGTAAATTAAATCTAAGGTCTACCTCTCTCTTTACCGGAACCTCATAAGGTCTAAGACTTACTTTTTTATTAGTACCCAACGGGCCAGAAGATGTTTGTTTCTTATACCGAGTTTCCATAGCAGTATAAGTAGCAAGAACATCAAGAGCTGTATTTCCATGTTGAAAGCCTTTGTCATAAGCATATTCTGGACGAATTACTCCTCTGTGGGAGGCGTTTCCATTTGCGTCTAGTGCTCTATGAAATTCGTCAGCGGTTAAACGACCTCTAACTTGCTCAAAGTCTGCCCAATGATTTCGTATAGTCCAAGATATTGTAGCATTTCCCCCAATGTTTTCCTTATACTCGGCATTGGTAATAATTCCATTAAAAAGAAGAACGGGGTCTCCAATAAATACTGAAGGGTCGTCAACTTTAAAAAATGCCTTATATATGAAAACCTGGCGATTAATAAAGTTAGTGGATTTTTCTATATCTATTAGAGCATTTATCTCACTACTAGCAAGCGAGACAGTATAATTTTTATTTGATTCAGAACTAATAGCACTATCAACTACTTCGAGTGCGATAGTTTTTCCAAAATCTCCCCTAAAGCTAGTAATTCTAAAAACTTTTCCATCATTGGCACCCGCAGGGCTACCAGAAGCCGTAAATTTAACTAAATCTCCTTCCTGAAATCCCGCTAGAGAAAAACTATCATTAGCTGCAGTAACTTCAGCTCCGGAGAAAGTAAAAGATTGTGCTGGTAAATATGCGTCGATACTAGTGGCATCTAGAGAGATTGTAATATTTGATATTTTAGTTTCAGAGGCCTCTGTTACCGAGCTAACTTTAGATATCTTATTGGCGCGATATATTTGTTGTCCATTTGCTACATAGCTTTGAGATGTACGATCCCAATAAGTTGAGCCGTCGTTGTACCCTATGTCATATCCAGCATCAGTAACATAGGCATATCTAGTATACTTATCACTAAAAGCAATAGTACCGTTATCTAGAAGAGTACCACCTATCTTTGTAGGTCTTTCAAATTTTATCAGATGAGCGTAAATAAAAGGCTCATTATTTGAAAGATGAACGGTTAATTGGGGATTAGTGTCTAACTTAGCCATTACGGTAGCGCCTCTTCTAAACTTAGGTTAAATTGATATAACCCATTGACTCCTAGGGAGTATTCTTGTACTTCTGCTTTTGGTGTAACTCTGAATTTTGGGTAGTCAAATTTTAAGGTTGCTGTACTAGGTACAGTATATGTAAGTGGGGGTGTAAAGTGAATTCGCTTCTTATTTGCATCACCAGCATCTATAACAGTATTATAATCTGTCGAAGTTTCAGTACGTGTAATCATGTAAGCTTTTACATGATTAGTATTATATTGGTCAGTAATTGTAAATATATCTCCAGGTTTTGGAATACCAGAACCGGTATAAGTAATTATCATATTTGTAGCTCCACTGGCTACAGCATTAACTACGTCTATTGAAGCAGGGCTAGAGAGTACCTTGGCGGAGAAAACGGGGTCTCGGGGCAGTTCGTACTGAGGGAGTATAACATAAAAGGGCTGAAGAATTCCCTGTCTACTGAGTAAAAATGAATACACAGGCTCAAATTCGGCACGAGTAAGTTGATTATAGGTAATGTCAATATCCCAGTTATGGGTGGCTAATCCACGCAGAACTACGCGACCACCATTTGTACGTGTCATGGTGGTGGGCATATTTGAACCTAGCTTAACCGTGACGAAGCCTGGCCCCGCGTTGCCGGTAGTATTATTTTGTACCCCAGAATCCTTTATCTTTCTAAGTGGATCTGGTAAAATATCCATGAATGCCATAGTTATGCTTTCCTATAATAGTTTCTTTGGGCTGGTGCCATAGTAATTGTGTTGACTCCCTCTAAGAATGGCTGCCCATACGAGTTAGCGGCTTCTCTTATAATTGAGATAATATTTCCTTTTTGGTCGGCTAACATATCATTAAAACTTACTGCATCTATTGCACTTACATTAAAACTTACATTTACTGGAGTACCCATTTGACCCATTTCGTCATTAGGTACTATTCTTCCTGGAGTTTCTGGAACAAACAGCTCTGGGCCTTGCTCCCCAACAATGTATCCTCCTGTAGCCCTATATCGAGCACCCATAAAAGCAGGTCTAAAGTTATTAGCATTTGTACCCATACCTCGCTCGCCTTGAATATAAGCGAGTTCTCCGCCAGTGGGTCTTTGTGCTACATCTACCTTGTTACTTCTCTCTCCAACAGAAATTGAAGTAGGAACAGAGGCTCCACCTATACTACCTCCCCCTTGGAAACTAGTCCCTGAAACAATCGCTAATTGAGCAGCACCTAGGCCTATTACTAAGGCTGATTGTACAGCAGCTATAACTGGACTAAAGAAAGGGTCTTTTACTCCACTCCAAATACCCATTACTGCTGCTGCAGTATTTATTACAATTTCTGCCATTTTCATTTTCTTATTGCGCTCAAAAGCCTTTTTCTCTTCCTGTACTTTCTTCTTTTCTAGAGCTGCAATTTTAGCTAAACTTTCTTTTGATTTTCCGTCTCTTTTCTTTTCAGCAGCTATTTCTTTATCTATCTCTGCAACTCGCTGAGCAGATGCAGCTTGTTGCATGGCCCCGATAGCTCCAATACTAGCTCCTACAGATTGCATTATACTAGCAGCAGCTTCTAGTTTAGACCCAGAAGTGGCAGTTTTATCCCCTAGGGTTGCAAAAGCCTCTGATATAGTGGATATTGAATCTACAACTTGTAGTCCCCCTTGAGCTATAGCAGCTACATATTGACCTTCTGGGCCGAGGCCTTTTAATTGTTCAATAAATGGGGAGGCTGCCGCCGTTGCCAGGTCAAACCCTACTCGTACTTTTGACGCAAAGACAGATAAGTCAGCTTTCTCATTTGCATTTTTTGCAGCATCATCTAAAGATTGGCCCATCTGTATCCCTTTCATCATGATTTCTTCACTATCTGCAATTATCTGGTTCTTAAATAGGTCTACCTGTGCTCTTGCCGCAGTAAATCCATCTATCATCGCAGTAAGGTCAATAGGGGGTATATTAATAGCCTGGGTATTCTCTATTGCGGGTAATTGCGGAAGATTACTAGAAACTATACCAATTTTTGTAGCTGTAAAATTGGCTTCAGCAGCATCACGCTGCATCTTTGCAGAGCGCTCTATTAAAGATATTTGCTCCTGTAACCCCTCTCTAATACCGCTCTCCAAGTTAGCAATTCTAGCTGCACCACTTCTAAGGCTATTAGCTAGGTCCGTCTTTCCCTCTCTCTCTGCTATTAAAGCCTGAGCCTCTAGTTCGGCTGCAATAACGGCTAATCTAGCCGCATTTATTTCTGCTTCAAACTTAAGTCTAGTTTTTGACGATTCTGCTTCTAGCTCAATTTGAGTCTTGGTATTATTGTATTCTATTTCCGCAGCTTTTAGCTGCTGTTCCACATTAAGTTCAGACCCCCGCCCTTTTCTCATATTTTCAATTGCGGCATTATTTTTAAATACCTGAAGACTTATATTCTTCTCGTCCATAAGTAGCTTATTTTGTTTTTCTTGAATATCTAAAGCCGCTAGACCAAGTTGAACCTCTATTTCTTTGTCGCTAATAATATCCATGCGAATACTAGATTCAAGGGCAGAAAGCGCATTAATATTTTCTTGTGCAGTTTTTCTTTCTAAATCAGTTTTAGCATTTTCTAAAGCTTTTTCTTCTGCTGTTTTCTTTGCACTCGCTTCACGTAGTTCTGCGTTTTTAATTTCATTATTACGATCAATTTGAATTGCAAGAAGAGACTTATTAGTAGCTGCTCCCGCATTTAAAATCCTAAGATAATCATTTTCTGCTTTAGTCTGTGCAAGAGCAAGTATTTGGGCTGCTGTATCCACCCCTACTTTTGCTTTGGCTACATCTCTCTGCTGCTCAAGAATTCCACGCTGTCTGTCCGCAGAAGCAGCGAGTTCGTTTGACATATTTAAACTAAGTCCTTGGGCTTGCCGAAGTTCTGCTATAACACTATCAACATTAAAAGTTAAAGCCAAGTTCTTATTAATTGTGGATAGTAGAGCTTCAAAAATATCTATAGCCGCAGAAACTTCGTCTCCTGCTATCTGTAAACTTTGTAAAGTGGCACTGCCCTCCATACTACTTTCGACCATAGGCGCAGGACTGGTAGCAGCAGCAGTCCTCTCTGGCGCAGCAATTGCAGGTGCAGGGGCAGCCTGTATTGGGACTGGGATACTTTGTGCTGTAGCAGCAGCAACAGAGGGAGCCGGCGTAGGGGCAGTAGTAGCCGCAGGTACCTGAAGAGCTTCGGAATTAACAGTTTCAGCAGTAACTTGAATTGTAGCAACTGTAGCATTAATTTCAGCTATAAATTTACTTAACTGGTCCCTAGCTTTATCTAAATTTAAGTCTACTGGAATTATTGAGTTTACCTTATCAAGGATAGCATTTGAAGAAATAGTAGAAGTATTAATACCTAGCGGTACATTATTAAATTTATCAATCAATTGCTGAGAAGCTGTAGGAGCTACTTGAGTTGTGACAGTTATAGGTTGACTTAGCTTTTCTAGTTCTCTAGCAACTTGTTCTACCCCAGGAGCTTTGACGTCTATTCCAATATCATAAGGCAAGTCAGTTAATTCACCAATTTGGTCCTCAATAGCTTGTAATCCCCCGGCCCTAATAGCGGCATCAATGTTTAAAGGCGTTTGTTCAAGTCTATTCGTAATACTACTTATTCTATCAAAAGCACTAGTATCTGTATTTACTGTAACAAGAGGATTTACATTAATATTACCTATTTCTCTAATTCCATTTGCTACTACTCTGGAAGTTTGAGCAGTTTGCTCTAAAGTTGTATTTACTCCCTGAATCGCTCTCGAATCTGCTGTTACCTCTACAGATACAGATTGTTGGCTTCGTAAAAACTCTTTTATAAAAGCAGCTTCAGGCCCCGTTAGAATAGGCTTAAGCTCTACTAAGATATTTTTGCTCATCTCTTCATTTAAATTAGCTGCCCTTAATTGGTTTAAAGCAGTAGTATATAGAGCAGCTTTTTGTTCTAATTCTATTCTCTTATTATATACATAAGTATAAGCTTCTAGTTCTGCCTTTTGGTAATCTTGTAATGCTTTTAGCCTAAATTCAGCTATAGTTTCCTCTATATTAATTTTTTCAATAGCTAAATCAAGCTCTTTGGTTGCTTGATCTTCTTTAATACTGGCTTCTTTATCTATCAAAGCAAGCCCATCAATTATACTACTATTTGTTAAAGAGTATATACTACTAATCTTCTGTTGATTTTTCAGCCTTTGAGTCTCTAATTCATCTAAAGACTTAGTAATATCTAGTTGTTGTTTATCAATATCTAAATTTTTTAACCGTACAGTTGCTGCTCTTTCTTGTTCCCCAACAATATCTCGCTCTGCTTTTGCAATATCTATTTTTAAAGTTAATTCTTCTTCTAAAGTGCTGGCTATAGCTAAACGTTTTTTAGCCAAATCTTCTTGTAATTTAAGATTATAATTTTGTAAAATTAATTGAGTGTTTAAAACATCTGTAAAATTACTAGAAATATTAGAAAGTCCTTTAGTTATCTCTTCGAGACTCTCAGAAGCTATTTTAATGGAAATTATAGCATTACGCGCTTTTTGTAAGTTATCTACATATTTTTGTACGGCTTCTACAGTATTACCTATAGATATAGCCCCATCAAAATCTTCTATTATACCAGTTACTGCAATGATGTCCGCCTGATAACTAGCTAAAGCCTTTCTTGAGCCTCTATTATTTTTATTAAGAGTAAGTATATTGTTATTTAGCTCTTTATATTTTGATATTAAAGTATCCAGAGGAGTTGTTTGCTTTTGTACTAACTCATTTTGAGCTTTTTGAATTTCACTCAAAGAGGTGGGAATACCTTGTATAGCTGCGTCTATACTCTTTATATCGGAAGTAAGTCGTTCAACCTCTATAAGAATTTCAATGGGGTCTTTGCCACTAGTTTTTAGAGCTTCTAATCTAGTTCTTAAGTGTTTCACTTCCTCAGAAGCTACTTTAAGCCCAGTCAATACACTTAGAGAATCAATAGCAGCCTGTAGAGTATTAATGGCTGCTTCTGCACGAACATTTTGAAGGCTTTCTTTAGCTTGATTAACTTGTTTTGAGGCCTCATCTAATTGTTCTTGAATAGTAGGAAACATGCCACTCAGTATACCCATTACAGAATGTGGAAAATACTCCTTTATAATAGCCAAATCATACTGTAGGGTTTGTTTTACTGCTTCAAAGAATGAAGGGTCACTTTGTTGTCTCTGTAACTCTTTTATAAGATTTGTATTTTCTGTAATTATTGCTAAAGTTTGTGAGGTAGCAGCTTCTACCGATTTTTGCATATTATCACTTATAGTTGCTGCAACACCTGCAAGAGCTTTATATGCCGCTATTACTTTTTCTGACTGAGGAGCATCCATAAAAGTTACTTCAAGGGCAGTAGCAATTTTTGCAAAGCCCTGAAATTCTTCTTTTATACCCTCCATAGTAGACTTTACCCTTTCCATAATTTTTTCTGCTGTTGACTTAGGAAAGAATTTATTTTCAAAGAAGTTATAAATCATTGGGCCAAAAGTAAGTAGTAATCCTAAGTAAGGAAAAATAGAAAGTACTGCGGCCCCAAAAAATCTAACTCCAGTAGTAAGTACAAAAAAGCCTTGTTTTAGAGTATTAACCCCTCGAGTGGCAAGACTAGTCCCTTGACTCATCGCAGCTAGTCTTGCAGCATTTTCTTTTCCAGCTTCATTTAGAGCTTTAACCCCTTCTATTAGTCTAAATTGAGAAGCAGCCTCTAGCCCCGTGGCGACATTAGAGTTAATCGAAGCTAATCGTTGTGCATTTTGATATCCCATAAGAGATTGTCTGGCTGCTTGGGATTGCTCTAGCTTTGCTGTAGTCTCTGCAACTTTTTTAGCATACTGAGCTTCTGTGATGGTACCTAATCTTAGCTGGTTAGAATAATCACGTAGAGCGTTCTCTGAACCTCGTATAGACTTATTAGCAGAGTCCAGTCCTTTGGCAAAGTCTTTAGCGCTAGCAGTACCATCTACAAATTTAGGGGATAACTTATCTAGAACATCTGGCAATCTTGAGAAATTTGTAAAGTCTGCCTGAAGTTTAACTTTGGATAAATTTGCTAATCTAGTAGCAGCTTTAGCAGCAGCAACCGGCATAGCATATAAAGCAGGAAGTAACTGTCTAGAAATAGTGCTAGCAAAAAGAACAATCGCACCCACAAGAGCAGGAGTACTAGAGGTTAGAGAATCTATAATTCCCGTAAACTTTAAAATGCTATTTATGGTGTTCAAAAAATCTTTTGACAAATCTGATAGGGCAGCCGCAAGTTTATCGTATGGGTTAGGGTCTATAGCGTCAGCTACTGCACCAAACTTTTTCTCACCCTGCTCATTGATAGCATTAATAAATGCTTGCGTCCTTTCATACTGTGTAAGCTGGTCTACTGCCTTACCTACCTGTGCAGCATAGGCAGCAGTAGCAGTATCTAATCTAACAATAATACCTAGTTCGTCGAGAATTTCAGGCTCTAACTTAGCAGCACCACGAGTCAGACGATCCATAGCATCTGTCATGTCTCTTCCCAAGGCTAAGGAAGCTCCTCGAGCTACTCTAGCAAGCTTAGTTAATTGGTCTGGGCTAAATCCAGCTGATACACCCAAAGAAGCAGAACGAAGAGCTTGTTCGGTAGAAATTGCTTCACCCGTAACTTCTCTCAGCTTTGTTACTAAATTTCCTAGATTTGTTCCGGCAGCAGTGCCTACAAAGTTTAACGATTGAGTAAGTTGGTCTAATTGAGCAGCTTTACTTAAAGCACTAAACGCGGCACTAGCAGCAAAAACGTTTGCTGCTAAAGTAGCATAAGCTGCTACAAGCCCCGAAGAGCCCCCTATCTCAGCTCGTAGCTTCGATATTTGGCGTCCTTGTGCTAAATTAGTTTGATAGAGGGCTTTTGCTCCCCTATGGTATGTATCATTAGCAGTTGTAGCTCTATTAGTT
>Ga0208783_10001844_pt1 | contig 12397 bp, 19 predicted proteins | sample DEB19_08_DNA_2_FD_184529 | JGI IMG/M metagenome (GOLD analysis project Ga0208783, IMG submission 184529) | Aqueous microbial communities from the Delaware River and Bay under freshwater to marine salinity gradient to study organic matter... | ecosystem: Environmental > Aquatic > Marine >... | reverse complement strand
TGCACCCGATCCACGGGTTGAAGGTGCTGTCGGTCCAGGCAATCCCTGTCGTCTCGGCCATCTGGCACTCCACTATCTGCGTGCTTCGGGTGGGTGAAGCACAACCCGTCGGTGCACCGGAGCGCGAACGGCAGCGCGCTTCGGCTACGTGGTCACCGGCGCCCGGTGACCTCTGCGTTCGGCTTCACGTTGCCTTCTTGCCGCAGAACGGGCAAAAGCTCGCTGTGACCACAGGGGCCGGCTTGCGCTTGCTCTTGTCCAGTTTCTCGGTCGCAAGCGTCAGGCGCATCCTGACGCCCATATCGCCAGTGATTTGGAACGCCGTAGATAGCCGGCAATTGTGTTGAGCCAGCGTCGCGTCCACTTCCTTGAGGCACTCGCACATCATTCTTCCTTTCGCTCCGGAGCCAGCCGAACTGGCGGGTCAAGCAGAGCCCCAACGGCGGGTCCTGCATCTCGTGGTCATAGGCCGTGCACCGTTGTGGCCTGCTTACCCTGGTCGTTAGGCCCCAATTCCATGTCGCTGCTCCAGCACTCGGGCAAAGTGCAGCAGATCGCCAAGGTTCACTTCCTGCAGCCCGCCCTCGTAGCCAAAGGCCTCAGCCGCCGCAGCCTCAATCACTTCCGGCGCAAGCGGCTCGCGCAGCTTCAAGGCGTCCCGCGCAGCCGTTCACCATGAGTGGGCCTCGCGCCTCAAGGCAGCGTTGTCGCCGCGCAGCAGTTCCAACTCGGCCTGCGCATCCTTCAGGTCGCACTGCAGCCGCAGCACTTCCTGCCACAGCAGCCCCAGCAGTTCGCCGGCTTTTTCGGTGTGCTCAATGGTCCCGAAGGCCACCGGGTGCGATGTCATGCTCATCGCAAGCTGCCTCACTTCTTCCAGTTTTTGCTTATCCACGTCGTTTAGTCCTAGTACGGTTGCATTGCGCGCTTCGGAGCCGGGGCCTAACAAGCCGGTCAAGGGCGACCGGCCCTAGCGGGCCGGCGCCTTACCGGCAGCGTTGGGCGTCTTGCTGTCTTCGTCGGCCTGGTCATACGCCGGGTCGTCGATGATCGTCGTCACCGGGTACGCGCCGCGCGCGTGCGGCTTGGCCGGCAGCATCAGGTGCGTGTACTCACCCGTGCTGTCCGGCACCGTGCGGCCCCAGCCGTGGCGCACCTTGCCCCAGCCATTCAGCGGCCCGCCGTACCACTCTTCGCAGGCCGCCATGAACGCGGCCTCGTCCTGGTGGCCCTTGCTCATCAGCGTCTTGGTGTCGTCGGTGTACAGGCACTGCACATCCAGCGGGTAGGCGCGCTGGCCGCGCTTCAGTTCGGCCTCAAAGCGGCCCCACGCTTTGTCCACCATCGCCTCAACATCGTCTGTCTGCATGCTCACTCCTTCTCGCTTCGGATAGGGCCGCCCAACACGCCGGTCAACTCGGACTGGCCCTGGCGGGCCAGCCGGTTACCGGCAACGTTCGGCTTCAGGGTGCGGGGTGGGCGGCCCTGAACGCTTCGGCTTCGGCCGTCTCCTTGTCCCACAGCGCCTGCGCGCCACCAAGCGCGCGGGCCTCGTCCAGGTCGGGCAGGTGCCCCGGGCCGTCCAGCGTGTTGGCGATCCACTGCATGCCCACGTCCAAGCCTTCCAGCTTCGCGGCCACAACGGCGGCGCGCATGGCGATCACTTGGCTCTGCACGATGTCGCCGAACGTAATCGCACGGCGCTCGCTCTTGGCGGCTTCGGCCAGCGCGTCGCCCAGGACATGCGTGAGCATCGCCTCGGCCTGCTGTGCGGTCATCAGGTTCGTGCCGGTGCGGCCGGGCTGTCCTGGCGTGCCATCGGGGTACACGTCGGCCGGCACCGGCCATGTCAAAAAGCGGTTCACGAGGTCGGTCATCTTGGTAGTCATCGTCAGTCCTTTCGCTCCGGCTACAGAAGCCGAACAGGCGGGTCAACCGGACCCGCTACGGCCTTCGGCCTACGCAGGCCGGTTACCCTTTTCGTTAGGCCCCAAGGCCACGCCACAGCGCCCACGCAGCCCAGCCAATGATGTTGGCCGCGTACAGCGTCACAGCAGCGGCCAGCCACGGATCAATGCGCCGCTTTGGCTTGGCCGGCACCGTTCCCCCATAGCGTCCAGCGTAGCGACCAAGGTTGATCGCAGGGCCAGCGCTGATTGGCGGCCTCTTTGGCGCATCGCAATCAGTGCCGCCGCAGTTCCATTCACATCTGTGTGTCGCCATCTTCACTCTCCTAGTTGGTCGCGGTGGGGCCTAACACGTCAGTGAACCGGAGCGCCAACGGCTAGCGCGCTCCGGGTCCGTTTCCTGGGCGCCCGGTCAATTCGAAGTTGGGCCGCCGGTTCCACCAGCGGTAGAACGTCGAAGGCCCAGCTTCACAGTGCCACGTCCCTTGGTCGCGCATCAGGGCCAGCAGGCGCTTGCCGGTGCCGCGCTCAAACTCGAACGCGTCCCAGCACCAGTTGCCGAACATCGGCCGATGCGCCTTGAAGCCGAACCACACGCGGTGAATCCGCAGCCTCATGCGCGCGTGGTCCACGGTCAGCGCCACGCCGCGGCCCCAGTCGTCGTGCACCAGCTCGGCGTCCCACGGGTGCTTGCCCACGCGGTACAGGGCCTCGGGCTGCGCCATCCAGGTGCGGCCAGCGAACATGCCGTTCCGCTCGTCGTTGCACGCGAAGCTCACCCGTATGCGGCGCGGCTGCCCAACACGTCGTGCCAAGGGAGAGCCAACGGCTCCCGCCAGTGGTGCGTCTGCAAGCTGTGTCATGGCCGTTGGCTCCCCCTGCACTCTGCGTTAGGCCCCGCAAGATCCACCATGCGGTCAATCAGCCGCTGAGGCACAGTCAGGCGCACCCAGTTGTGGCCGGCGTCGTACTTCTTGCACGTGGCAAGCTCAAGCAGCAAGTCACGCCACCGCTCGCGCTCTGCGGCCACGACGGCGGCCAGCGCAGCCGAGTGCGCGGACCAGATGTCTTGCAACGCCGTCTGCGCGGCGCCGCCTTCAGTGTCGTGGTCCCGGCCGTCCCGCCCTTCTGCAAAGGCCGCCTCCCACCACGCGTCAAGCGCTTCGGCAAGGCTGGGCCTAACAGGTCTTTCAACCGGAGCCCCAACGGCATCGGGGCGGGCGTCAGTCGTCTCGCTGATCGTCACTCCTGTGGGGCGCGCGTTGGGCCCCGGTTAAATTTGCGTTAGGCCCTGCAATTCCAGGCCGCACGAACCTTGGCCTCGGCTTCGTCTGCCGTGGGAGCGGTCGCCATCTTGTGCGCGCAAGCGCTGTAGCCGCCGCAGTAGCAGGCCACGGCGGCAAAGTACGCCGTCGCTTCGGCGTCGTCCGGCCGCAACGTCAGGCGCGGGCGCTCGCCACAGAACGGGCACGCTGCCAGATCTTCGCGCTCAAATGCTTCGCGCACGTCGAGCCGCTCGGGTGCATCTGCAAACAGGTCAGCGCTGTGCATTGCCATTTACCTCTGCGTTGCGCCTCACTCCACAGCCGCCACCCTGCGCCCACGCCGCGCCGGCTTCTCGCGCAGGCCAGCCGCTTCCAACGATTCGCGCATGCCGGCCTCGATCTCGGCCTGCTCATCGGCGCCTGCGTCTGCATTGCCGTCCTCGCTGCCGGTGCCGTCGTCATCGTCCGGGCCCGGGTCTTCGCTCAGCCGCGCGAACGCTTCGCCGGCTTCTTCGCCGTCCAGCAGGTCGGCCTGGTCGTCATTGGCGCCCGGGTGGTCGCGCTTGAAGGCCTCGGTGCTGCCGTCGATCGCATCGGGCGCCTTCTCCGGCGGCGTGATCGAAACGACGATCGGCTGCCCCAGGTGACCGAACAGCCAGCCGGCCTCGGTCTCGTCGATGTCGCTGCTGCCCACGCGGAACGCGATGTCGACCGACCCGCCTTCGTGCGGAACGACCACGAACTTGTCGACCTTCGCGCCGCCGAGCTTGATCGGGTCGTCCTCGTCGATGCCGCGGTCGATGGCCACCGTCCAGCCTTCGAAGCAGCACGAGAGCTTCAGCGACTCCACGCTGCGCGGGCGCAGGATCGGCGTCGACGGCTCCACGCCGGGCAGTTGATCCTGGCCCTCGACCGGCGCGTAGATGGCCATCCGAAGGTTCGGGTCGAGCGCATCGAGCAGCGTGTTCGCCGCGGTCAGGCGCAGGCCCAGCGACACGGCACTGACGTCCTCGTCGCCGTGCTTCTCGGTGCGCGGCTTCATGGTGGCGAGCTTCACTTCGGTGGTGGTCAGGGAGAACATCGCGGTGTGGTCCTTGGTGGTGGCGGTGTAGAAGCGGGCGGCCTTGCGGCGCGTGGCGGGAATCAGGGAGGGAGGAGACAGGAGGTTCAGCCCGCCGCGCTGGTGTCGCCCGTGAAACTTGTTAGCCCTGCGCGCTCTCGACCGCGCTGCCGATGGTCCGGCCGAACTGCACCAGCTCGGCGAGCATCTGCTCGCGCGTCTGCGTGCTGGTGATCGCAGCCAGGGCTCCGGCTGCGAAGGCGCGCTGCAGGGCGATGCGGTCGGTCTTCACGGCGCTGCGCTCATCGGCGTAGGCGGCGGCTTGTTCGGTGATGGTCATGCCGCCACCCGCTCCCGCTGCGCCGCGTACACCTGGCCGATGTGCTGCTGCAGCGCGTGGCAGATGCGCGCGAAGTCGCTCTCGCGGTAGAGCTTCGCGGCGCCTTCGGTCTTGGCCGGCTTGATGCCCAGCGTGTCGGAAACGAAGGCCGCGGTCATGGTGATGCCAAGGCGCTCGCAGATGGTGCCGAGCTTGAGGGTCGCCGGCTGTTCGACCGGCGCAGGCGCTGATGCTGAAACGGCCCGAATCGGCGCCATCGCCATAGGCGCAGGCGCTGGCGCTGGTGCTGAAGCCTGCTGCACGGCCGGCGCAGCAGCCTGCGCCACTACAGCCGCTGCTGCCGCAGCGGCCTCGGCCGCCTTGCGCTTCTTCTCGGCCTCGGCCGCATCGTGCGTTGCGATGCGCGCCGTCACCAGCGCGGCGAAGTCGTCGGCGGCCTTGTGCACCAGCTGGCTCAGGTCGGCGAACAGGAACTCGAAGCCCTCGGCCTTGTCCTTGAAGGCGGCCAGGTTCGCGCGGATCGCACGCGCATCGGCCTCGGCCGCGATCTTGGCGACGGCCAGCGTCGCGTCGAGCTTGTCCTGCATGGACTGCAGCGACTTCAGGCCCTTGATCGCACCGGCGAAGTCGGTCACCACCTGCGGTAGCCGCATCGGCGCCAGCTCGGCGTTCAGCGTGGCGATGTGGGCGTCGAGTTGCTTGCGCGCCGCCGCGACAGCTTCTTCCTTGACCTCGACCTTGCGCCGGCTCACCAGCTTGTCCAGGTCCAGGCGCACGGTGCGCGCCTCGGCGCCGATGTCGTCGAGCGCCTTGAACAGCGCGTCGATGTCGGCGGTCTGGCTGAGCGCGTGTTCCTTGGCCGCCTTCAGGCGCGACTCGACATCGGCGCACCACTTCACCGCCTTCTCGGCGTCGGCGAAGTCCTGGTCGGTCTTCAGCGTGCGGTTGACGCTGCGGATCGCGCCCAGCGCTGTCGACTTGAACTCGGCCAGGTTCGACGCCGTGACGGCGCCGGTGACCTCGATGCGCAGCGCGGGCAGCGTGTCGGGGGCCTTGCCGACCGGTGCGGGGTCGGTGGACTCTGGAGGAACGTAGGCCGCGAGGTCGCGCTCGAACTGCGCCCAGCCGTCGAGGATGTTCGCGCGCAGGTCGTGGTCGGGGTAGTACCAGCAGTGCTGTTCTTCGACCAGTTCACCGTCAGCGGTCCACTTGCTGGCCATGAACAGGATGCGCTCGGCCCCGCTCACGTGGAGCTGTTGCTCCATCTGGACGCGGTGGTAGATCGGGAGGCAGTAGTTCGGTGCGGTCTTGTCGAAGGCGTCCGTCATCGCGGCAAATGCCGACCGAATTTCTGCGTTCAGCGCCTTGTGCTCGAAGCCCTGGCGCTCGTCCAGCGTCAGCCCGTCGAAGCTGGCCGACAGCTTGCCCAGGCTGCCCACCACCGGGTACAGCTCATCGCCGATGAACTCCTCGGCCAGCGGCCGGGCCAGCTCCTCGGCACGGTGGCCGTTGTCGAAGCGCTTCTGCGTGGCCACGTCTACGTCGGGCGCGATGCCGGTGTGCAGCTCGCGCAGCAGTGCTCCTCTGCTTTTGTAAGGACTGCACCCCATCATTGCAGGGGCATCTGACGCATTGAAATGAGCGGCCCTATATGCGGCCCATTCTGGCGTTCCTTGAATCAAGCTATGCACTTTCATCGAGCTACCTTTGTGGTTAGTGCGCGCGCCAGATCCCAGCCGTACACGTAGATCCGACTGCTCAGGGTGCGCAACTTAATGTTGGTTTCCTTTGACCACGCCGCCAGCGTCTTGGTCTCGCCGCGGTACGTATGCTTCGACAGCGACGACGGCGCGAGCAGGTCTTTGCCGGTAATGCCGTTCTTCAGGCGTCGACGCATTCCGGACTCGGTGATGCCGGCAACGCGGGCCCACTCGGCCAGCGTTTGCGTCGTGCCGTCAATGCGGATCAGCCTGTTGTTGCGCTTGTTGTTGCCCTGCTGAAGACGCGTCGCCCAGACGACGTTGCCAGGCTCGTAGTCGCCGTCGTTGTTCTTGCGCTCAAGCGTGTGCGTAGAGCTTGGTCGATCACCGATGTCTGCCAGGAACGCTGCGAACGAAGATCGCCACCGATCACACACCTTGATCCCGCGGCCGCCGTAGTCGGGGTAGGCCTTTGCGGCCTTGTTCTCGCAGCGGCGCTTCATCGCGCACCAGACGGGGTAAAGCCGGTGATGCGTCATCGGCTTTGTCTTCATTGCGCCGCCCCTTCCGCCGCGTCCATCTCAGCGACGAACGGGTCAACCGCCGGCGCCTCCGGCTCGGCCTTCTTCAGGCTCAGGATGCGCGCCTTCTGCTCCTCGCTGAAGGTCGCCTTCGTGCTGAGCATGGCCAACAGCGCGCTGGCGGTCTTGCCGGCCTCGGGGTCGATCAGCTTCTGCCATCCGGGCAGGTTCTTCTCGAACTTCTCGTGGTCGTAGGGCGGCAGCGCCTGGCGCGCGGGAGGCTGCTCGGTCTCGTGGGTCTGCGCCGTCCGCGGCAGCGGATCAACGTCGCCCAGTTCGTCGGTCGTGTAGACGCCAAGGATCGCGCCAGGCGCAAACGCGCGCGCCCAGCTCTTCACCTGCAGGTAGCCCATCTGCTGCTTCGGGTTCGTCTTCCACAGCGGGCTGTTCTTGGTGGTGACGGCGCTGATCGCCAGCCACTCGCCCCAGCGCACCTCGGACTCACCGCGCGGCACGCAGCCGACGCGGCATTCGAGGCCGTTGTTGTCGCCGCGGTACTCGTAGTGCGGCAGACCTCGGATCGCGCCGCTGTTCTGCAGCACCGCATTGACGAGCTGCGCCTCGTAGCCCAGACGGCCGCTGACGATGTGCGTCTTCTGCGCGACCACGAACGGGTCCATGTTCCACAGCATCGCCTGCGTGGCGATGGCCATGCAGTCACCGACGTTGCCGCGCAGGTGCTCTGGCACGGTGACCTTGCCCTTCGCCATGCGCTCGGCGATGCGCTCGATGCGGTCCAGCGCGTCGCCCTGCATCAGGTCGGCGGGTGTGAAGGGGCGGGCCAGCAGCCGTTCGAGTTCGGCGGCGCCGGTTGCGGTGTGCGCTGCTGCAGCAGTAGCGCGAAGTTCGGGTGCGTTCACAGTTGTCCTCGTCGGTTGAAGTTGCGGTCAGCGGGCAGCCACCGCCAAGATGACGCCGAAGCACACGCCGCCGAACACCAGGCACGCGGCGTAGATCAGCAGGCGGCCGAGCATCTCGACGCCATCGTCACCGGCTCGCGGCAGGTCGCTGGCGTCGGGGTACTCGCTCGCCGCGTGCGCGGCCTCGGGCGGGATGCTGCTGACGTACTCGTCGGCGCGCATGTCTTGGGTGTCGATGACCATGGTCATGCCCTCACGGTGTTGGTCGAGCGCGGCTGCTGCAGCAGGGCCAGCCGCACGCGCATGTCTGCGACCTCTGCGCGCCACTTGGTGACGTGCAGGCTGTTGATGAGGCCGTCGCGCTCGCAGTCGGCGAGGTACGCCTCGGTCTCCCAGATGACGTAGGAGAGCCATGCGCGCTGCGGGCCGCAGACGATCAGGTGCGCCAGGGCGCGCAGGGCATTGATGAGGGTGGTGAGCATCACTTGCTCCCTTCGATCCGAGCCTCGCGGTCAGCCAGGATCGCTGCCCGCACCTCGTCAGCGGTGTAGATGGGCCGCGCGACGACCCAGTTGCTGCCGTAGTAGGCGTTGTCGTGGTCCGACACCTGACGCTCGCCGGTGGCTTGGTTGCGCACCTCGCACAGCGTCGCGGGCGGGAGCTTGATGTCGGCGCTCATGCCGCCTCCCGATCAGCTGCACGCTCGGCCGCGCGATCCTGCCCGCGCAGGTCGGCCTCGTCGGCGAGCTGCTTCTCGACCTCGCGCTGCCACACCGACACGAAGCGATCCGGCATCTGGTCAACGTCGATCCACGCGCCGCCGATGTAGGCCGCCAGAAGCAGCGGGCCGTCAGGCTGCGCCTCGTACATGTCGGCCTCGACCAGCACCGTGCCGTCGCCCAGGCTGCACAGGAAGAGCCTGCAGCCTTCCTGCGGCTTCTGCGCGGACCCGGTGACCTTCGCCAGCGCCGTCGCCAGTTCGCCGGCCAGCGTGCCCAGCTTGTGCGCCACGCGCCAGTAGTCGATCAGGCCCGCGGTCTTGCACTCGTCGTCGATGCGGTCGCGCAGCGCGACCAGGTTGACCGGCGCCCACGGGTCGGCGATGTACTCGCGCCGCGGCTGGCCGCCGGCCTGCTGCACAGCTTCTGCTGCCAGCGCAGGGTAGTGCGCCAGCGAGCGGGCCTTGTCGACCGGCAGCGGCCAGGCCGCGTCCATCGTTGCCGCTTCGAAAGCCCCGAAGTCGCTGTCGCGGACTTCGGGGGTCGGGATTTGTGCTGCGTGTCCCATCTGTCTCTCCCGGCGCCGGGGTGGCGCGATGGGAGAAGTATGCGAAAGCGCATTGTCGTTGTCAATGCGAATTCGCATGCGTCAGCACGAAAGATGGGTGATCCGTTGGAGAGCAAGAACCTCTCGCAGAAAGTCTGAGCAGCGCATGTCGCACAGCATCTGACGGTCGACGCTGAGCGATCGCATTGCATGCGAATGCGATATCGCATATGCTGCACGGGTGGACACGACCTCAACCATTCTTCAGCGCCTCCGCGCACGCGGTCTCACGCAGGTGGAGATCGCGAAGCTCAGCGGCATCCCGCAGCCCAGGCTGAGCAGGTGGGAAAACGGGTCAGTCCCGGCCGGCGCTGACGATGCGCTGAAGCTGGCCGCGCTCGACCGCCAGCTGGCAACTGAGCAACCCGCACCGGAGACCCGCGATGCCGCGTAGATCATCCTCGCCCCGCATTCGCGGGGCTTTGCCGACCGACGCCGCCGTCATCCGGGTTCATCCGTGTGCGGGGTCGGGCGGCTCTTTCTTTCTGCGCCACCTTCGGGCTGCACGTGTTCGCAACAGGCCGGCCCGTGCCGAAGCCTCCCCGGCTGTGTCCGGTCGCGTCCGCGTGCAGCCCGAAGGCGATGAGCGTCTGAGTCCCCACGCCTTCATCTTCACCCGCACCGGACCGTGGGTCCAACCGGTGCGGCCTTCGTTTGTCGTTAACCCTCGGGAGGCAACCATGGGTGAACAGCTGCAGCTCGCGCTGCTGTGCCGGCTTGACGGGCCGGCCATCGTCCCGCCGCAGGCTCTGCGCGCGGCTTCAACCTACCGCCAGGCCGTGCGCCTGTGCCGGGCGCTGAGCCCGCGCAGCCGCATGACGCTGCGTCAGCTGGCCGAAGAAGCTGGTCTGCCGCCGCAGCACGTCAGCGACTACTTCAATGCCGACGACAAGCCGACCCGGCGCGATCTGCCGGGCGATCGAGTTGCAGCCGTCGAGCGCGTGCTCGGCAACAGCGCCGTGACGCAGTGGCACGCCATGCAGGCGCAGCTGACGGTGCTGGAAGAGATGCAGGCGCAGGCGAGGGCGGCATGAGCACCTACGCCAACGCCATGGCCGAAGCGGCTCGCCAAAGCGGCCTCGATGACTGTGAGATTGCCGACCGCATCGGCATCTCCAAGGGCTACTACTCGCGTCTGTCGCGCAAGGCGGGATCGCTGTGGGCATCGCGCGTCGTTAAGTTCTGTCAGGTGACCGGCAGCAATGCGCCCATCCGTTGGATGGCTGGCCAGATCGGCTATGACTTGGTGGCCCGTGATGCTCGCGCGGCCGAGGTTGCTGCGCTGAAGCAGCGGCTGCAGGAACTGGAGCGGGCGGCATGACCGACTACACCGCCTTCCTGCGCGCCAAGATCCGCATGGCGCAGTTCAGCGGCTTCGATGTGCCAGCCGAACGCATCCACCCGCTGCTATTCCCGCACCAGCGCGACATCGTGCGCTGGGCCATCCAGGGCGGCAACCGCGCCATCTTCGCCAGCTTCGGTTTGGGCAAGAGCGTGATGCAGTGCGAGTGGCTGCGCCAGATCGGCGAGGCCGTTCCCGGCGACGACCCGATGCTGATCGTATGTCCGCTGGGCGTGCGCCAGGAGCTGATCCGCGACGCCGCGATGCTGGGCCTCGAACTGCGCTTCATTCGTACAGCGGCTGAAATGACGCCGGGCCATCGCACCTACATCACGAACTACGAATCGGTGCGCGATGGCAAGCTCGACCCCCGCATCTTTGTCGCGGTGAGCCTTGACGAGGCGAGCGTGCTGCGTAGTTTCGGCAGCAAGACCTATCAGGAGTTCCTGCCGCTGTTCGATGGCGTGCGGTTCAAGCTGGTGAACACCGCGACGCCGAGCCCGAACCGGTTCAAGGAACTCATCCATTACGCCGGCTTCCTAGGCGTGATGGACACCGGCCAGGCGCTGACCCGCTTCTTCCAGCGCGACAGCGAGAAGGCGGGCAACCTGACGCTGTACCCGCACAAGGAACAGGAGTTCTGGCTGTGGGTTTCATCGTGGGCCGTGTTCGTCCAGAAGCCGAGCGACCTGGGATACAGCGATGAGGGTTACGACCTGCCGCCCATCGAGGTCCGCTACCACGAAGTGCCCACGGACTACGCGCAGGCTGGCGCTGACCGCGACGGCCAGATCCTGATGTTCCAAGATCCGGCGCTGGGCCTGAGTGCCGCGGCTGCGGAGAAGCGCGACAGCATGCCGGCGCGCGTGGCCAAGGCGGCGCAGATCGTCGCTGAAGCACCTGCAGATCACTTTGTCCTGTGGCATGACCTCGAAGCCGAGCGTCACGCGCTGCAGGCCGCGATCCCGGAAGCGGTGAGCGTCTGGGGTTCGCAGGACCTTGAGGAGCGCGAACGCCGCATCGTCGGGTTCGGTGATGGCGAGTTCCGCATCCTCTCGACGAAGCCAGTCATCGCGGGCAGCGGGTGCAACTTCCAGCGCCATTGCCACCGCGAGGTCTTCGTCGGCATCGGGTTCAAGTTCAACGACCTGATCCAGGCCATTCACCGCGTGCAACGCTTCCAGCAGCCGCACCCGGTGGTGATCGACATCATCTACAGCGAAGCCGAGCGCGAAGTGCTTCGCACGCTGCAAGCCAAGTGGGCGCAGCACGACGAACTGGTGAGGAACATGACCGACATCATCAAGCGCTTCGGCCTGAATCAACTGGCCATGCAGGACGCGCTGGCCAGGTCCATCGGCATCAAGCGAATCGAAGTCAGCGGCGAGCGGTTCACGGTCGCCAACAACGACTGCGTTGAAGAAGCCAAGGGCCTGCCGGAGAACCACGTTGACCTGATCGTCACGTCGATCCCGTTCGCCAATCACTACGAGTACAGCCCGAGCTACAACGACTTCGGCCACACCGAAGACAACGACCACTTCTGGTCGCAGATGGACTTCCTGACGCCGCAGTTGTTGCGCATCTTGAAGCCCGGCAGGCTGTACTGCTGCCACGTGAAGGACCGCATCCTGTTCGGCAACGTGACCGGCGCTGGCGCACCCACTGTGAGCCCGTTCCACTGCGAGGCCATCATGCACGGCCGCAAGCACGGCTTCGACTACATGGGCCTCATCACCGTCGTCACCGACGTGGTGCGCGAGAACAACCAGACCTACCGCCTGGGCTGGTCTGAGCAGTGCAAAGACGGCACGAAGATGGGTGTCGGATCGCCCGAGTACATCGTGCTGTTCCGCAAGCCTCAGACCGACCGCTCCAAGGGGTATGCCGACGTGCCGGTGAAGAAGTCGAAGGAGGACTACACCCGCGCGCACTGGCAGGTCGATGCACACGCTTTCTGGCGCAGCAGCGGCAACCGCCAGATCACGGCCGATGAACTAGCCGCGCTGGGCCCGG
>Ga0208783_10001843_pt1 | contig 12406 bp, 27 predicted proteins | sample DEB19_08_DNA_2_FD_184529 | JGI IMG/M metagenome (GOLD analysis project Ga0208783, IMG submission 184529) | Aqueous microbial communities from the Delaware River and Bay under freshwater to marine salinity gradient to study organic matter... | ecosystem: Environmental > Aquatic > Marine >... | reverse complement strand
GATGGGATCGCACCAAGACAAGCGCCGAGGCTGTCTGGATCAAGGAGGCTGCGTGATCGCCGTCATCTGCGCCTGCCTGCTGCTGCTCGTCGCGTGTCAGCGCGATCCCATCTCCTCCAAGCGCCGCGCCTGGCGCCGCGAATCCGACCTCGGCCCGGCGCTGCAACGACGATGGCTCCGACGCTAGAGGAACTAGCCCGCGAGCTCGCCGAGCGCAACTCGCGCTGCGGTCACATCGACGCCGACCGTATCTGTCTGCGCCAACTCAACCACGCTGGCACTCACGAACACGAACGAATCGACCGGGTCATTCCGATCCACTGAAGAAAGAACAAGCAATGTCATACGAAATCAAAGGCACCGTTAAGTCCGTCTCCGCCGTCGAGCAGGTCTCCGAGAAGTTCGCCAAGCGCGAGCTCGTCATCGAGCACGCAGAGAACCCGAAGTACCCGCAGCTGACCAAACTGGAGACGAGCGGCGACCGCAACGCGCTACTCGACGGCGTTAGCGAGGGTGACACCGTGACGGTCCAGTTCGATCTGCGTGGGCGCGCGGGCCGTGACGGTCGCGTCTGGAACACGTTGAACATTTGGAAGCTGAACGTCGACACGAAGGGAGCCGCCCGTTCGGCTCCGAGCGGCAGCGGTAGCGCACAAGACGACATTCCGTTTCGCGCGATCAAGTGAGCCTCGAGTTCGCGCTCCGCAGAACCATTCAGCGCTTAACCGCAGGCGAATCAATCGAGGCAATCAATGACTCAAGACGCACAACAGAAGCAGAAACCGTTCACCCACTGGCGAACTGCCCACAAGCGCCTAAACGCCCACCTCCTCTTCGCCGAGGACATCGGCCCGGTCGGGACCAAGGTTGACGTCGATGTCATCGACGCCGTGATCGAAAAGGTCAAAGGAGAGGATGGCGTCAAGGACATGCCCATCCTGACCTTTGCTGGCGCAAAGAAACGCCTGGGACTCAACGTCGGCAACTCCAAGACGATGGAGACGCTGTGCGACACACCGGACGTTCATCAATGGCGCGGGCCGATCACGCTCGTCGTGATTCGGCGCCAGTACTTCGACCAGAAGACGAAGCAGAACCAGGAGACCGACGCGATCTGCATCGCAAACAAGCGCCCGGCGCCGAAGGTGAAGCCGTGAGCGACGAGACCGATACCGACGTCGAGCAAGCGGACGACTCGCCGATGTCGCTCGACACCCGCTCCCTCCCCATGCGCGCGACCGTGCTCAAACTGATGAGCAAGTCCCCTCTGCACGCGCGCCACGCGCTACTGCACCAAACCGACCAGACGCTATCTCAGCGCCTTGGCACGGCAGAGCATGCGCTGCTGCTCGGCGGCGCGGAGGTTCGCATCGCGGACGGACTGTCGGGCAAGTCAGACGACGCGGCCAGGTCCATCCGTGCCGGCGAACCGATCGCGGTCTACGACGGCGCGACCCGCCGCGGTAAGGCGTGGGACTCGTTCGCCGCCGAGAACGCAGGCAAGACGATCTACACGCGCAAGGAGTACGACCAGGCGAAGAACGTCATCGACATGGAGTCGTCCGGGTGCGTGCTCGTCACCAAGAGTCAGCACCGCCACGCGCTCGCCATGGCCGAGTCGGTCAAGTCGAACGCGCGAGCTCGGGCGATTCTCGAGGCGCCAAACACGGTCTTCGAGTCCCGTATCGATTGGACATGGGCTGGCCGTTCGTGGCGAAGCACGCCGGACGCTCGTGGCTTCCGCTGGCTGGCCGACCTCAAGACCACCAAGAGCGCGGACCCCGCCGAGTTCTGGCGCGATGCGAAGCGGTACGGATATGACGTCCAGATGGCTGTGTATAGGCACGCCATCGAGGTGACCGAGGGCGTCCGGCCGCAGACCGTCTACATCATCGCGGTCGAGTCGTCGCCGCCATACGATACGGTCGTCTACGAGTTCAGCGAGCGCCGCCTCGATTCGGGCTGGCGCAAGGCGCAGGAGTGGCACGCGCGCTGGCTCGATTGCGAGCGGCGCGGAGTGTGGCCAGGCTATGCGGATGGGGCCGTCGAGTTGGACTGGCACGAAGAGGAGGACGGGGAGTTGGAGGTCGAGCGGGCGATGGCGAATGACAACGGCGTGCGGGCGGCGGTGAACTGGTGAGCGATCCCCGCACCCCAACCCCTGCCGACCGCGCCTCCACTCGCGCCCTCTGCGCGGCGGTCGTCAAGAGCGTCGAGGAGGATGCGGCGTTCGGCGAGCGGATGTTCCAGCTCGGCAGCGACTACCGCATGCGGATGATGCTGGCGCTGCCGGCGTCGGAGGATTGGACGCCGGGATGTCGAAGGAGCGCACCATGAGCGAACCCCGCATCAGCACCGGCGTCACGCGCAACCACACCTGCGCGAAGTGCGACGCCGCCGTCACGCAGCGTGAATCGGTCGGCGCGTATGGCAGCGGTCCGATTTGGATCGCCGATCGACACCAAGCGCCCTGTGGAGCGTACTGCTGGGGCGCTGGCGTGCCGCCGAAAGACTACCGGACCAAGCAACTGCACGGCTTCGACGAGTATCCGTGCCCGAGGTGCAGCTAATGGCCTGCCTCGACTCATGCCGCTACTGCGGCGGCTGGAAGCGTTGCAGCGCGATATCGTGCGACGAGTGCAACGGCTCAAACGCGCGTCGGTCGTACAAGGAGCGCACGGCAAATCTCGCCGAGTGTCTCAAGTCCGCCGCGGTAGAGGAGGCACGCACCCGGCACGTGCTATCGCGCGTGTGGAAGAAGTACGGCGCCGAGCTGCGAGCGGCGAGAGGGATGGTTCCGTGTCGATGATCCTCGACTACTCCTCCGCAGCAGCACTACTCGGCCTCAAAATCACCACGCTCCGCTCCATGGTTGCCCGGCGCCAGGTGCCGCACATTCGGCTCGGGAAGCAGCTCGTCAGGTTCGACCTGGCCGAGCTCGAGCGGTGGCTGGGGGAGTGCAGGGTGGCGGCGGAGGCGGAGCAGCGATGAGCGCACTGACGCAGAGGCAATACGATCTTCTGTATCACCAGCTTAGCGACGACCAGTGGTGCACGCCGATGATGCTTGGAGGTTCCGACAAATCGCATCACAGCGCGACGTTGGCGCAACTCGTTCGCAAGGGATTGGCCGAGCGGTCTCTGCGTGGCGGATACACACGCAGCGCATGGCAATACCGTCGCACGCCAGCAGGGAAAGCAGCGGTAGGCGGGTGATCGCGGCACTCTTCGTCCAGACGGGCGGCTGCTACTTCGGGCTCGAGGGCGTTGACCCATGGGATCAACAGCGAGACGCGCGGCTCTATGCTGGTCCGCATCCCGTCGTGGCGCATCCGCCGTGTCAACTCTGGGTGAACTTCGCCGCGCTGAACTTCAAGAGGTACGGGGGCGAACACAACAGGCCGGGCAACGATGGCGGCTGTTTCGCGAGCGCGCTCGCCTCGGTTCGTAAATGGGGCGGCGTGCTTGAACACCCGGCTGGCTCTAAGGCGTTCGCCGCCCACGACCTGACCGCGCCGAGCGGACTGGGCTGGCAGCGCACGCTGGCGAACGAGTACGTCTGTGAAGTCTGGCAGTCCGCCTACGGGCACCGAGCTCGTAAACGGACGTGGCTGCTCTACGTTGGAGCACCGCCTGCGGAGCTGCGATGGAATGCGGTTCCGGGCGAGGCGCAGATCGGTTACTTCGACTGTGTCCGCCGCAACGGACAGATCAAGCCGGGACTAGGGAAGAAGGAGGCGAGCGCCACGCCTTCAGAGTTTCGGGAGGCTCTGCTTGATTTGGCGCGACGTTCTAACGGCGCAAGGAGGGCGGCGTGATCACCGCTGACACGATCTCGGACGAGCAGATTCGCGAGTTGCGCGATACCTCCGACAACCAACAACTCAAGGCGATTTGCAATCTCGCGTTCCTGGCGCCCAACGGCATCGGAGCGAAGGAAGAGTACAGAACGGCTCGCGCCAAATGCGCGTGCATTCTTAATGAGCGCGCAAAGGGCAAACGCGGTGGCTAACGAATCGCGATGACCTTCGCATCATCCGTCGGCATCCTGAACGCCACGCGCTTGTAATCCTCCTCGAACGCCGTCGGCTTCAGATGTGCGTACGTCTTCTCGGTGATGACCACCGAGTGATGCCCGAGGATCCTGCTCAACTTGAAGATGTCACCACCGTCGACCAGGAACAACGACGCGAACGTGTGCCGCAGGTCGTGGAGGCGCAGTTCCTTGGGCAGCCCTGCCCGTAGCGCCGCCTCCTTGAACGGATCGCGCACTGCGCTCTGAGACATCGGTCGGTGCGGCTGCGGCATGCGTCCCAGCCTGATGCGCTGGGTGTTCGGCCACAGCAGTGGCGACCCGCCCCGCGCCAGTTTCATCGCTCGCAGCACGGGCAGGACCGAATCGAAGATCGGGACGCGCCTGGCCTTGCCGCTCTTGGTTGTCCCGGTCCGCCCGCGATGAACCGTGATGAGCCGGTGCGTGAAGTCGATGTCATCCCATCGCAGGTGGAGCGCCTCGTCGATCCGCATCCCGGTCCCGACCAGCACGGCGACGATGGTTCGGACCGGACCGGAGCACTCGGACAGTAGCCGCGTAATCGCGTCCGCCGACTGCAGCCAGGGGAACACGCGCGCGTCCTGCTTGAGTCGCCTGATGCGAGCACACGGGTTCACCGCGATCCAGTCCTTGTCTACGAACCACGCGAACGCCGATGACAGCGTGCCAAGGATGGTGTTGACCGATGCGGCCGACATGCGGCCGATCAGATCGTCGCGCCACGCCAACACGTGCGCTTTGCGGATCTCGGCGAGCGGCACGCTCCCGAACGTTGGCAGGATGTGAGCGCCGGTTCGGTATGCGTACTCCTCGTGCGACCGCGAGCCTGCGACCTCGAGCGCGGAGAGCCACAGCGTGGATGCGGCGCCAAACGTCCGCTTAGGGTCGTGCTCGGGTGCGAGCTCGCCCTTTGCGATCTTGCGCTGCGTGGTGCGATGGTCCTCGTCGGCAGCGATCGCGTCGGTTCGCTTGGCGTGCGTGGAGAGGTAGACCTTTCGCCCGTCGCGCCGCCCGTAGACCTGCCAGACCGGACCGTCGGCGCGTGGGACTTTCTTGATGCTCACGGGGGCGGACTGTACCCGGGAGCGGGGCCGGTTACTTCGCCAGGCACACGCCGAGGGCGATGTTCAACGCCTTGGCGCGCATCTCGAGCGACCGCGAGAAGTCGCCGTCATCGACGCCGACGAACTCACCGAGCGATGCGAGCAGGAGGTTCTCTGCCTGGATCTGGAGGTTCTCTGCCGTCAGTGCCGGGCAGTGCCCCTCTTCGCCGGTCCAGCCGTTGGCGCGGTGCGCAACGTCGCATGCCGCGTAAAACGCAGCGCACGCCGCGTCGTCCTCGCACAGATAGAGGCGGCGAGCGTCCGGGATCGCGTTGCCGTCCTCGTCCTTGAAGCCGAACCCCGCGAACACGACCGCGACGTACGCATCCACGCGCTCGCGCTCGACCTCGGCAAACGCCTTAGCCTTGCAGACGGTCATCGCCAGATCCTTGTTACGGCGAGCCCAGGTCTTGAGCATGGAAACGGTGAGCGAGGAGAGCGGGGCGGTTGCGGTGTTCGTCATGCCCTTAATCTACGTCCTCCCCTGTCCCGCGTCAATGCTTTTCGTTAAACAAATACAGCCACCAGGTTACGCATAGTTACGAGAATCGACAAATCACGGTCGATTTATGTTTGACATTAAGCGGGGGATGGATAGACTAGTCGCATGCTTAACAACATCCTTTCCAACCTCGACGCAGCCATCTCCACCAAGGTGGAGATTCTCGACACCTACGAGGGGATGGCGTCCCTCTGGGACGGCGAGAGCGAGTACCCCGCTCACATCTTCAACCGCGTCGACGATCTCAAGGCTGAGATCGCCGCCCTCGAGGCAGAGTGGAATCGCACTCTTATCGCGGCCGAGGTGGCAGCGTGATCAACGCGGTGGATGTTGTCGCGAACTGCAGGCGGTTCGCCAAGAGCGCGCTGGTCGCGTCTGTGGCGCTTGACATCGTCGCGCCGGTTGCCGGTCGCTCGTGGACGGCGGTTTGCTGCTCGTGCCTTGATAGGGTCGAGCATGACGTGCCAGACGAGCACGTCTATCGGCTGGGCACGCTCCGGTGGCATGGTTTCCCTGGTGGCTGCATGCTCTGCCCGTATTCGGGTTGTGACACGCTGGTAGCTGCGATGACGGTCAGCGCAGTCGTTGACTATTCCATGAAGGAGGCTGCGTAATGAAACCGAGAGAGATGGCGAGTCGTCATGGATTCACGATCGGATGCGTTGATAACTCGTGCTGGTTTGGTAGTCCGGGCGGCATGGGAACGAACGGCGGTTGCAGGTGTGTGCCGAGTGCCTTGAACGCAACCAAAGAGGAGGTGCTGGAGATGCGGCACCTGGTTCGTACGCTCGCGCATGTGCTTCACGCCGAGGGCGTTCGATCCGAATCAGCACGACACGAGGCTGCAGTCGAACGCGAGCGGGTTATGAATCTGGCAGCGGAGTCGCTCGACCACGCAAAGGTTGCGATTCACTGGATCCACGACGACAACGAACGGGGAATCAGACTCGATCGTCATAATGCGATCCGGGACGAGGTCGAGAGGGTTCGACGTGGAAAGTAAAAAGAGAAAGATGACCGCAGAGCAGATCTTCGTCTCGCACTTCCCGAAGGCAAAAATTGAACACCAACGCGGGCAGGCAGGCGGTGGTTACTTTCTTGTCCGCAAAAGGCGCGACGAACACATGTGGTCGGGATGCGGAAACACCAAGGCACAGGCATGGAGGGATGCCTGTGAGCGCATTGGACTGACTCGCGCCTATGACGGACTATGCCCGCGCGGTCGGCATGGACTCGACTACGCCGGGCAGCCCTGTGACATGTGCAAGGATGGCGCCCGTGTCTACTAAACCCAAACGCGGACGCCCACGCCGCATCAAAGCCGCCTCGACCCGTCTCGTGGCGTTCCGCGTCTCAGATGCCGAGTTCCGCGATCTCGAGCGCGCGGCCGGAGTGTTGTCGCTGAGCGAGTGGATTCGGGACGTGCTGCTAGATGCCGCCCGCCAGTGAACATGTCTCCCGCCTGTCTCCCGCCGCCACCCCACCGTCGACGAGGAAATCGCGTCGCTAGCGTTGCACCCGTTGCCGATGCGCAACGATATCGCAGGCATAGCGGAACGCTAGCAAGTCGTAGTTACCTACAATGGGTCGTAGGTAGGCGGAATCGCGCGGGTTTATTTTTGTGTCTCCCGCGTGTCTCCCGTGGCCTATCGTTCCCATCGTCAGACTCGCGTGCGAAAGTGATCGCAACACACCCTCCGGGCCTCTGCGTCAGCACGCTTTCTCTCGGGGTTCCGCTACGACCGGAAAGCGCGCCGGACACGAGCAGATGAGGCGACCCGGCCCTTGGTTCTTTTCTTACCCCGGGATTCTGTGAGTGGAAGGCGAGGATGGCTCTCGCACCGAGGTCGCTACTCGGGCCCGCCTAGCGGGCGCAGTTCGAATCTGCACGCTCGCCTAGTAAGGGATTCGTTTGAATCCGCGAAGTTAACAACCGGAGAATTTAACGAGCCATGAAACTCTGCATCCACGTAAGACCGCGAGATGACAAGCAAGGTTGGGCCGTTGACGTGTTCGACGGACGCCGCGCTTGGAGCAAAACCCACCTAGGAGAGCAGCCTTTGAACAAGGCTGAGGCTCACAGGCTGGCTCACAAACTCCGCGACCCGAAATTTTACACCGCGCGAACGAGGCGAGCGGTTAACAACCTGACCGTCGAGCGCGGTCCGAGGGGCGGTGCCGCATGAGCAATGCCCAGTGGCACGAGGACCAGTCAATCGGCGAACGCGCGCTGCGCGAGCACAAGCGCCGCTCTGAGTTGGACTCGCGGCTAGGAAACGCGCTTCGGGCGAGCGGCATCAACGCTGCCGACGCGCTTGCAGTTCAGGCGCTCTACGCGACAGCAGGGCAGTCCGGCTCCCACCGAATCGTCTCGGCCCTGCGAGCCGTCGAGGCGTGGATCAGAGAGGGAGGTGCGTTGTGAGCGACGAGAGTGTCTGCTCGGTTTGCTCTCGCCTCATCGGCTTCGGCGACGAGGACAAGGGTGAGCCCCCCGTGAATCTCGCCCGGTGTCCATCGCCAGGCGGCCTGGAGTGCCGAGCTGTCGCGCAAGCGGTTGCTCCGCTCCGACGCGAAAACGAAGTCCTGCGCTCCAACAGCGACCACCTCAGCTCCGAGAACGCCTCACTGTCCCGTCAGGTCGAGTCGATGGCCATGCGCATCGAGAGCCTCGCCGAGGAGCTGGCGAAGCCGGAGGATGCGAGGCTCCGCGAGGTGCTCGACGCGCTGGACGAGCGGTTTCCGATCTTCGACTCGATTGCATCGCGCGTCAGCGCGGCGCTTGACGAGGCAGAGGAATTCATCCGGCGGGCTGGCGAGGCAGAACGCATGATAGAAGCCGCGCGCCGCAGCCTGTCCAGCGTCGCTGAGAGCATGACCGAGCACGCATACCAGGAACTGGCATCGGCTCTTGAATCGCCCCCTCGTATCGCAGGCAAGACCGCAGACTTTGACCCGCCTGGTCGTGAGTACACGGCGGGTGACGCTCTCGGACTGAGGAGGGACCGATGACGCTGTCGCGCACCGAAGAGATTCGGCGGGTGGCCGACGAATGGGAGTTCGACAAACGCATCCCCGCACATCGCGCAGCCAGGCTGCTCAAGGAGCTGTTGCGTCGAGTTGACGAGCTAGAGCGCGGGATTGGCCAGATGCGGCTGATTGCCGGCCTCCCGCTTCCGCCTGACGTGGCCGAGAAGGTGGCCGAAGCCGAGCGCCTCCGCAAGCTGTTCGACGACGCCGGAGAGGGGCAATACAACGTGCTGAATCTCGTGGAGAGCTACCAGCGCAACTCGATGGAGGCAGACGAGCGCCTGCGCGCGGTCCGCAAGCTGCTCGAAGAAAACGGGTGCGACTGCCCGTGCGACCATCACCCGGACGAGCGCGGACCCGACTGCGAAGTGTGCCTCGCGTGTCGCATCGGAGAGGCGGTCGGGAAGTGAGTTCGTGCAAAGCAACGAATGGGAACCCGGATGCCAGCACCTACCGCACGCGACGCAATGAAGGCTCCCTGCTGGCAGCCCATGCGCCTCGAACGGTTCCGCGTTCCCGCCGCACCGCTGGCACTTGTCGCCGGGCGTGCCGTCGCAGTTGGGACGGTCGCACGCCACGAACGTCCCGATAATCGGCGTGCCGGGATGGCCACATGGCGCAGTAAAGGCGGCTTTCATAGTGGTGCGCGCTAGGAAAGCGGGCTTGCTTAGCCCAAGTCCTCTGCGCTCGGCCGAATCAACCGCCGCGCGTGCCAGTCCGCTCGCACCTTGGTCCCGTCCGGCCCGATATACTCCTTGCCGAGATAGCGCTGCCCACGCACCACGCCCTGCCATCGGTGACCGTTCGGTGCCAGGCCCACCCCGTTCCCCTCGATCGTCTTGAACACGCCGTCCGTGTACGACTCGACCAAGCAGATGTGCTTGCCGTATCCGCTGCCAGCTGGGCCGATCGTCAGGATGTCGCCCGCTCGAGGCTCCCACGGTAGCGCGGTGCTGTGCTCGTCGAGCTCGGCCAGCCGTCGCCCTGTGCCTCGGTTCTTCTCGCCGTTGACGCTGCCGTAACGGGCATAGCGGTCGAGGCGGTACGTGCTGGCGAAGTAGGTTTTGCGCAGTGCCGGCTTGATGCCGCGCCAGCAGTAGGCCGCGAATGCGCCGCACCACTCGAAGTCGCCATCGCCTACGTAGGGCGGCTCCCAAGTCCAGCCGAGGCCGAGGCGGATGTATTGGTCGATCGCAGAGCGACAGAGCGCGGCTCGATCGCTCTTCTCGGACCGGCGCGGGTCGTAGATACCGTGGCTCCATTCCATCTCGGCGCGCAGGATTGCGGAGCGGCCGACGGATTCGAGCGAGGCTTGCCCGATCTCGTCGGGCGGATTGCGCATCGCCGCCAGGATTCGATCGAGGAACATCACTTGGGCAGTTTCCCTTCCGCCGCGATAAGCCATGCCCTCGCGAGCTTTTCGACGTCGGCCATGGTGGCGCTGGTCGGGTCCTTGAAGATTCGGCGGGCCAGTGCGGTGATGATCGAGTTACCGAAGCGGGTCATGCCTTAGCGACGGGCCTTTCATCCAGCAGCCCATGTGTCACCGCATCGCCTGCCGCCTTCGCTGCTTCTCGCATCAGCCGCTTACCCTCGTCGCACCAGTCGCAGACGGAACAGCGAGGGCAGGAGTCGGTGTGGGACCAGAGGAAATCGAAGAGCGCCACGTCAGTTGCCCTCGGCTCCGGGCTTAAAGAGCATGTCCCTCACATCGTGCATGGCCTGCCACTCGGCGCACGACCGCGGCCAGCCCTGCTCGAACTCGTGGATCATGGTGACCTCTTTCCACATGCTGTAGACCTCGCCGACGCCCCAGCCGAGATCCTTGGCGAGCAGTGCGCAGGCTTTCTTGTAGGTACCGCGCGAGTCGAGAGCGTTGTGGGGTTGACCGGACACGGCGATCACGCGACGGGGCCTTTCGTGATGCGGTGAGGCGTACACGTGCAATTCGGCTCATCCACCACGAGCGCGCAGTGCTCCTCGTGCAGATCGATGGACCCGCCCGGCTCGAGCTGCGCCATGAGCGACGCGTATGCCTCGTCGAAACTGTCAAACTCCGTCGGAGTCTGGTCCTCGTCGGCGTCGACTTCGTGGGTGATGATGAGTTGTTTGGGCACGTTAGTTTCCGTTCGCCTCGATATCCTGGGCAATCGCAATGCACTGGGCGCAAGTTACGGCCGTCTCGATTGCGACCAGCCAGCCGTCGCACTTGCGAGCGCAGGCGGTTTTGCGACCGTCCCACGTGACGTGGATTAGATCGCTGCGCTTGGAGCGGACGAAGGTCACGCCGCCTCCAACTGTCCAATGCCCACGATGTGCCGGTTCACATGCCCCCACTCGCGATGCAGGACGTCCATGTACATCGCGCGCTGCGAGCGGTATCCCATCGCTCGGTGCCACGCGTCGGACCCTGCGAGCGTCGGCAGATACTCGACAATGAGCCCCGGTAACTCCTTGGTCATCAGGTGGTGGTAGTGGCCGCAATAAAACCGGCGATACTTACAGGCTGACCAGTCCGCCGCACGATCGACGGCCATGACTCCGAGCAGATCCGTCGTCTTGACCTTGTCGCCGTGGTGCGTCCCGATGAGGTTCTGGCCGAACTTGAACCAGTGGAACATCTCGGGCGACGTGTCGACGGAGACGCGCGGATCGTTCTCGTAGACAAGCGAGAACGCCAGCGCCGTCATCGCCGAGATGAGCTCGTCGTGATTGCCGCGCTCCCAGATTAGCCTGACGTGGCTGTGCTTCTGGAGCGCTAGATCAACCGCACGACGTCCGATGCGGATTGCGGTGCGTGCGATCTTGACCGTGCGGCTGTCTACGTCAACGCGGGTGCCCTTGGTCGTGGTGTTGTGCTGCCCGTCTGCATGGACGTTGTCGCCAATAAAGATCAGCAGCGCCTCGGACGCATCTGGAGCAAGTGCGGTCAGGTGAGCGAACGCACCTACGAGATTGTCCTCGGCGATCCGCATGTCGTAGTCCGCGCCGGCATCCTCGGACCAAGCGAGCGCGCCGACGTGCGGATCGCCAACGGGGTACACCGCCAGCAGGTCCGAGTCGCAATAGCCCGGACCGACCGACGGCTCGAGACGCGGCATCTCCTCACCGATCGCGCGGATGGCGTCCAGCCACGCTTGGCGCTCGTCGTTCTGCGCCGTCGTCTTGATCCACTGCTGCTTGGTCTCCCCATCCGCACCCACGAGCGTCGACACGCCGCGCAGGACGTGGCCAACTGGAACGACAGGAACCGGGACCTCCGCATCAAACGCCGCCACGCTTGGCCACTTTATCGGTGGCTCGATAACGGCATCGACATCCCGATATTCCGGCATCGGAGTTGCCGTTTTCACCCCGGAATCGGCAACGAGCCCGACCGGCGTTCCCCTCGCCTCCAGCGCCTTCCGCACGACCCGCATGTGCCGCTCGTCGACACCTAGCTTGGCGGCAACGTCCGCCCACGTGCGGCACCCGTGATGCTCGCCAGCCAGGAGACGTTCAGCGAGGGTCACGCTGCTCCCTGCGCCGCTTAATCGCCTCCGCTGCCGCCTCGTCGAAGGTCTCGGCGACGACGATCAGGATATGGTCGCCCGCGTTGCAGATGAGCGGCCCGCCGCCGTCGGACGGAACACAGACGAAATTAGAGCCAGCTGGCACCGTGAAAGAGCGTGTCTTCAAGGTGCTCACTTGCCCCTCAGGAAACCGTTGACCGCCTCGCCGA
>Ga0208783_10001841_pt1 | contig 12413 bp, 19 predicted proteins | sample DEB19_08_DNA_2_FD_184529 | JGI IMG/M metagenome (GOLD analysis project Ga0208783, IMG submission 184529) | Aqueous microbial communities from the Delaware River and Bay under freshwater to marine salinity gradient to study organic matter... | ecosystem: Environmental > Aquatic > Marine >... | reverse complement strand
CCTCCCTTTTTCGACGTGGAGAGGATATCTGTGTAGATGGTATCGCCATCGGGAATACCGATAGGGAAGAACATTCCATCAAACACCGCTTGAGGGTGCGGCACCTCAAGAGTCACCTCTTCAATCATCCCGATACCCGGCTCGATGAAAATAGCCTTGATCGGGTTATGAAGCTTCTTCCACGCATCGTTGTATACCTCACCGAAACTCATACCGGACGACACTTCGACCCACGTGAGGCGCCGATCGTAGATCGTCCGGATTTCGGCGAAGAATGAAAACTTATTGTGATGGTCCTTATACACCTCGAACTGGCCGTTAGGAGTAGGCCCCGCGGCCACTACTTTTATGCTCGGCTCGGTCACACAATCTCCCTTTCCGCTTTTAGGCGATGATCCCGCTGGGAGTTGAACCCAGGACCAACAGATTAAAAGTCTGCTGCTCTACCAACTGAGCTACGGAATCAAGGTGACCCGGACCCGCCTCCCGTTAGGGTGGGAAGAGGGAAAAGATTGCGGGCGACGGGCCCGGGTCAGAATTAGAACGGAGTATCGAGCAGGGCTGCTCGAATGTGCTCCTCCGGTAGGGGCACATTCAGATCAGCCGCGGCTTCGACCAAATCGACGCCGCCCCCTCCGTTTCCAGCGGGGCCGCCGACGATATGTTTAACGCCGCGGCGAGACACGGCGGTTAGGAAATACTCCTTGAGTGGTCGATCGTACCCATACAGGTAATCAACCGTACCTTTGCGAACCAGGTATTGAGACATACACGGACTCCTTATAAGGTCCCGATCTAAATGTACTAAAAAATAATACTGTGAAAGGAGAAAACCCAGTACTACTGAGATACTACTTAGATCGGGAGAATATGTGCCGCGCGCGCCTGGGAAGGTAGGAATCAGGAATCAGGAGAAAACGGAGAAACGAGGTAGCGCGCGACATTATTGGCGACGTGGGATTTGAACCCACAACCTACCGCGTGTAAGGCGGTTGCTCTAACCGTTGAGCTAGACGCCACGAAAAAAAGAATGTAATTATTCTCACTATTCTTATGACATATTCTTAGCCATTTTTGGACTTCGCTGAGCCTAAACTTAAACTCCTATAGGACTCTATCCCAGCAGGACTTTTCATGACTAATCGAGATTCCCTCCTTCCGGCCGACGCCCTCCTCTCGGGGGCGGACAAGATTATCCGGATTCCGTTCACGTTCACCGCGGCCACTGCCGCCGTTTCCAACGGTAACACTGGTTTAGTTATCCCGATCAAGCAGGTCTACGGATACAGCGCCTCCCGACGAACCGTAGGTTCGGGCGATGACGCTCGCGCCATGCGCGTGCGGTATCTGATAACGGCTTTAGTCGTAGCCGGGGATGTGGCCGCTACCTATACGGTTAAGGAGCATGAGCTCACGACCGCTGCTGATATCACCGACGCGACCAAGGTCGTCAACATCTCTAATTACGCCGCTGGTACCAATCTGATCGGCGGGCTTCCGGTGGCGGCTGGAGGCTTAGCTCCCGTAGTTTTACCCTTTAACATGGACGGCTGGGCTTTGGCTAAGGGCGCCATCACAATCACAGCTTCCGTATCAGTCACAGGCGGCGGCGTGATAATCTGCCGCGAACTTATTTGATTTAAAGTTTATCCGTGAAACACAACGATAGCGCTCGTTATTTTCACCCCGCCCACCGCTAATGCGTTTAATAAAAGCAGCTAATTCCATTTTCGCTCAGATTGACCCCAAATCTGTGCATAAATCTGCGCGCGAGCAATATCAAAAAGAACGTTTAATGGAGAGCCTCAGATCGACCAATCCTGAGAGGGATGGCGATTCTAAGATAGTTGACGCACTGATTTCGGAGATTTTAGAGGCCGACCCGTCCGAGTTGTATTTTGTCTATATGCGGCACACTCGACAGTTCCCTGATTTTGTAAACAAACGAAGATACCGAGCGGCCCTTTCCTACAAACTTACGCAGGCGCTTACTAAGACCGCAACGTTTTATAGTCGGTACGGCGGCCTGCATCACGACCAAGATGTTACTCGTATAGAGCCGCAAGATGCTGGATCGGTGCGCGCAACTATGCCCCAAGAGCCTGTCGACGGAAAGCCGACCTTCTCTCCTGGAAGCGAGGAGAGTTTGTTTACTCGTCGCACAGGTCAGAAGCGTCGTCGCGGCGAAGTATCGAGTCACGCACACATGAAGGAAGATCCTCAAACGCCTAATGTTGAGGACGGTCGTCCATCTTTGAACGTAGATGAAATGAACGTGCCTTCAAGAGACTCTCGCAATTTTGAATCTCTTTGATATACTGTTCGTCAACAACCCGTTCGGAGCTTTATGTCGTATTATGCCTTGACCAAAGAACGTGCGTTATCTGTAGCCAAAGATGCAGCAAATTACTGCAGACGCATGGGGTGGGCGCTCGACGCCACATCATTCCGGCGGGCAGTCAAAGAAGTTAACGAGGCGATCAGATCAGAGAATCCGATACTGACCGCTCTGAATATTAAATGGGCAGAGCTTCGAGATCACCTCCTCGGATTCAGCGACATCAACTCGGCTAAGGTAGCAGTAACGCCTCCTTCGTTGGAGCCGGTCAAGATCGGTGAGGGTGTGCACGCGAACCCCACCACCGCCGTTGTCGACGGGCGCGAGTCGTGGAACCACCTCGTGGACCGCTACGCGAAGCTCCGGCTCAAGAACGAGCTGACCTCCCACCGTGTGGTCACTATGGATCACGACCATCCGATCGGTATCGTCTTCTTAGGCGACATGCACATCGGGTCCGTAGCCACCGACTATCCGAGACTTACGTGGCTTCTGTCCGCCCTCCGTAACCCCGACATCCCGTTGTGGGTTTGCTCTATCGGAGACATCCTTGACTCCATGATCTGGCCTAATGTTCGATTCGAACAGCAGAAGTCGGGCGTGGATATGGAAGAGGAAATCGCCGCCGCGGCATGGTGGTTGGACGAGGTCGTCAAGGCCGGCCGCCTGCTCGGGATCTGCGCCGGTAACCACGACTTGGTATCCGGTAAGATGACCGGTAACGACCATTTAAATAATGTGATGCAGCGGCTGTCCGTGAAGGATATTCCGTACCACCCCTATGAATTAAATCTCACTGTTGAATTAGGGGGTGTCAGCTATGAAATTCGCCTGCGCCATAAGGTGCAGGGAAATTCGGGTTGGAACCCCGCCCACGGTGTCGCCAAGGCCCACAGATGGGATGACGGGGACGCCGATATTATTGTTGCGGGCCACACCCACCGGTCGGGCGCCCAGGAAGTTAAAATAAAGGGTAAGACCCGTTGGGGCATCCAGGTGGGTGCCTACAAGCGTAGTGAGCTCGACGACTACGCCAAAGAGAACGGGTTCGCCAACGAAAACCTCCATCCCGACTACACGGCAATCCTATGGCCCAAGACACGGAAGATCGAAGTGTTACCGACGGAAACCGCCTTGGACCTGCTGGAGAGGCGGGCAGTCTCACAGACTTCATCAAGAAGTGGAACGTCCGAAAAGAGTTCAAAGAGTGGGAAAACTGTAAAGTCTACAAAGTCCGGTTCGAAGGCGAAGAAGGCTACCAAATCATCGTCTCGAAAGGGTCGTTGAAGAAACTCAAAGATCTGTTCGTTGTTGATGAAGAGGGTATGGTCAAGCCTGAGTTACTTGAAATTAAATACCCGCTCCATCAAATTATCAGAGTCGACAGAATCATCTCCTGCATCGAAGTGCTGCCCGGTGATATGGATATAGTGCCGGGTCAAGAAACTAAAGACGATAGTTGCTTGGATTAGGTTTAACCCACACTAATTATGGCGGCGGTGTCGTCGCCAGCCCGTTAACAAGTTGTTGCATGGTGTAATCGGGTTAAACCGCGAAAGCGGACGAGACCGGGGGTCGTTCCCCGGCCTCGTTTTTTTATTAAGGGGTATTGTATTTATCCGATAAGCACAACTATACTTATGTTGGCCCCAAGGAGGCCGCACCATGCTCAATGATTTACTGTCGGAAGATGACGAACTGTACAAGTTCGCCAATCCCAAAGGCGAGCCGGAACCTGACGAAGAAGACTTTGAAGACGAAGACTTCGAGGATGATGACGAGTCTGACGAGGAAGAGTCTGACGAAGAAGACTTTGAAGACGAAGACGAAGAGTCGGACTCCGAAGACATCGACGACGAGGGCTGATTATGAGATCGGAAGCAATCACCGCTGGTTTTATTGATGAGCTCGTGAAGATTGCTTTCGACGGCGCTGCGCCAAAGCCTCCGCTTAGATCAAGATTGGCCGGTCACCTGAGCAACGCTACTGAAGATGCGGTTGTCGGTGCCGGCCGACACTTGAAGCGAAACTGGAAAAAGTATGTCGGTGCTCTCGCCGCCTACATGCTTTATAAGAAATATAAGCAACCCATTCATAATGCCTTCTCGTCAGCATCTTTTGCGGATTTGCGTGAGAAAGCAAAACCCGTGACTGATAAACTTAGACAAGCGGCCTCAGACACTAGTGAGACATTCGGTAAATTCAAAGAAGGCGCGAAGACGTTTTTGAAATATACGGGATTGGGATTGACGGGCGCCGCCGCGGTGCTTGCTCCAATAACCGCCGCATCATACGGACTTGGTTACGGGTTGAAGAAGGGCCAACATGCTCGCGAAAAGACCGAGCAGCGATCAGCCGCATTAGCTCGCGCCGCTCGTGGTATGTACGAGCCGTACGCTGAATAACAATGACCGACGATAAGAAGGCACGACACGTCGGCCGCCGCGAGGCGCTTAGATCGGGAATACCGGATTCTATTCCGTTGCCTAAGTTTCTGACTACGGACGAAATTCACGACATAAAACGCTACAAAAGAGCTAATTCCGCATCTACTTGGGAAGAGTCGGTTGCGGCCGTAATTAAAACCAGCGAGGCTACGTTAACGCTAGAATAGTCGCGATTCTGCGTATTTAATCAAACTACATACGCATGCTCCCACTCTCCGAATTACAAAAAAAGCTACCGCTCGAGGACGCGCTTGGGCTAGCAGTTGATAAAAATAAGAAGCTTAATGAACAGTTTCTTAAGGATAAATCCGGCGAGGTTAAGTACGCGGAGATAATCGCCGAGAGAAAAGACGCGGCTGGTTCTTGGGATTACGTCGCTAGTCCTTCTATAAAACAGTTTTCAAAAGACGCGGCGACGGAGTATGGATCAGATAAAAAATCGTTAAGCAACTCGATTGCTAATTATCGATCTATGCTCACCTCGATGTTTTCGGGCGACGCACTTTCCGCAAACTACATCCCGTACGAAACTCCGCCGTTCATATCCATAGATCGACTAACCGGAAGCATGGGCGTTGCTCCGCCTTCTCTATTTGAGCAGTCCCGAAACTACGGCACCTTCAAAACCTCTGAAGGTGAGTTTGATTGCAAACGTAACATATTTCAGGCAACGGCCGCCGCAGTTGGTCAGGTTGCCGTGTCGGCCGTATCGAATCAACTCAAAGCCCTTCAGGGCTTAGCCATGTCGATGGAGTTCTTGATGAAATCCGTCGAGAACATCAAGTCGGCTGTGATGAATTTGGCTGTCCAAGATCTACTGGCGCTACTGATATCTCAGAAATTAATTCTTCAGCAAATAATAAGTGTCGTTAAGCAGATCAATGAAATTGCCATGAAACTCGAGGATACGGATTACTCTGTAATACATTTAATCCTCGTTCGCCGCGAACAGGTTAGATTACAGGATGCGATTGATAAACTAGACGACTTGAAAACCAAGCTGATATTTGGCGCGGACTTCGACTACGATTTATGGGATTCAGCTAAGGCGGATATTAAAACTACCGAGGACGATTTTTGCGGCGGCGTTGAGGCCGGAGTGAGCTTGCGGCTCATCCAAATGGTCGGACTTAGAATGTACCTTGCTGTTCTTTTCCGAATATTAGCAAGACAGCAAGCTATTCGAGATTCTTTAGAGGAGGCGCTCCTTGGATTCAGTAAGGAATTCGAGCTGGCCACGCAATTTGAGAATCTTTATATTCCAATCGTTGAGGCTATTAAATGCCGGCTGGAGGCAATCTTAGCTGATATGGAATCGACGGCCGAGAAGAATCAAATCCTGTCATTTCTAATTAAGGAAAAAATTTGGTGCGTGGAATTAAAGGCGATTCGAGCCTTTATGAATTTCTCCACCAAGGCTAAGCTTCCGACCGCTTTAGATAAAATAAGCGATAACGCAACGTTACAAACCGCGGCTGACGCAGTTATGGGATTTTTAAATGATCAGATCAGTGGGTTGCAACGTGGTAGCGGACAAGAGGTTTTAGAGTATGGCGTCCTGTACCTGGCGGCCGTTGACCGAAAGCTTAAGAGTGATATAGATCCTCGGTTTGTTACTCAGGTCGGCGCAGACGTCATAAACGCCGCTGAGACGGCTATGGCGAACAGTACGGCTCTGGGTGGGGTCCTGGGAGGTTTTAGCGGTGCGGTGGGCGCTGTGGCCCTTGGAGCGGTTGCAGCGGTAGAGGGGCTGATGTCCTTCGCCGCGGATCAGAGTTTGACGTCTTTTGTTGATGCTATTAAGGCTGGGAAGCTTTCTGAAGCTTTCGGAATAGACGCTTTCACAAAGAGCATCGAGGGTCAGGTTAGCAACTTAACCGCGCAGATATCCAAGCTGGCATCCGAGAAAAACGTATCTAGGGCTGTAAAGGACGAATTAGACGCGGCGGCTAAAACGTTCCAAGATGAGGCTCGAAACCTGTCCTTGATGAGTGAGCTTGAGCACGGGTACGCCGATAAGCATTTAAAGGATTCGGTTGACGTTGAATACCGAAAACGAAAACAACAGGAAGCGGCCTACAAAAAAGCCGCTGAAACATTGGCGCCAGGGTTAAAATTACCTGATTTAACTGATATCCTTTAATTGACGTTATCTTCAAGGATATCTATACTTATCATGTAGTTTGGTAACAGGAGTTCAAAATGAACAACGATGTTTTTGATGCGTTTAATACTGGATTTTTTGGTAAATTCGCCGCTGAGGCGGAGGATAAGAATCCGGCCCCTAAGAAGTCGGCTCTTTCGGATTTCGCCAGCAGCGCTGGTAAGAAGATGAAGGAAGTCGTCGGAGAGAAAAATCTCAGCAACTTAGGCACGGCCGCGAAGATTGTGCTGCCTGTCGCTGGTGCCGGCTACGTTGGGCGTAAGCTCCTTAAGCGTATGAAGAAGCGTCGCGCTGAGAAGGCGGCTCGCGAGGCTCAGCCGGAGACCGAGAAGGAAGCAGCGTTTGTGCACCTGTACGAAAAATTATCGCGTCTGTGATAACAGACGTACTTAGCAAATGACCGATTTACTGATAACGCGCGCCGATGACTCGGGACGTTTAGGTTATTCACTAACCGAACAGCCATCATCGGTGCGCGGTTTATCTCAGCTTGTTCAAGAAATTGTCGTTGATCTGATGTCTGAATTTTCGCCAGAACTAATGCGCGGTGCCAGTCTTAAAACGTCCTTGGCGCAAATAACGCTCGACGATATTAGCGGAGCTACGCAAGTAACGTCTGATGCTGTTGCGGCGGTTAAAGGACAAATCGTGGCCCGACATAGCCGCACATCAACGCTTACCTCGGATGAGCGATTAAACGATCTTCGATTACTGTCTGTATCGGAATCCAACGGATCTTGGATAATTAACTTAGAGCTGATTCCCGCATCAGGCGGATCTATAACAATATCACTACCGGAGCTGTGACATGGATAGAAATAATATTCACGCGATGAACGCGGGATTTTTTGACGAGATGACGAAGCTCGGTTATGCAAATATTATTAAAGGCGTAATCACAACTTTAGGTCCTGTGGTTGCGGAAAAAATGGCGGAAAAAACGATGGAGAGGGCAGCTCAGCGCGACCCCAGTATGAAAGCTCAAGGAACCGGCGCTACTGGAACAAATATGGGAACGATGAACACTCGAATTCAACCAAATCCGGCTGGTGTTTTTAAATCAACTGATACTGTTTGATCAAAGCCTGACTACCAAGGCACATCCCTGACTGAACCACATAGTTTCCGCTTCGCACCCCGGCATCACCTGATCGAGAGTTTCATTAATCGCCGCGAGCTTCTTCAGCGGCGTCGACTTCTCCAACTGAATCTGAAGTATGAGTTCGCCGTTAATCATTGTGATTGACGGAGAAACACCAAGCTCGGTCTGAATATTCGACATCAATTTCTTGATGTCTTCAAAGCTTTGAGTTGGCGCGGACTCGGGAACCGCGCGTAATTCAGGCGCCTCGTCCTGTTCGAGCATCTCCTCGAAGTCCGTGACCGACGGCTCCTCCTCCGGCTCCTCTTCAACCGTCGGGAGTTTGATAGATCGGTCGCCGGCGATAATTGCGTGCGTCGATCCCCACGCCACAAGAATACCCTCAACAAATTCGTTGCTCGGGTCCTTCTTGGACATCTCTATTAACGTGGCGCGGATCTCCGGATACGTCTCTAACAGCGCGGACACCGCATCTTCCGACTCAATCACGAGCTGTTCAGTTTCGACAACGACCTTTTCCCACTTCGGTCGAGCTTCAAAGACCTGGGGCGCGTGCTCTCTAAGCGCGTTGAACATAGTTAGAAGACCAGCCGCCAACCCGTGAGCGTATGAACGTCCTTCACTATCATCAAGTCCACGAATCAAGCCGCTAAGAAACGGAAATGCGTCGCGCAGTTCCTTAACGTTAACGCCTTTGAGGTCGAGTTTAGTTGGCGGCTTGATCTTTTGAAGAATTTGCATGTGGGACTCCTGCTTCAATTTTCACAAGAAGCAGACTCTAAGTCAAGTGTCAGTTTCTTTTGCGGGCTAAAAAGAAATCCCCCACACATTTCTGTGTGAGGGAAATCCCCTTCCGCCGTTAGCGTAGTACGTAAGCTTTAAGCGCTTTATCCGTACTGATGTTTTTGCGATCGCTTGCTGCGTAGCAAGCTCGCCAAAGCAGGCCGTTTCGGGTATCGACCAGATTGGCCAGCATCGGATTTTTCAGATCCGGATCAATCATGAGGATCTCCGCCTTCAAACGGCTCATGATTTTGTCGATCTCCTCGTGAAGATGGTGAGCATGGTATATGATCTCATCCATCTTGCCTCCTTCCGGAGGCTGATGAGCAGCGAATTCCATGATCTTCGCGAGACACTCGTCAATGATCTTGCTGATGTGGTTTGGATACATTAACGCCCCCATTCAACGGTGCACCAGGTGCGCCCCTCCCTGAGAGAGGCGCGAACCTCGAGGCACGCAATATCCACTGAACCGACCCAAGGATCGGTCATGTCTCCGGGCATGTCGGCCCGAAGATTCTCAAGCGCCGCCAACTTGGCGGAGCGCCCGTTCGCTGCAACCACTTGGTCGCAGAGAATCGCATACTTAGGCTGCGACTTCTTCAAGCGGTCAGCCACATAGTTTGCCAACGCCTCGCACTCAGAGGTGCGCGGCGTCAGCAACGCCGCGACCGAACCGGCGAGAACGTCGCCGATGATTTCCTCTAGAGGATTTCTCTTACTCATTTAAATATCCCTCAGATGAGCCTCGATTGCGGGCCCAACAGATTCCATCATGAATTGAGACACCGCGATGCGGTACTCGTCCAAAGACATCGTCTTCACAATGTCTCCCAGCTCCGCCGTACATTGGCGAAGTTCTTCCATCTTTTCATCCGGGACGGACTCAAAGATGACAACTGCTGATTTGGCCATTCGATCGCCGACATTCCCGTCGTCGATCGATTTCATCAGCATGGGCATTTGGTCTGTTATCAGCCGACCAAATTTCAACAAAACCTCGTGATAAGCGCTGATCATGCGCTTATTCACTTCCAAATATCTTTCAATCTTATCCACCTTGTTTCTCCTTAGAAATAGTGATGCACTCGATGTCGCAGTTTTCCGCTTCGAGCGCGAAGTCGACCACTTGCATCTGCTGATGCATGCGGTCGATGACGTGTTCGGGAACCACCCGGTCCCGCAATTTGTTCCAGGCTTTCGCCTGGTGCTTCGGTACGTCGAAGACGACGTAACACACGTCGTATCCGAGGCGCAGCAAATAAGCGACCAGCAACAACCTAAACTGATGATTCAGGTTGGTGTCGGACAGGACGATATCCTGTTCGTTCTCCGCGGCCTCGCGAATCAACTTATCGCGAAGAGCCACGGCGGCTGGTGTTGCCGACTGATCCGCGGCGTTGCCGCAGACTTGCTCTCGGCACTCATCGAGATTAATCTCGAGTGCCGACTGCTTGGCCGCCCACGTCGATTTACCTGACGCGGGCGGACCGATGGTGACGTAGGCCCTCATCGAGCGAACTCGACTTGGTCCGCTGCCGATGACACTGCGGCAAGCAGCGCCTTGAAGATCTCGGTCTCATCATTTACGAATTCCGAGATGGTCACGCGACCATCTCGAGTTGTGATTCGGAGACTCACCTTCTTCTCCGAAACCGAGACCCTGAATTCTATTCCGTCCTTTTTCCAGGTCTTCATGTTGTTGCTCCTTTGTTTTTACTTCCCGTTGAGATAACCCTATTGCTTGCGAAGGTGTCAGGTTTGGTGATAGTGAATCGGTTCCTCCCGATGAACTATTCCAAACCTGACGCCTGAGCGGACATCTCTTGCTGTCTGATTCGTGCGCATAGATCGGCTTCATCCGATCTCATGCGCCGCGAATCTGACTGCGAGAGTGTCCTTCTCTGGCGTGCCTTAAGCGGATGCTGCGAGTCGCAGCGCTCAGTCTTTCAACTGAAACCAATAGGATTATCTCAACGGGAAGCCGCGAAAAAAAATTGAGCAGTTTAATGACTTGCTCAGGTCGCGGACGTCAGGTAAGGATTGCCTTACCTGCGTCATTATAATAAGATTCGCCAGTCCAAGCCTCCTCGTACCCGAGGTAAGTTACCTCTCCTTCGGGGGTGACTGCCCAAACTCGAATGTCGTCGTCCCCCGAGTCTTGTAACTGGGAACGGACGATTAACAATCGTCCTTTTCGATGCACGTGCGTATAGCCCGCGAGGGGGTTCGGGATTGGACTGTCCCGCTGAACGAAAGAAGAAACAGCTTCCACCACGTCGCCATTGAACTTTCTGAAGTTCCTCATGAGTTCCTCATGTTTTTAGGCGCTTGGCGCCTTTTGATTTATCCACAACCCCGCGGGCAGACCCACAACGGATCCGCCCGCAGAGATGCGGGAAAAAAATAACCGCGGTGAAATTCAGGGATATCTCCTGAATTAGCTCACCGCGGAGCCCAAGTTTAAGAGAGCAGCCAGCTCCCCCCATAACGTTTTGGGTACGGCCAAGACTCCCGTTGGCGGCAGGTCAGAGTAACGGGACGATTCGTTATCTGAGCACTTAATGACCCGCGGGAAATTCAGGAGATATCCCTGAACCCCCCGAGGGGTGCCCTCTCCCAAGGGCGTGATCAGCGTACCGCCTGACTGCGGGCGGGACCTTCCCGCGCATGACCGTCTCTGGAATTTCAAGAAATTGGCCGACTCGATTCGCCAATTCCCCCGAAGCTCTTTCGAGCGATGGGTTTCCAGAAAGGTACCTTATCGGGTTTGGTACCAACCCTGCCCTCTACCTCTCTTGAGGCGCCTGCTCCTTCGTCGAGCCAGGCTTTAGGGGCACCCCTCAGTCCTACGTGGCGAGTTAGGCCACGCACTGGGGTTTGTAGATAGTTATATCTACATTATTCTTATGCCATAAATACGGCAATTTTTGTAAAAAAATTCAATCACTATCATCATCAAAAAATGCCTATTTTGTGGCATAAGAATATTGATGAACACCTACAACACTTTGCGCGAAAAACTCTCAAAGGTTAGCATTCAATTGGAACAGGTCGAGCTGGTGGCGAGCCAGCTCGATGCTAAATTGAAACGCCGTTTCACGGGAATAACGGCGTCAGAACTGGACGCCGCGTTGGCAAAAAAGGATCGGTTGACCGTCCTACGAGCCGCAGAGGACTCAATGTTCCTCTACCGACAAGACGGGAAAATCGAGGACCTTATGGAAGCGGGAGTTCTCTACGAACTCTCCCGCTAAGCCTCGGGGCGGCTCCTCTCAACACGAGAGGGGCCGCCCACCTCGCCTTCTTTTTAGCCTCACTATCATCACTAAAAAATGCCTATTTTGTGGCATAAGAATAGTGAAGGAAATCTAGCCTATACGCAATTTCGCATTCAGGCTAGATATAACATGATGAACGATAATACCTCGATTGTCGAAAACGAAACTCCCATGGCGACGTGGGAAAAAATCGCCACCGTGATCGCCACGGTAGGCGCAATCACGGGCATTGCCCGTTGGTTGAAGTCGAAGTGATCTCGCGAACCTCGGAATACCTGCCATGAGCGGGTATTCCGGG
>Ga0208783_10001840_pt1 | contig 12416 bp, 7 predicted proteins | sample DEB19_08_DNA_2_FD_184529 | JGI IMG/M metagenome (GOLD analysis project Ga0208783, IMG submission 184529) | Aqueous microbial communities from the Delaware River and Bay under freshwater to marine salinity gradient to study organic matter... | ecosystem: Environmental > Aquatic > Marine > Coastal... | reverse complement strand
TCGATTCAATTGGTTTTGCAAAGGCAAAGTGGGCGCGGCAGGCAAAGTGGACTGCCTTCAACGTCAACGCGATGATCCGCCGGACCATCTACCGGGGCTTCGAGACATTTCGGGTGAAGGTGTCGAAGCGAAAGCTCCGCACCGGAAAGTCGGAGTGCGTCTGGAACGACGAAGACAAGATCCAGACGCGGGAGAGCCCTCACCTGCGAATCGTGTCCGACGCGCTCTGGTACAAGGCGAATGCCGTCGTCGACGGGCGACGGGTGTTCAAGGAACCGGTCCGCGGTGCGGGCCATCCGCTTCGTGGCACGACCCGCAAGCGGAACGGCCTGCTGTCTGGCGTCTTCGTCTGCGGCGTCTGTGGCTCGCCGATGTACTCGCACGGCCGAAAAGACGGCGTCTTTCGCTGCTCCGGGGCGTCCAAGGGGAACTGTTGGAACCGCGTGTATTGCATGCGGGAGCGGGTCTATCCCGCCGTGCTCGAGGCCGTGGTCAACGAAGTGCTCTCTCTGGACGGTGTTCGCGCTGCAGTCCTTGCCCGCGTTCAGCAGCTCTACGAGCAGGGCGGCTCGGTGGCCGCCGAGCTCAAGAAGCTCGACAAGGAGGAGCGGAAGCTCGTCGCGATGGTCGAGCGGCTTTCAGCGGCAGTCGAGCAGGGCGACGGCGTGCTCGCGTCGCTCGCAGCGCGGCTGGCGGAGCGGGAACGAGAGCTCGTATACCTGCGAGCTCGTCGGCGGGAGGTCGAGGAGCAGGCCGGCCGCAAGGAGAAACTGCCCAGTGCGGCCAAGCTGCTCGAGCACCTCGACGCCGTGAAGGCCCAGCTGCTCGGGGATGAAGGCCGGGCGGCGGTGATCCTGCGGCAGCTGCTCGATGGCCCGATCCGGCTGATTCCCTACATGCGGATCGACGGCAAACGGGTCGTGCCGCGGCTGGAGTTCACGCTCAACCTGGTAGCCGCGCTGCCGCCGACGGTGGCGGGGCCATTGCGTCTGGCGGAATCAGACGATGCAGCGGCCGAAGAGCATCCGGCGGTGTTCCAGCGAACGCTCCTGGTCGATGCATTCGCCGAGCCGGACCTTGTGCGGCATGCCCGGCTCATCGTGACGCGGCGGCTGGAGGGCCACACCTACAAGCAGATCGCCAAAGAGTGCGGCCTCTCCAAGTACCACATGGAGAACTGCGCGAAGATCACGCGGCTGATGGAGGCGGCCGGGCTGCCGGAGCCCTATCGGCGGCTGACGGACAAGCCGGACCAAGTGCCGCGGTGGTGCAGCAAGCACTGGCTCAAGCCCGGCGACCGCAAGGGCGGCGGCAGACGCCGCCGCGCGTCATGAAGTCAGGAGGGCGGGGACGTGGCCGAGGACTTTGGTTTCGGCTGCCAGATTTCATGGCCCGAGGCCGCTTGTCGCTGTTTGGCGTCTTCGACGATGGCCGCGAGATCATGACCGAACTTTTCGGCGATGCGTCGCCGAGTCGCGTGAATGTCTTCGATCGTCGTGTCGCGATCAGGAGATTTCTGTGTCATCGCTCAACAACTCCTCGGGCGTACAGATGATCGGCCTCGCGAGCCCCGCCTGATCCAGTACGTCAAAAACCTTTGGCAGGATTCGTGCGTTCGCGATGTGCGTGCAATTCCACGTCAACAAATAGTCTACGTGGTGGTGGGCGACCATCGCGATATGAAGGGCGTCGACGCTCGCGGATCGCGGCAGAATCGCTTTCTGCAGAATCTCTTCGGCGATGTCCAGTATCGCTGCCTCGACGGGCAGGAGAGGGACGCCCGCCAGCGCTTCGAGTCGTCGCTGAGCGAGAGCGGCATCGCCGTCTGCTGCCTCATCGAGCACGTATTGCGAGGTCACGAGTTCGTAGTGTGACCGCTCTGCGGCCCACCACCGTTGCGTCAACAGTTGCCGTGCCGCAGCTACGACCTGGCCGCTTGGTCGGCCCCGAAGGTAGCCGACGATCGAAGTTTCAACGTAAAGAGTCGGCATTCCGTCACCAGGTCATCAGCAGGCCCAACGCGATCGACGTCCTCATCTTCGTTCCGCGAGGGTGCGGCGGCAAGCGTCGCTGGCTATCTGAGGTGTTGGCTGCATCCTGGTTTCTGCGGTAGGGGCGGCGCCTCCGGGCGCCGCCCCTACCTTCTTTTTTGTGTCACGGAGGTTTCGATAGTGAAGATCACCATGTTCAACGATCGGCCGGTGCGGCATGTGCGATACATGCCGAACGGCACAGTGATTCTGAAACTCTACGAGCGGCGGCCCTGTGGCCGTGCCCGTCATCTCCGCGTGTCGCTGGTCCAGTGGTTGTGTGGCCGGGGCGTCTATCTCGTCGATAGCTACGCCTCGCGGCGGGCCCAGGCCCGACAGTTCACCCGGCGGCGGTGCGGATGATGAAAAGCCCGCTTATTGCGAGGCATCGGGAACCGGGAATAAGCGTGTTTCCCGAACGGGTAACTCGCCAGTTCTCGGGTATTCATGCAACCAGCCTTCCTGGGCGGCCAAGGCAGTCGACCGCCACGATCGTCTCGCGGGGCGTGCTAGCGCTGCCGAGCGGGTCGATCAGTCGGCGATCGTTGAATAGACGAGGGCCGGGCCGCGGGTCAGCATGCCCGCGTAGACATACCACACGCTCGTGGTGCCCCGGCGGGGCGGCGATGGCATGTCGAGGGAGTTGAGGTTCACCTCATCGAAGACGCTTCCCCAGTAGCCGCGCAGGTCTACGTACGCGCGACGGTCGATCGAGATCCGTGCACCGCCGTCGTCGACCTCGAGATCGAAGAGTTCGCGGTCGGGTGAGATGCTCGGCGACATCGCCACCGTCAACGATCGGCGGATCTTCACGATGCTGCTGGTGACGTTCAGGCCGTCCTCGGCGGGGTTCACCACCGTGAGCGAATCGAGCGCGACGGCGGAATTGGTAACATCAAAACCATCATCACCCGAGTTGTGGGTGCGTACTGCCTTCACCCGCCACTCCGTCATGTCCAGGCCCAGGAGCGACACGGCGTCGATGTCGTCGGTCAAATCACTGTCGCCGTACCGCGGGTCGCTTCGGCCCAGCGAATCAAAGACGAGGAGATCGGCCATGAACGAAGATCGGCCGGATGCCGCGGACGTGTCGACGGTGATGCCGTCCTTGGAGCAGCTCCGCGACGTGCCGAGAAAGAACACGCCGCCGTTGTTGGGACTCGTGGTCGGTTGATTCTGTTCGTCGGCTGATCCGAACGTCACCGTCTTAGCACGCAGTCGCGAGCCGCTGTCGAAGATCAGCGCACTGGCCGTAATCGTCCGTTTCGGCCGGTAGCCATTGCGGATGAGCACCGTCACGCCGTCGTCGATCGTAAGAGTCACACCCGGTCGCACGTGGATCTCCCCGTCCACGATATAGGTCGTGCCTCGCCGCCACGTCGTGTCGCGCGCGATGTCGGCCGTGATGATCGACGCGGCGCCGTCGAAGCCGATCGTGCGATCGCGGCTCGCCTCGGGGGGCAGGCTGAGAACCGCCGGGCCGCCTGTGGCCGTGCGGAGAGTGCCGCCCGACTGGAGTCGGAGACTGTCTCCGATGCGAACGCTCGCGGCGGATCGGTCCGACGCGGTGGGAATCAGCACGAACGACAAGCTTCTCGTGGATGCCGTCGCGGAGCCGCGCTCGATCGCTGCGAGACGCATGCGGCCGTCGAAGAAGATCGGCAGGAGAGGCGAACGACCGGCGACGGTGACAGAATCGGAATACTGCACGTTCACGCGCAGGAAGGACTGGCCGGGGCCTTCGGGCTCGACGACCTGAGACGCCACGGAGACGATCGCGGCGGAGCGTCCCGCTGGCGCGGAAAACGATGTCACTGCGGCATCCCGAGCCTGCCGCGACACGCCACCGAGCGCGAATACGAACGTCACGGGAGCGGAATCGCGGATGCCCGCCGCATTGCGGACTGACCACAGGCCGCTGAATGCGTAGAGTCCTGCCGGGCCGCCGGACTTCGCGAACGACTCCTGGATGCCACCACTGCCGATGGTCGCACGAATCCGGCGTGCGACGGGCAGTCCGTCTGAAACGGCGACGTCAATGGAGCCCCGCATGCTCCCCGACGGCTGTCCGGGTGCGCGGTCGGTGTTCGCACCGACACGAAGGTCGCCGCCGACCGATTGGAGATTGATCTCCACGCCGCCGGTCACGGGTGAAAATACAGGCTGCCCATTGCCGTTCCAGAATCTCAGCCCGGAGAGCACCTCCATTTCGAGCGTGGCACCCAGGGGCACGTCGACCAAGCCCACGTCGACTCCGGCAAGGGACAGGCCGGCCTGGGTGGCGAAGTCATATCCCGCGGCAGCGGCTGGTGTGGTCAGCAGCGAAGAATAGCCGTAGAGCGAATCCGGGATGGTCGGCACCGCGGCCACCGGCATCGCTGCGACGATGGACGGCGAGATCGCCATCGAAGCGGCGAACCCCTGTGGCAGCTGCGGCAGCAGCGGCGCGGGGAGCGGCGACGCCGCCATGGCGTGCCGCGGCTCGAACTGCTCGATTCCAAGGCCGAAGGACGGCCTCGTGAGGCGGTGGCGTCGTCGCGTCATCGCTTCGCCATCCTGACGATGCTCACGCCGTTGGCCACTTGCGGTATAACGCTGGCCGCGACGATGGCCTTGCCGCCGACGATCGCGACTGGATTCTGCTTCGTGGCGTTCGCCGGCCAGGTCGCGAAAGCGAAGTTATAGGCGCCCTTGCCGCGGTTGGCCGCAGCAATGCGGATTCTGCCCGCCGACGAGCCAATCGTGCCGGCTCCGATCTGGACGTTTTTGGCGGACGTGGCCAACGCGCCCGCAGTCACGTCACCGCACTGCCTGAGGCTCGGCAGGCCCTGCGGCAGAGAGAGGGTGCCTCCCACGGTCAGCCCTCCGAGCGTCTGCAGGGCCGTGGTTGACAGGGTCGCGCTGGCGCCTGTTGTCACGGCGCCAACCGCCGTGACCGCGGCCGATGCCATCGTCAACGAACCGTCGACCGTGACGTTCCCGAGCGTCCCGAAGAGGCCGCTGATGTCCAGATTCGCAGAGCCGATTGGGGCGTCGACGGTCACGTTGCCGACGCTTGAGGCATTGAAGACGATTTTGACGGCTGCGTTCGCCGGGGCATTGACGTACTCCAGGCCGAGCACCTCCGGAGCCGTGAACGAAAGGGACTGGGAGATGCCACCGCGGAGCGAGATCGGTCCAATCGTGTCGGAGAGCGCCCGAGCGCTGAAACGTACCGCCCTGGCCGCGACCGGCTGCACCGGCTGGCCGCCCACGATGAACACCGCGCCCAGCGTGTTGCCGGTGATCGAGATCGCCCCGATGCCGGTCGTCGCGACGAATGAACTCGTCAAGATCGCGTAGCCCAAACCTGTCGAGTAGGGCAGGCCGGTCATCGAGTGAACGACGGTGACGTTGCCGATCGCGCCGCCTCGGGCGTTGAAGTTCGACAGTGCCACGGCATTGACGCCATTCTTGGCGTCGTTCGCAAGACGGACGTCGATATCGCCCAGGGAAAAGCCGCCGAAGACCGAGCCTGTTACGGCCGAGGCATTGCGGCCAGGGACCCGGACCGTGATGTTGCCGATGGCGCCCGGAGCGTCGTTGACGAGTTGCCAGTCGAAATCGGCCTCGAAAATCGATCCCGTGACCCCGCTGCCCACCGAATTGACCGTCACAGCACCGATGCCAGCGGCAGCGGTGAACGTGGATAGGGTGATGCCCGCCGGCACGGCCGTGAACCCCGCCACGCGGCCCGCGTTCACAGTGATCGTTCCGATCGTCGACGTGAACAGGTTTTGGTCGGGGTCGAAGACGACGCCCTGGAGCGAAGCGTCGAAAATACTCGAGATGATGCCGGAGCCGCTGGCCGTCTTGACGGCGATGTTGCCGATGCCGCCACCAGCGCCCGCGAAAAAGGTGCTGCGACTGATGCCGGCACCGGACGTCAGCTGGTCGGCGGCATTGGTCACCGTGATGTCGCCGATCCGGCCCACGTTGTCATAGTTGCCGAAGTCGTCGTAGATGGCCGTGCGGGCCTCGAACCGCGAGTCGACGATACCGTCGCCCCCCTCCACGGTTTGCACGCTCGCTGTCACGTTGCCGATCATCGCAGCCTTGAAGGTGGAGCGGACGATGCCCGACGAGACGAGCGGATGCCGTCCGGCGGCGACCACGGTGATTCCCGCGATCGTGCCGGTGTTTTGACCGGGGCTCGTCGTCGACGGCGTGCCGGTATAGTCGCCGTCGGTGTCAGCCTCGAATATCGAGTCGATGATCGCCGTCGCCCCCTTCGTGCGCACCGTAATGAGGCCGATGTCGCCGATCGCGCTAAATGTCGTGGCCACGATGCCGTTCGAAAGGTCGTTCGTGCCATTGGCATCCACGGTGATCTTGCCGAAGCTACCCTTGGGATCGCGGTCGAGCGTCGGGTCGGTCGGGTCGTCGTAGAAGATCCGGCCCGGGGCCGTGAAGATGGCGTTCTCGATGCCGTTGCCCCCCTTCTCGGCGGTGACCGTGATGTCGCCGAAGTTGCCCCGCGATTGGAACTCGCCCCCGCTGATGCCCGTGGCGTTGAACGTCTTGACCGTGAGCGGACCGAAGTCACCCGAGGCGGTGATCTTTCCGTCCAGGATGCCGATGCCGTTGATCGACCGCACGTCCACCGCGACCGATTCGATCGCCCCGCTGAAGGCCCGGATCTCGCCCCCCACGATGCCGTTCCCGTCGAGGCCGCCGTGCACCGTGGCCTTGATCGGGCCGATCGAGCCGGCATACACCTTGGTCTCCGACATCGCGTCGAGACCGTTCGCATTCGCGGAGGTGGTGATTCCGGCGATCCGGCCGACCTCCAAGTCGGTGGCTTGGAATCGCGTGCCCAGGATACCGTAGCCGCCGGCGGCACCGCCCGCAGCGGTGATCTGGCCGATCTCGCCATAGTTGGCGTCGTACGAACCGGCGCTGATGCCCGTACCGTCTATGAATGCGGTGCCGGAGATCGCGCCGATGTCGGTATGAGCGACGACGGTCACGTCGAGCAAGCCATCGAGCCAGCCTTCCCCGACGACTGACTCGATGCGGCCGGTGGTCCGGTCGATACTGCCGCCCGCGTATGCCGTGCGGGTGACGATCTTCGAGAATTCGATGCCGCGCCCGCCCGAACTGCGGCCCAGCACGGGGCCGATGGTGCCGGCGAGGAAGTTCGACTCGAAAATTCCCGCCCCGTCGAGCGAACCAAGTGCTCCGTAGGACGTACCGTTGATCGACGCGATCGCCCTGCCGGCGTCGAGTTTCAGCAGCCGGATGCCGTATCCGACGTGTGTCTGGCTGACGACGCTGCCGATGTCGCGGCCGGCGACCATGCTCACGTCGTTGATCCCGAAGCCACCCTCGCCGCCAAACGTGGAGACCGATCCGATGTCACGCGTGGCGACGAACGACGACGTCTGGATGCCGCCGTCGGTGATCTGGACCGAGCCGATGTCACGGGCTCGGACGGCGGAGAGTTCGATGTCACCGACGGCGATGGAGATGCCAGCCAGGTCACCGCCGGCGACGATCGACGTGCCGAGCATTCCGGTGTGGACGGATATCTGGCCGATGTCGCCGCGTGCCTGGATCGACCGCGATTCGATGCTGCCGGCGACGGAGGTGATGGAGCCGATGTCGCCGCCGGCGATCATCACCGCTTCGATGTTACGAATCGCCTTGATGGAGCCGATGTCAGTGCCGGCCTGGAAGTGGCCCTCCATGCCGCGCTGACCGGCCTCGAGGTCACCGATCGACGTCCCAGCCTCGATCACGCAGTCGCCACTAAACTCGTCCGCTGAGATGTCGCCCACGCTGGACGCCGAGTAGACGGTCAGCAGTGCGCCGCCATCTATCGCGATATCGGCGATCCCGTCCACCGCGCTCGTATTCGTGAACGAGCCCGCGTAGCCTCCGGGGAGATAAAGCGTGTCGGTCGTCGAGCTCTTGTCGGAGCCAGAGATGCCGCCGGCCGCGTTGATCTGCCCGGTGATCCTAGCCCCGTCGGAGAGCGGGAAGCCGAGGTTCAAGTGTCCGCCGCAGTTGATGAAGCCCTTGAAGTCCGAGGGCAGGTTGATTGAGAAGGGGTCGCTGCTGCGGGTCGTGATCTCCCCGGCGATGTTGGCGACGCGGACGGAGCCGATGCTCTGGGCCCGGATTGCTCCCGACAGGCTGCTCCGGAGGCCGATCACGCTCCCGATAGAACCAGACACGTTGATGACGCTGCGAAAGTCGTTCGTGACCGACGTGTCGTACGGGTTGCCGGTCAGGGCGCTGATTGCGCCGTTGATCACCAGCGAGTCGATCTTGGCGGCGGTGATGCCGCCGAGGTCGATGAGGCCGGTGACCGGCTGGTACATCGTGGAGTCGGTGGCCTGCTGGTTGTTCTGCGTGTTGATGCGGTCGCAGAACGGGGCCTGTCCGGCATCGAGCGTGATGTTGCCGACGGCGATGCCGTCGAGCGACATGGAGTGCACCACGGCGGCCGACAGTTGGATGCCTCCCAGGCCGACCATTGGAGCGGCTGGGAGAGCATTCGAGAGGAAGGCGACGTTGGTGTAGCCGGGCGAGTAGAGCGTGGCGAAGCTGCTACCGGGCTGCTCCGAGAGCTTGTTGGGAGTGACCACCACCTGCAGGCCGTTGGCGTCCGTCAGGCCGGAGAGGTTGATCCGCGTGGCATCGGCGTTGTCCGTGGCCTGCCCCGCCAGTTCCACCGTGAAGCCGGCGCCCTGCTGCACGTCGCCGGTCACGGTGACGGCCACGGAGTCGCCGTCGGCGTCAATGTAGTTGGCGAATGTCACCACCTGGCCCGGAAGGATCGCCAGCATTCGGCGGTCTTCGAGACGATCGACCGCGAGGGCGGGACGGTGAGCACGCAGCCGGCGAGTGACGGGAGCGCAGGAGAAACGCCGAATCGGAAACGGGGACATCGTGAGCGAGGTTCCTGGAAGACAGGCCAGCATCGCGACGCCGGCGCGGAAAACACCCTTCGGTACCGTAAGACGAGATTGTTGCGCGGTCAAGAAATTGTTCTTGCTGGAAAAACCGGCACCACCGTCCTGGCGTCCGGCGCCGTGGGGCTGAAAACCTCGCCCGATCAACTCGTCGGACCAGGGGCGGATCAACTGCCGCAGGTTCGACCCCCCGGCATGTGGGGTGGACCGGCGGGTAAAAACGCGTCGGCCGCTGGTGCTTGCGGAAGCCCCTGGAGCCAGCCTATCGTTCGTCGCGAAATGCAACTTCCTACGGACGGACTTCAACCGGATACACAGCCATGAACAAAATCGCGATCGCGAAGCACCTGATCGCTCTCGCGGCGGGCGTCGCCATATCCGGTGAATCCCGCGGGGCCCCCGGCCCCTCGCCGTCGCCGGCAACCGCCGTGGTGCTTGTGGCGGGAAACGTGTGGGACGGGCTCGCCGACGCAGCACTCGGCCCCATGGAGATTCTGGTTCAGGACGGTCGGATCGCGGGCATGGGACGGACGGTCGAGCGTCCCGACGGTGTCAGGGTCGTCGATCTCTCCGGGCACACCGTGACTCCGGGATTCATCGACTGCCACGTCCACGTCACGATGCGGCCGGAGGATGAGGGGGCGGTCTGGGCGCTCTCTCCCGCCGACAAGGCCGTCTTGGGCGTGCAGGCCCTTCGGGTTCTGCTCGACCGCGGATTCACGACCGTCCGCGACCTGTGCGACATGGATTTCGGCGGCTACACGACGGTGTCGCTCCAGCGGGCCGTGGAAAAAGGTTTGATCGCCGGTCCTCGAATGATCGTCGCGGCGCACCTCGTGTCGACGAGCGGCGGTCACGGCGATGCGAGGCCTCTCATCGCGGCCCAAACCCCCGTTTCCCAGAACAACCTGGCCGACGGTATGGACGAGATTCGCCGGATCGTCCGAACGGAGGTGAGCCGGGGCTCGCAGTGGATCAAGTTCGGGGCCACCGGAGGGTTTGCCAGCCCGGCGGACGACCCATCGCAAGTGCCGTACAGCCAGGAGGAGATCGATGCGCTGGTGTCGTCGGCTCGCGATCTCGGCATTCCCTGCACGCCCCACGCCTACGGCGACGAGGGCATTCGTCGCTCGATCATGGCGGGCGTCCGAAGCGTTGAGCACGGCAGCATGGCCTCTCTCGACACGCTGAAGCTCATGGAGGCCCGCGGCGTGTATCTGGTGCCCACGCAGATCGCCGTCGTGCGGTTTGCACGGCGGATCGACGACGATGCTTTTTGGGCGGCGGTCAACGAACCGCCGCATGTCCGGGCGAAGTATCGCAAGCATGCCACGGCAATCCTGGAGAGCGCTCGCAACCTGCGCAACTGCGGCGTGAAGGTGGCCCTGGGAAGCGACTTCGGCACGTTTCCTCTGGAGCAGACCAACGCCACCGAGTTTGCTGAACTTGTGTCCAACGGGCTTTCCATCCCGCGCGCCTTGCGGGCCGGAACGAGCGTGGCGGCCGAACTGCTTATGCGAGATGACATCGGCACTCTGGCGGTCGGCAAGACAGCCGACATTATCGCCATGCCGGGCGACCCGTTCGACGACATCACCGTCACTGAACGGGTTGATTTCGTGATGAAGGGGGGCGTCATCACCAAGGCTGGTAAATGAATCCATCTGCTGCCGACGACGCTCCCAGTGAATGGGTGCGATCTGGGTGGATCCCGGGTAGGGAGCCGCACATCACCGCCTACGCCGACGGAAACGTGGTTTAGGGATCGAACGCGGCGCAGAATCCGGCACCACTACTGATGGCTCAGCGGCGCGCGCCGTAAGCCACGTCGCCACGCTCGAAAACCACCAGCGAACCCGGCCGGAACGCGTGCCAATCCTCGCCGTCGGTGAGCTTCCGCGAGGCGATGACGAAGCCCTTTTGGTCTGGGGCTTTTTCTTCGCCGAGGTCGACCTCCCAGTCCTCGTCTCGGAGACTGACGTGGGAGAACGGTGCCTGGCGGTGGGTGTAGCACAGGCCGTTGTAGCCGCCCTGGTCGTGGTAGCAGTAGAGCCGCTTTCCGTCGGAGAAGAGCAGATTCAGGCGGCCGGTGGCATTGAGATCCTTCAGAAAGTCCTCAATGAGCGGATAGTTGCAGGAGTCGACCTGCTCGTGGGCCATCCAGGAGAGCAGCACGCACATCGCTAGTTCGGAATCGGTTGTGCCTTCGACGGGAAACGCATCGTCGATACGGCGTTTCAACGGCTCGGGATCGAGCGTACCGTTGTGGGCAAACACGAAGTCGCTGCCGTTGATACGGCGTGTGAACGGGTGGGTGTTCCGGAGGTTAACGTCTCCCCAGCTGGCGGCCCGAACATGGCCAATGAAGATCGGGGCGACGAGGCTCGGATCGTCGCGGAGCGACCTCGAAACGTCGCTCCGATCGGCACGGATCGGCTCCTTGGTGATCTGTGCCTTCTTGGTGGTGATGGCGGCGAGGCCCCAGCCATCTTTATTCCGCTCAGCGCGATGCCGGAAGCCACGAAACGAGAGGCCCGGCGAAACCGGCTTGTTGAACGCGAGCCCGAGCAGTTCACACATGGTCGATCTCCCTGTGTTCCGCTATCCCCAAGTCACAATCTTGGGGTCGACCTCGTAGCCGCATTGATCACAGATCGGTTTCTGCATCGACACTCGTCCCTCTTCGCAATGCGGGCAGGTGTCCGAGTCGAGAAGCACCCTACAGTCCTTGCCAAGCGTGGTACCGCAGTGCTCGCAACTTTGGTTCTCGAACTTGTTCATCCAGTGCTCCCAGCACTTAGGGCACCTGTCGTGCGGAACAATATGGATGGAGCCACCGACGACATAGCGGTGTGGCGTGCAGTCAGCGGAGTGAGGATATGGTGTGTCGCCGTTGTTGGCGGACAAGCCCATCTCGATGAGCGGCAGTGCCCGCTGCTCCCGGCTGGCGAATGCCAGTAGGGCGACATTGAGATCGACGGAGAAGCCAGCCCCCAGGGCCTTGCTGATCTCCATAAGCGAATACCTAACCTGCTTGGCGTTGTCCGAGTCCTCCATGAGCATCTCCTCAAGGGCATGGGAAATGTCTTCGAGGTATGGACTGATCGCGTTGAATGCGTCGGGATTCACGGCTCGGCCTCCAGGGGAGGGCACAAATATCGCACATCCATCTTCTGCAGCGGCCTGGCCTTTGGCCGCCCGGCCGGCAGCGCGGCTATATGGCGGCGTCCACTGGCCGGAAACCATTGTTTCACAACCTTTTGCGGTGCTGCCAGGGCCGGCGGACCAAGGTTGACCGTCGCACGCCGAAGAATGCCTCTGAACAACCGCAGGAAGGAGCGTCGGATGAACGGTCCAGCGAAAAACCGACTGCACGACTACGAAGCGGGGTGGCTCACACTGCTCATCCAGATGGGCGTGGCCACCC
>Ga0208783_10001839_pt1 | contig 12419 bp, 12 predicted proteins | sample DEB19_08_DNA_2_FD_184529 | JGI IMG/M metagenome (GOLD analysis project Ga0208783, IMG submission 184529) | Aqueous microbial communities from the Delaware River and Bay under freshwater to marine salinity gradient to study organic matter... | ecosystem: Environmental > Aquatic > Marine >... | reverse complement strand
GCCACCACGATCGCGGCCTGCAGCGGCCGCGCCATGAGTGGCGCCAGCACGCCGCTGAGCTGCACGCCGAGTGTCTTTGGAAGCAGTTCGGTGAACTGCAGCATGGCGTAGGTGAAGCAGATCGAGAAGAGCCAGAGCCAGCGGTCGCCGTAGAGGTGGTCGAACTGCGCACCCGCCGTGGCTGCGCCGATGGTCGCCGCGGTGGTGTTCAGGATGAGAATGACCGCAATGGGCCGGTCGATGCCCGACTTGAAGCGCTGCCACATGGCGGCGGCGCGCGGATGCCGCTCGTTCATGCGCGCGATCTGGCTGGGCGTCAGGCTCAGGAGCACCGCCTCGGCCAGCGAGCAGACGAACGACACGCCGAACGCCACCGCGAGGCTGATGAGTAGGACCGTCATCGTGCCGCACGATAGCGTGCGCACCGCGCCGCGCACTGATCACTCGGCGAACATCGCTTCGACGAAGCGGTCGGGGTCGAACGGCTGTACATCCTCGGGCCGCTCTCCGACGCCAATGAGCTTGACAGGCACATCGAGTTCCTCGCGGATGGCGACCACGATGCCGCCGCGCGCCGTGCCGTCGAGCTTGGCAAGGAAGATGCCCGTGACGCCCGCCGACGCGCCGAACGCGCGCGCCTGCTGGACCGCGTTCTGCCCGCTGGTTGCGTCGAGGACGAGCAGGACCTCATGCGGCGCACCGGGGATCTTCTTCGCGAGCACGCTGCGGATCTTCGCGAGCTCTCGCATGAGGTTCTCCTGCGTGTGCAGGCGACCCGCGGTGTCGACGAGCAGGACATCGACGCCGCGCGCGATCGCAGCATCGGCGGCATCGAACGCGACTGCCGCAGGATCGGCGCCCGCCTTGCCCTTGACGATGTCGATGCCGAGGCGCTCGCTCCACACGGTGAGCTGCGCGACCGCGCCTGCGCGAAAGGTGTCGGCGGCCGCCAGCAGCACGCTGCGGCCGTCGTCCTTCAGGCTGCGCGCGATCTTGGCCACGCTCGTCGTCTTGCCGACCCCGTTCACACCGACCACGAGCACCACCGTCGGCTTCTGCGGCGCGACCGCGATCGAAGACGCGCCCGTCGCCTGCGGCCATCGCGCCTTCAGGCTCTTCTTCAGGTACTCGAGCGCGTCCTCGCCCTTGGCGACTGCACCGGAGCGGAACTCGGCACGGAGGCCCGTCACAAGCTCGCGCGCGGCCCTTACGCCGACATCGGCCGCGATCAGGCGCGACTCGATCTCATCGATGAGCCCCTCGCTCAGCGTGCGCCCAAGCAGCAGGGACCGCAACTGGCCACCGACCGCCTGCGCGGTCTTCTGCAGGCCCTTCCTCATGGCATCGAATGCGGCGCGGAAGAGTCCCATCGTGCGTCACGCCTTACGCGACTTCGCCACGCGGTCGAGGACCGCGTTCACGAAGGCGCCTGATTTCTCGGTGGAGAATGTCTTGGCGAGCTCGACGGTCTCGTCGATCGCGATCGCCACGGCGTCGCCGCCGTGGGTGAACGCGTACCAGCCGAGCCGCAGCGCATTGCGGTCGATCACAGGCTGGCGGTGGACGGGCCACTCGGCGGTGAATGGCTTCACCGCGGCGTCTGCCTCGTTGCGGTGCTCCCAGACGAGCGACGCGAACTCGATGCCCGCCTGGATGGCGGCCGCACGCTCGGCTGCCGCGACAGGGTCGCGCGCCGCCACGCGGGCCTCCGCCGTCGACATGTCGGGCGATTCGCCGAACTCGTCGATCTCCGCGGCGCTCTCGAGCGATTCGCGCACCGCATCGGAATCGCCTGCCAGTCCAGAGTCGAACTGGTAGAGCGCGAGCAGCGCGAAGCGACGCGCTGCGCGCACGGTGCCCTTCCGCTTGCCTGAGTCGACGCCACTCATGTCGCGGGCCTCCCGAGGGGCAGGCGATGCACACGGCCCACGGCTTGCGCCGCGATGATGGCGGCCTTCATGGCCTCCTCGCCCTTATTGCCCTTGGCGCCACCGGCGCGCGCGCGCGCCTGCTCGATCGACTGGCAGGTGAGCACGCCGAACGCGACGGGCTTGCCACAGCTCGCGGTGATCGCCGCGAGGCCCGCGGCAACCGCCTGGCAGATGTACTGGTCGTGCGTGGTCTCGCCGGTGAGGACGCAGCCGATGCACACGACCGCATCGATGTCGGCGCGCGACGACAGCGCGTGCGCGATCGACACGAGCTCGAAGGAGCCCGGCGCATCGACCAGCACGAGGTCGTCGTCGGCGCCGCCCGCCGCCATGAAGGCCGCGCGCGCGCCGTCGAGAAGGCGCGAGGTGACCTCGTCGTGGTAGCGGCTCGTCGCGATCCCGACGCGCAGCCCGCGCGCGCTGGCGGCCATTGGGACGGTGGTGTGCATAGGGCGAGCATCCTAGTCGCGGCGGCGCACGGGCGCAGGCGGGGCGCGAGCCGTAAGATTCGGGCACATGCGCATCTTCGTCCGCAGAATCCTCGCCGCCATCGAGATCGCGCGGCTTTCCGTCGCGTTCGGCGCGGTGGCGAATGTGTGGCTCATGATCCTGCTCGCGCGCGGCGACGAGCGGCTGGCCGAGCTGCCCATCGCCACGCGGCCGCTCTGGCAGGTGCTCGCGGCAGGCGCGATGGTCGCGATCGGATTCCTCGCCTTCGGCGCGGCGCTGAACGACCTGCTCGATGCAAAGCACGACCGCGCCTTCGCGCCGCAGCGCCCGCTTCCTGCGGGAAGCCTCCCCCCGCGGCGCGCCATGCAGATCGCGGCGATCGCGCTATGCACGGGCCTCCTCGGCGCGCTCGCCTTCGGCAACGCCGCTGTGATCGCCGGATTCGGCGTGGCGGCGACCGCGCTCATCTACGATGCCTTCGCCAAGCATGTGCCCGCGATCGGGATCCTGCTCGCGGGCGCGGCGACCGCGCTCTCGATGCTCGTTCCGCGCGTCGATACGCCCACGCTTGCGCCCGTCTGGCTCGCGATGAGCCAGACGATGGGCATCGGCCTGCTCGCGTACATCCTGGGCGAGAAGCGCCCGAAGCTCTCGACGCGCTCGATCGCAGCCGGCACGGTCGCGTGGCTCGCGGCGTCGGCGGGGCTCTTCGCCCTCGAGGCCAGCCACAACGGCGGCGAAGTATGCGTGGGCTTCCCGGCCACTCAGCTTGCGATTCCCGCCGCCGCAGTCGTGCTCGGCGGCATCGCGGGTTCGTGGAAGCTGCGGAAGGCACGCGGACCTCGCGCGAACGACCGGATCCTGCGATACGGCAGCCTTTGGAAGAGCCTGGTCGCGGCGGCATGGCTGTTCGCGGCCGGCATGCCGCGGGAAGGCGCATGGATCGCAGGCATCGCCGTCGCGCTCTTCGCCCTCGTCGCGATCGTGCGCGAGGCCGCGCCACAGATCGCCGAGCCCGTCTCGTGGCGATCGTGAGCGCGGTATTCTGCGCCCGTGCCGTCTCCGACCTCCTCGCCTCGCCTGCGACTGCTTGCCGCCCTCTCGGTGGCCGCGGCCGTTGCAACGTCGGGCGCGCACGCACAGGATGAGCGCAAGTCGGCCGACGGCGCGACGCTCGGCGGATTCGTGCTGCCGACGACGCCGCTCGACGCGCGTTGCGCGCTTTCCGCGAACCGCGGCTTCACCTGGAAGCAGGACGACACCCAGCGGCTGTTCCTCGAGGGGGACGTGCGCTTCCGCCTCGGCGGATACAGCTTCAGCGCGAAGCGCGCGCTGGTCTGGATCAACCGGCTGCCGACGGGCGCGTCGTTCGCCACGCAGATCGCGGTGTGGTTCGAGCGCGCCGACGAGCCCACGCGCCGCGCGGGACTCGGCGCGAGCGGCAACGACCTGCTCGTGACCGCGACCATCACGGGCGCGACCGAACTGTCGCTCCTGATCAGCGAGGAGCGCGCGCCGACCGAACGCGTGGGCGCCGAAAGCGCCGATGCGCCGCGCGTGCGCCGCGCATTCATGAAGTCTGGCGAAGCGCGCCTTGCGCGCTACCTGCGCACGCTCGATGCGCGCATCGACGCGGGCACGCAGCCGCTTGCGACGCTGCCCGTGGTCGACCGCACGGTCGTGCGCGACGAGCCGATGCCTGCGCCCGGCGGCGCGATCGACGCCACCGAGCGCGCGGCGCAGCCGGAAGCCCCCGCGGAGAAGGCGCGGAAGCAGCAGACTCCGATCTTCGACGCAGCCGGCAGCGTGAGCTTCTCCGCCGACTCGATCGCGATCGAGGAACGCGCCGACCGCATCGCCGTGCAGGGCATGGTGGAGATCGAGTATGTCGCGACCACCGAGACCGCCGAGCGCTCGCTGCAGCTCTCGGCCGAACGCGCGGTGATCTTCCTCGCGCGCGGCACGCTCGCAAACCTGAAGTCGGGCAAGCTCGGCGCGGGCCAGCGCACGCTCGATTCCTCGTCCGTCGAGGGCATCTATCTCGAGGGCGCCGTGCAGGCGACCGACGGCGAGTATTCGCTGCGCGGCGCGCGCATCTACTACGACCTCAAGGAGAACCGCGCCGCGATCGTCGACGCCGTGCTGCGCACCTACGACCGCAAGCGCCGCGACCTTCCGATCTACCTGCGCGCGGCCGAGCTGCGCCAGGTCGCCGCCGACGAGTGGGCCGCCGAGCGCGCGAGCGTGTCGACCAGCGAGTTCTTCACGCCGCACCTCGCGATCGGCGTCGACCGCGTGACCGTCACCAAGCAGCCCGCCGAAAGCGGCGGCGGCGTGTATGTCGACGCGCGCGGCGCCGCGCTCGAGGCGGGCGGCGCGCGCATCGTGCCGCTGCCCGGCTACGAGGGCCCGGTCGAGCGCATCCCGCTGCGGTCGCTCGAGGTCGGCTTCGAGAACAACCGCGGCATGCAGATCGGCACCTCGTGGGATCTCGCGACGCTGCTCGGCCGCCCGCAGGTGCGCGGCGTCGACAGCGAGCTGCATGTCGACGCGTACACCGAGCGCGGCGCGGGCGTCGGCTCGACCTTCCGGCTGTCCGAGGAGTTCGGCAAGGGCGTGATCGACCTCTACTCGCTGTACGACACGGGCGGCAGCGACCGCACCAGCTCGGGCGAGCTCGTGGAGCAGGACGCGGGCATGCGCGGCATCATCGACGCCGACTGGCGCACCGCGCTCGATCCGAACCTCACGCTGCGCGCGCAGCTCGCCGCGATCTCCGACGAGACCTTCGTGTCGGCGTGGCGCCAGCAGGCCTTCAACCAGCGCCGCGAGTACGAGACCAGCGTCGAGCTCATCGGCACCAGCGAGAACACCTCGCTCTCGCTCTACGCGAAGCACGACCTCGAGGACTTCATCTCGAACTCGTATCTGCTCGCGAGCCGCGGCTACACCGTCGACAAGCTGCCCGAGCTCTCGTATCACCGCGTGGGCGACGAGCCGCTCGAGGGCGTGACCTGGACGCAGCAGTGGTCGGCCGCGAGCATGGCGCTGCGCCCGACCACGGGCACGCCGAATTCCCTCGGCGTTCCGACGGGAGCGTGGGGCGGCGCGATCGGCGCCGCAACGCCGATCGACGAGGCCTACGCGGCCGCGGGCTACGACGACGGCTCGGTCGCGCGCCTCGACACGCGCCACGAGCTCAGCACGCCGTTCACGAACGGATGGGCGACGCTCACGCCGTTCGTGATGGGCCAGTTCACGGGCTACATCGGCGATGCGCTCGAGGCCTACGACCCCGATGTCGAGTCGCTGCGCATGCAGGCGGGTGGCGGCGTGCGCGGCTCGATGCGATTCGTGCGCGTGGACGACAGCGCGCAGAGCCGTCTGCTCGATGTGAACCGGCTGCGCCACATCGTCGAGCCGTACAGCACGCTCTGGTATGGCTGGGATTCGAACGATCCCGGCGAGCTGCCCGTGTACGACCAGGCGTATGAAGGCACTTCCGCCGGCACGGCCCTGAATCTCGGGCTCCGCCAGACGCTGCAGACGCAGCGCGGCGGCGCCGGTGCGTGGCGCTCGGTCGACTGGATGAAGCTCGATCTCGGCGTGGTGCTCAACGACAAGTCCGACGAGTTCACGCCCGAGGCCGTCGACCCGCTCGATCCGTATGCAAGCCTGCGCTGGGCGCAGTCGCCGGTCCCCGCGTTCTACTCGTTCCGCCCCGAGCTCTCGCAGTGGGGAAGCCACGCGTATGGCGCGTCGACCTGGCAGCTCTCCGACGCGCTCACGCTCGGCGGCACGGCGACCTACCTGTTCGACGACCGCGAGTTCGTCACCGATCCCGACTCGGTGCTGCCGAACCTCGCGCGTGCATCGCTCGGACTCGCCATGCGCCACAACCCGGTCACGAGCACCTACATCGAGTACCGCTATGTCGCGCCGACCTCGACCGAGCTGCTGCAGGTCGGCCTGCTCTACGAGATCGGCAAGCGATACATGCTGGCGGTGAGCCCGCAGTACGACCTCTCCGCGGGCGATTTCCGCGCGCTCTCGGGGTCGATCACGCGCACCTTCCCTGACTTCGACCTGAACGCCGACGCAGGCTACGACCTCGTGCAGGATCAGACCTTCGTCGGGCTCTCGCTGTCGATCCCTGCGGGTACGCGCGCGACCGTCCAGAACTTCGGCTTCTTCACGCCGGGCTCGGGAGGCATGCGGTGAGCGCCGCGCGCCGCAGGCGCGTGATGCTCGTGAGCTCGTCGGGCGGGCACTGGACAGAGCTGCGCCGCCTTGCGCCCGCGTTCGACGCGTGCGACCGCATCTGGTGCTCGGTGATTCCCGAGATGGCGCGCGAGGTCGCGCCCGACCGGTTCGTGCTGGTTCCCGACGCGAGCCGATGGAACAAGCTTCGCCTCGCATGGAGCGCGCTCCGCGTGCTCGTGGCGCTCGTGCGCGTTCGGCCCGATGTGGTGGTCTCGACGGGCGCAGCGCCCGGATACTTCGCGATCCTGTTCGCGCGGGTCGTGGGCGCCCGCAGCGTGTGGCTCGATTCCATCGCGAACGCCGAGGAGCTCTCGATGTCGGGCCAGAAGGCCACGCGCGTCGCCACGCTCACGCTCACGCAGTGGCCTGAGCTCGGCACGGCGCTTCCCGCCGATCCCGCGCGCCGCGAGCGCGGCAAGGTCTACCACGCAGGAGCGGTCGTGTGATCTTCGTCACCGTCGGCTCCCAGCTTCCCTTCGATCGCATGACCGCCGCGGTCGTCGCGTGGGCGCGCGCGCGCGGACGCAGCGATGTGTTCCTCCAGACCGGCGACAGCGCCGTCGATGTCGCGGGCTTCGAGAGCGCGCGCATGCTCGATTCCGCGGGCATCCAGCGGCAGTTCGACCGCGCGCGCGTGGTCGTCGCGCACGCGGGCACGGGCACGATGATCGAGTGCATGCTGCGCGGGAGGCCCGTGATCGTCATGCCGCGCAGCGCGGCGCTGCACGAGACGCGCAACGACCATCAGTTCGCCACCGCGCGCAAGTTCGCCACGCGCTCAGGTGTGTTCGTCGCCTGGGATGAGACCGAGCTGCCGGCGCTGCTCGACCGCGCCGCGACGCTCGCGGGCGGGACCGCGATCAAGCCGCACGCAGACGAGTCGCTGCTCGCAGCGCTCCGCGCGTTCGCTGCGAAGTGACGGCCGCGCGGTTCACTCGGAGAACAAGCCGTCCGCCGCGGGAAGCGTGAAGCCGACGGCGTCGGCGCCCTGCTTCGTGAGCCTGCGACCCTGCCGCGTGCGCGCGAGGAACCCGATCTGCAGCAGGAACGGCTCGACGAGGTCCTCGAGCGTCTCGGCATCCTCGCCGAGCGTGGCCGCGACCGCCTCGAGTCCGACGGGTCCGCCACCGTAGATCGACGCGATCGTGCGCATGTACTTGCGGTCGAGCTCGTCGAGCCCGCGCTCATCGACGCCTTCGAGCGCAAGCGCGCCGTCGACGGCGGCGCGGTCGGCCTTGCCGCGCGAGCGCACGGCCACGAAGTCGCGCAGGCGCCGCAGCAGCCGCAGCGCGATGCGCGGCGTTCCGCGGCTGCGGCGCGCGAGCGCGTCGAAGGCAGCGGGCTCGATGCCCTGCATGCCCAGGATTCCCGCAGCGCGCTCGAGGATGCGCTCGAGGTCGTCCTGCGCGTAGAACTCGAGGTGGTGCGCGATGCCGAAGCGGCTGCGCAGCGCCTGCGTGAGCAGGCCCGCGCGCGTCGTCGCGCCGATGAGCGTGAACGGCTTGAGGTCGAGCGTGACCACGCGCGCGTGCATGCCGCTGTCGAGCGTGAAGTCGATGCGCCGGTCCTCCATCGCGGGATAGATGAACTCCTCGACGGCGGCAGGCAGGCGATGGATCTCGTCGATGAACAGGACATCGCCGTGCTCGAGCTTGGTCAGCGTGCCGACGAGGTCCGCCGCCTTCGTGAGCGCGGGGCCGCTGGTCACATGTGCGCGCGTTCCCATCTCGGCGGCGATCACATGCGCGATCGTCGTCTTGCCGAGGCCAGGCGGTCCGTGCAGCAGCACATGCTCCATCGGATCGTTGCGCAGCTTCGCGGCCTCGAGCGCAATCGCGAGGCGCTCGACGAGCTGGCGCTGGCCGACATACTCGCGCAGCGTGCGCGGGCGGATCTCGAGCGTCTGCGCGTCGACATCGGTCTCCCGCTCCTTCTCCTGCGCCTGCGCCGTGACGATGCGTTCCTTCGGCATGCGCGGAGCGTAGCCTAGATCCGCACCGAAGGCGCCGTGCGCTCCGAGGAATCATCGAGCTCGAAGAAGCGCTCTTCCTTGAACCCGAACATGCCGGCGACGATGTTCGAGGGGAACTCGATGCGCAGCGCGTTCAGCTCGCGCACATTCGCATTGAAGAAGCGGCGGCTGGCGGCGATGCGGTCCTCGGTGAGCGAAAGCTCCCGCTGGAGCTCGAGATACTGTCGATCCGCCTTCAGCTCTGGATAGGACTCGGCGATGGCGATCAGCCGGCCAAGCGACCGCGTGAGCTCGACCTCGCCGTCGACCCGCTCGCGCAGCGCATCGCCCGCCTGGACGGCCTTCGCGCGCGCAGCGACCACGAGCTCGAGCGCGTCCTTCTCGTGCTGCGCGTAGCCCTTCACGGTCGCGACGAGGTTCGGCACGAGATCGTGACGGCGCTTGAGCTCGACATCGACGCCCGACCAGCTCTCCTTGACGAGCTGCCCCAGCCGAGCGAAGCGGTTGTAGGTCACGATGAACCAGATCAGCGGCACGCCCACCACGACCGCGATCACGCACAGGAATCCGCCTATGCCGCCTGCGGCTGCACCGTTCATGATGTCTGTCCTCCGCCGGTCGGGCTCAGGATGGGATCGGCTGCGTGCTCGGACTGGGGAAGCCGCGATGCACGGACATGCCTCGGCACGCGCAGGAAGAAGCCGTCGAGCCACGCGCGCACGCCGTCGAACTCGCCGAGTTCCCAGCGCCGCGTGCCGTGGTCGAAGAGCAGCACGCCCGCGCGCGCATGGACCCGCGGCGGCCGCGAAGCGAGGAAGAACTCCATCATCCGCGGGTCGAACAGGTCGAAGGCGAAGCGGCGGTCGGAGCACTTCACATGGAAGCGCTTCGAGAACTCGCTCGACTCGAAGTCGATGTCATCGAAGCCGAGGAACGCGCCGATCTTGTCGAACACGCCTTCCGCGCGCACGGTGAGCTCCTCGCCGATCGAGAGCAGGGGCGCGACCGCGATGAACGACATGTTGTAGGTCGTGGTCTGCGTGCTCTTGCCGTTCGAGGTGGTGACCTTGTACTGGTAGTCGCCCGCGAGGTAGGTCATGCGCACGCCGCCGAGAGTCGCCTCGCCCTCCATGAGGTTGAGCCCCACGCGCGAGTGCCCGATCGCGAAGGGCGGAAACGCAGCCATGCGCTCATCGAGGGTGTCGTCGCGTTCCGTGAAGCGCAGCCCCATGCGCACGGCATACGCACGCATCGCCTCGCGGCGAGCGCGCTCACGCTTCGAGCCGACGACGATCGCGACGACGACCAGCACGACCATGCCGATCACGAGGACCGGCACGAGCGCTGCGACGAGCGCCGCGAACACTCCGACCACTTAGAACTTCACCTGCGGCGCGTTGCGCTCGGCCGCGTCGGTGACCTCGAAGAACGGCACGGCCTTGAAGCCGAACAGTCCCGCGACGAGATTGGTCGGGAACTGCACCAGCGTCTGGTTGTAGCCGCCGGCGGCGTCGTTGTAGCCGTTGCGCGCGCCGCCGATGATGTTCTCCGTTGAGGTCAGCTCGCCCTGGAGCTGCATGAAGTTCGTGTTCGCCTTGAGGTCGGGATACGCCTCGGCGACGGCCATCAGGCGGCCGAGCGCTGCGGAGAGCCCGCCTTCTGCGGCGATCTTCTCGTCGATCGGGCCCGCGCTCACGGCGCGCGCGCGGGCCGCGATGACGGCCTCGAGCGCCTCGCGCTCATGCTTCGCGTAGCCCTTGACGGTCTCGACGAGGTTGGGGATCAGGTCATGGCGCCGCTTGAGCTGGACATCGATGTCCGCCCATGCGCCCTGCACGCCCACGCGCCCGCGCGCGAGGGTGTTGTAGATGCCGATCGCCCACAGGGCCACGCCCACGGCGACCAGCACGATGACGCCGCAGACGACCAGGAAGACGGCTCCCACACCCGCGATTGCACCCATTGTTCATTCCTTCCGAGCGATGCTCGCTCAATCGATTCCCCGCGCCGGGCGGCGCAGGATGCGGTGGTTCCGCGACCGCCGCCCGTGGTTTCATGGCGGGATTCTAGCGGCTCGCCTTCGCACGCACGCCCCGCCGCGCGACCCCGAGGGCGCGTATGGCCTCGAACTCGGCCTTCGTGAGCGGCGTGATGGACAGGCGGTTGCCCCGCTGCAGGATCTGCATGTCCGCAAGGACCGCCTCGCCGCGCAGGCGGTCGAGCGGGACCACCTCGGAAAAGGCCTCGACGAAGCCGACCTCGCACATGATCCAGGTCGGATCCTTCGGGTCGGACCTGGGGTCGTGGTACCCGCTGGTGCGGTCGAACTGGCTCGGATCAGGCAGCCCGGTGCGGAGGATCTCGAGCACCCCGGCCGCGCCCGACGGCTCCGCATTCGAGTGGTAGAAGATCCCGAGGTCGCCCGACTGCATGGTGTCGCGCATGAAGTTCCGCGCCTGGTAGTTGCGGACGCCATCCCAGCCCGTCCTGCCGTCGCGGGCGAGGTCGTGGATCGAGTAGACATCGGGTTCGCACTTGAGCAGCCAGAAATCGGGCATTTCCGAAGCGTAGCGCGGGAAACGCCGATTTACACTCCCATCATGCGAGGCACGCCCAGCAGCCCGCCCGTCGTCACAGCCGCCGCCCTGGCTGCGCTCGTGATCGTGACCTGCGGGCGGGCCCAGGAAGCCCCGCCTTCCACAGCGCCTGTGGCCACGGCGCCTCCCGCCGCTCCCGCACCCGCAGCGACGCAGGAGGGCGCCAGCGAGCGCCGCGAGCGTGCGCTGCGCGACGCCGAGGAATCGCTCCGCAAGTCGGCGGTCCCCAAGCCGATCGAGCGTGCGCGGTTCATCGCGTTCCTCAAGGCCATCGATCCCGCGCTGACGGGGAATGCCTCCCTGCTCGAGGCGTTCGCCGCCTATGCGGACGGCCTCGAGAAGCAGAACGAGAGCAGCGCGCGGCAGATCCTGCGGCTCGTTCCCGCGGCCTACACCTTCGACGCCGCGCGCGAGTCGTTCGAGCCGCGCGCCACGCCCGAGCTCGTTGCGCTGCTTGCGCTGCGCGACAAGGTCCAGCGCAATGTCGCGCTCGCAGAGCGCAGGCTCATGGACGCGGTCGACGGCGCGGTCGCGCCCGAGCGGAAGGGCCCGCATGCGCGCGCACTGCTTGCGCTGCGCAACGAGCAGGCGCCGAAGTCCGCCCTGCTTCCCGCGACCCGCGTGTCGCTGCTCGACATCCTGCCGCGCCTCAAGCTTACGCCCGAACGGGCCGCTGATATCGAGCCCACGGTCACCGCCTACGCGACCGAGCTTGCGAAGGCCATCGCAGATCGCGCGCAGCTCACGCAGGCGAATGAAAGCGCGCGCGCCATCGCCGAGGTCGCCGCGGGCACGCTCTGGCGCTTCGCGCCCGAGGAGGTCTCGGGCGCGGTCGAACGCCAGCTTTCCGCGCTCGATGACCGCGACTTCGCGACGGAGCTTGCGATCCGCACGGTGCATTTCACCGCGCTCGAGCGCGTGCGCACGCGCCTCGACGCGCGCGACGGACGCAAGCTGGTCGAGCTTTGGCAGCAACTCCTGCACCCGAGTCTGTTCGACGACGAGCGCATCCTGTCGGGCATCGTCGAGCAGACGCTTGCGCATCCGGCGTTCACTCCCGACCATGACACCGCGCTCATCGATGCCGTCGAGACCTGCTATCAGCGACTCGAGCCGCTCTCGCGCAAGCTGTGCGAGAATGCAGACCGCGTGCTGCCGCGCCTCGAGACCATGACTCAGGAGGCGATGACCGCTGAGATCGAGGCA
>Ga0208783_10001838_pt1 | contig 12422 bp, 26 predicted proteins | sample DEB19_08_DNA_2_FD_184529 | JGI IMG/M metagenome (GOLD analysis project Ga0208783, IMG submission 184529) | Aqueous microbial communities from the Delaware River and Bay under freshwater to marine salinity gradient to study organic matter... | ecosystem: Environmental > Aquatic > Marine >... | reverse complement strand
TTGGGCTTGACCACGGCAGGCTTGCCGCAGCAGACACAGCGGCCTGCGGCTCTCCACGCTTGCTGCTGCGCCTTCTTCCTGCGCTGGTAGTAGTCCGCTGCGGCGGTGGCTGAGACGAACGTCATCGGCTCACCTCGCTGTCGACGGTGATCAGGCAGTGCGGCGGCATCGACGGTGGCGTGTAGGCTTTCCACGCGCGCACCTCTACGACCTGGCTGTCGTCATGCCACACGATCTGCGTCAGGCCGTCCTTTACGCTGCGGACCAGCTTGTCCAGATCCGGCTTGGTGACGTGCGGCTTCGTCTGCGCGCGCAGCGACTTCGGCCGCGGCAGGTAGAAGCTCACCGACAAGGACACCGGCCCGTCGAGCAGCGTCGGCGACACCATCGCGTCCAGTGCCGCGGCTGAGACCAGCTGCTGCCAGCTTTTCGTTTTCGGGTTGGCCGCGGTCACCACCGCGCGCGTCCAGCCCTTCGGGACAAACGCCCGCGACGAGCCCTTCGGCTGTGCGATCCCCCACACCGTGAACGCCAGCGTCATGCCGTCACCCGCATGGCCAGCCGGTAGATGTGCCGCCGCCGGCCACGGATCCCGCTCCGCTCCACCTGGCCAAACTCCAGCACCCCCTCGCCCGCCAGTCGCTTCAGGGTGCTGATGCACGTCGAGGCGTCCATGCCGACCTCGCGCAGGATGTCGGCCTGCAGCCGCCACACGTTCGGCTCGAACACGTCCAGCACACGCGCCTCGTGGCTCATGCGTCCCTCCGCTGGTACCACTGGTGCCGGCCGACCCGCCAGCCACGCAGCACCCCCTCGGCCTCGAGCTGGGCCAGCGCTCGCTGCGCCGCGTTCCAGTCACAGCAGGCTTCTGTCCGCACCTGGGCAGGTCGGCGCTTCTGGCCGTCGGCCATGAGCGTCCGAATGCGCCGCAGCAGCGGCTCCAGCTCGCGCTCCAGCGGCATCGGCACCACTGGTGGCGCCACGTCCCGCGGCACGTCACGCCAACTCGCGCCCGTCCACACCACCTCCATCTCCATCCTCATCGTCTGTCTCCTGCCTGCGCGTCTTTCCAATCGCGACTCCGTGCGCGCAGCGCGGCAATCCGGTCGGCAAACTGCACCCGCAGTTCGACCGTGGGTGAATGGTGGGCAATCACGTCCGGCACCGGTTCGCCCGCGCACCGAGGGCAGCGCACCTTCGTCCAGCCTGGCGCGGCGATCTGCCACAGCGGGTCACCGACCTGAATGGGCGCATCGCAGAAGCCGCACGACACCCGACGGCCCGCCCTCACCCATGAGCCGACAGGCTTCGGCTGTGTGTCCCCTGTTGGCCAGGCGCGTCCGGCATCAGGCATCCGACGCGTCATCGTTCCCACACGTACGCGGCCTTGAACGCGTTGATGGCGTCGTCGGTCATCGGCGCGGTGGTCGGCATCTCGCGGAGTCCCACCTTCACGTTCAGCCGGCGCATGATCGCCACGGCCTCGCTCTGCGTGACGGGACGCATCTCTCGCGGTGGCGTGGGTGCCGTTCGTTGCGGAGCGTCGAGAATGCCCTTGCGCCGCGCGTCCAGCGCTGTCACCGCTTCAGAAATCTGCTCAGGGCGATAGCGGATACGTAGCCGGGCGCAGGTGGTCTTCACGGCGTCCAGCAGGTCCGCCATCGAGGTAAAGCGCGCTTCCTCGATCGCCGCCGAGACGACTCGGACGTAGATGCCGGCGTGTTCGCGCTGGTCCTGGGCGACGTGTTCGCCTTCATGGCAGGTCCGACACAGCACCTGCAGATCGGCGTCCAGTTCGGCGCCGATGTTCTCGTAGGTCAGGTGATGCACCTGAAGCCCACTGCGCGCCCCGCACCGCTGGCAGGTATACGCGGCGGCCCTCAGCGCGTCATTGCGGCGCTTCCGCCAGTGCGGCGACTGCAGGTAGGTCTTGTAGTGAGACGGATCGGAAACGCGCGGCGCATGTTGCCGCGTGGCTCTAATCTCTCGATCTAAAGAACTCAGTGCCATGAAACAGTACCTTTCGAGTGACTGCAGATCTCTGTCTGCTTCTGTATCTGCTTCTGCTTCTGCTTCTGCTTGTGTCGACTCAGTCGACTTTTGTCGACCGCTGTCGACCACTGTCGACCGGTGTCGACTTTTGTCGACTAATGTCGACTTTTGTCGACTCATGTCGACCGCGCTCGGCTTTCCACCGTCGCTGGTATTCCCGGCGGTCGTCCTCGTTCAGCTTGCTGCGGTATCTCGCGTGGTTGAGAAGCCGGAAGCCGCCCTCGACCACTTCGATGCGCCGGCCTTCGTGGTCAGACGTGCGCGAATCCGGGTCAGGCGCGGCCAACACACGCAGGGCATCGCGACACTGGTCGACGGTCACGCGGGCGAAGTCGGCCAGTCCAGGCACGCTGGCCTCGACGACGCCGTGCTGGTTGGCGGCGGCCAGCATCGTGATCCAGACCAGGCGAACGTGGTCCGGCTCTCGCCAGATCGTCGACGCGATGATCGAGCCGAAGAGCTTCGTGTAGCCCACCATCGCTACACAAGCGCCCACAGCCGCGCGCCCGCGGAGCCGTGTCCCTTCACCCGGGTCGCCATGCCCACCTGCCGAATGCGGCCTGACGTGGCCAGCCGTCGATACACCGGCCCGAAGGCCCGGTCGTCCATGCCGCCCGGCGGCACAATCCCGGCCTCCCGGCAGGCCGTGGTGAGGTGTTCGCCCGTGGCTGGACCCTCGGCCAGCAAGCTCACGATGCGCGCCTCGGCAGCGTCCCTGAAGGCTGCGCCCGCCCGTCGGGCGATGCGCGCGAGCAGCTCGGCGGTGTCATCGTGCCGGCGCACGGGTGGCGCTGGTGGCACGTCGAAGGGCAGCGAGGGCATCATCCCTGCACCCGCTTCGTCACGTAGGCCACGACGTCGGCCACCTGGCGCCACCGCTGTGCATCCGGCGCCGGCACGTAGATCCCGAGCCCGCGGTCCAGGCGCCGCCGCAGCCGGTCGATGTCGTCGTCGTCCGCGCCGAGGTCGTCGCGCAGGACGCTGCCTGGCATCAGTTCCGCCGGCATCACGTCGAGCGCCTCCGCGATCAGTTCGTAGATGCGTCCGGTCAGCGAGTCCGCGTGGCCGTCGGCCTGCGAGATTGGCTGGTGCCTCACGCCGTCCTCCAACCCGCCAGCGTCATCACCGTGGACGTGAGCTTCTTGGCGCGCGTCCGCACCTTGCTGCGCAGGCGCAGCGTGTGAGCGGGTTCGGTCCAGCGGTAGGTGTGGCCGGCCCGCTTGTCGTCCTCGCACGGTTCGTGTGCGGCCAGCAGGGCGCGCAGGGCGTCGATCCGCGTCATGTCGTCGTGCATTGCCTGTGCTCCTTTCGGTGGCACGCTCCGCACAGCGTGAGCGCTGCCGCCGGGTTGAATCGATCTTCGGGAGCGACGTTGCGTCCCCGGATGTGGTGAACGTGGCAGGCGTCATCAGCCAGCATGTCCAGCGTTCGTCGCACGCGCCGCCCACAGAGTCGGCAGCGATACCCGTCCCGCTGCCGGACGGCCGCGCGGAACGCCTGCGCCTGGCGGTTTCGCGCGAGGCGCTTCTGCTTCCGCTCCGCACCTTTCGCGGGCTTCGGTGGTGCGCCCACCTGCGAGCCGAGCACCGGTAGATCACGCAGGGCCATCAATCCCCGCCCATGTGCGCAGCTGCTGGTTGATGTCGGCCAGCGTGGTCTCGATGCGTCGGCTGGTCACCATGTAGCGGTTCGGAACCAACCTGCTTCCGAACTGCTCGGCCTCGGCGTGCCGATCGAGCAGCGCCTGCGCTTCTTCCAGCACGCTGACCAGTTCCTCAAGCTTGGACTCTGCACTCGCCATTGCTTCCCTTTCTGTGATGCAGGTGGCCCCACCACCCCTGCATCTCCGATGAACTCCAACCCCATCGGTGTGCAGCACCTTCACCGGGCCTCGGGCTCTATCGCGTGGGCCTGTGCGCTGGCCTGCGGCACGGATTGGCTACCGGCCGTTCAGTGAGCTGTGCCCACCCCGTGGCTGCACCACGGGAGTCTCGTCAGTCGAAACGCTGCGGCTGGCCTTTCCAGGTCACCGTGTGGCCGTGCGCCTGGTGCTGTCGCGCCGCGCGTAGCACGTCGCCCACCGTGGCGATCCCGGTGTCGCGCACGGTCCACGCGCATGACTGGCAGCGGAAGACCATCGGCTCGCGCCGGCCATTGCTGGTGCCGGGATCGGGCACCGCCTGATTGCTGTCGCGGTAGCCCACTACGCCGCCTCGCTTTCGCCGGGCAGCGGGATGCGAATGCCGTGTTCACACGCGGCCCAGCGGACCAGCCATTCCATGTAATCGCTGAACTCCTTGGTCGAGAGCTGCGACGACGTCTTCGACGGCCACTCGCGGCCCATGCGTGGGTCGTAGGTGGTGCCGAAGCACTCGGCCAGCAGCGAGTAGTGCAGCAGCTCGTGTTCGTGTGTGTCGTAGCCGAGCCCGTCTGCCAGAACGGGCAGCGCCACACCCCAGACCCAATTGTTCTGATCGAGGCTCCGCTGCCGGCGCCGCTTGCTGACAATCACGTCTACGTCGAGCCCGGCCAGGGTGCGCAGGTAGGCGCGACGGTCTGACGCCTCAAGCCCATACAGCTCAAGGCGGCCGTCAGCCGTCACCGTCCCGCGCCACACCGGCACTCGCTCGGCCATCGGTCAGCCCCTGACCGCGATCTGGCGGTCGTTGATGACCCGGACACCGGGCAGCGTCACGCCGCCCTGTGTCGCCTTGGCCCACGCGCGCAGTGCCGTCAGATTCGGCGCGAGGAACGACGTCGGCGCCTCACCGCGCGCGACGGCACCGGCCAGCGCCTGCACGTCGATCACCGGATGCACCGTCCAGTTGTCCCGATACACCACGCCTTGCACCTTCGGCATGGCGCTCTTGACCAGGACGGCCGGCGCGTCCACCGGCTGCGCCAGCAGGCTTTCGGCCTCGGCCAGCATCTCGGTGTCGCCGGTCGCGACGGCTTCCGCTTCGAGCGCCGCCGCCGCGGCCAGCGTCTCGGCTTCCGCGCGGGCCTGCGCCTCGGCCTGCAGGCGCGCTTCTTCTTCGGCCCGCCGCCGTTCGGCTTCCTGCTCGTAGGCCAGCAGGTTGCGCTTCACCAGCGCCTCGGCCTCGATCAGCGGCTGCTCCATGCGCGTCTGCTCATCGACCAGCCCCTTGCGCGCAGCTTCCGCCTGGCGCTTCGCGTCCATCGCGCGTTCAATGTGCGGCGCGAACCACCGCTGGATGTCGGCGCGGACGTTCTTGATCGAGCGCAGCAGGAAGGACGCCTGCTCACAGGACGCGCGGTCGGTTATGCGCAGGTCGCGCACCATCGCACTCCAGCGGTCGGCTTCCGCGACCAGCCCGCCCTTGTCCAGTGGCGCGGCGGTGACCAGTTCGGTGGTGGTCATGCCAGCACCGTGTGCGCCGCCAGCAGCGCCGGCAGCAGGACCGGCACCGCCCAGGCAAACGGGATGTCGTCGTAGCTGATCTGGCCGTCGTCGTCGCTCGGCTGCTGGTCATGGACCGGCGACGGCACGGCGTCCTTCGCGACAGGGCGCTCGTAGCCCACCGGCACCAATTTCGGCATCCCCTTCATCAGCGGCATCACGCTGACCACACGCGCGAAGGTCTTGCTCGGGTCTTTCGTGCCGGGGACGTGCTGGATGGAGAGGATGCAGTTCGCACCCTTGATCGACTCGACGTCGAAGCCGCGCTCTTCCTGCGCCGTGAAGGGACGCCCACGCCAGGACTCGAGGTCGTGCCGCAGGGCCGCCTTTTCGTGGAGGCTCAACGTGTAGCGCTTGTAGACAACGTGGCGCTTGCCGTCGTCGCGCAGCTCGTCGATCTGCCACGCGATGTCGATCTTGCGCTGCAGAGCGCCGTCCCTGAACGGGTTGGGTTTCATGCCGAGGTCGAGAATGTCGACGCACACGGCAATGTGGGCTCCGGCGGGCGCAGGGGTGTAGTCTTTGGATTCGCCTGCGGTGGCAATGATCGGCATCTAGTTCTCCTCGTTCAGCGCATCGCGCTTCGCCGCCAGTTCGGCAGCCTTGCAGTTCAAGTCGTCGGCCCACGACGCCAGCGCACGACGCATCGCGTCGGCCTGCTCGGGCGTCTCGCTGTCAGACATCCACCGATCCGCGACACGTAAGATGGCGTCGGCGTCCGGACGCAGTTCGCCCATCGCCTGACTGAACAGCGACTTCACGCGGCCCCCTTGTCGTTGCGCATCCGGGTCAGCGCCTCCAGACGCGCGCGCTGCAGCGCCGCGCTGCGCAGCCGCTCGCGCTCCAGCTCCTCCTGGTAGGCGCGCTCGCGGCGTTCGAGGACGCGCCAGGTGATCACCACCGCCACGGTGAGCAGGGCCAGCGCCAGCGGCAGGCCGGGGAGGGTGCGCAGGAAGTCGCCCAGCACGAAGGCCGGCATCGGTGTGATAAGGTCAGCGGTAGCCATCGACGGTCCCTTCTCTCTGTGTCGTCGGTGATGTGAGGCTCACGGCTGCCACCGTGGGCCTCGTTGTCTGTGTGGATGGACGTGTGACGCGGAGCGCGCCATTCGGTGGACCGCCACTCGACATTGAGCAGACCGGCCCGACACACGGCATCACACGCCCACCAACCTCGCTAACTCGCGCGCCGCGTTTGGGTGCCCGTGAGCCCCAGCAACGTGCCCGCGAAATACGCCGCCACGCGATCGCGGCTCCACGCCTTGCGCCCGATGCGCGGCCGCAACTGCGCGAAGAGAAACGCGCCTTCGGCGTCCAGGGCGTAGAAGCGCTTCAACGACACGTCGAAGATCTCCGCCATGTGATGGGCGTGCAGCTTGATCGGGTAGCTGTCGATGGTGCGTCCGGCCGTGGCGTCGTTCCGCATCACGCCACCTTCATGCGCTTGGGCGCGATGAGGTAGCGGGACACTTTCTGGCCCAGCGCTGTGCTGAGCCGGATCGCCATCTTGGAGGTCTGTGCCTGTCCGCTGAGGAAGCGGTAGACGGTCATGTCGGAGACGCCGGCGCGGCGTGCCAGATCAGGCGCCAGCCAGCCTTTCAGCAGCATGTCTTCCGCCATGCGCACGCCGTCGAACTCGAAGCGCGGTTGCGTGTTTGCCATCGCGGAACAGACTATCGCTCAGACTGTTTCTCGATGTCAACCACTTTTTGAGGCCGGTTGTTCACTTTGGCAAACAACCAAGCGCATAATGCTGGTAGAGCTCATATGCGCGCACGGCCTGTGTTCCACGCCGACCTCGGGGCGTTCCTTCGCGCCACCAGAGAAGCCAAACGCCAGCACCCCAGCGATACACAATGGAGTCTGCGCGGCGCGGCCGATATCGCTGCGCGCAAGCATTTGGCTGACTTGTCCTACCAAGTGCTCTTCCGTCTGGAACACGGCCAGGTCAGGCACCTGACACGCGAAGGCTTGGTGGCACTATCGCAGCTCTACGACGTGCCGTATCGCGAGCTGCTCGACCGCTATATCGCGTCGGAATATGGACAGGCTGCGCAGAGCCGTGACCTATCCAGACAGACACACGAGCTACAGTCTCCCGACACCAAGGGAGCGCCCCGTGCCGACCTCGCTACGACTCGTCAGATCGCCAATCTCCAAGCCGAACTCGACCGGTACAAGCAGCTCGCCGCGCACGCCAAGACCGCCGCGCGCACCCTCGCTGAAGGATTCGCCGCTCTTGAGCAAGGTGCGCGAACTGGAAAGCCGCAGCGGAAACTGCGCTGATCTTCTGGAGGAACTGGTCGACAGCATGTTGAATGCGTTGCCCAGTCCGTAAGCCATGCCTCCACGCACACGACTCGCCACCGGAATCTACGAAGACGCCTATGGGCGCGCCGTGGTCTATACCGTCAACGGCACGCGCACCGAGGCGCGGTTTGAGAAAGACCGGCCTGTCGACTTCCTGCAGAAATGGCGCGCGCGTCAGATCGGCCAGGCGCAGGACGCGGCACCGCGTGATCCGCGCGGCAGTCTCGCGCGCGACATCGTGCGGTATCTGAAACGGTTGAAGGGGCTGCCGGGTTACAAGGCCGAGAAGAGCCACGCGAAAGCCTGGACGACACGGCTCGGTGGACAGACGCGCCGCTGGACAATCACGGGTGAGCATGTCGCGCTGGCCATCGCCGCGTGGCGGCAGGCCGGGGTGTCGGCGCGCACGATCCGGCATCGCTGTCGGGTGTTGGGTGCGGTCTTCACCGCGCTCGACGGTCCCGCCGCTGCCAATCCCGTCCGTGGCGCCAAGCTGCCGCCGAAGCCGAAGCCGCGCCCGGTGACCGTTGACGACGGGTTGATCGCCACGGTGGCCGCCAACCTCTACGCCCAGGAGCAGCCACCGGCGCGCTGGCTCCGCGACAGTAAGACGCGCGCCCGGTTCCTGGTCCTTGCGACCACCGGCCGCCGTCCGTCCGAGCTGAAAGCGGCGCAACCCGAAGACGTCGATCTGGATCGGCGGCTCTGGTTCGTGCGCACGGCGAAGGGCGGCCTGAACACGACGCTCGCACTGAACGACGAACAGGTAGCCGCGTGGACGCTCTTCGCAGCGGCACGCGCGTGGGGCGCCTACGATACGCGCTCCTTCACCCGCACACTCCAGGCGAACGGCTGGCCCACGCACATTCGGCCCTACAACCTGCGGCACACCGCCGCGCGAGCGATTCGTGCGCACGGGGGCGACCTGCAGGACGTGCAGGAGCAGCTGGGCCACGCCTCGATTCAGACGACGCGCGACTTCTACGCCTCGATGGTGCCCGAGCGCCAGGCGCGCGTGGCCGCCACCATCGATGGCCGCTTCGCACCGGCCGCATTCACGCCCACCACCCTGCCGCCGCTCACCGATGCCCAGCGGCGCCGCCAAGAACGCCGGAACGCCCTCCCACACCCGACTACCACGCGCAGCCAGACACGGAAGGCGAAAGGGCGCGAAAACACAGGGAATTTGGAAGGGGCGTAAAAAGCAATCGGGCCGTCCTCAGTGCGTCTCTGCGCATGAAAACGGCCCGATTTCCTCGATAAGTTGGTTGCGGGGGCAGGATTTGAACCTGCGACCTTTGGGTTATGAGCCGAAAGGCCGCGCTACAACCGAGCAGAATCGCTCAGCGATTTGAGCGCTTTCGCCTCTCTCCCACGATTTGCTACCACGACGCGCATCGCCCTACGCATTGGGGGCCGCGGTCCACACACAGACCGCGCAATGCGCAGGGCGATCAGTCGGTCACCACGTCGCCGCGCAACAGGCGCAGAAGCGCGCGCCACTCGGCAAGCGCTCGACCTGCCGGTCCTCGCCGCAGCGTGGAACACACTAGTAGTCGAAGTAGCCAGGCACCCACCGGCCCAGCCACCGGAGTGACGGCTCGTAGGCCAGCGTCGGCCGCGTCGGTACATGGCTCTCGCGCGCCGGTTCCGTGGGTGGTGGCGTCGGGCACGGCGGCGTCGGGCTATTCGTCTTTGGGAGCGCGGACATTCAGCGAGACCACGGCCAGCCCGGCGCCCATCGCGGCCTGCGCGCCCAGTTCCTTGAGAGACGCGCCGAAATGGTCCGGGTCGATCTTCACGCCGACCATGGAGGAAATAGCGCCGCCGAGCGCGAGCGCCATCAGGTTCTTCAGGATCTTCTTCTTCATCGTGTCTGCTCCTTTACTCGTTCGGGTCGATATACCGCTGCACGTCGTCGTGATGCCGCCGCTCGAGGTGTCGGTCCCACCAGGCGCCGAGCACCAGCATCGCCGCGACCGCGAGCAGGAGGATCATCGGCGCACACTTGCGCTGCCGCACCCACGGCCGCCAAGCTGGAGCGCCCGCTTGCACCACTCGATCTGGTAGGCCTCGGTGGCTTTGGGGTCCCGGTTCCAGTAGGTGTCGTAGATGAACTCGAAGGCAATCACTGGAACCTGCGGCCACCCATGGCGGTTGCCCTTGCTGGTGGCGAGGCTCCAGGGGTCATCCCCCAGACGCTCGACAATCTCAACCCACCGCTCCATGGCGTCATCGCCGGGACTCGGATAGAGGTAACTACTCCCCACATCGAACTGGTAGAAGAACCCGTCGCACCACCCCTCTCTCAGGCAATTCCACCACGCACTGATTTCGTTGCCCCGGTTCGGGTCGTCCGCGTCGTTGCTGGGCGCGCAGCCCTCGCACGGCCACGAGGACCACGACGACGAATTCGATATCAGATGCTGGCCGTGGAACGCTTTCGGCCACTTCGCTGCGACGTAGCGACCCATATCGATGTAGCGTTTCGCTGAGGTGAAGTCTTGGACGTGGCGGCACTCCCAGCACGTCATCGTGGCGTCCACGAGGTCTTGGGTGACAGCGGCCACTCCGTCGATGTCGCGCTGCCAGTGCGCAAAGTTCCCGGCGTCACGCATGTCATCGACGTGACCGTCTGCGCCCACCACAAGCTGAACCCGGAAGAACTCGCCCGTGGCGTTCCGCTTCGAGCGGATGTCGGTCAGCATCTCGACCAGCGGAGCCGGGCTATGCCACACATCGATGTCGTTCTGTCCGTGATAGCCGGACTTCGCGCCCACCACCACCACATTGTCATTGCGGACAGCGTGAGCCTGCATCATCTGCTCATAGCACCCGCGGTTGTTGACAAAACGTTCGAGCAAGAAGGGGTCGAACACGGCGTCCATGTGGAGGCCGCACCCAGGGAGCTTGATGCCGCCGAAGTTCGCCTGGTAGGTGGCGACGAACGATGCCTTCGAACCCACGGGCGGCATAGGCGGCTTCACGGGGGCCAGGTGAATTTCCCCGAGGTCCTGCGTCGGGTAGCAGGAGGGGACGGACGGAAGACACGACACAAACGCGAGTTCGGTGTAGACCCAGTCGGCTCCCGGGGTGACACCGAGGTGCCAGCCGTGACCAGGGCGCATCGCGGCGGTGGGCGTACAGACCATGCGCTGCTCGACCGACGCGCAGTCTGTGACCGCGCCGAAGTCGTCCCAGAGACGCGCCTGCGCCGGGACGATGATGCCGCCACCCCGCACGGTCACCACGACCGTGGGCGCTGGGCTGGGTGGAACCGGTGGCTGCGGCGGACGCACGGGCGCACAGCCCGAGAACAGGCTCGCCAACGCGACGAGGAACGCCATCACGATCATCAGTCCGAGTCCTCCAAGGCATGCCGCTGCCGACGCCACCGTCGCCATGCGTCTTTCACTGCCGCGACCGCATACGTCGCAAGCAGTAGCAGACTGAGCACAGACGTGATGAGCACCCACGCCGTGATCAGCCACCAGATCCACCGCAGGACAATCACGGGACATCGCGGTAGAACGCGTGGCCGCCAATGTGCGCCACGAGATGAGACACCACCGCCCAGCCCGGAATCGCTCGGATCGAGAGCGCGTGATAGTGCGTCGCATCACCGACCGTCGAGCGCAGCGACCGCGTTACGACGCCGTCCGCGACCCACACGCACCGGCGCAGACTCAGTTGCGTCACCATCGGGTCATAGGTCGGCCCGAGCAGTTTCGCCGTCGCATCCAGCACTTTCCGGTTCGGGTCGTTCTCGTTCCAGCAGCTAAACTGCCGCGCGGCGCGGCACACGGTCTCGAACGTCTCGCCCCAACGATGGCGCGGGTCGTTGCGCCGGTTCGCGATGACGGAGGCCACCGCAATCAGGCCTTCCTGGCTGACCCCCCGCGCCTCGCCGTAGAGCGTCAGTGCGACGACGTCGCGTTCGGCAATGTAGTCACTCATCGATGCACCTGCACGGCGTGATGGCCGCACGCCGCGCACTTGTTGGCCTGATCACGCTGCGCTTTCAGTTCATAGAGTTGACGCTCGATGTCTCGCCGCCAGTCGGACGTGGCGCGGCGATACGCCTCGAAGCGGTTCTCAAACCGCATGATGCTGACGCCCTCGAGCACGACGAGCGCGAGGAGCAGGATCGACATGTCGGTCATCGATGTTCGCGCTCGCGGTCGAGCAGCTGGTCGACCTTCGTCTCGATGCGGTCGAGGCGGCGCTCGGTCGCCAGGACGCTCGACTCGACCACGCTGACGCGGGCGACGACGGCGGTGTATGTCAGCATTGCTGCCACGATCCAGAATCCGACCTGGATCGCCAGATTGATCGGGATACGCCCCGGCGCGATTGGCTCGTCCATCGTTATCGCCTATGGTCGGCCATGTTTGACGCGTGCGCGGACACCACGTCAGGCGTCCACACCGCTCCCGCGACCGCCGACACCTTCGCATGGGCGCTGGTCAGCGGTGCGCCTGGTGGCAGCAGTTCGCGGTGGTAGGTCTCAGCGATCCGCACCCCGTCGCGGAACACTCGCGTGGCCGTGCGGACGCCAATCGAGCCGTCTTCGTACACTTCGATCTTGTCGATCACTGATTCGTCGGTCAGCGCCATCTGTATCTCTCCGTTATGCGCTT
>Ga0208783_10001832_pt1 | contig 12437 bp, 12 predicted proteins | sample DEB19_08_DNA_2_FD_184529 | JGI IMG/M metagenome (GOLD analysis project Ga0208783, IMG submission 184529) | Aqueous microbial communities from the Delaware River and Bay under freshwater to marine salinity gradient to study organic matter... | ecosystem: Environmental > Aquatic > Marine >... | reverse complement strand
GGGCGAGAATGGCTCCACCAGCACGGGCACGCTGTATGCGTTCGGCTCCAACTCGCAGTCTGTTCCCGCCGTCACTGGCGCAGCAGCAGCGACTGGTCTGAACATCAGCAAGCTGCGTCGCGCAAAGCGAATCCTGATGGCGTCCGACATGGACGTGGACACGGAAGAGCTTTACTGCGTGATCACTGCTCGCCAGCACGATGATCTGCTCAACGAAGCGCAGGCGATCAGCCTCGACTACAACACCAAGCCGGTGTTGGTCGATGGTCGCATTCGCTCATTCATGGGCTTCAACTTCATCATCAGCGAGCGAATCCCCGGCGGCGCGAACTTCAACACCGCGATCAACCCCGCGATCACCGCAGGCGGTAGCGATGGCAACTACACCACCGGCTCTCGGTGGATGGTTCCCTGCTACTCCAAGTCCGGCGTTGCTCTTGGGATCTGGAACGACATCCAGACGACCATCGACCGCCGTGCTGACAAGCGCAACGCAACTCAGGTCTACGTCACCGGCACGTTCGGTTCGACGCGACTGGAAGAGAAGCGCTGCGTCATCATCAACTGCGTGTAAACGGAGACTGACCAATGCCGATTTATCTTTCTCGCGAACTGGCTGGCAGCAGCACTGCCAACCAGACGACCGCGCCGGTCGGTTACCGCAACCGCGCATCCTCGCAACTTGCCAACCTGCGCCGGGTACGTGGAACCATCACGCTCGGCACGCAGACCACGGCGGACACGATTGTGATCGGCGAACTGCCTGCAGGCGCAACGTTTGCGTTCGGGATGCTGACGAGCAGCGTAACGCTCGGAACCTCAACCATCGCCGTGGGCATCACGGGGTCTACCGGCAAGTACCGGGCAGCAGCGGTGTTCACTGCGGTGGATACCCCGACGCTGTTCGGCACCAACGCCACGGTGGGCGCTGACGATCCGGCACTGGCTGCTAACGAAACCGTGTTTATCACGATTGCCGTTGCGTCGCTGCCCGCATCGGGAACGCTCATTGTGGACTTGTTCTACAGCTACCCTAACTGAAACGAGGGGGCGGCGAGAGCCGCCCCTTTGGTTCAACAGGAGAACAAACATGGCGTGGTACATCGGGTTGAATCTCGGAGAGCGTCTGGACCAAGTGGTATCGCAAGCAACGTCGCCCGGAAAGGACGTTGAGCTGGTAATCAGCACCACCGCTCAAGGTCGGACCGGAACTCAGACTCTGGATCTGGAAGACCTGTTCATTCTGATCAATCGCATCAGGGCGGCTGCACTTGAAGAAGGCAGGGCTTGGTAATGCCAGTTCGTCGCGCGGATGACGACTTTTACGAGCTTCTGGTCAACGGCGCAGCCACCGGCAACGCGGTTGCAATCAAAGGCGGCGAGTATCTGTTTCAGGTCAATGGAACAGCGGGCGGCGCAGCAATCGCGTTGCAAATGCAAACCCGTGGCGGCGTTTGGCTGGAAGTGAATTTTTACGGTCACGGCGCTCAACAGCTTTTGACGTGGACGCCTGCGACCACGATCACGCTGTCCGTGACCCCGATTCCGCTTCCCGCTTGCAACGTGCGCTTTTCGATCTCGGGCGGAACCCCGAGCGGACTGACCGCCTCTCTTGTTGGTCTCGGTTAAACAGGGAGCAGTCATGCCGCTGAAAAAAGGGACCAGTCAAAAGACGATCAGCCAAAACATCAGAACTGAGATGGCGCACGGCAAGCCGCAAAAGCAAGCCGTCGCTATCGCGCTGCAGGTGGCGCGCGATTCCAAGAAGTCGAAGCGCTGAGGGGCATAAGCAATGGCTACTTTGGCTGCCAATAGCTCGGTTGTTTTAGCCTCATTCACGGGAACAGAAAGGCTGTCTGTCGTAGCCAACCACAACCAGCTTTGGCGGTGGGTGTTTGAGCCTTACGCCACCGATACGCAAACTAACTTAAGCCCAGCCAAACAAACCTCCCGCACCCACGGACCCTTAGCTTCTTCAATTGCTATCGGTCCTATGGGCGTGGGCGGGAACTGGACGCTTTGGAATGATAGCTCAAGTGATCTGACCTACTTCCTGCTATACGCGAACGTCACATTCCAAAACATTACAGGCGTTGGCGCAATTGCGTTGATCCCTGCAAACCAGAACGTTGTCATAAGCCCGACAGGAACGGGCACCGTGACGATCAATCCGGCTGTTCAGGGTTCCATGCAAAACGTTGAAATCGGCTCAGTCACACGCCGGAACGCAGGGTTCACTGCGGTCTATGTGAACATCGTCGATTCCAGCGGGACGCCCGGAAACGTTACGAACAACGGCGGGAAAGGACGTGTTGCCATCGCGGCTGGGCAAAGTTCCATTGTTGTGACCAACAGCGTCACCAATGCGTCAGCCTCTGTATACGCCGTTATCAATCAAGCAACGGCAGACGCAACGCTGACCCATATTGTTCGCACCGTACCGGCAGCGGGGTCTTTTACGATCTACGGCAATGCGGCGGCGACTGCAAACGTTGTCGTTGACTTCATCGTCTTCGGAGCGTGACGAATGCCAACCGTTAACGCGGGATCGACGGGAACCGACACCACGGTTGGACCGTTTAATTCGATTCTCATCACAAACAATCACAACGACACGGGGCGCTGGTGGTTCACGCCAGTTGACTCAGGGCAGGGCGCAAACCCGTTCATGAGCGGCACCGGTCCTATGGGCGGCGTGGGCGACCACATTGGACCAGCCGCAGGCAGTTTCGTGGTTGGACCGTTCGGCGTTCCCGGCACCATCAGCGTGCAATGTGAAACCGGGTCAATCTTCTTTCAAGCAGCCGAGGCTACCATTGGTCGGATAAAGGCAGCAGGGATTACCACAACAAGCGCATCGACGTTGAATGGCGGGTCACTGACATTCACGCCAGCAAACGTCAACGCAACGTTCTCGCCAAGCGGAACCGGGACCGTAACGATAAACCCTGCTGGCGGCGGCAACATGGACAACGTTGTCATCGGACAATTCACGCGCCGAGTAGTTGCAGCAACAACGTACTACGTCAGCCGACAAGATTTGAGCGGCACTCCGGGTAACGTCACCACAACCTCATCAAGAGCGCGCGTTGCCATTGCGGCGGGGCAAAGTAGCGTGACCGTGACCAACACTCAGGTGACGGCAGATGGATCAGTGTTCGCGCAAATTGCTCAAGCAACAGCCGACGCGACGTTGACGCATATCACAAGGACGGTATGTGCGGCGGGATCTTTCACGGTGTACGGGAACGCGGCAGCTACTGCAAACACGGTGATCGACACGTGGTTCGTTCTGAACTAACAGCCGCTCTCACGGAAGCGAGAAAATAACATGGCAACAGTCGCTGCGCGGTCTTCATCTTCGTTTGGTCTTTATTCGTTTGAAACAGTGCAAATCACGCCGACGTTTAACCAGCCATGCCGTTGGGTTTTTGAGCCTAATCGTAGCGAAAACGCGTCTCAAAAAGTTTTGAGTCGGTCATACGGTCCTGAATCTGGCAACTATGTGGTCGGCGCATTTGGCATTCCCGGAACAATGACAATTTTCAATGACAGCGATTCAGGGCTGTTTTTTCAGACACTCCAGCCGACGATGACTCTTGGCGCGGTCACGTTTTTTGGCAACACGTCGGCAACAAGCGCAACGACGCACACGTTCTCGCCAACAGGCGCAGGCACCGTAACGATCAACCCAGCAACGGCTGGCAGCATCGACAACATGTCGATTGGCGCGACAACGCGCAGAGCCGGATATTTCACGGCATTCGCGGTGTCAGCAAACGATCAAAGCGGAACTCCGGGCAACGTCACGAGCAACAACTTTCATGGTCGTTGCGCGATAGCCGCAGGGGCTTCGAGCGTAACGGTGACAAACACGTTTGCGACAACCAGCGTGACGGTTTTTGCAATCATAAACCAAGCAACCGCTGATGCGACTCTGACGCAAATTGTTCGCATGGCACCTACTGCTGGCTCATTCACGATTTACGGAAACGCCGCAGCAACAGGGAACGTTGTTGTTGACTGGATGCTAATCAGCTTCTGACAAGCGTTTAAATCATTCTGACTGCGCGGGGGTTTCATGGCGTCGGTCATTCAAGTCGCAAATCGCGCGCTCACCAAGATCGGCGCAAGCCGCATCACGTCGCTTGATGACGATAACAAGGCGGCAAGGGCTATCCTCTCGTGCTTCGATGACTTGCGTGACGACGAGCTCCGCGCATACGGCTGGCAGTTCGCGCTGAAGCGCGCGTCAATCGCCGCAGACACCGTTGTGCCGGATCATGGCTGGCAGTACCAGTACCCGCTGCCGTCCGACTTCCTTGCGCTCGACACCGTCAACGAAACGTTTCCCGTGGTCGCGCTCGACGATTACATCACCACCGAGCTGGTCGAGTATTCGCATGAAGCCAATGTGATAATGACTGATCTGGAGTCGCCGCTGCTGATTCGATACATCGCTCGCATCGAAGATCCCAATCAGTGGGATGCCAACTTCCGCGAAGTGCTGGCATGCCGGATTGCGTTGGAGATCGCGGAAGAGCTGACGCAAAGCGCTCCGAAAAGACAGTTGGCTCAGATGGAGTACGACAAAGCTCTGATCCGCGCGATCAAGAGCAACTCATTCGAGCGCCCGCCGGTCATGCTGGCAGACGACACGTGGATCATGGGTAGGCTCTGATGCCAAAGGTTGCCCCGCTTCGAGCATCGTTCAACGCTGGCGAATTGTCGCCCTTGCTGGAAGGCAGGGTGGATGTTGCCAAATACGAGGCTGGGTGCTCGATCCTCGAAAACTTTATCCCTGCGGTTCAAGGTCCGGCAATCCGCAGACCCGGAACCAAGTACGCCGCAGAGGTGAAGGACAGCTCTGCTCGGACGTGGCTGGCAAAGTTTGAGTTCTCGAACACGCAGGCATACGTGCTTGAGTTCGGAGACGGCTACGTTCGGTTCTTCACCAACAACGGTCAGTTGCAGATTTCAGCGCCCAGCGCGTGGAGCAGCGTGACCGCATATGCCGTGGGCGATCTGGTCAGCTACCTCGGGATCAATTACTACTGCAAGGTTGCCCATACGAACGTGCTGCCAACAAGCACGGGAACGTGGCATCCGCTGACAGGGACCACGTATGAGGTTCCGTCGCCGTTCACTGCCGCTGATCTGATCACGGCTGACAACACGTTTAAATTATCAATGGCGCAAACGGGCGACATCATTTACATCGCCCACCCCGACTACGCGCCGCGCAAGCTGATTCGTTACAGCAACACCCGCTGGGTCATGGAAGCGGTGAGCCTTGTCGATGGTCCGTTCAAGACGGAAAACACGACCAAGACGACCACGATTTACGCGAGCGCCAACACCGGCACGGTGACGTTGACCGCATCGTCCGCAGTGTTTACGGCTGCTATGGTCGGGTCACTGATCTACCTTGAGCCGAAGGACTTGAGCAGCATCAAGCCTTGGACTGCGGGTCAGGAATACACCACCAACCCGCTGAACACGTATCGCAGGTCGGACGGCAAGACGTACATATGCACGACCAACGGGTCGCCGACCGCTGGCAAGGTCTGGCGAACAGGACCAGACAAGCCGATTCACACGTTCGGAACGGCGGCTGACGGGGACTACGGCGGCAAGACGGGAACCAACGTCGAGCGCGAGGGTTTGGATTGGTTGTTCGTGGACGCAGGATACGGCGTTCTGAAGATCCTGACGTACACGTCATCGACCGTGGTGACCGCAAGCGTGCAATCGCAATGGACGCTTCCGGCTGGCGTGGTCGGCGCTGGCAATACCACGTGGCGGTGGGCGCTTGCCGCATTCAGCGGCGAAGAAGGATATCCGTCCGTTGTGTCGTTGTTCCGAGAACGACTGACGTACGGAAAGGGGCAAACCCTGTACTTCAGTTGCAGCGGCGATTACGAGAACTTTGCCGCCAAGGATGAGAGCGGATTGATCGTCGATGACCGCGCCATTCAGGTCACGATCAGCTCCGACACGGTCAACCCGATCCAGTGGCTGGCTCCGACGCAGGCGTTGCTCATTGGCACCAGCGCAGCCGAGTTCTCGTGCAGCGAAAACGCCACGTCCGAACCGTTCGCACCCGGCAACGTCAAAATCGAGCAACAGTCCGGCGAAGGCTCGCGGGCGGTAGATCCTGCGCGAGTCGGTTATTCGGTGCTGATGACGCAAGCGTCCGGGCGGCGACTGCACGAGGTGGCGTACTCGTTTAACCAGAACGGCTACGTCACGGCTGACCTGACGGTGTTATCGGAACACGTCACCGCAGGCGGCGTGGTGGATACGGACTGGCACAAAGCGCCGTACAAGGTTCTGTGGGCTGTCCGCAATGATGGGCAACTGCTGGGATTCACGTTTAACAAAGAGCAGGACGTGCTCGGCTGGCACCGCCATGTCATCGGCGGCACGTTTGGATCTGGCGACGCAGTGGTGGAATCCGTTGTTTGCATTCCGGCACCTGACCGCTCGCGAGACGAGCTCTGGATGATCGTAAAGCGCACCATCAACTCGACCACCAAGCGTTACGTTGAGTACCTGTCGAAGGATTTCGAGAACGGTGATGCGCAAGAGGACGCGTTCTACGTGGACTGTGGAGCCACGTATTCTGGCGTACCAGCCACGGTGATCAGCGGACTTGGGTATCTGGAAGGGCAAACGGTTGCGGTGCTGGCGGACGGCGCTGCGCTCGCGAACGAGGTTGTCACCGGAGGGTCGATCACCATCGACAATGCTGCCAGCACGGTGCATGTCGGGCTGCCGTATGTCAGCACGTTGCGGACCACGAGGATCGAGGCGGGCGCTGGTGATGGCACGGCACAGGGCAAAACAAAACGAATTGCGCGCGCAATGATTAGACTGCTCAACACTCTCGGCGGATTCGTCGGACCCGGCACAAACGCATTGGACGAGATTCAATATCGCACGCCAAGCGTTCCAATGGGGTCACCACCGCCGTTGTACACGGGCGACGTGTTGATGGAATTCCCCGGTGATTACGATATGGACGGGTACATGATGGTCAGGCAAACGCAGCCATTGCCAATGACGGTGGTCGCGCTTGTGCCGTTCATGACCACGTATGACAGATGATCCGCACTTTCGAGCCGTGTCATTTGCGGAAGATCAGCCCGCAGGCTGCTCAGGTCGGCGTCAGGAAAAACATTGATACGCCGGGGTATGGGCAGTGGCTGGTAGACGGTGGTCCAGCCTATACGTTCATGGATGGCGATGAGGTCATGGCGTGTGCCGGTTTCGTCGAACAAACAGAGCAAAGGGTTTTTGCTTGGGCAATCCTGTCAGAGCACGCAGGGCGTGTTATGACAAGGCTGCATCGCGCCACAAGCAGAGGGCTGACAATGCACGGCTTTCGTCGCGTTGAGACGTTTGTTGTGGAAGGGTTTGACGCTGGCGTGCGCTGGATCGAGTTGCTTGGATTTCAGAGAGAAGGACTCATGCGGAGTTATCTGGAAGACGGGCAGAACGCTTGGTTATACGCGAGGACGAAAAAATGAGTGACCCACTAACATGGGCGTTGGTCGCGGTGGCGGCAACATCGGCATACGGCACATGGTATTCCGGTCAATCACAAGCAAATCAGTTCAAAGCGCAAGAGCGCGCCGCTGACGTAAACGCGAAGCAGATCAAGCTCAATGCGGAAGCTGCGGCAGCGGCTGGAACGCAACGCGAAGAACAAGCGCGCAGAAAAATTCGGGCGATGGAAGCGAAATCGGTTGCGGCAGTATCTGCCACGGGAACGCGCATTGAAGGCAGCAACCTCGATCTCATCGGACAGAACCGAATGTTCGGCGAGCTGGATGCTTTAAACATTCGTTATGACACTGAGATGCAGCGGCGCGGGCTGTTGGCGCAATCCGGCATGGAAACCTATGCGGGGCGCATTGCTGGGATGAACCGATCCAACGCCGCAACAGGATCGTACATCAACGCCGCATCATCGCTGTTGCAATCTGGAACAAGCGGGTATCTCGGTTACAAATCCCTGCAACAAGGCAAGACGTGAAGTAACAAATGCCAGTACGCATACCTGAATACATGGGGCAAACGTCGCCGACGATGGGCGGCATCAACGCCCGTGCGCCCAATGCGCAGGTGTATGACGCCATCGGACCTGCGCTGCAGAGGCTGGGTCAGGTCGCCGGTGAAGCCGTGCTCGAAACGACCAAGGTTGTGGCAGAGGGTTATGCGCGCGAAGCCGACAACGAAGCGGTTGCTGGCATCCAGTCGCTTTTGTACGACCCCGAAAATGGGTATCTGACGCGTACGGGGCGAGCGGCTTTGGATACCAAGGACGGCGCGATTGCCGGGATCGATTCTCTCGGTAAGCGAATCAGCGGCAACATCAAAAACGAAATTGCGCGCAGCATGTTTGAAAGAGCGTTTACACAGCGCGCCCAGCAAGCTAAGCAATCAGTGCTGTCATACGCAGGGCAACAAGCCAAGGTGTACAACGTTGAGCAGGCAAAAGCGCGATCAGTGTTGGCGCAAAACGCGGCTGTCAACGAGTGGAACAATCCAGAGCAGTACGAGACCAACAAGCGCGTGATGCTCGATGAGGCGGCATACGGACTCACCGGTGCCGCAGCCGACGTTGCAAAAGTCGAGGCGCTGCAGGGTTTGCATGCGGGCGTGTTGAATCGCATGTTTGCGCAGGATCAGTGGCAGGCGGCGCGGGATTATTTTGACCGCGCGGACGTGCAAGCCGAGATGCCTGAAACCATGAAGACCGAAGTTCTGCAGAAGCTCAGGCAGGGATCGGTCAAGACGGACAGTCTCGATTACTTCATGGCGCTGTCAGGCAGCACAGATCAAAAGCTGGCGGAAACAAAAAGTGCGTATCGAAACGGCACGATCAGCGCTGACGTGTACGACGCGGCGGTTACGCGAATCAATGCCGAAGCGAGCCAGATCGAAGCCTCGCGAGTACGCTTTGTTCGCGACACGCTTGGATCGGCGCAACAATGGGTTTTGGAAAATCCGAACACGCCATTGCTTGATATGCCGTCTGACATGTTTGCAAACGTCAAAAGCACCGGCTTGTTTGATGACTTGCAGCGGTTCGCCACATACGCGGGACAAGTGCCAGAAAACCCGCAACGGTTCTTGGAGCTTCGGCTCATGGACCCGTTGGAGTTCATGCGTGACTTTGATGCCAATAGCGCAAAGATCCGACTGCAGGTTTCGCAGCAGGAGTACAGCGAACTGCAGCGTTATCGCATTGCCTTGAACGACACCAATTACAAAGCTGCGCAGGCAACGAACATTGCGAACCAGACAATTTCCGCCGTCAAACTCGATCTGAGAGCTGCCGGTTTAAACACAAACGCCAAGCCGGGTTCTGATCAAGCCGTAAAGCTAACAGATTTTTCAACGGCTCTTGTGCGTGAAATCGATGAATTCCTTGCCGACCCGCAGAACAAGGGCATGCCTCCGACCAAAGAACAAGCTGCGCGGATGGCTCGCAATTTGTTGTTGGCTGGCGAAATGCAAAAACCGTGGTATCAACCAAATCCTGACGTGAGGCTGTATGAGGTTCCGCCAGCGCAGATTATGGATTTCAGACCGTCAGAAGTAATTCCATATGCTGATGTTCCGAAAGAGTGGCGCGACGCACTTATAAAACATATTGATTCAATAGGCGAAAACGGTCGCCCGGTGCGAGAAACATACGGATTTGATCGAAGCGATAGCAAAACATTAAGTAACTCTGAGGCAGGTTTGGCGGCTTACCAAAGCCTTATCGAGCAACTTTATACCGGAGCGGTATCGGAAGGATTGTCGTTGGAAGAATTCATGGATAAACAACGCTAATGCCGACAATGTCTGAATTTGAAGAACAAGCGAGCAGCACGTCCAACGTGGCGGGCGCTCTGGTTGCTGCGGACTCATACGACCCAGAGCAGGCGGCTCAAGCGCTTCAGCAGGCGCGTGAGACGGGTTTGCCACCAAGCCTTATGGGCGGTGCGCCTGACCCTGAAATCGCTCGCAGGCAGCGTTTGAGCGAGCGCAGGCAAACCCTTGAAACCTCGCCAAAGCTGACGGCTTGGCTGGAACGGCAGGCACGGGAAAAACCCTATCTGGTCTCAATCGTGCAAGACGACCTGAACCCGCTTGCCGAATTGGACTCTGCAATTTCAACCGCGAAGCAGATCGCCAAGGTTCCCAACGTTGCGCGGTATCGATTGGCGGAAGCGGGGTTCGGTACTGCTGCCGTGGTGCCCGGAGTCGCTGCTGACATCGGAGCTGAAGGAGCGCTGCCGTTAGCTGCAAGCGGCATCACCGGCGCGTTACTCCGAAAAGCGTTTAAAGACGACACTGCAGCCTATCTGGAAGCCGGAAACGAAAACCCGTTCGCTGCCACAGAACAGTTTTTTCTGGATCTTGCCAGAGGGCAAAGGCTGGCTGCAGAACAGGCGGAAGGCAATCGCGCGGCAATGGGAGCAATTGAGCGCGGGTTTTACGGCGGGCTGGAATCGTTCACGATGCTGTTGCCCGGCATGGCTGCCAGCATTGTAACGCGCAACCCGACGTATGCGCTGACATATGGCGGCACGATAGCGGGCGGGCAAGCCTATGCGCAGGCTCGCGAGGAGGGCGTTTCGCCGACGACGTCCGCTGCGTTCGCGCTGGCGCAAGGCGGAACAGAGGCAGTGTTTGAGCGGATGCCTTTGCTTCGCGCCCTCAGCGATCTTAAAGCAGGCGATTCGCTTGCGAAGATGTTTATCAAAAACCTTGTAAGGGAAATCCCAACTGAGCAAGCAACGACGCTGGTTCAGGATTTCAACCAATGGGCGATCATCAATCCAGAAAAGACGCTGGGCGAGTTTGCGTCAGAGCGCCCTGAACGAGCGCTGGAAACATTGGTCGCCACGGTTGTTGCGACCGGCGCGAACACGAGCTTTATGAAAGCCATCGACATGGCTGCTGGCGTGGATCAGGAAGCCAGAAGCGCTCAGGAGCTGGGCGTGCTGTTGGGCGAGATTCAGCGTCTGGCTGCCGCCACCGCAACGCTGCAGCGTGACACGGAAACGTTTGAAGGCTTTTTGCAGTCGGTATCCGACGACGAGACCATGCCTGAATTCCTGTACTTGGACGGGAAAACGCTGCTCGATTCTGGCTTGGCGCAGCAGTTGATAGAGATGTCGCCGACAGTCGCAGAACAAGCTGCGCTGATACAGACCGGCACGATGATTCGCATTCCGACCGCTGAGGTGATGGGGCGTTTCAATCAGGAAATGATTCCCCTGCTGCCCGACCTGCGCCGCGATCCAAATGGCATGACGCAGCGCGAGGCTCAGAGCTATGTGGCTGAGAATGAGCCGCGATTGAAATCATTGGTTGAGCGCGTGTTGTCGAGCGGGGTGGAAACCGACGAGGAGGTTCAGGCTCGCGATTACGTCAGACAGACGTTTTCTGACGAGCTTGTTTCGCAAGCCGGAGTTCAGAAGAACGTGGCGGATCAGTACGCCATGTTGGTGTCTGCGTTCTACTCCACGATGGCAAAACGTACAAAACGTCCCGGCATAAATGCGCGCACATTGTTCGATGAACATCGGCTGCGGGTGTTTGGTGAGGGCATTCAAGAACGGACTGACGTGGCGAGCCAAGGGCAGATGCGTGAGCTAACACGCGTTCGCCAAGATGGCGTTGACGCCGTTGTTGAAGGCGGAAGCCTGACGCTGATTCACGGATCAACCTCCGCTGACCTTGCGCTCGATAACGTGCAGATCGTTCGCGAGGGTCAGAAGCAGGGCAAAAAGGGACGCAAATACGGCGGCTTTTACGTGTCGCCTGTGAGCGATCTGGAAGCGGCTGAAGGCTACGCCAGAATGGGAGAAGGCACGCCGACCATTTACAACGTCAACATCAGGGAAGGCACAAAGGTTCTGCGAAAAGAGGGCGACATCACACGGTTGTCCGAGGATTACATTCGGCAGTTGATCAACGAAGGCTACGGGCTGGTAGTTGGCACGGACCCGCGCGGGCGCACCGAATATGTTGTCATCGACAAAAACGCGATTGAGTCGCTGCAAACGCGCCCAACGCAAAACGCGTTTGAAGAGCTCGCACAGTACTCGCAAACACCAGCGTTCACGCAGTGGTTTGGCGCTTCAACGGTAGTCGATGAAACTGGCGCTCCCATTGTTCTGTATCACGGAACGTCGAAGGACAAGGATTTCGCGGCATTCAACATCGGCAGGCGCGGGGCGTGGTTTACCACTGACCCGAAAGAGGCATCTGCGTATGCCAGCGACAACGACAGCCAGAACTTCATTTTCAGGAACGGCGAGTACGTTGCGACCAACACGGCAGCAAGGGTAATCCCTGCGTATGTGAAGATCGAAAACCCGTACACGATGACGGAGCAAGATCGTCAGCGTTTAAATGTAGAGAACTAC
>Ga0208783_10001831_pt1 | contig 12440 bp, 14 predicted proteins | sample DEB19_08_DNA_2_FD_184529 | JGI IMG/M metagenome (GOLD analysis project Ga0208783, IMG submission 184529) | Aqueous microbial communities from the Delaware River and Bay under freshwater to marine salinity gradient to study organic matter... | ecosystem: Environmental > Aquatic > Marine >... | reverse complement strand
TTCGCCAACGCCCAATGCCGCGAGATATTAAAGAAATAGCATTTAAGCGCGATATGCGAGCAATGGCGATTGCAAATCAATTAAAAGAAGCCGGGTATCCAATTTCTAAAGGCAAAATTCCGGCGTTGGAACACCCGAAAGTAATGAAATTTGCCGAAGAAGCGGCAAAATCTAACCCAGACTTAAACGAAAATTTGCAAGTGTGGAAAAACTTTGACGATATGTTGAGTATGTACCCGTCACCAAAGCAGCAATATGTGCGGTTGGCAGGGGAAGCCGAAGCCCGAGCAGTTGAGGCGCGGCGTAAAATGTCAGACGAAGAACGCCGTCAGACATTTCCGTATGAGTCTTATGACGTTCCCATTGAAAAACTTATTATCAAACGGTAGTTATGCCAAGCACATCTGACAAGCAGCGCCGGTTTATGGCCGCAGCCGCCAATAACCCCGAGATCGCCAAGAAAGCAGGCATTCCGCAAAGCGTGGCACGGGAGTTCAACCAAGCGGACAAAGGCAAGAAATTGGCCGAAGCCATGAAGCGTATGCCCAAGCGCGACAATACCTAACCCAATGGCGTGATTGTCTCGGGTATGATTCAATAGTCCTTACACATCAACTTGTTGCAAAGACCCCACAGGTATGGCCGCAAGAAAGAACACCCCCCGGTTATCTCAAGAGTGGCGCGAGCGCATCCGCTCTGGCGTGATATTGGCGCGTTTAGAGCAAGCCGCCCTAGGTGAACTGGAAGTCAGCGCCGCGTCCCTAAAGGCCGCAGAGATCGTTCTACGCAAGACTTTGCCCGACCTTGCCCGCACAGAAGTGACGGGAGAGGACGGCGGGCCGCAAGAAATGACGATTTCGTGGAAGGAGCCGAAGTAGTTGCACGTTGAACTGCCCTACGAGCCGCGTAAGGCGTTTATGCCTTTCCACAACCGCACCAAGCGGTGGGCGTGCATCGTGGCGCATCGACGGGCAGGCAAGACGGTAGCGGCGGTCAACGACATCATTCGCGCTGGCATCATGTACCAAGGGCCAAACGGGTTGTTTGGGTACATTGCGCCGTATATGAACCAAGCCCGGCGCATCGCATGGGATTATTTCAAATGGTACGCCGCGCCTATCACGAAAGACGCTAACGAATCCCAAATGACGCTGACCCTGCTAAATGGGGTAAAGATCAGCCTATTCGGGGCAGACAACGCCGATGCCATGCGCGGCCTCGGGTTTTCGGGCGTCTACATGGATGAATACGGCGACTTTAAGCCGAGCGTGTTCGGGAACATCATCCGCCCGGCCCTGTCCGACAAACAGGGGTGGGCCGTGTTTGCCGGTACGCCCAAGGGCAAAAACCAGTTTTGGGAAGTGTTTGACCGCGCCACTCGGACTCCCAGCGAATGGTTCCTGCTGCGCTTGACCGCATCTGAGAGCGGTCTACTCCCCGCTGGCGAACTAGCCGCCGCGAAAGCGCAATTGACCGAGGATCAGTACTTGCAGGAGTACGAATGCTCGTTTGAAGCAGCCATCCTCGGTGCTTTTTACGGTCGGGAAATGAGAGAAGCCCAAGACCAAGGGCGAATTACCCGGGTTGAACACGATCCAGAGTTGGGGGTCTACACCGCTTGGGACTTGGGCTACCGAGACGATACCGCCATTTGGTTCTATCAGGTAGTCCGTGGCGAAATTCGGGTTATAGACTTTTACGCAGTCAGCGGGGCCAACATCGCAGACCTTGCCGAAGTGGTTATGGGCAAGCCCTACCGCTACGTCAAACACAACCTACCGCATGACGCCCGGGCCAAGACGCTGGCCTCTGGCGGTAAGTCAGTCATTGAGCAACTGGCGCATCACCTTGGCCTCGGCAACCTTGCCATCGTCCCCGAGTTAAGCGTGCAGGACGGCATTCAAGCGGTGCGCGCCATGCTGCCTAGGGTTTGGTTTGACGCCAACAAATGCGCCGATGGCATTGAGGCTTTGAAGCAATACCAGCGCGAGTACGACGAGGACAAAAAGACATTTCGGCAGACTCCGCGACATGATTGGTGTTCACATCCCGCAGATGCGTTTAGAATGTTAGCGATTGCGTGGCGGTCAGAGCCTACAGCCCAACGACCCCCCGAGAGTCGTACTTTGATCGTCGGCCCCGAGAATGAGGTCACCCTCAACGATATGTGGGCCATCCATCAGCAACAATCACGAAGGGCAAGAATATGAGTTATCCCGTCACTAATTCGCAAAATGCGAAAAATATCACCGCAACCACCACGGTTTACACCGGATCGGGTGGGTTGGCAGGCATTTTTGTAGCCTCGGCTTCCAGCACCCCGACCATCAAAGTCAGCGACGGCGCGACCACGATGGTCAATACGTTCACCCCGACCGGCGCAACGTTCTATCAGTTGCCGGGGCGGTTTGGCACCAGCCTTGTCGTCACGATTAGCGGCACGGTTGATTGCACGGTGTTCTGGTCGTAATTGAGGTAACGCGCTATGGATCAGATTGCTAGCACAGAGGTGGAACGCTATCTGCGTACCATTGGCGCGTACGACAACGAGTTCGCCAAGTGGAACGCCCGGGTCAAGAAGATCATCAAGCGGTACCGCGATGACACCCGGTCGCAGCAGGGCAACGAAACCGCCAAGTTCAACATCCTCTGGTCAAACGTCCAGACGCTAATCCCGGCGGTTTACGCCAAACTGCCCAAGGCCGACGTAAGCCGTCGGTTTGGCGACAACGACCAAGTAAGCCGTGTGGCGTCCCTGCTCATTGAGCGGGCGGTGGATTTTGAAATTGAGCATTATCCCGATTTCCGCGCAACGATGAAAGAGTGCGTGACCGACCGATTCCTTGGTGGTCGCGGCGTGGCGTGGGTGCGCTATGAGCCGCACGTTGCCCCGCAGGGTATCGGTGACGACGGCTTTGAAATCACCGAGGACATTGAGCAGGGCGAAGGTGAGCCGGATCGGCCCGAGGAAATTGAATACGAGTGCGCCCCGACGGATTACGTCCATTGGAAGGATTTTGGACACTCGCCCGCCCGCACGTGGGAAGAAGTCACGCAGGTATGGCGTTGGGTCTATATGACCCGTGAGGCGCTTGCAGAGCGTTTTGGCGAGGAGATGGCGCGCAAGATACCGCTAGACCAAGGGCCGGAGCCGCTCAACGCCTACAACGAACAGAAAAAAATGTACAACCGCGCAAAAATCTGCGAGTTGTGGGACAAGGAACGCAACAAGGTTGTGTGGCTGTGTAAGGGTATGCCGACCGTCATTGACGAGCGCGACGACCCGCTTGGCTTGGAAGGCTTTTGGCCTTGCCCGCGCCCGCTGTTTGCGACGACGACCAGCGATAGCCTCGTCCCGGTTCCTGATTTTGTCCTGTACCAAGACCAAGCGATGGAGTTGGACATTCTGTCCGACCGAATTGATGGCTTGGTCAAGGCGCTGCGCGTGCGTGGCGTGTACGACGCATCACAGCCCGCCCTTCAGCGGCTCATGACCGAAGGTGACAACAATGCTCTCATCCCTGTGGACAAGTGGACTGGATTCTCTGAAAAGGGCGGTCTCAAAGGTTCGGTTGACCTTCTCCCGCTGGATACCATCGCCGCCGCCCTCATCCAATGCTACCAAGCCCGTAGCGACATCAAAGGCCAAATCTACGAAATCACGGGGATTGCAGATATCATCCGTGGCCAAAGCGCCGCATCGGAAACTGCAACGGCGCAGCAAATCAAGGGCCAGTACGCAGGATTAAGACTGCGGTCGATGCAGGAGGACGTAGCCCTGTTTGCGTCCGACCTTATCCGGCTCAAGGCGCAGATTATCTGCACCAAGTTTCAGCCGGAAACCATCTTGGCGTATGCCGCCGCGCAACAGATGACGCCAGCGGATCAGCAGTTGATCCCGCAGGCCATTGAACTCATCAAGAACAAGCCGCTCCGCAATTTCCGCATCGAAATTGCGTCTGACTCGTTGGTGCAGATTGACGAAGCGCAGAACAAGCGCGACCGGCTGGAGTTTATCCAAGCCTATGGCGGGTTCTTGAACCAAGCCCTGCCGGTGGCGCAGTCGTCGCCGCAAATGGTTCCGATGATGATGGAACTTCTGCGGTACGGCATCGGTGCGTTTAAGCAGGCTCGTAGCATTGAAGGCGAGTTGGATACGGCGCTTGAGCAGATGAAACAGCAGGCGCAGCAGCCGAAGCCAAATCCCGAGGCCGAAGCGGAGCAAGCCAAGATGCAAGCCGAGCAACAGAAAGTACAGGCCGAAATGCAGATGGAACAGGCCAAACTCCAGCAGGAAGGCCAGTTGCGTGCGCAGGAAATGCAAATGCAGGCGCAGATTGACAAGTACAAGGCCGACCTTGACGCGCAGACCAAGATTAACGTGGCGCGCATCTCGGCCAACCCGGGCATCGACATTCCGATGCTTGAGGTGACCAAGGCCAACACGGAACGCATGATGGAAAACGTGGAAGGCAACGTAATGGGGTCGGCGCAGGCTATTCAAGAACTGCAACAGCAGACGATGCAGATGTATGCCGACATGATGGGCAAATTGGACGCCGCGCTGAAGGCTATGACGGCTCCCAAGCGCATTGTGCGTGGCCCAGATGGCCGTGCTGCTGGCGTTGAGGTTGTCCAGCCGCGTCAACAAACGTTGCCGTTAGCCCCGCAGCCGATGCAGCCCGCGCCCCCTCAAATGCCGCCGACGGTGCAATAAGTCATGGCTTTGGTACTTAAAGACCGCGTAAAGGAAACGTCAGCCACCGCCGGAACCGGCGCGATGACGTTGGCGGGTACGTCTGTCGGTTATCAGTCATTCTCCGTAATCGGCAACGGCAATACGACGTACTACACCATTTACGACAGCACTACGGGGGCGTGGGAAGTTGGAACTGGTACTTACACTTCTAGTACGAATTCCCTGTCACGCGACTCTGTATTCGCGTCAAGCAATGGCGGCAATCTCGTGGATTTTGCGGCCAACACTAAAGATGTGTTCGTCGCGTACCCTGCGGAGGAGGCAGTCACATTAGATTCCGCGCAGACGATTTCCAACAAGACGCTCTCCAACGCCAACCTCGGCACCCCGACCGCTGGCGTATTGACCAATGCCACGGGCCTGCCGCTTACCACGGGCGTCACAGGAACGCTTCTAGAGGCCAATGGCGGCACCGGGGAAACAACCTATACGAACGGCCAATTGCTGATCGGCAACGCCGCTGGCGGGCTTACAAAGGCCACGCTGACGGCTGGAACGGGCGTCACCATTACCAACGGCGACGGCTCAATTACGATCAACGCGCCGGATGTTGGCACGGTTACGGCGGTTACCGCTTCGGCTCCGTTGGCATCGTCTGGTGGGAACTCGCCCAATATCAGCCTTACCGGGACGGTTGGGATCGCCAATGGCGGTACAAATAACACCGCCACCCCCACGGCGGGAACGGTTGTTTATGGCAACGGCACACAACTGGCCTATTCGGCGGTTGGCACGGCAGGCCAATATCTGCAATCAACCGGATCGGGCGCTCCGGCGTGGTCGAGCATTTCGTCGGGCGTCGGTTCAACGGCCTATTACGGCGCTTTTCAAGACACGACTGACCAAACCATTGCTAGCACAACCACGGCATATGTCGTTGCGATTGGAACGGTTGACGAGGCTAACGGCGTAACGATTGCGTCTGGCAATCAAATTACCTACGCCAACGCCGGAACGTACTCGCTGACGTATTCAATTCAACTGGATAGCGCAAACAGCAGCATCCATGACGTTGACATTTGGGTGCGTAAAAACGGCGTTGACCTTACCGACACCAATAGCCAATTCAGCGTGCCGAACAAGCATGGCGGTACAAACGGGCATTTGATTGCTGTTTGTAACTACATTTTCACGGTTGCGGCAGGCGATTACTTGCAATTGGTGTGGGCGGCTAGCAGCACCGATATTTCTATCCAAACGTATGCGGCTGGAACATCACCCACGCGCCCAACAACCCCGGGCGTCATTGTCACCACCGCACAATTAACGCAGATCGGTATCGGGTACTACGGATTAACGTCCACATCGTCGGTTGCCATCGGAACCGGCACGAAGACGTTTACAACCAACCTCAACGCAATGAACACGGCGTTTACGGTTGGCTCGCGTGTGCGCGTGGCGTACCCGCCCGATCCGACCTACTTCATGGAAGGCAACATCACCGCATTTAGCGGTACCACGTTGACCATTTATGCGGACGTAATTGGCGGGTCGGGAACGCTTGCTAACTGGTCGTTTACGTCGGTTGGTTCTGCGGGCGTTACAAGCATTAGCGGCGGCACAACTGGCCTTACGCCCGCTACGGCAACGACCGGCGCGGTTACGCTTGCTGGCACGTTAGCGGTTGCCAACGGAGGCACAGGAGCCACAGACGCGGCAACTGCCCGGGCTAATCTTGGCGCAGGCACCGTCACCTCGGTAGGCGGCACGGGAACGGTTAATGGCATCACGCTGACCGGCACGGTAACGTCCTCGGGAAGTCTGACACTCGGTGGCACACTTTCTGGCGTTGACCTTGCCACGCAGATCACCGGCACGTTGCCCGTGGCAAACGGCGGTACCGGCCAAACGTCCTACACCGACGGCCAACTCTTAATCGGCAACAGCACCGGCAACACGTTGGCAAAATCAACGCTGACGGCTGGTTCTGGCATTACGATTACAAACGGTTCGGGTTCCATCACAATCGCGGCTTCGGGCGGCAGCAGCGCGGCAGGCGCACAGGCTTACGCTTGGTTTATTTCGTAGGTGACAACATGGCATTACTAATACTTGACGCAACCACAAAATCCATCGTTGTCGCCATGTCGGGCGCAGCGGCCACGACCAATCCCGACTTTACGGCGGCGTGGGCTGACAATAACGGCACGACCTTTACCGAAGGCGCAACCGATGGCGCGCTAAACGGCACTAGCAGCGTAACGCTAGTTGCGGCTCCTGCGTCCTCAACGCGGCGCACGATCAAGGCAATTACCATTGAAAACAAGGACACGGCGGCGGTTACGCTGACGATTTCGTATAACAACGCCAGCACGCTTCGCACCATTGCCAAGGTTACGTTGAACGTCGGTGACACTTGGACAACGGACGGCACGTTTGACACGAACGGATCGCTCAAGCAGACCCTTGGTACGGTTAACCTCGCCTCGGGTGTCACCGGCACGTTGGCCGTTGCAAACGGCGGCACGGGCGTTACCAGCAGCACCGGATCGGGCAGCGTGGTGTTGTCTACTAGCCCGTCGCTTACAACCCCTGTGTTGGGCACACCGACCTCGGGCAACTTGTCTAACTGCACCGCTGACGGCACCAACAACGTCGGTTATCGCAACATCCCGCAATCGGGATCGGACAAAACAAGTTCGTATCAACTTGCCACAACCGATGTGGGCAAGTTTGTCGGCGTCGGCACCAGCGGCAGCATCACCGTGCCGAACAGCACATTTGCAGCAGGTGATGTGGTGTCCATCTTCAACAATACATCGGGCAACGTGACGCTTACGATGTCTATTACAACGGCCTACATTGCTGGCACCAACACCGACAAAGACACCCTCACGCTGGCAACTCGCGGCGTGGCAACGATCTTATTTATCAGCGGCACGGTCTGCGTTGTTAGCGGCAACGTGAGTTAAACCATGTCTGGCATTTTTCATTTGTTGCTTGGCCGAGTCGTCGCAGGCGGCTACACCGTCATCGAGCAGTTCCTTGCCTCGGGAACGTGGACAGCTCCGACCGGCGTGTCGTCCGTTGACTATTTAGTTGTTGGCGGCGGTGGCGGTGGCGGTGGCGATCTTGGCGGTGGCGGCGGGGCTGGCGGATTTCGTACAGGCACAGGATTGTCTGTTACCGCAGGATCAGACTACACAATTACTGTTGGAGCTGGTGGAACGGCTGGTGGATCATCAAGACCGTCAACCGGGGGAAATGGCGGAAATTCTGTATTTTCAACCATTACATCTACTGGTGGCGGTGGCGCAAACGGATTTAGAGCAAGTTCTGCAACATCAGCAAATGGAGGTTCCGGAGGAGGAGGAGGAGCAGTTTCTGCTTCTTTTTCTTCAACAGGCGGTTCTGGCAATACGCCATCAGTATCGCCATCTCAAGGCAATAATGGGGGAGCAGGGACTAATACCATAGAACCTTATTGCGGTGGTGGCGGTGGCGGTGCATCTGCCGCTGGATCAAACGCATCTTCAAGCCCCACTAATGGCGGCGCAGGAGGAAGCGGCACTGCATCAACAATTTCTGGCTCAAGCGTAACGTATGCAGGCGGCGGCGGCGGAAGCGTTTGGGCAAACGGGGCATCTCCATCTGCTGCGCCGGGAGGCGCAGGTGGTGGTGGCGCTGGTGGAAATGGAGGGTCTGTAACGCTTAACGCTATTGCTGGCACAACAAATACCGGCGGCGGTGGTGGCGGCGGAAGCGTTCTTGGATTATCAACCCCGCAAGTTGGTGCTGCTGGCGGTTCCGGCATCGTCATCCTTTCCTACACTATGGCGACCGGCACTCCGATCATCTTTAAGTCCACAGCAACGTGGACTGCACCGACTGGCGCAACGACGGTGGATTACCTTGTTGTAGCGGGCGGCGGTGGCGGTGGATATAACGGTGGTGGCGGTGGTGGCGCTGGTGGTTTTCGTACTGGCACCGGACTTTCTGTTACCGCAGGTACTGCATATGTTGTCACGGTCGGCGCGGGTGGAAACGGATCGGCGTCAACAAATGGAACATCTGGTAACAATTCCGTATTCAGCACGATTACTTCTGCCGGTGGCGGGGGCGGCGGAACTTTTGCGCCTTCTCCCGGCGGTGGTGGCGGATTAAACGGTGGTTCTGGCGGTGGTGGCGGCGCAGGACAAGCACCAAATACAAGCTCAGCCCCTCCGGGCGGCTCTGGAAATACTCCAAGCACATCTCCTTCTCAAGGTAGCAACGGCGGGAATGGCGCACTTTATGCCGCTCCCGGTGCAAATGCTGGCGGCGGCGGCGGCGGTGCGTCTGCTACTGGCGCCGCAGGTGATCCGGCTGTTGGCGGCGGCAATGGTGGCAACGGCACGGCATCTACCATTTCTGGCTCATCAGTAACGTATGCTGGTGGCGGTGGCGGAGGAAGTTACCCTCCAAAATCCGCAGGCACGGGCGGTACGGGCGGTGGCGGAGCAGGTTCAACAAGCGGGACAGGAGCCGCAGGAACTGCCAATACTGGCGGCGGCGGCGGCGGTGGAGCAGCAGGCGGAGGCGCAGGCGCGGCAGGCGGTTCCGGTATTGTTATTTTGAAGGTGAACTAATGAAGGCTTATCAACTTGTAGGCATCAACACGGCTATGCACTTGTTGCGCCCCGGCGCGAAATGGGAAATCACGGGTGGCGTAGGTTTTACCCGTTGGGAAGACCCGCGCCCGCAGCCCTCAATGGAAGAAGTCATGGAAACCATTGAGAAACTCAAAGCGTTTGAGGATTCCATCAACACGATCCTGTTGCCCGAGCAGCAAGCGGCAATGGAAGCGCAGATGGAAAAGGTTGAAGAGGCAATGAACTCGTGAACTTACACGGCATATTTCCGACGCCGGTTGGCAAATTCACGTTAGGCCGCGAATTCACGCAGGCCGAAGCCGACTTTATTGCCGCGCAACCGACCCATAAAAACATGGGTAACACGACGAGCAATGACCGCTATGTGCTGCGCCATGACACGCTGGCAAGCCTTATGGAGTTTGTGCAGGCGTCGGTGGATGAGTACGTCAAGGCGATCTACGCGCCCAAAGAAGACGTGCGCTTGCGCATTACGCAATCGTGGCTCAACTACACGAAACCCGGCGAGTATCACCACAAACACGCGCACCCGAATTCTTTTGTAAGCGGTGTCCTGTATCTAAAAGCCGCAAAAGAACGAGACAAGATTTATTTCTATCGCGACGGGTATCAACAGATCAAACTAACCACAGACAATTGGAATTTGTATAACAGCGACTCGTGGTGGTTTGAGGTTGCAACCGGCGAATTGATTCTGTTTCCGTCAAGCCTTACGCACATGGTTGAAACCGTGCAAGGCGACGAACGGATCAGCCTTGCGTTTAACACGTTTCCAGTAGGTTTAGCGGGTAGTGAGGAATCGCTCACCGCGTTGCATTTGAGGGACTGACATGGCGCACTTTGCAGAATTGGACGCAAACAATGTCGTGCTGCGAGTAATCGTAATCGCGACCAAAGACAACTCGGACGCAAGCGGTGTGGAAAAAGAATCCATTGGCCGTGCGTTTTGCGAGCGTTTGTTTGGCGGCAACTGGGTGCAAACCAGTTATAACGGCAACATGAGGAAGCGTTATGCGGGGATCGGATACTCGTATGACCCGTCTCTGGATGCGTTTATTGCGCCGAAGCCGTATCCGTCATGGACGCTAGACGATAACGCCGATTGGCAAGCCCCTGTGCCGATGCCAGCCGACGGCGGTTTATATGTTTGGAACGAAGCCACGCAATCGTGGGATAAAGCCCCGATTTCTGCTCCGTCTGATGCGTTAAATTCCGGATTTGTTGGAACCAATAGCGTCACACTCTAATGTTTGGCCTAGTCCCATTTTGCGTACTGCCGTTTGCAGACGATAACGTCGGAGGCGCACCGCCGCCCCCGCCGGTTGTTCTCATTGATACGCACGATGGCGACAAGCGTAAAGATCGCAAGTTCCGCGAAGAAGCCAAGAAGCGTGCGGAACGGCGGCAAGAGATTATTGCCGCTTACGAGGAACTGGTAGAGGGCAAGCCGCGTGTGGCGCAAGAGATCGTTGCGCCGTTTGTGGAAGTTGCCGTGGTGGATGCCGAGGTTATCCCGGTTGCCCAAATCAACTTTGACGCCCTGCTCAACGATGTGGCACGCATGGAGCGGCTATATCGGGAACTGCAAGAACTAGACGACGAGGAAGCATTGCTTTTGTTGCTATGAAACGACGTTACATCCAAGACGAAAACGGCGATTTTGTGGAAGTGGCAAAGGACAAAAAAGGCCAATGGCATTACGTCATGCCCGACATCCAGCCTTACAAATCCATGATTGACGGTCGGATGATAACTAGCCGGTCAGAACACCGGGCGCACCTTAAAGCGCACGGGTGTATGGAAATTGGCAATGAAGACCCGTTTAAACACGCTCCCAAGCCCGTAGAGGCCAAGAACTCACGAACCGAAGTGCTACGGCATCAACTTGCCAGCATGACCCATAAGGACGCTAACCGCCTCCTATCGCGCCTCCGCGATGAAATCCGATTTACCCACGATCCCCACAGGAGATAAGTAATGGATGCCCCCCAACAGTCCGTAGAAGCCGCCGACAACGAGCCGGTAGACCGTAAGAGCCTACTTGCCGAGCAGTTTGAGGCAGCGGAAACGGACGCCCCCACAGGGCGTGATGATGCAGGCCGGTTCGCCAAGACAACCAAGGTTGAGGAACCCGCGCCGGAACCCGTAGAGGAGCCGGTTTGGAAGCGTCCCCCGGCATCGTGGAAAAAGGAATACCACGAGGCGTGGCAGAAAGCCGATCCGCGCATCCAAGAGTATGCGTGGCAGCGCGAAGAACAGATGCGCAAGGGCATTGAGCCGTTGCTTTCCAAGAAGCAGTTTGCCGATGCTATGGAAGCGGCTATTGAGCCGTACCGACAGACCATCACCGGCCTTGGTTTGAAGCCCGAGGAAGCGGTTTCGGCGCTAATGAAAGCCGATTACACGCTCCGCACCTCCGACCCGCAGACCCGTATGCAGTATTTCGCGCAGTTGGCGCAGGAATATGGCATTGATTTGGGTTCGCTGACGGGCGGGCAGGCTTACCAGCCGCAAACGTCGGCTGATCCCTTGCTGTTTGCCCTTAAAAACGAACTGGCAAGCGTCAAGGGCGAGGTTTTGACTTGGAAACAGCAGCAAGAGGCTGTTGAACAAGCAAAAATGGCTAACGAAATAAACTCGTTCTCACAAAAGGCCGAGTTTTTTGAAGAAGCCCGTAAGGAGATGATTAAATTACTCCAATCGGGATCGGCAGAAACTTTAGAAGAAGCGTATGATAAAGCAATCTGGAGTGATCCAGTAATCCGCGAGAAATTGCTTGAAGCCCAACAGGTAGAGAAAGCAGCCAAACTCGCAGAGCAGAAAAACCGAGCGGCGAAAGCGGCTCGGGCCGCTGCGGTAAGCGTCAGAAGTGCCACACCCGGCACAAACACGGCTCCCAAAGCGCATAGTCGCCGTGCCTTGCTTGAAGAAATGTTTAACGAGCAAGAATCACGGTTATAACCAACTGATACAGGAGTATTAACATGGCATTTGCCAACTCAAGCATCAGCGACATCATTGCGACTAACATTCAGAGCCGCACGGGTGAACTCGCTGACAACGTGACGAACAACAACGCGTTGCTTCGT
>Ga0208783_10001826_pt1 | contig 12448 bp, 18 predicted proteins | sample DEB19_08_DNA_2_FD_184529 | JGI IMG/M metagenome (GOLD analysis project Ga0208783, IMG submission 184529) | Aqueous microbial communities from the Delaware River and Bay under freshwater to marine salinity gradient to study organic matter... | ecosystem: Environmental > Aquatic > Marine >... | reverse complement strand
ATCTCTGGGCATCGTCCGTGGCGAAGTTTAGCCGTGCCGCAGCGCTTAGCGATGATCAAGACGGTCGCGTCCGGGGTGCGTTTGTATTCTGTGGTGGCTCAGCTACAGGCCGAGCGTCAAGCTATGGTCTTCAGGTCCACAATTTCCCAAGACGATGTGCCGACGAACCTGAACTAGTCCGCCAGGCGCTGGTGCGCGGGCACGACGTCGTGCCGCAGTATGGCCGCCGCGTCACCGACGTCCTGAAGGGCATGCTGCGGCCTGCGCTGATCCCGGCACCCGGCAAGTCGTTCGTGGTGGCCGATTGGTCGTCCATCGAAGCCCGCGTCACCCCGTGGTGCAGCGGCGAAGCGGGCGAGGACAAACTATCACTCTTTCGTGATGGTGCCGACGTCTACAAGGTCAACGCGGCCGCCACCTTCCGGTGTCGCGTCGAGGACGTCACCAAGGACCAGCGCCAGGTCGGCAAGGTGCAGGAATTAGCCTGCTTAGCCGAAGACACGTTAGTATTGACGGATAACGGATGGAAGGTTATTCAGGAGGTAACGCAACTCGACGCATTATGGGATGGTGAAGCATGGGTGATGCATCAAGGAATAATTCCAAGAGGTGTAAAACCGACTGTCAATGTGGCAGGCATCGCCGCAACGCCGGATCATTTGTTTCTGGCAGCGAACGAGTGGGCCGAGGCGCAGCAACTCGTTTCAAACGAAAAATATCGCCTCCAAGCATTGGCGACAGGTTTGGAGAGCTTACGATCATTGGGTACCAAATCGGACCTGCTGGAGGTATACAATATGCCATCGCGCAGTGCTCGTGCGGCGCTGCCCCTCACCGCGTCGCCACTTACAATCTTAGAAAAGGCGCTTCAACGCGGTGCAATGCGTGCGCTAAAAAAGCCGCTGGATATTGGACCAAAAATTTCTATGCGTATGCGAGCGTGTGCCCAGATGACGCGCATAGACGCAGGCTTCTTAATCGTTTGTCCGCCTGCAAAAACAGGTGCCACAACCCAAACGACCGGGGGTATCCAAATTACGGCGGGCGAGGTATTCGCCTTTATGAACCATGGCGTACCGACAAAGCTGCGTTCCTTGCTTACGTCATGTCGCTGGACGGTTGGGATCAGCCGCGCTTGGAACTGGATCGTATCGACGTCAATAAAGGGTACGAACCCGGCAACTTGCGTTTCATCTCAAAGCGCGACAACTGCAACAACAAACGCAGCGTCCAGCAAATGCAGCGGTACATCCTCGAACTTGAGGCGCGTTTACGACATTGCATATGCGGGGCCGCGAAATCGGTTCACAGTGCTGAGTGAGCAGGGTCCGCTGATAACTCATAACTGCGGCTTTGCCGGCGGCGTCGGGGCCTTCGCGGCGATGGGCCGTGTCTACGGCCTGAGCCTGCCCGAGAGCGAGGCCCGCAAGATGGTGGACGCTTGGCGCCGCGCCAATCCGTGGTCGGTGCCCTACTGGCAGGATCTGGAGATTGCGTACACACGCGCAATTCGGAACCCGAAGACCAAGATAAAAGCGGGTCGCGTGTCGTATTACTACGATGGGCTCCACTTGTGGTACGCCTTGCCGTCAGGCCGTGTTCTTTGTTATCCTTATGCACGGATCGAAGAGGAAGGCGTCACGTATGCGAAGGCGTCATGGAAACCCGCCGCAGACGCCAAGGAGTGGCCGCGAGCCCGGCTGTGGAAGGGCCTTGCATGCGAGAACATCACGCAAGCCACCGCTGCGGACATCCTCCGCCATGCTCTACGCGAGATACCGGATGTGGTTCTGCACATCCATGACGAGATTATAGTGGAGACAGACCAGCCCGACGCCGCGCTCGAACACATGCAGCGCGTCATGGGCACACCGCCCGCATGGGCTGCCGGTCTACCACTGGCAGCCGAGGCGTCGGTGATGACACGATACGGTAAGTAATTCCGGCAGTCCGCCGGCATCCGGCGTCGCAGCGGTCCTGCGGTATCCAGAAGGTTGCAAGCACACACAAACTCATCTTCTTTAAGCGCGCTGGTAACCCTCAGCCTTTTACCAGCGCGCACATTTAGAGTATACTTGCGCCGCGCGTCGTGGGGACCGCTGCGCGATCTCATAAGGGACGGAAACATGGAATTACTTGATTATCTGGTCAAGCTGGCACCAGCCGGCGAGACAGCGCTGATCGTCCGGCAACGTCCGGTCATGCGCAATGGCGAGCAGGTGCTGCACGCCGACGGCAGCCCGCGCTACACCTGGCCTGCCTTCCTGCCATCGCACAAGCGCAAGGATGGCGAGAGTTGGTTCGTCAATACGGGCAGCTTCATCGCGTCCCGCTTTGACGGCGGCAAACCATCGGCCTCAGCGGCGCACTGCGAATACGTCCTGTTCATGATGCTGGACGACATTGGCACGAAGTCCAAGGTGCCCCCGCTGCCACCCACATGGATCATCGAGACGTCGGCAGGTTCGTTCCAGTGGGGATACGCCTTCAGCGAACAGCCCAGCAAGGGCGACTTCACGGCGGCCATCACGGCCATCGCGGCCGCTGGCTACACCGACCCGGGCGCCACCAACGCGGTGCGCAACTGCCGCCTGCCGGGGTCCATCAATCTCAAGCCGGGGCGTGACAGCTTCGCGGCGCGTCTGGTGGAGTTCACGCCCGGCCGCGAGTACACGCTTGAGGACATTTGCGCAGCCCTTCAGGTTACGCCCGGTCCGGCCGACGGGCAAGGCATCACGTCCATCAAGATCCGCGACACCGGCAGCGACAGCGTCCTGCGCTGGCTGTCCGATCGGGGGCTGGTGCTGTCCCACGTCAATCAGGAGGGCTGGTGCGGCGTCGTGTGCCCCAACAATGCCGAGCATACGGACGGCCAGATCGAGGGCCGCTATTCACCCGTCAACCGCGCCTTTTGCTGTTACCATGGCCATTGCGAACACCTTGATAGCAATGCGTTCCTTGCATGGGTAGATGAGCAGGGCGGCCCCAAGGTCCAGCCGGGTTTTCGCGAGGAGTTGGTGGCCGAGCGCATGGCCCTTGTGGCCGAGACGATCAAGCCGACGCCGGAGTTCCCCGACGCGGCCGCCGAGGTCGTGGCCGAGGTGGACCGCAAGGAGCTGGGCCGCCTGACCAAGCGCGAGTGGTTCAGCCGTTTCGCGTATATCGTCGAGGATGACGCCTATTTCGACATGGTTGATCGGCGCGAGATGACGCGCGGCGCATTCAATGCCGTGTTCCGGCATGTAGACTGCAAATCCATCCACAACCAACGCAAGGTCGAGGCGGCGACCTGCTATGACGAGAACCGCCAGGGCGCCGGCGGGCGGGTGCTGCGCGGTCTGACCTACGCCGCCGGCGAGAGTGTGCTGGTCGCCAAGGATGGCGAGATTTACGGCAACCGCTGGGTCAACGCCCGCCCGGACCTGTCGAGCGTCGCCAGCGGCGCGGACGTGGCGCCGTGGCTCGACCATGCCAAGCTCCTGATCCCCGACGACGTCGAGCGCGAACACGTCTTTGACGTGATGGCTTTTAAGCTCCAGCACCCGGAGGTCAAGATCAACCACGCGGTCTTACACGGCGGGGACGAGGGCTGTGGCAAGGATACGCTCTGGTATCCGTTCATATGGTCCGTTTGCGGGCCGGACCTGCGCAATCGCGGCCTGGTGGACGCGGACGGCATCAATTCGCGCTGGGGTTACGCGCTCGAAAGCGAGATCCTCATCCTGAACGAGCTTAAGGAACCGGAAGCCGCGCAACGTCGCGCGCTGTCCAACAAGCTGAAGCCCATCATTGCCGCGCCGCCGGACACGCTCACCATTGAGCGCAAGGGCTTGCACCCTTACGATATGGTCAACCGCATGTTTGTCCTTGCGTTTACCAACGATCCCGTGCCGCTGTCGCTGCCCAGCCAAGACCGGCGTTGGTTCTGCGTTTGGTCGCATGCGCCGCGCATGGACAAGGATGCCGCGCGCGCCTTGTGGACGTGGTACAAGAAGCAGGGCGGCCTTGAGGCCGTGGGCCGTTGGCTCATGGATCGGAACGTCTCAGCGTTCAATCCGGCAGCCATGCCGCCGTGGACGGATTACCGCTCGCGCCTTATTGAGACGGGCCGGAGCATGGCGGAAAGTTACGTTATCGAGCAGGTGCTTCAGCCGTCGCGCGAATTTGCGGCTGGCGTCATTGCGTCACCGTTCCACAAGCTCTGCAACCAGCTTCAGCAGGGCGCGCCTGGCGGCGTGAAGATCCCGCAGGCGGCGCTCCTGCATGGCCTTAAGGAAGCGGGCTGGATTGATCTCGGCGCCGTCAAGTCCGCCGAGTTCCAGACCAAGAAAAACATATGGGCGCGAGAGGACATGGCGCGCACTTACAACAAGTCGGACCTGCGGCGCATGGTCGAGCACGCCGCAGGTCCGGGGCTTACAGTGGTCAAAAGTTAAGCTGGGTCATCCACCGGGTTAGGCTTTTTGTGGATCATCCACCAATGGCGGCTTCGTTCTTTGGCCGTGCGGCAATGCGCGCATTTCCCATCGTATGCGGAGCGGTATCCTTTACCGCAATCGCAAACTTTAGAGACGTTTGGTTTTTCTGTCATATTTCCAACCATGCCAGCAGCATGGCGGCGATGAGGATACCGATCACCGCCGCCATTTTTCTGCCAGTTCACGCGCGAACATGATGAGCAGCGTCCAGCCGCCCACCGCGCCACCGAAGAAGAAGGCGTACTGGATCCAAGCCCATGTGTTGTCAGGCATGGGGATCACCGTGCGCGATGCGGACGAGGGCTTGGCGCCGCGCTTCAATTTCAATTTCAACGGCCTCAATCAGGGCGTCAATTTCTTCTCCGTGGCGCCGCTTAATCTCGCGCAATCGGTCGGTGAGGCTTGTACCGAAAACTTCAGTATGGCCGCACTCGGTGTCAACGTCGGCCATGGATTGTTTCATGCTCATAGTTCTATCGTCCTTTCTCTGTTGGTTAAACGTGTTGTTACTCTAGGTACTTCCGGGGGCGGCGGTGGGGCTGGCCGCCGTAGCAGCGTGTAGTAAAGGCAAGCGGTGCCCATGAGGGCGCCAGCGGCAAAGCCTATGAAGAAGAGCATGGGGCCTCCGCCAAGATGGCCTCGACGCGGGCACGTTCGGCAGCGTAGCGGCCCTGCGCCACCATAGCGCAGAATGTCGTGTAGCTGTGGTGGGCCGTCGTGTGGTCCGTCCGGTTCAGGTGCGCCGCGATCTGGCTCAGCCCCAGGTCCTGCCGGCGTCGGCGTAGTTCCCAAGCCGCATGGTGGCGCGCGTGGCAGTAGCGGCGCGGGCGGCGGATGCTGTGCAGCTCGTCCACCGTCAGTTCGTGGGCCTCCGCTACGGCGGCCACGATCCGTTTGGCCGGGTAGCGGCGGCGCTGCTCCGCCATGTGGGCCTTATGCGCTTCCCATAGGCGCGCCACGTCCTCTTTAAATTTACTTTCCATCTGTCACGCTTTCTGTTACATTTGCCCTTGTTTTCGTCCCCACCGCAGACTTGGGCGGCACTTTGGTGCCGTCCTTTTCTTTTGGGAGCAGGTTCCGCCGGCGGGCCTCTTGTGCGGCCGCTTCTAGCGCCGCCGCGTGATTGTCCAGGCGGATCCGGACGGCCGCCAGGAAGCGCAACAGGTCGACGTCGTCAAGGCCGGCGACGTTCGCTTGCCAGTGCGCGCTCAACGGTTCCATTCTTTCACCACGCCGTTAAGTTGTTCTGCGATGCCATGCCACTCGTCGCGCGCGTCTATCGCTTCGTCTAGGTCAACCTGCAAGCCCGCGTTCTCGTGGTGCAGTTTTTCGCACAGCTCGTCAGTGTCTCTCAACTGGACCGCCAACGCTTCAACCAAGGCGATAGAGAGCACGCCCGCCTTGGCGCAATCGAGCGCATGCCGGACCAGTTCCGCCGGCGTCATGTTGACCATATCTGTGTAGTCACGCATAGCGGCGGATCTCCCCGTTATCAATTACGGCTTCCATGACTTGTTCTTGCAGCCATTCACGGTCTACGGCGTCATACAGGATATGAAATAGCGGCATGTGCCGCGCTACTTTGGTGTACTGGCCCTTGTCGCTGAAGTGGAATTCCGAGATATCCCAATCGGGCAAATCGTCAACGATCTCGTAGTCTATGCGCGCTTCGCAATCGGTCTCGAACAAGCAAACGTCGTCCTTACAGACGGTTATGGTCACGGGAATGTAGAACATGGTTCAGCCTCTCAGATTGCAAGTATGATGTAGATGAGGGCAAGCCAAATGGCGGTGCCAGTGATAGCGGAGAATATTTCAAGCGCTTTGGCCATGTGTCAGCGCCCCATCACGAAAACGCAGCCGTTTTCGGTATGCGCTTGATGCAACAGGCCAAACGTCCAGCCCATCTTGTCGCACAAAGCGACGGCGGCCGCCGCGTGGGCCTGCGATTGGCTCAGTTCATGAGGATAGCTAATCGTGACGCTCAGCTTGCCGCCGGACTTGGCCCACGCCTTGATGCGGCCGGGTCTGTAGTTGGTCGGGCCGAGGTACTTGGTGAAGATTGCACAGCGTCCGGTATCGTTGATCTCTGACATGGTCGGCATTGTATTTTCCCCTAGTTGCTTGTTAGTGTGGAAAGTATAGGGGGCAATATGCCCCCCTGTCAATGATTTGTTTATGCCATTACGGCGTTGCGGGTGAGCACGGGGGAGCGGTCGCCGCCACGGCGCACCGGCATAAGGACCGCGAAACAGTCCGCGCGCTCGCCAAACGTCACCAGGCACGGGTTGCTTGCGCTTGTGGGGTGGAGCATGGACGTGCCCCCGAGCGCCTTGCCCATCTTGGCCAGGTCGCCGATATAGGCGTGATTGAAATGCACATGCGCCGCGCTATCCTCGGGCTTAGTGTGAGTTTCCTCACCCGTCGGCACGACGCGGCGCCACTCGGGAAACGTACCGTCAACGGCGGTGTAGGCAATCTGTCCGATTTTGTCCGCCGTTACCTCGATTTCCTGGCAACGGGCGCCGGCGAGCTTAAGCGCGGCTTGTACGTCGGCGAGCGGGATGATCACGTCGGCGGCCGGCTTGTCATTAAGGCGCGCGACAAACATGCGGTGGCCGTCGGTCGTGACCATGTGGCCAGACATGCTGAGATGCACGCCTTTGAGGTAGTAGCGCGTTTCCTCGTTTGATGCACAGAGAAGCGCGGCCTTAAGCAAGTCGGTAGGAATAAGCATAGTTCAGTTTCCTTTCTTTGGGGTTCAATGAGCCGGCGCGCATGACGCCGGCCTAGTTGAGCCTCAACGCAAAAGGGACATTCTGATTTCACGGATCTTTGGGAATATGTCCGTGCGCACATGTACGTAGTCGTTCCCGTCGCCCTGAAACTTGCTGCTTTCAAGATAGGCCATCAGGTCGCTTAGCATGGTGATGGCTTCCGCGGTCGCCCGGCCTTGCGCCTCGTTTTTGTCTTGAAGAAAGCTGATGTAGTTCATTGTCGTTTTCCTCTTTCTGTGTTGCTATGGGGATAACCTAACAGGGTTCCGATTGTATGTCAAACATTTCTTTAAGCGGCACGCAAAAAAGTTTCCGCCGTGCCTGTTGACGCAGGTTTAGAGATGTGCTACGGCTTAAGCCGTAGTTGAGTTAACCCCGCCCTAACACGGCGGGGTTATTTTTTGGGTAGTCGTGGGGTACCGCGTGGGGTGTAGTCGGAGAGGGCTAAAAGCTATATGCCATCGGCTTATGGGTAATATGGGTAATCATTCTAGTTAAAAGGATGGATTGGTGTATATTAGTAAATGCTAATGTATAGCTGTATAGAAATCTAACGATTAACGAGCCCAGTCCTTTCCGTGGGGCATTGCCCATTTTGCCCATTTGACCCATCGCCCACGCCGATTGCCCTTGCATTCCGTACCAAATAGCGTTATGTGATATCTATCGCTTTTTACGGAGATGATCAATGCAGAAACTGCCCATATTGCCCATGACCCATGTTGATGACCCGGCCGCAATCCGCGCCTGGGCCGTTGACGCTATCACGCAAAAGCAAATCACGCGGCGCCAATTCTCTGGCATTGTGCTGTTAGCTTCCCGCCATGTTCCATGTTCCGTTGAGCTGCGGCAGCGCTCACCTAAGAGCGTGCTGTATCTCTGGATCAATGGCCAGCTCGAGTACCGCATCGGCCAGCGTGCGGAGTTGTTCGGCGGCTATCCGCAACAAATTGTTTGACAGCCCCTCGATCATGTGCTAGTGTCATCACATCGAAAGCAAAAAGGACCACAGCACATGACGCGCAACCACTAGCTGCATACCACAATCCCCGGTAGCATAGAACTATATTCCTACATGCTGGGTGCTGCCAGGCTGGCCGATTTTGGCCGGCGGCCTCGGGGCAGGGGGGGGGACAGGGCCCTGCGGCCCGCTGCTAGTGCTGTGGCCAGGGGTCAAGAACAAAATTTTTTATTTTTTGACCCCAACGCCAACCAATGCTAACTTCCCCTGCATCCCTCAACTGGAGCGCATCATGCCCAAAGGAACAATCCGCAATCCCGGCTCTAAGAAACCTATGCTTTCGGTTAAGACTTGGGCGGGAGACCAGTTGCCGCTGCGCTCTAAAGCAGAACTGGACGCGCGCTTCAAAAATATGCACCGCGAAAGCGCGTCTAAAACCTACGCCGCATACAAAAACGAACGGGCTGCCGCGCGCGATGTACGCGCCGACAAGTCTGTAAGGACAAAAGCCAAGAAAACCATCCGCCCGGCTACGTCAGCCAAAAAAGGGGCTAAGTGACGTTTCAGTCCCTGCCATACGAGCCACGCAAGCTGGAAGCCACCGAGGCGCGTCTGGAGGCGATCTATCACGCCGCCAAGATGGGGCTGAAGGGCGACGCGCTGGCTCTGGCCGCAGGCATGCTGCCGGTTGAATACCGTCAACTGACGCAGTTCGATCCCATCGCGAGCTATGCAGAGATGAAAGGCCGCGCTGACGGCGAGCAGGAGATGGCAACCACCATCTACACGGCGGCGCGTGAGGGCGACGCCAACGCGGCCATGAACATGCTGCGCTACAGCCACGGCTGGGTCGCCAAACAGGCCGTCGAGGTGACCATCGACCAGAAGATCTCCATCACGGCGGCCCTTGAAGAGGCGCAGCGCAGGGTCATCGACCTGGTCGCAACAGAGATTGAACATGCAGACGCCACAGTACAGCGCTGAAGACGAGCAAGCGCTCATGGCGTCCCTGTGGACGCCCGCGCTCAAGAACGACCCTCTCAAGTTCGTGATGTGGCTGTTCCCGTGGGGGCAGAAAAACACGCCGCTGGAGAACTTCGCAGGCCCGCGCAAGTGGCAGCGCGAGGTGCTGAAGGAACTGGCCGACCACATCCGCGACAACGACGGCAAGATAGACTTCGAGACGCTGCGCATGGCGGTCAGTTCGGGGCGCGGTATCGGCAAGTCGGCACTGGTCAGTTGGCTGGTCATCTGGATGCTGACCACCCGCATCGGCAGCACCACCATCGTGTCGGCCAACAGCGAGACGCAGCTCCGCGCCGTCACCTGGGCCGAGATCACCAAGTGGCTGGCGCTCGCCCTTAACAGCCACTGGTTCGAGGTGAGCGCCACCCGCGTGATGCCCGCCAAGTGGCTGACGGAACTGGTCGAGCGCGACCTGAAGAAGGGCACGCGCTACTGGGGCGTCGAGGGCCGGCTGTGGTCCGAGGAGAACCCGGACGCCTACGCGGGCGTGCACAACTTCGACGGCGTGATGCTGATCTTCGACGAGGCCAGCGGCATCGCGGACCCGATCTGGGCCGTCAGTGCGGGCTTCTTTACGGAAAACACGCCCAACCGCTTCTGGCTGGCATTCTCGAACCCCCGCCGTAACACCGGGTACTTCTACGAGGCGTTCAACGCCAAGCGGGACTTCTGGCGCAACAAGACGGTCGATGCCCGGTCGGTCGAAGGAACGGACAAGGCAGTCTATGAGCAGATCATCCAGGAATACGGGCCTGACAGCGTTCAGGCGCATGTTGAAGTCTACGGTGAGTTCCCGAGCGCTGGAGATGACCAGTTCATCCCCGTTTATCTCGTTGACGACGCCTTCGCGCGACCGCGCTACAAGGACGCTACCGCCCCTGTCATCATCGGCGTCGATCCGGCCCGGTTCGGGGCGGACGCGACGGTCATCGCCGTCCGGCAGGGACGCGACCTGAACGCCATCAAGCGCTACAGGGGCGACGACACGATGGAGATCGTCGGGCGCGTGATCGAGGCCATCGAGGAGTACAACCCGGCACTGGTCGTGATCGACGAGGGCGGGCTGGGTGCCGGCGTCGTGGACCGCCTGAAGGAGCAGCGCTACAAGATCAAGGGCGTCAACTTCGGAAACAAGTCGGTGAAGCCCATCATGTACGGCAACAAGCGGGCCGAGATGTGGGGCCTCATGCGCGACTGGCTCAAGACGGCGTCGATACCGGCGGACAAGCTGCTGAAGTCCGACTTGACGTCGCCCAAGATGAAGCCGGACAGCAAGGGCACGATCTTCCTGGAGGGCAAGAAGGAGATGAAGGCACGCGGGCTGGCCTCGCCCGACGCGGCCGACGCCATTGCGGTGACCTTCGCGTACCCTGTCGGCAGCCGGACGCCGACCGTTGACAAGCAATTGAGGCGGTCGTATGGTAGGACGAGCATTTCAACCTCTTGGCTAGGATCGTAGCACATGGGCAATACCAAACCGATTGGCGTGGCGTATGAAGATCAGGACATCATCGGCGCTGACCAGATTTACTCGTCCGGTGAACTTGGCTACACCGCTGCTGCGCAGGGCACCGTCACGCAGTTGACGGACAAGTCCACGGGCGTGACGCTGAACAAGTCCGCCGGCCAGATCACGATGAACAACGCCGCGCTTGGGGCCACCACCAACGTGGCGTTCGTGCTGACCAACAGCCTGTTGAGCGCCAAGGACGTGGTTATTGTCAACGTGGCGGGCGGCACAGCGGCGACTACATCCTACAACTGCTGGGTTTCCGGTCATGCAGCTGGGTCTGCTACCATCGTGCTGCGCAACATCACGGCCGGCTCTCTGTCCGAAGCCGTTGTGCTGAACTTCGCCATCATCCATTGCACGTAACATGGTCAACTTGTCCGTCAAGCGTGGCGAAAAGCTACCTGTCGGCAAGGGTGCGGGCCTGACCGCCAAAGGTCGCGCCAAGTACAACCGCGCAACGGGCAGCAAGCTGAAGCCTCCGGCGCCGACGCCCAAGACGGCGGCTGACAAGGGCCGCAAGGCGTCGTTTTGTGCCCGGATGGCTCCAATTGCAGCCAAAGCAGGCGAAGGAAGCCGCGCCAAAGCCTCAATGAGAAGGTGGAAGTGCTGATGAAACCCGGTCTTTACGCCAACATTAACGCCAAAAAGGCCCGAATTGCCGCCGGATCGGGCGAAAAGATGCGCAAACCGGGCACCAAGGGTGCTCCAACCGCCGCAGCGTTCCGCAAGTCAGCCAAAACACGGAAAAAGTGACATGCCGCTGGTAAAATCAGCCTCAAAAGGGGCATTTCGGGCCAATTTGAAGGCCGAAATCAAGGCCGGAAAGCCCCCGAAACAATCCGTTGCAATCGCGTATTCGGTCAAGCGCAAGGCGCAGGGGAAGAAGGGCAAGTAATATGGCGAGTGTAAAAGGCGGCCGAGGCGTCACCGGCATTTCGTACAGCGGCAAGAGTAATCTTGAAAAACCGTCTGTTCAGTCTGTCGCCAGCGGAAAAGTAAACAAGGAACGGGAAGGCTGGGGGCCGGGTATGCTGGCACAAACGCCGCCGGGCACCACGTCGCGGTCGCTGATGCAGAAATTTTCGACTGTTCCTGGCGATTATGCTGCATACCGCAAGTCGCTACCGGGTTTTGCAAACGTTATGAAGGGCAAAAAGCCATCCGTTTTGGCACCCGTAGTGGTCGCCAAAAAGACGGTCAAACCCGCCGTCAAGCCCGCTGCGCAGGTCATCCGCACCACGACGAGCGAGAAGTTGAGCCCGGCACCCGCCCGCATGGCCGTCAACGCTCGCACCGGCAACACGACCGGCTTCACGACGGGCAAGACCACCGGCACCAGCGCCAGCAAACCTGGCGTCGCAGGCAGGACTGCTCAGTCGGCCTACGGCCGCCAGATGACCAACGCCATGAACCGCACCAACCAGCCCGCTGGCCCCATGGGCGGCGGCGGCGGTCGTATTGGTGGCGGCGGCGGTGGGGGCCGTTCAGGCGGCAGCTTGAGTGGCGGCGGTAGCGGCGGCCGACAGGCTGGCACCAGCCGCACGGGCGGCACGCGCACCAATGAACCGGCTGGTCCGAAGAGGGGCTAATATTGGCTGACGACGGCATCATCGGCGCGGCGCAGGTCGCCAACGGCGGGTCGGACAAGTCCGACCTGCTCGCCACCATGCGCTCGCGTTTCACGATGGCGCTC
>Ga0208783_10001824_pt1 | contig 12450 bp, 10 predicted proteins | sample DEB19_08_DNA_2_FD_184529 | JGI IMG/M metagenome (GOLD analysis project Ga0208783, IMG submission 184529) | Aqueous microbial communities from the Delaware River and Bay under freshwater to marine salinity gradient to study organic matter... | ecosystem: Environmental > Aquatic > Marine >... | reverse complement strand
TCTGCCGCTCCTCGAGGAGGTCGGCTACATCCCGAAGGAGAAGTACTCGAAAGCACCGGAGATCCTCGCCCACAGTCAGGCGATCGGCCGGCACTTCGATCTGTATCGCAACGCGTGCTTCCAGACCGAGGTCACCGAAATGCGCTGGGACGACGCCGAACGCGTGTGGGTGATCTCCACGAATCGCGGCGACCGGATGAAGGCGCGATTCGTCGTGATGGCCAATGGCCCGCTGCACCGTCCGAAATTGCCGGGCATTCCCGGTGTCGAATCGTTCGCCGGGCATTCGTTCCACACCAGCCGTTGGGATTACGACTACACCGGTGGTTCGTCCGAGGGCGGACTCGTGAAGTTGAAGGACAAGCGCGTCGGCATCATCGGCACGGGAGCCACCGCGGTGCAGTGCGTCCCGTACCTCGGTGAGCACGCCAAGGAGTTGTTCGTCTTTCAGCGCACGCCATCTTCGATCGACGTGCGCAACAATCGACCGACCGATGACGGTTGGGCGCGCTCGCTGCGACCGGGTTGGCAACAAGAGCGCATGGACAACTTCAATGCGCTCGTGTCGGGAGGATTCGCCGAGGAAGACCTCGTCAACGACGGCTGGACCGACATCATCGGCAACCTCCTCATCCGCTTGCGTCAGGAGGCGTCACCCGACCTCTCGCCCGAGGGATTGGCCCGCAATCTCGAACTGGCCGACTTCGAGAAGATGAATCAGATCCGGTCGCGGGTCGACGACATCGTGTCGGACCCCAAGACCGCCGAGGCGCTGAAGCCGTGGTACCGACAGTTCTGCAAGCGCCCATGTTTTCACGACGAGTACCTCGCCACTTTCAATCGTCCCAACGTGCATCTGGTCGACACCGAGGGTCGGGGAGTCGAGCGCATCACCCCCACCGCGGTGGTGGCCAACGGTGTGGAGCACGAGATCGACTGCCTCATCTACGCAACGGGATTCGAAGTCGGTACGGAGTACACGCGGCGAGCCGGTTACGAGCTGTACGGGCGCGACGGCTTGTCGCTCACCGAGAAATGGGCCTCGGGTGCCCGCACGTTGCACGGCTTCCACAGCAATGGGTTCCCGAACTGCTTCATCATCAGCAACATTCAGTCGGGATTCACGGTGAACTTCCCGCACATGCTCAACGAACAGAGCAAGCACATCGCGTACATCCTCTCCGAGGCCGCTCGGCGCGGTGTCACGACCATCGAGGCTCGGCCCGAAGCCGAGGAAGCGTGGGTGCGAACGATCATCGATTTGTCGCAGTTCAATCAGCGGTTCCTCGAATCGTGCACGCCCGGCTATTACAACAACGAGGGCAAACCGGCCGACCGCGCCGTGCAGAACGGAAGTTACGGCGCTGGTCCGGTGGCCTTCGTGGGTGTGCTCGAGAAGTGGCGATCCGAGGGTTCGCTTTCGGGACTCGTCCTCGGTGTCGAATAGACGTCGGGCGGAGAGAGGGCGAGCGCATGGGTTCGTATCCCAAGCACGTGAACCACGAACTCGTCCCCATGAAGTGTCCGGTCGACCTCGCCTCGGTTGATCTTTTCGGCGAAGGCGCCCAAGAGCACTGGTACGAGATGTACGAAATCCTTCATCGGGAGTCGCCGGTGACCCGGATCGAGGGCGGTGGTCTGAGGCCGGGCACCGACGCTTTCGTGCTGACCAAGCACGCCGACATCGAGATGGTGGTTCGGGACCCTGATCGCTTCATCGTTTTCGGTCAGAAGCGGGTCAACGACTGGGCCGATGAGGGAATGAGCGTCGAACGGGCTTACGAGGTCTCGCGGAATCTCATGACCGCATCGATGGTCTCGTTGCGCCCTACGCAGGAGTTGTACATCAAGCACCGGAAGGAACTCACCGATCCGTGGGTGGGTACGGGCGCGACGCGACACCGGGATCTCATTGCGAAGTTGGCCAACGAGCTGGTCGATGAGTGGATCGATGACGGAGCGGTGGAGTTCATCAGTCGTTTCGCGCGCCCGCTGCCGCAACGTGTCTTCGCGGCGATCATGGGTTTCCCTCGTGAGGACATTCCCCGACTCGCCGAGTGGGGAACCGCAGTGGTCGTGCCCTTCGTCCACGGATCGGGGCTCAAGCACGAGATCACTCCCGATCAGGCCAAGGACATGTTCGAACGCCTCGCCGGGTTCCAGGAATACATCTACGAACACGTGCGGGCCAAGCGGCGTGATCCGCAGGACGACATGGTGAGTTTCCTCTGCGATGTTCGCTACGAGGCGCTCGATCGCAAACTCACCGATCTCGAGATCGCCGGCATCGTGTACGCGATGATCATCGGAGCGTTGGAGACCACGCAGTACGCCCTCGAAGAGCAGGCTCAGTTGCTCTGTGAGCATCCGGGCTTGTTCGATCTCCTGCGGCACGACCGAGCGAAGTTGCGAGCCTTCACCGAGGAGGGGATGCGCCTTCGCTCGCCCACGCACGGGCTCTCGACGCGAATGACCGCGCGGGACGAGGTGTTCCAAGGTGTGCATGTGCCGGCAGGTTCGCTGCTCCATCTTCGTTTCGGAGCCGCCAATGTCGATGCCGACGAGTTCGAGTGCCCGTTCGATCTCGATCTCGAGCGCGACGGGGTGACGCGTCATCTGGCGTTCTCGGCCGGCCCGCGCGTGTGTCCTGGCGCGAATCTCTCGCGTATCGAGCAGCAAGTCGCGTGGGGAGTTCTCCTCGACCGGTTGTCGTCACTCGAATACGGGCTCGACAACGACTGGCGACATCAACCGGGAATCATGCTCGGCACACTGAAGTTGAATCTTCGTTTCTCCAAGGCTGGGTGACGGTCCGCCCTTCATTTGGGCCGCCCAGAATCAACGAGCGGTCATTCGGTCGAGGACTTCGTCGACATCGGCCACTGCGATTCCGATCGACTGGTCGGCGATACCGAAGGGGATCAGGAGCAGGTTCTCGTGTCGGAGCGCTCCGCACGAATAGACGACATTCGGAACGTAGCCGTCCTGTTCGAGTTCGGTGGGGCTCAGCAACGGTGTGTCGAGTGAGCCGATCACGCGTGTCGGGTCGTGGCGGTCGAGCAGAATCGCCGAGATGCAGTAGGTGCGCATCGGGCCGACGGCGTGAGTGAGCACGATCCACCCGTCGGCGGTTTCGATCGGTGACCCACAGTTGCCCAGCTGGATCACCTCCCACGAACGTCGGGGGATCTGGATGTCGACCGAGTCGTCCCAGTATTCGAGGTGGTCCGAGTAGGTGATGGAGTTGGTCTCTCGATCCGCTCGGGACAACGCGAAGAAGTGCCCGTCGATCTTTCGAGGGAAGAGGGCCAGACCTTTACCACGGGCGGCACGTCCCGAGGCCGGCGTGACGTGGAAAGTGAGGAAGTCGCGGGTCGAGAGAAGCTGCTGTGAGATGTCGACCCCATCGAATGCGGTGTAGGTGGCGAAATAGACCGATCCCAGTGTGGCGTCCTCGAACTTCACGAAACGGGCATCCTCCATCCCTCGCCATTCGGCCGGACTGTGCGGCCAGATGATCCGCTCGGAGAGCGCGGAGGCATCCGAGAACGACACCGAATACGTACGGTCGGCGATGCCTCGGAAGTGTTGGGCGGTGATCTCGGCGTTGCGATAAGTGTCGCGATCGTGGAGGAGTCGGTTGATCTGTTCCTCGAGTTCGGACCGTGTGAACACTTCCCCCAACTGATGCATGACATAGCGAGCGTTCTCGCCGAAGTCGTCCATCGACTCGAGCAAGCCGAGAAACGCGCGGTGGCGCAGGTGTCCCTCGGAATGCAGGCCGGTGTCGAGGTTCGATCCCGCTGGTTCCATGCGAACGTTTCCGAGCAGATCGATCACGCCGCTTCGAAAGCCGATGGAGGATCGGTGACCTTCGCCGATGCAACGCACGCTCATCGCGAAACGGAGCTCGCCGGGCGCGAGCCGACTCTGATCGATGTGCGGCACGACCGACGGGTTGGTGAGAGCGGCGCCCTCCACGGAGAACTCGTGGGTGAAATATGCACCGATCAACTTCCAGCGATCGTCACTCAACATCACGGGTGAGTCGAGACGTACTCCGACCCGGTGGGCATGCAAGTCGAACCAGTAGTCGATGTCCTGGTGACGGTTGACGAATCGCAAGCGGACATCGGCAAGTGCCCGTTCGACTTCGGAGTCCTCCAACTCGAGCACTCGTTCGAGGACTGCACTCGCACGTGACTGAGTGGCGCCGTAGTCCTCCTGGCCGGGAACGAACAATCGAGCGAAGACCCGACTCGGATCCGGTCGCAGATGGACATCGGTGCGCACGGCCAGAACCGTGGGATCGGGTCGGGAGAAGGCGGTCATCGAACGAGTGAACCCACGAGGTTCTGCACCTGAAGTGTGGAGATCATCGAGAGTGTCGACTCGGCTCCCTGATTCAGGTTGCGACCATGGGGCTGCAGTCCATCGAATCCACCGCCTGTGATGTCGTCGATCATCGATACGCCCGCATCGTTGCGACCGACGAACCAATCGGCGGCCATGTCGATCACACGTCGCCAGTCGTTGTCGTGCGTGGCGAGCAAAGCTCGGTGGGCCGCGTCGGCGAGCGCTGCGAGTTCGATCGGTTGTTGATCGAAGGCGGGCTTCGGGTCACCTGGTCCGCGGCCGCTCGTCGGGACGACCGAAAAATGGTCGTCGTGAGTCTCCTCGTCGACGAGCCAGCGCAGCATCGAGAGTCCGGCATGCGTCGTCGCGTCGTCGGAATGGGTCATCCCGGCGGCGATCACCACCTCGGGCAGGACGGCGTTCGCATAGGTGAGTCGAGGTTCGGGCCACGGCCATTCGGGACTTCTCGAGTTCTGGAGGATGAGATCGGCGGCATCGGCGATCAGATCGAGCGCCCCCGAGTGATCCGGCGCGATCGAGAGAACTTCGGCGGCGCCGAGAGCGGCGAAGGCCATGGTGCGCAACGACTTCGATCGATGCCGGATCCCGGATTCGAAGGCACCGAGCGCTCGCTGGTGCAAGAGCCCGTCGTTGCTGCGGGCGATCACCGTACCGAAAGCCCAGAGCGACCGCCCCCACGCGTCCTCGACGGTCGGCTCGTCGAGCCAGAGCCGACCAAAACTCAGTCGATTGTGCGTGCGTCCATCGCGCGTCTGTGCATGCAGAACGAATCGCATTCCGAGTCGGGCGAGGATCGAAGCCCCACACGGTCCGTTCTTCTCGCGCGTGGTCACCACGACCAGTCGAGCGTTGTCGTCGGTGCAGTATCCGTGGGCGAAACGCGGCCGTGGTCCCTTCGCGTGTTCGAGCAATCCCCAGTCGTCGGACATGTTGATGAGATGACGGTAGATGTAGGTGCTCATGCGCTGACCGCCTCGGGTGCGTGGACGACTCCACGATTCAGGACTCGTTCGATCAATTCGAGGTATTTGGATGCGACGCAGGGCCAACTGTGATCAGCGGCGAGTTGTGCAGCGCGCGACCTCATCGACTGCGCCACATTCGGTCGGGTCACGATCGTTCTCAACGCGTCGGCAATGGCCGGTGGAGATCGGTGCGGCACGACGACGCCGGCTCCTGAGGACAACAGTTCCATTGCGTGCGGAAACGCAGTGGCAACCACTGGAACACCCGCTGCCACGGCATCCACGAGTACGCCACTCGTGATCTGATCCGTCGAGTCGTAGGGCAAGACGACGGCAGTCGCCCGGCTGACCATGTCGAGCAACTCGGGGAGCGTTCGGTACTGCTGGTCGAATACCACGCGATCGTCGACTCGGCGCTCGGCTGCACGTTGCATCAACGATTCGCGGTAGCGCTCACCCTCTCGGGCAAGAACCTTGGGGTGAGTCGCGCCCGCGACGACGTACGTGATCGGGGGGACGACATCTGAGACCTCGGCAAGGGCATCGATCACCCACTCGATGCCCTTGCCGGGCCCCAGAAGCCCCCAGGTCAGCACCGTCGGAGACGATGCCGGCCGCGACGCAACTGGCGGGGGAAGGGTTGCGCCGTGGGGGATCGTCACGATGTCGGCTGGCCGCACGTCGTAGCGAGCGAGTAGACGCTCACGCGCGGCCATGGTCATCGTGATCGAATAATCGGAAAGGCTCACCACATCCTCCAGAACGCGTTTCTGATGAGCGTCGGGGGAAGTGGGCACTGTGTGCAGAGTCGTCACCACCGGAACCGTCAACTGGCCGAGCACTCGGAGCACGTCGTCCCCGCAGTGCCCACCGAAGATTCCGTACTCGTGTTGCAGAACGACGCAATCGAAGGAATTCAGGACATGAACCGCCGAATCGATCGAGTGCCAGTCGTTGGGGCGGAGCTCGGCCACCACGCGCGGATCGTCCGATGTCGAGCCGTCGTCACTGCTCCGGACGACGCCGATGTCGTGAAGTCCGATCTGGCGGAAACCGCCCGCCAACGCGGCCGAGAAGGTGGCCAGGCCGCAGGCCGTGGGCGGAAACGTGCTGACGATCGCCACGCTCGGTTGGCTCATCGAGTGCTCGCGAGAGTTGCTCATCCCGTCACCGTCCGTTCAGAAGCCGACGAAGACCGAGGAGGGTCAAACTCGAGAATCCCAAGAAGACGAGGAGCATGCCGAGCACGACGATCGGCCTCGACTCGCTGCCCGTGGCCGGCAGATCTTCTTCGCCGGACAGGACTTCGGGTGAACCGGGCGTGGTCGTGGCCACCAGTGTGACGACGGCTCCCGTCGTGGTCGGCGACACGGTGCGCGAGGAGCCCGTGGTGCGTCGACGTTCGGTCGTGGTCGGGGAGACCACGGTGGTGGACGATTCCACGTCGGTCGTCGTGGTGGACGAAGGATCGACGATCGTGGTGCTGGTCGTCGAGCTGGTGGTGCTCGTACTCGTGGTGCTGGTGGTGGTCGTGGTGGCCGGAGCCGATTCGCTGTTGGCGAAGACGCACGTGACCGACTCGCCCTCGGCGAGGTCGATGACTGCCTCTCGTCCGTTGACCGATTGCGAACCGCCGTAGTCGTACGCCACCGAACACGTCACGGAATCGAGATCCCAACCCTCGGCGGCCAGCTCGGTGATCGTGTAGTTCTGGAAATCGACGATGTCGGAGAAAGTGATCGAATTCGCGGCCGTGCCGTCGTCGATGAGGCTGAATGCTCCCAACGGACTCGGTGAGCCGGTGAAACCGAACGAGGTGGAACCCTGAGGGTCCGCTTGCTTGGTGATCGTGATCGAGCCGGGGAAGACGATGGCATCGCTGTTCATCGACAGGTCGCGTTCACCGGCGCTGCAGTTGGTGGCGTCGGTGCACCGGAAGTCGTTGAGGCTCATGTGATACGGCGATCCGGCGATGTCGACGGCCGATGCGGTCGCACCCCAGTCGAGTCGGGACGAAATGTGCCCACCCCAAGCGAGCACTGCGCTGGTGGAGGTCGCGGTGAAGAAGATCTCGATCGACGTGTGGCTTCCATCCGAGTAGTCGCCGCTGAAGGAGTACGGACTCGGGTTGGATTCGATCGTGCAGGTCGAGGTCGCGCAGAGGTTGCCTCCATTGGACACGGTGGATCCCCCCGACACGAAGAAACCACCCCAGAGCGAGAAGTGCTGTCCGCCGACTTGGGCAACACCACTGTCGGCGATGCGGGAGTCGATCGGAATTCCCAAGGTGACCGGAGCACCCGAGCAGAGTGCAGTCGCACATGGGTCAGCACCCGATTCGGATCGATCGAAGTCCGTCAGATAGTCGACCGCATGTCGGCCGTTCACCGTCGAGTCCCAACCGATGCGAACCGCGTAACTCTCACCAACGGACAGACCCGAGATCACCGATCGGTAGGGAACCGACTGACCCTCGAGGTACAGAGAGTTGTTGGAGCCGAGGTTTCCCTTCTGCCAATTCGAAGCATGCGAAGCGTCACAAGTCGACGGGGAGTTCGAGCACTGTTCGATATCGACGGAGGCCTTGGCTTCGCCGCGCGCCGGTGCGGTGATCATGATGAAACCGAACGCGATGCAGAGAATGGCGATACTGGCGAAAATCGCGGTCGGTCGGATTCGTCGGGTTGTGATCGGGAGGTTCATTCGGCCGTTCCTTGGAAGGTGAGCGACTCGGGGATCGGGAGTCGTCTCGGTGATGGTTCACAACCGGGGTCCGGGGTTGCTTCATCGATCGTCGATCGTGGCGCTGAACGTACCCATGCGAATGAGGACGGCGACTGTACGAATGTGGTCGCATGAGAAACCGTGCTTCGTGAGTACACGCATACCCGAATCGTGATCTCAGGACATTTGTTCGGTGATGTGAGGTCGTGAGACACCGGATAATCGTCCTCCCGGCGAATTGCCGGTGGGGAAGAGCGAGGCGAACGTCTCGAATGGAGGGAGTTGCACAATGGTTGGAATCTTGATTTGTGACGATCACCAATTGATCCGGGAGGCCATGCGAGGCGTCCTCGAGAACGAACCGGAGATGTCGATCGTGGGTCTCGTACCGGACACGACGGCCGCGATATCGGTTCTCGAGAACGGTGAAGTATCCGTGGCGGTTGTCGACGTTCGGCTCGGCGCGGAAGACGGGCTCGATCTCGTTCGGTGGATCCAGGGGAATCGTCCATCGATGAAAGTGATCCTCCTGACGGCGTTCGTCACGGACGAACTTCTCGTCGAAGCCGCGGACTTGGGGGTGGTCGCGATCGTGGACAAGATGTCCGGAATCGACGAACTCATGCGTGTCGTACGCGACGTGGTGTCCGGTCGCCGTTTCGTGACGAGCGAAACGGTCCGCTCGGCACGTCGGCGCATGGAGGATCGAGGCATGGCTCAGCTGCTTCAGTTGGGAGACGTCGACCGCGAGATCATGTCGCTCATCGGACGTGGAATGACCGACCGCGAGATCGCGGCCCGTGTCTATTTGAGTCCACAGACGGTTCGTAATCGTGTGAGTCGTCTGCTGACCAATCTCGGTCGCGAGAACCGCACGCAGCTGGCATTGATGATGACCGAATTCGACGATGTCGGACACCGATTCGTGAAGTGATGGAGAACGCCCGTGCGATGACGGCGCTCGTCGAATTCCTCGACGTCGGACGCTCGGCTTCCAGAGAAGAGCGCACGCATCTGGCCGCTGACTTCGTCCGTGAGTCGACGTCGGCGACGATGGTGAAGTTGACCGTCGATTCGGAAGCTGCGTCCTCGAGTGCAACGTCGATTTCGGCGGAGGCATCGAAGTCCCTGGCTTCGTGGCCAGGACTCATCGATGAGGATTTCCAGGTGGTTCGGGCGACCGGTGTGCGGCGAGAGACCGAACTGCCGGGCGGACACTCGGCGACCTGTCTGCGTGAGACAGGTTCCGGTCTGGTCGTCACGGTTTGTTGCGTGTTCGATCAGAAGGATTCTGTCGCGGCTGATCTCATCGCCGGTTGTCGACTGGTCTTGTACGTGGTGCTTCGCTGTTGGAATCTCGAGGACGAAAGACGAGAACTTCGCAACGACAACATCAGGCTGTCCCATGCTTTGGATTCACGAGTCGTGATCGAACAGGCCAAAGGGGTCTTGATCGAACGTTGGTCGTTGGACCCAGCGGAGGCCTTCGACCGCCTGCGGCAGTCGGCCCGCAAGAATGGCGCAACTCTGTCCTCTACTGCTGCAGAGACCGTTCGATCGTCGAAAGAAGCTCGACAATCTCACTGAGCGGCCAGTGTTCGCACGACGATGCCATGCGGACGTCTATTTCCCGGGCGAGGCCTCCGAGCTCGTGGAGTCCGAAGAAGCCCAGTCCGCCAGCCAACCGGTGCACTGATGCGTGAACATCGAGCCTCATTGCTTTACTAGGTGTGGCGGTTCCGTCGAGCACCATGAGAAGTTCGATCGCCTCGTCGACCAGCGCCTGTCGAAGTTCGAGCAGTGGGGCGGAAATGGGGGCGGGAACATCGAAGTCCTTCAATTTCGCCGCCCCATGACGGAGCGAATCTGCTCGACGAGCTCAGCGGGATCGAAGGGTTTGGCGATGACGCGAGCGGCACCGAGTGAGAGAAGTGCGTGTCGCGACTCCGAGTCGACTTTGGCGGTCAGGAAGACGAACGGCATCGAATCGAGCAGATCTTCGCTTCGCATGGCTCGAATGGTTGCCGGGCCGTCGATGTGGGGCATCATCACGTCGATCAGAAGGAGGTCGAAACCTTGCTCGCGGCAGATGTCGATGGCTCGTTCTCCTCCGGGGGCCGATGTCACGTCGAACCCTCCTATCACTCGAAGAGTCGCTTCGGTAACGGCGCGGATGGCCGGGTCGTCGTCGACGAGCAGAACTCTGTCCGGAGCGCCAGACATGCTCAGGCGACCTTCTCGTCAGAGGACCGCATCAGTCGGATATCCCGCGGAATCGTGAACTTCACGGACGTGCCGTGAGGGATGCGGTTCTCCGCCCAGATGCGGCCACCATGGAGTTCCACGATGCCCCGACAGATCGCGAGTCCGAGTCCGGTCCCGGATTGGGTTCGAGAATCCGAGCCGTCCACTTGGTAGAAGGGCTCGAAGATCGATTCGAGGTTGGCCTCGGGAATACCACGTCCGTCGTCGGAGACTTCGAAAAGAACGAATTCGCCTGAAGGGTGAGCGGATACGCGGATGATCGACAGCGACGGAGAGAACTTCGTCGCGTTCTGAATGAGGTTGATGAGAACCTGGTGCACTCGATCGCGATCGACGAACACGGATTCGGCACACCCGTCGGCTTCGATGGTCTGCCTCTGAGAATGCGCCAGCGGCTGCATCGAGTCGATGGCCTCCCCGATGATCGATTCGACGCTCGTGGATTGGAGGTTCACGGACGATTGTTCGCCGTCGAGTCGGTTGAAGAGCAACACGTCGTTCACGAGACGCACGAGTCGATCGGTGCTCATGACGGCGATGTCGATCATGTGGCCGGCCTCCGGTGGGATCTGCCCGAACTTGCCGGTCTTCAGAAGCGATAGCGAGCCGGAAAGGGAGGTCAGCGGTGTGCGGATCTCGTGGCTGACCATCGAGATGAACCGGCTCTTCTTCTGGAGCAGCGACAGGTCGTCGGTGACATCCCGGAACACGGCCACCAGTCGGTCGGTTGTCTGATCGATTCGTCGGACGAGAACCTCCAGAGTTCGAGGGCGCCCTCTGATCATGATCTCTTTCTGAATGCGAGAACCAATGGCCTGACTTTCGTCGGTGGTGGCGAAAATATCACGTATCGGGTTCTCGTCGATTCGGACGGGATCATCGATCGTCTGGTCGGTCAATTTGGACCCGACGAGGCCGAGTATGGTCCGCGCCGACTTGTTGAGAATGAGTGGTTGATTGCCGCCGTCGACAGCGATCATTCCGTCCTCGGCGACGTCCATGATCTGCAGAACGAGTGTGTGGGCCTGAGCCAGCTCGTTGGTTCTCTGGTTGATGCGCCGTTCGAGAACCTCGCTACGCCGATGAGCGACCTCTTCGAACAGACGGATTCGGACAATGAGTAATACCACCAACGAACAGAACAGAACGTTCCTGATGGTGAGGAGCAGGTGATCGTGGTTGATCAGGAGTCCGACAACGGGAAAGATCAAGAAGGGCAGGTAGATGACGAAACCGAGTGACTCCCGGAAACGGTTGATGCGGAAGTGTCGAGCGAAATTCGAGAAGCGACGGCTGTACGTGAAGCGAAACAGGACGAGTCCGATCAACACTCCCGAATATGGAATCCATAGAGAAAGTTCGAAGGAGCTATGGAAGTGGACAACCAGCAAAGTCTGGGCCGTCGCGATGAGCAGAGAACTCGCGATATGCACGATCATCGTTGGCGGTGCGCGCCAGTAAGCCACTCTCGAAAGAGTCAGTGAGAGGCCGGTGCACGTCGCGATGAAGGCACATGTGCCCATCACCAGAGCGGCATCGACTCCTCTGAGTCCGGCGGTCCCGAAAATCCTCGAGATCGCCATCGTCCAGATCAAGGAGAAGACTCCGAGGCATGCAATCAGAACATCGAGGATGCGAGTGAATTTCGACGACGCCGGACGACGAGTGAGAACAAAGGCGATTCCGATGGCGGAGGTGAGCGCCCAGGTGAAAGTGCTTGCGTGGACGAGTTCGTTCGGGTGACCGGACTCGTGCCCCAGCCCGATCAATTCGATTCCGGCCTGGGCGACGAGGGCGAAACTGCTCAAAGAGAGACACAGGTAGGTGAGACGATGGTGTCCGAGTGACTTGGCTCGGACACGGAGCATCATGACGGCAATGCTCGTGCCGGCGACCATGACCATGCCCATCAACAACTTCTCGAGCATCGTCCATCTCCTTCGACTCGCCTCGTCAGCCAGTTGACCCTAGAAAGGGTGTCGAAGGTCCCCGGGTATATTCGGGAAGAAGAGGACGGATGTCCTTAACGTGCCTCCGTAGCTCAGTGGATAGAGCAACGGTTTCCTAAACCGTAGGCGGAGGTTCGATTCCTCCCGGGGGCGCAAGAAGGACCAGCTCA
>Ga0208783_10001823_pt1 | contig 12458 bp, 12 predicted proteins | sample DEB19_08_DNA_2_FD_184529 | JGI IMG/M metagenome (GOLD analysis project Ga0208783, IMG submission 184529) | Aqueous microbial communities from the Delaware River and Bay under freshwater to marine salinity gradient to study organic matter... | ecosystem: Environmental > Aquatic > Marine >... | reverse complement strand
ACCGAAGGGCGAACTATCAGGCAGGCGCTGGCATCGCCGCCCTTCGGCCGCACGATTCACGATCCTTCCGCGGCCGTTCTGCATCGTGCGGCACCGGCGTCCGGTGTCTTGCAGCGTGCAGCGTCCCGCTTCAGCCGGACTGTCTCAAGGGAGCGAGCCATGAAGAAACTGATGTTGGCCCTGATCATCGCGACCGCAGCAATCAGCGGTGCATGCGCCTCAGCAGGCGAGCGCTCCATAGCCGAGGTTCAGACCAACCCAGGCAAGTTCCACGACAAGACGGTGGTGGTTGAAGGCGTGGTCACCTCGTCCTGGGGCCTGCCAATGGTGCCCTTCAAGATCTATCGCGTGAGCGACGGGTCGGCGGAGATGCTGGTGGTGTCGGACGACGATCGCGTCCCCGGCAAGAACGCCCGAGTCCGCGTCCGCGGCGAGGTCCAGGAGTTCGCCCTGCTGGGCGGAAGAAGCTTCGGACTGCACCTGCGGGAAAAGTCGATTAAATATCTGTAAAATAACGACTTGGCAGCCATTAGCCAGTAGCCGGTAGCCAGAAAGGGCGAAGCTGTCCTGGACACCGGCTACCGGTAACTGGCTACCTTGTGAAAAGTAGTACAATGTCCGGCTGTGGAAGCTATTGAACATCCCTCCCCGCTCGTTGCGCTGATTAACCTGCTCTTTGCGCCGCTGGGAATCCACGTGCCCGACCACCTGGTGTTCGTGGCGCTGATCACGCTGGCCATCCTCTTCATCGGCCTGGCGATCCGCTCGTCGTTGAGCGTCGAGAACCCGGGCAAGCTTCAGATCGTGCTCGAGGATGTCGTCACGTTCCTCCTCGGCGTGCTCGAGGGCAACATGGGCACCAAGGGCCGCCAGTTCCTGCCGCTGCTCGGCACGATCTTCGTCTTCATCCTGTTCGGCAACCTGATGGGCCAGATTCCCGGCCTCGGTTCGCCAACCAGCAACATCAACGTGCCGTTTGCGCTCGCGCTCACGCTGTGGCTCTACTACCACTGGCAGGGCATCAAGGCGAACGGGTTGGTCGGTTACATCAAGCATTTCGCGGTGATGCCGGGTGTGCCGGTCGTGATGTCGCCGCTGATCTTCGTGATCGAAATCATCAGCCACATGTCGCGCGTGCTGTCGCTGACGCTGCGCCTGTTCGGCAACATCTTCGGCGAACACCTCGTGGTCCTGATCATCGCCAGCATCGTGCCGTTCCTGGCGCCGCTGCCGATTCAGTTCCTGGGCTTGATCGTCGGACCGCTGCAGGCGTTCATCTTCCTGACGCTCGGCGCGATCTACCTCACCGCGGCCACGCACGTCGATCATCACGGCGACGAATACGGCGGGGATGCGGGTGGGCATCCGCATGCCCATGCCCACTAGAAACAGTCAATAACCAACAGTCGACGGTTAAGAGTTCTCGGTCGACAGTCATGAACTCAGTCGGCAGCTTGGACTGCCGGCTGGCGACTGGACTGCGAACTGTTGACTGACCACTCTTAACTGACGATTGTCGACTTTTGACTGATCTGCGGTCCCAGCGAATTGATCTTCACCACGACGACCGTCCGGTCGTCTGATTGCTCCGCGTCTCCGCAGAAAGTCTGAACGGCGCTGAAGAGCGCCGACACAATTTCCTTCGCCGGCTGAGTGTGGGTGCGCTCGATCACGTCGATCACGCGCTGCGCGCCGAACTCGTGACTCTCCTCATCGAAGGCCTCGAAGATCCCGTCCGAACACAGCACGAAGATGTCGCCGACCTCGAGCGGAACCGTCACGTCGTCGTATTGCGAGCTGCCGAACGAGCCCAGCGGAATGCCCGGCAGTTCGATCTGTGTCGCTTTGCCGTTCGAAAACTTCACCGGGAACGGCAAGCCTGAGTTGGCGAACGTCGCGCTCTTCTTCTTGAACTCGAACATCGCGTAACAGAGCGTGCAGTAGTACTCCTCCAGATTGCGCTCGTGGAGGATGCGGTTCATGCCTGCCAGCACTGACGCCGGGGTGCTGTTGGTCTTCTCGAGCCGTCGCCTGAAGGTACGGCCGCGCACCATCTCGCCAATCGCGGCGCTGTACAGCGCCGCCGGCACACCCTTGCCCGATACGTCGCCGAGAGCCACGACCAGAGTGTTCGGTTCCGGTGACAGGAAGTCGCAAAGGTCGCCGCCCAGTTCGCGCGCCGGGTCGAAGTGCCAGGCGACGTCCACGCCGCGCAGCCGCTTTGGCAGCTCCTGCGGCAATAGCGCCATCTGCACGCGCTGTGCGAAGCGCAGTTCCTTTTCGAATCGTGCCTCGTTGGCCTTGATCGACTCGACCAGCCGCGCATTCTCGATCGCCACGGCCGCTTCCGAGGCCAGCAGCGTCAACAGTTTCACGTGCTTTTTGTTGAACGCATTTACTTCGGGGCTCTCGAGGTCGAACACGCCGATGCAGCGATCCTTCAGCAGCAGCGGCACCACCAGCTCCGAACGCACGCCCGGCACCGCGTCGATGTAGCGGGGATCTTTGGTCACGTCCGGGACCAGCACCACTTCTTTGTGAAGCGCCGCGTAGCCGACCAGCCCGTCACCCAGCTTGACGGGCGTCACCGCGCGTGGATCATCACCGAACCTGATCGTCACCTTGAGGTCGAGTGACTGCGTCTCTTCGTCGAGCAGCGCGATGCCGAAGATGCGATAGTCGATGACCCGCTTGATCAACTGCGCAAGCCTGGTCAGCAGCTCGTCAGGATCCAGGATCGCGCTCATTTCCCGGCCAATCTCGGCCAGCGTTTCCAGCGTTTCGGCGTACTCGCGCTCGGACTCGAACAGCCGGGCGGTGGCAATGGCCTGGGCGACGTGCGCGCCGAACTGGCGCAGGATCCACTCGTCGCGGTCGGTGAACGCCGCCGGCTTTTCGCTCAGCAGGTTCAGCGCGCCGATCACCTTGCCCTTGTTACGGAGCGGCACGGCCAGTTGCGATTTCGCGCCAGGCACCACCGCCAGGTAGCGCGGATCGGCGTCAACGTCGTCCAGCTTGATGGGTCGTTGCTCGGCAACGGCGCTGCCGACCGTGCCCTGTCCCAGCTTCAGCGTGAAGTGGCGGACGATCTCCTCGGGGTAGCCGACGGCGTAGGCAATGCTCAGTTCCTCGCGTTGCTCGTCCAGCAAGTAGACGGAGAACACCGTGAACTGCGTCAGCCGCGAAATGAGGTTGGGGATCTTTGCGAGCAGATCATCGAGATCCAACACCGAACTGACCTCTCGGGCCAGTTCGGCGAGGATGGCAAGGAGCTCGGCATCCGACGCTCCCTGCGAAGGGCTACTGTGCTGTGTTCGTTCCACCGGTCCCTAAAGTGTACTTCGTCACCCAGCTGTAGATGCGCTCCATTCGATCCTTCTGGTGGTAGTACTCGCCAATGCCGTGGCCTTCGCGCGGGTAGAACACCAGTTCGGTCGGCTTCCCGCGATCCTTGAGGCCGCGATACAGCTCGTAGGCCTGGCCGGTCGGCACGCGCTCATCGTTGGCGCCGTGCAGGATCAGCGTCGGCGTGGTTACCTTGTCGATGTGCGTCATCGCGGAACGATCCAGGTAGAGCGGCAGCGTCTGCTTGTTCGGAATGCCCCCAAAGTAGGCAATCAGCACGCTCGGAATGTCGTTGGTGCCATACATGCTCCACATGTTGGTGAGACCGGCGCCGACCATGGCCGCCTTGAAGCGTGAGGTCTGCGTGATCACCCAGGCGGTCATGTAGCCGCCGTAGCTCCAGCCGATGTGCGCGAGCTTGTCGGGATCGGAGATGCCGCGCGCGACGAGCGCGTCCACGCCGGTCATGATGTCCTTGTAGTCGCCACCGCCCCAGTCGTTGACGTTGGCGGCCAGCGTCTTCTGGCCGTAGTTCGAGCTGCCTCGCGGGTTCGGATAGAACACCGCCCAGCCCTTGCCCGCCCACACCTGGCCACCCTCGAGACCGCCCAGGCGGAACCCGTTCACATACGCGCCGGCTGGCCCTCCGTGCGCCACCACCAGGGTTGGGTACTTGCGGCCTGCCTGAAAGCCAACCGGCTTCAGCAACACGCCCTCGACCTCAACTCCGTCGCTGCTTTTCCAGGTGATGACTTCGGTCTCGCCCTGCGCGACGTCGGCAAGCTGCGGATTGGTGTTGGTCAAGCGCTTCAGGTTTGCGAACGACGGATCGGTGACGTAGACCTCCGTCGCCGAATCCGGCGCATCCATCGTCAGGACGATGGTGCGGCCATCCTTGCTGATCGACGTGCCGTTGATCGTGCGCTTCTGCGACAGTTGCGTGTACGCGCCGGTGGTGAGGTCGTAGGCGAACGCTTCGTTGTAGGCGCGCTTACCCGTCACGAACATCACGCGCTTGCCCTCGTTGGTCCAGATCGGGTTGCCCGCGACGCTGTCGAACTGCGGCGTCAACGTGTCCTTGATCGTCTTGGCCTTGACGTCGTAGAGCATCAGGCGCTGCTGCATCACCACGCCGTGGGCGGTTCCGTCCGGCATAGGCGCCGTCGTGTTGGGCTCACCCACCCACGCGATCGTGGCGCCGTCCTGCGACCAGCGCGGCTGACCGTCGCTGCCCCAATTGGTGCTGAGCTTTTCGACTTGCTTGCTGGCGACGGTCGCCATGTAGACATCACGCCGGTTGTCCCGCAGCATTGGCGTAGTGGCCGTTCCAAACACGAACTGCTTGCCGTCCGGCGACCACGACGGCGCGCCCTGCACGGTCCACTGTGTGCCTTCTGTAATGCGCGTCGCCTGCTTGCTGTCGACGTTGACGACCCACACGTGCGCGTAGCGGAAGTCGCCCTCAAACACGCGCTCGTCGTCTCGCTTCTTGATATTGGCTTCCTCTTCCGGCGTGCGTGGATCGGTTGCAACGTACGCGATCGACGCGCCGTCCGGCGCCCAGGTGTATGACGAGACGCTTTCCTTCGCGTCGGTGAGCTTCCACGACTCGCCGCCGTCGATCGGCATCAGGTAGATTTGCGCCTTCGCTTCGGCGCCGCCGCGCGATGACACAAAGCTGATGAACTTGCCGTCCGGCGAGAACTGCGGCTGGCTGTCGCCGCGTTCGCCAAACGAGATCTGGCGGGCCGGCGAATTGCCGTCGGTGGCCACGCGCCAGATGTGCGTGCGCGCTTCTTTCCGATCCTGTTCATCAACCCACTTGCGCACCGAGTAGATCGCCAGCTTGCCGTCCGGCGACACCGTGGCGCCCTGCACGGCCTTGATGTTCAGCACGTCGTCAAATACGGCGGGGCGCTTGGTCTGCGCCGAGGCCGTCAGGGCGATGGATAGGGCAAAGGCGGCTATGGCCAGCGTCTTACGCATTTCGAAGTCCTCCAGGCGAGCGCAGTATAATTTCCCTTCTGGCTACCGGCTACTGGACACTGGCTACTGAATGGATCTGACACTTCCGCTCGACTACTCGGCAATCGAACGGATTCTTCCGCATCGCTACCCCTTCCTGCTCGTGGACCGGATCACCGAATTTGTGCCGGACAAGCGGATTGTGGGCGTCAAGAACGTCGCCAGCACCGAGCCGTACCTGTCGCGCCCGGTGAATGGGCGGGTATCGCTGCCGCCGACGATCCTGACCGAAGCCGTCGCGCAGGTCGGCGCCATCCTGATCCTCGCCAAGCCCGAAAACAAAGATCAGTTGATCTTCTTCCGGGGCATGGAGCGGGTCCGATTCCGCGCGCCGGTCTACGCCGGCGATGTGGTGGTGATTGAGGCCACCGTGAAACGTCTCCGCAGCCGCATGGGTGTGCTCGAAGGGCTGGCCACTGTGAACGGCAGAGTCGTCGCCCACGGCACAATGACGTTCGCCCTTGGCTCCGAATAGACTTCCCAAGCTCGCTGCGCTCACCGAGGCCGACGAGGGCTGGGGCTACTTTCTCTGCACCTATCGAGAGGTGCGGACCGGCCGAAGTGGCGGTGAGTTCTTGTTCCTGTCGCTGCAGGATGCGTCCGCGCAGATCGTCGCGAAGTTGATGCATGACGTCGAGCGCTACAAGAGCGAATTCGACGCCGGCGAGTACGTGCGCGTCGAGGGGCGCGGCAGCATTTACAACGGTCAGACGCAACTTGTGCTCTCGAGCATCCGGCGCGTGAGCCCGGAGCAGGATCGCCTGCAGGGTTTCCGCGAAGAGGACTGCGTCCTTAGTGCACCACGTCCGATCGGCGAGATGTGGGAAGAGCTGCAGGGCCACCTGCGCGGCATCAAGAACGACCACATCCGCGTGTTGCTGAATCGCATGGTCTCGGACCATGCGGAGCAGCTCAGGATCTGGCCGGCCGCACAGCAGATCCATCACGCCTATCGTGGTGGATTCCTCGAGCACATCACGAAGATGGCCGAGGTCGGCCGTTACCTCGCGCGTTCGTACGGCGCCGACGAGGACCTTGTCCTCGCAGGCGTGATCCTGCACGACATCGGCAAGCTCCACGAGCTGGCCTACGACGGCGGCGCCACCAGCTACACGCGCGACGGCAACCTGGTGGGCCACATCGCCATTGGCATGATGATGGTGCGTGAGGCGTGCAACGGCATCAGCGGCTTTCCTCACGACCTCCGCGCGCAGATCGAACACATGGTCGCGTCGCACCATGGCATCCGCGAGCACGGTTCACCAGTAGAACCGAAGACGATTGAAGCTTTTATCCTGGCGTCGGTCGATGAACTGGATGCAAAGCTGAATCAGGTCAGGAAGGCGATCGCCGAAGATCCGTCAGACGACGAATTCACGGCGTGGAACAAGCGGCTGGGCCGAGTTCTCTACAAGGGACAATCCGGCTAAAGCCGGATGCCGCAGGGATTGGCTTCGTATCTGCGGCGTCCTCGCTAACACCGCGGCGTCCGCCTTTAGGCGGACTGTCACGCCATCTTGCTTCCCTTCGTCTCTGGAATCCCGACCCACAACACCGCCGCGATCACAAAAGCGATCGCCGTGAGCGTGAACGCCGCACCGAAGCCACGGTTCTGCGCCATGGTGCCCACCACAAACGGCGCAACCGCGCTCAGCAATCGTCCGCTGTTGTAGGTGACCCCAAGGGCGGTGGCGCGAATGGAGGTCGGGAACAGTTCCGATGCCACCGCGCCGAAGCCGCTGAAGTAGCCGGTTCCGAAGAAGGCGACAAAAGGACCAAGCACCAGCAGCACCCACGGCTCCCGAGCGAAGCCGTAATACCAGACGAGCCCGGATGCGATCAGCAAGTACCCCACGTAGGTCGGACGACGCCCCAGGGAGTCACTGATGAAGCCGAATGTGACGTACCCCAGCCACATTCCAACCTGCATGGCGACGATAAACAACGACATCGTCTCGGTCGACAGGCCAATGCCTCCCTGCGTCGTCGGCAACGACAGGTAGGACGGCACCCAGAGGTTCAACCCCCACCACGCAAACATCGTGGCGGCGTTCATCGCGGTGAGAAACAGCGCGATACGAAGCGGGAAGCGCGCACCCCGCGCACCTGTCGCACCTTCTGCAGCCTTCGCACGTTTCGCACCCCGCGCACTCACCCACATCTCTGGCTCTTTCACGCTTCGCCGGATCCACAGCGTGAAGATCGCCGGCAGGACGCCAACAAAGAACACCGCCCGCCAACCGAATCGCGGCAGCACGATGGCCACGACCACCGCGGCGATGCCGTAGCCGATGGCCCAGCAACTCTGCATGATGCCCATCGCCTTGCCTCTGTGCTTCTCTGGCCACGTCTCGCTGATCAGCGTCGCGCCGCTCGCCCACTCGCCGCCCATCCCCAGGCCAAGGAGCACGCGGAAGATCGCGAACTGCCATACGTTCTGCGCGAGGCCACACGCGAACGTGAACACTGAATAGAGCAGGATGCTGAGCGAGAGAGCACGAGTCCGGCCGAGCTTGTCGGCAATGACCCCGAAGATCAGCCCGCCGAGCGCTGAGGCGCCCAGGGTGAGCGATGCCATCATTCCGCCCGTCGCCCGGTCGATCCCCAGATCCGCGATCACCGCGGTCAGGATGAGGGCATAGAGCATCACGTCAAAGGCGTCGAGCAGCCATCCCAGGGATGCAGCGACAAGCGCCCTCTTCGCCTCTGGTGAGGCCTCACGCCAAAAAGTCATATAATTCTGTCCAAATGGCTAACGAGCGAACGATCGACGAAATCGACGGCTCAATACTGGATATTCTTCAGTACAACGCGAGAACAACCCAGGCCGAGCTTGCCAAGGCTGTCGGGCTCGCGCCCTCAGCCGTGCTCGAACGTCTTCGCAAGCTCGAAGCCAGGGGCATTATCAAGGATTACGTCGCGCTAATCGACCCTCACGTCGTTGAACGGGCCATGCTGGCGTTTGTCTCCGTTCGAACGTCGGAGCACGGTCCGGAGATGCCCTCGGCCTACGAGATGTCACGCATTCCCGAAGTCCTGGAAGTGCACCACGTCGCCGGGGATGACTGCTACCTGCTGAAGGTCCGGGCGCGTGACGCCGAGCATCTGGGCCAGATCCTGCGGCAGCAGATCGCGGCCGCACCGTCGGTGATCTCCACCAGGACGACGATCGTGCTTGAAACCGTCAAGGAGGACCCACGCATCGCGATTCCGAAGGAACTGACGGTCCAGGCCGGCGCGAAGTAGATGGCCTCGCCTCCATCACTCGCCTATCTCGCGTTTTTCACCGTCTGCGTCATCTGGGGCACGACCTACCTTGCCATCAGTGTGGCGCTCGAGACGGTGCCTGTACTGCTCGTGGCCGGCCTCCGCTGGATGTTTGCCGGTGTGGTGATGTCAGTCGCGATGCTGGCCACCGGACGCGGCCTGCCGAAGCCGCGACTCTGGGGACCGCTTGCGCTGCTCGGCTTCCTGATGAATATCGTCGGCAACGGCTTCGTGGTCTACGCGCAACAGCACGTGGCAAGCGGGCTCACGGCCGTCCTGATCGCCACCACGCCGTTCTGGTCAGCGCTGGTCGAGCGATTGCTGCCGAACGGTGAGCGCTTCACCAGGCGGTCACTTTTCGGCCTCGCGCTTGGCTTCGGCGGCATCGTAGTGCTGGTGTGGCCGGAGATGACGCATGGCGGGGCTGAGGGGGCGGCGTTTGTAGGCGGCGTCATTGCCATCCAGTTGGCGTGCGTCGGGTGGGTGATCGGCACATCGTTCGCCAAGCGGCACGAGCTTGGCGATAACCCGTTCCGCTCGGCCGCGTTGCAAATGGTGTTCAGCGGCACAATGCTGCTAACGGCGGCGACCGCGCATGGCGACTGGGTGCAGTTGTCGTTCACGCCGCGCACGATCAGCGCCATGTTGTATTTGAGCATCGCCGGCTCGCTTGTCGCGTACTCGGCCTACATTTACGCGATCCAGCACCTGCCGCTGCAACTCGTCTCGCTTTACGCCTACATTAACCCGATGATTGCGGTAGCGCTCGGCACGCTGCTGTTGAACGAACCCCTTTCAGCGCGCATCCTCGTCGCAGCGGCATTGGTCTTTGCTGGTACTTGGATCGTCGGGCGCCGATAGAACGGCGGCGGCGGTCCGCTCTACCACTGCACCGCGTAAGCGGCGTTCAGGCTGCGGGCGCTCAGGCCGCGCTTGATGTTGACCGTGCTGATCACCCCGGACACTACCGTGTGCAACACGGCGACATAGACGACGCGTTCTTTGCCGGGGGTGTGCTTGGCGATCTGGTGCAGTCCGAATCCCAAGACCGCAGCTTGACCGGTCTTGAAGGCCATGACCTGCCAGCCCTTAACGTCAGGACCGAAGAGCTTGTGGTAGAAGCCGTTGGCCTCGCGAATCTTGGCTGCCGGCCCCGACTGACTCATCGCCCACCAAGTCGTGGCGCCATCGGCCATGTATCCCGAAGCCATCGCGATCGACCACCACTTCGACACTCCGCGCCGGGGTGGCTGATTCCGATCGGCGTTCGCAGTTTCATCCCCCGCTGGATCGACGCGTCCGAGGACGGATGGATCGACCGCGTCGGTTTGCGCGAACGACGGAACGGCAGTGAATAGAGCAATGGCGACAATCAAGACGAAAGAGCGCATGTTACGAACCCCTGTTGGGTTCGTAATCGGCGAAGAGTCGCGAAGGTTGAACTAGGCGCGTGTCGGAAATTCGGCCGCGACGCGGACGCAATTCCGTCCATCATCTTCGCGCGATACAGCGATGCGTCGGCACGCGCGATCAAACCTTGAACGTTGACGCCTGGCTGCGTTTGCGCGAGCCCGAAGCTCGCGGTGGATCGTCAGCGCTTCGCCAGCCCACCGCTGGACACCAGCTGGCCAGTTAGCTCACTAGCTGCTAAAGTGTCCCCCTATGAAATCTGTGAAATTCGTCTCCGCTTTGCTCGCGTTGGCAACCATGGCGCTGATTGCAACCGTCGTGGTCGCCGCCCAGGTGACCCCACAAAAGGCGTCTGCCGTCCGGCCAACAGTGAAGGCCCAGGCCGCCGCGCCGGCGCCAAAGGCGGCCGCAGCCGCCAAGCCGCGCGTGAGCGTGCCGCCTCTGCCGAATGTCGGCTTTGCGCCGGTGCGTCCAATGGATATCGTCCGCGCAACCTATGACTTCGCCGCGCAACACCCGGAGATCCTCAGCTTCGTGCCGTGCTACTGCGGCTGCGGCGCCCAGGGTCACAAGGCCAACGAGTCGTGCTTCGTCGCGCGGCGTGATAACAAGGGCAACGTGCTCGAGTGGGACACGCACGGCTTCGGTTGCACCATCTGTGTCGACGTCGCGCGTGAAGCCATGCAGATGTACACCTCGGGCGCCGACGTTCGCTCGATCCGTGCCGCCATCGAACGTAAGTGGACGCCTGGCAACGAGGCCGGCAAGACGCCGACACCCCAGCCACCCGCGAAGAAGACGTCACACTGACGACGAACGGCAGCTGAACGTTCGCCGAACGAATGTCGAACGACCGTCGAACGTTCGTCGAACGCCTCTTTGAGTCCGTCCGCGAGGGTGTTTACCTTGGCACGCTCGCGGCGAATTCATCTTCCACGCTGTCGGCGAATCCGCACCTCAAGCAGATCTTTGGTTACGCCCCTGACGCTGCCGAAAGCGTCGTGCAACCGTTCGAACCATCCCGATTCGTTGATCCGCAGGCACGGCAAACGTTCATTGAGCTCCTGGACCGCGAAGGCGGCGTCCAGGATTACCTGATCCGACTGCGGCGCGTGGACAACGTGCCGATCTGGGTTGAGGTGACTGCCTCAGCTGGCTACGAGGCGGAGGTGCAGGCACTTCAGATCACGGCGCTCGTCCGCGACGTCTCCGAACGCAAGAAGCGTGAGGATCAGACCCGCGATGGCCGCTACCAGATGTTGCAGGCCGAAAAAATGGCGGCCCTCGGCCAGACGATCTCGGGCGTTGCGCACGAGCTGAACAATCCGCTCGCGACGATCCTGTCGTGGGCCGAACGTCTTGCGGAGCGCAACGTCGATGACAAGACCAGGCAGGGACTGGAAGTCATCCTCGCCGAGTCAGAGCGCGCCGCGCGCATCGTCCGCAATCTCCTGACCTTCGCGCGCAAACGACAGACCACGCGCGCGATGGTGGATCTGAACCAGGTGGTGCGCGAGACGCTCGCTCTCCGTGCGTATGAGCAGAAGGTCTCCAACATTCATGTTATCGAAGCCCTGACCACCGGCTTACCGGAAGTGTTTGCCGATGGCCACCAGATCAAGCAGGTTTTGCTGAATCTGTTGATCAACGCCGAGCAGGCCTGCATTGGCGCCAACGGGAAGGGCACGATCGTCGTGCGCACCACGCACGACCGCGATCGCGGTTCCGCAGTACTCGAAGTCAGTGACGACGGGCCGGGGATTCCGGATGACCGTGTTGGCAAGGTGTTCGATCCGTTCTTCACGACGAAGGAGGTCGGCCAGGGCACGGGGCTCGGACTGACGGTCGCGTACGCCATCGTGCAGGAGCACGGCGGACGCATCTGGCTCGAGTCGAAATCAGTGCAGGCAGACGGCGGCCGATCAGGTGCGAGCTTTTTCATCGAGCTGCCGGTCACCGGGCAGCACTTGAATACGCCGCCGGCGCGCGTGCCGCAGCAACCGATCTCGCTCGAAGCCTTCAAGGGATTGCGCGTGCTGGTGGTGGAGGATGAGCCCGCGCTCGCCGTCGCGGTATCCGAAGCGCTCGGCGATGCGGGCTTTACGGTCGACCGGGCCGGCGACGGTGAGGAGGGGCTCACCCGCCTCACCGAGCAGCGTTACGACTTGATCGTGTGCGATCTCAAGATGCCGCGTATTGACGGCATGCAGTTCTACCGCGCGATGGCGGCCGCGACGCCCGCCCTGGCGCGACGCGTCATATTCGTCACCGGCGATGTCGCCGGAACGGACGCCGAACGCTTCCTCGAAGAGACGGGCTGCCGCTGGCTCTCCAAGCCTTTCAGGTTGGGAGACTTGCTGCGTGCGGCCAGGGACACGCTGACCTGATCCTGTTCGGCGTTGGTCTCGCGG
>Ga0208783_10001819_pt1 | contig 12469 bp, 12 predicted proteins | sample DEB19_08_DNA_2_FD_184529 | JGI IMG/M metagenome (GOLD analysis project Ga0208783, IMG submission 184529) | Aqueous microbial communities from the Delaware River and Bay under freshwater to marine salinity gradient to study organic matter... | ecosystem: Environmental > Aquatic > Marine >... | reverse complement strand
CTCCGCACCGACGGCTCGATGCCCGAGGAACGGCAAGAAGTTTTCGCGCTCCTGATGCTTGGTCTTTTTGATTCCCTTGAAAGTGGCGTTTTGAGCCCCGCCGATGCTGTCGCAATCTGCTTTCATGCCGACAATTGCCGGTTTGTCAGCAGCGTGCTGAAGTCTGCCGATGCCGAGGAGGTGATGGAACGCGGGACGCAACTGGCGGACCTGTTCGACGCGCTCACCCCCGAAGAGGCGAAGCGAGAGTGTGCCGCCGAGGTCGCCGCCATGCGGAATTGCTGCCTAGCGATGCTGGGCCACGAACGCCTGGTGGCGTAATTTGGAATGAAACCTGAAAACCCAAAGCGAGGCTCACATGAGATTCACTGTTGTCCTTGAACGCGAAGAAGACGGTGGCTTTGTCGCATCAGTGCCCGCCCTGCCTGGGTGCGTCAGCCAGGGAGATACTCGGGACGAGGCAATGAGACACATTCGCGAGGCCGTTGAAGTCTATGTCGAGGATTGCCGGGAATCCGGCGAATCAATTCCGTCAGAAAGTGGACGCGAATTCATCGACATTGAAGCGGCTTGACCGTGGCTGAGCGACCCAAACTGCCAACGGATCTTTCCGGGCGGAACGTCCGATCGGTACTGGAGAGACTCGGCTTCACGGTGAAACGTCAAAAAGGAAGTCATATGGTCATGACGCGCATAGATCCTCCTTGCCGTGTCGTCGTACCTGACCATAAGGCCGTCCGGATCGGCACGCTGCGAAAGATCATTTCGCAGGCCGGGGTTTCGGTCGATGATTTCCTGGAGGCCGTCGACGGCACGTGATGACTACCGACATCATTCGCGACCACGTGCTGTCCACAATCCAACAAGCCCGGAGCAGAAGCGACGGGACACCGGGTTGCTAAGAATCCGTTTTCAATGCCGCATGCCGGCCGGGTTCCGCATCCACGCGGAGTCCCCGGGCTTCCGCCCGGGGCTTTGTGCGTCGGAAAACCTCCTCCAAAAAGCCCGGAGCGGAAGCGTCGGGATTAGCCGTGAAAAACGCGCATTTGCCAGAAATTTGACTTTCCGGCGGGCCGGATCAGAATGAGTGAGGTTCTGAGGCCCACGTGCGAACACGTGGCCCGAGCGGGTTTTCAGGAAACGCTACTGACCGAGCGAACATCTCGACGGCTCTCGCCTTCTGGCGAATCGGCTGACGGTGTTTCGGCAGAGCGGATTTTCCTTCTCTTTCCCCGCCCTTCCCTCCAGACACGTCGCCCGATCGCAGGCTTGTGAGCACCGTCGCGACCGTTCGCCCGGCTTGCGGGGAACAGGCAGATGCGACACATCGCGCGGCTGATTTCAGGCACGACTCTTTTCGCACTGGCCCTCTGCGGGTGCCTCGCGGCACGGCCAGCAGCGGCCGACACGATCGTGACCTTCACCACAAACCTCGGCACCTTCGACGTGCAGCTCTACGACACGCAGGTGCCCACGACCGTCGCGAATTTTCTCAGCTATGTGAACGCCGGCAGCTACACGAATTCGATCTTTCACCGGAGCACGACCTACAACCCCGCCGACATCCAGATCGTGCAGGGCGGCGGCTTCGTGTTGAACGGCTTTCAGATCGACCCGATTGCCACGGCGGCCCCAATCGCGCTCGAGGCCGGGCTCCCGAACCTCAAGGGCACGATCGCGATGGCCCGCACGGCCGCCCCGAACACCGCCACGAGCCAGTGGTTTTTCAACGTCACCGACAATCCCGCGCTCGACCCTGGCCCGGGGAACGACGGCTACGCCGTATTTGGCGCAGTGATCGGCGACGGGATCAGCGTGATCGAGGCGATCGGCGCGGTGCCCGTGTATGACGTGTCGGGCACACTCGGCCCCACGTTCAGCGAGCTACCACTGCTCGCCAACACCCTTGAGCCACAAAACTTCGTGATGGTGAACAGCATCGTCGCCGTCCCCGAACCGGGCACCCTCGTGCTGGCCATGGTCGGCATATTGCTCGGAGGCGGGTACTATCGCAGAACTAGGCGACGAGGTGCTGCATGACTGTGACAATCGACGTTGAATTACCGCATGATTTGGAAAACTTTCGGCTCCCCGCTGGAGTCCAGCGCCGACTCGAGCAACTGCTCGACAAACAGGACTCAGAACCGCCCCTGAGCGAGGATGAACGAAGGGAGGCTGAGGGCCTTGTCGATCTTTCTGAATTTTTGTCGCTCCTCAGATTGCGGTCGGAGCGGCTTTCGAGATGAGTTGCGAAAGAGAGTGTATGTCCGTACACTCCCTGAATGGCGCCCGGTCATTCGTTCCGCATTTCCGAGCATGCACGGGCAGAAATGGCCCGCCGCAACATCGATGACTCCGTTCTCTGGGCTGTGATTTCGGAGCCCGAACAGATCGTGCCTGTCCGACCAGGGAGAAGCATCTATCAGTCTCGGATAGAATCGCACACACGGCTTCTTCGAGTCGTCGTAGACGAGGACCGGCAGCCCGCGATTGTCGTGACGGCCTACCGAACAAGTAATCTTCGAAAATACTAGCAGACCGAACCATGAAGGTGATTTACGATCCGGAAACCGACACGCTGTCTGTCGTGTTTGCGGCAGGGCACGTTGTGGAAAGTGACGAAGGCAAGCCGGGAGTCATCCTTGACTACGGCTCGGACGGATCGCTGCTCTCGGTGGAAATCCTCGATGCTTCCCACCGTATGGCGATCCCTGATCACGTTGATTTCACGGTTGCCGCAGCTGGCGCCTGAAGCACGAGGGCTGTCGTGATGGGATGCACAGCCCTGCCCCTTGCCCTCGCAATGACTTTTGCGATGACGACAGCTTTCGCAGCTGCGCCGGCGGATTGGCCGCGGTGGCGCGGGCATGAGGGAGGCGGGCAGGGGGGCGATGTGGCCTTGCCCCGAGGCTGGACCGCGGTCGACTGGAAGTGGCAGGCGACGCTGCCGGGCCAGGGGCATTCTTCGCCCGTGGTGTTTCGCGGCGGCGTGTATGCGGCTTCGGCCGACGAGGCGGCGCAGAAACGCTTTCTCACGTGCCACGATGCGGCGGATGGCAGCCTGCGCTGGCAGCGCGAGTTTGCCGGGCCGATCGAGCCGCACCATGCGTAAAACAGCTCGGCCTCGGGCACCGTGGCCGCGAGCGACGACGGCGTGTTTTGGTTGTGGGCCACCAAAGACAACCTGCGGGTGGAGGCGTTTACGACCGATGGCAAGCCACTCTGGCACGCCGATCTCGGACCCTACGCCTCTGAGCATGGCTTCGGGGCGTCGCCCGCCATCTGGCGCGACTTGGTGATCGTGCCGATCGACCACGATGGGCCGAGCGCGATCGTGGCCCTCGACGCCAAGACCGGCCGCGAAGCCTGGCGCGTGAACCGCGAGACGGGCCGCGCGGCCTACTCGACGCCGCTCGTGATCGATCGCGGGGGCGACTCGCGGCCGCAGATCGTCGTGGCGAGCAACGGCAACGGGCTCACCGGCCTCGATCCGGCCACTGGCGCACTGCTCTGGGAAACAAAATGCTTTCCGCGACGGACCGTGTCGTCGCCGATCGTGGTGGGCGGCGCGGTGATCAACGTGTCGGCCGATGGCGAGGTGGTGATGATCGCCGACGGAGCCGCCTTCGAGGTGCTCGGCCGCGTGCCGCTTGGCGAAACCTGCCGGGCCACGCCCGCGGTGGCCGGCGGGCGAATCTACTTCCGCAGCGCGGGGAAGTTGTTCGCCCTGTAGGACAGGCTTCAGCCTGTCGTCCCCCATGACAGGCTGAAGCCTGTCCTACTTCTTCGGCCGCGGGGCGCGGGCCACTCTCGCCTGCGCAAGGCTTCTGTTAGGCTCCCCGCCATGAGTCGAGCCGAGCCCCTGCCCCCACCCCTCACGATCTGGATCGTCAACCCGTTCGACGACATCCCCGGCGAAGGCCTGCCGCCGCTTCGCTACTGGTCGCTGGCCCGAATCCTCGCCGCCCGCGGCCACGACGTGACGTGGTGGAGCGCCACCTGGAGCCACCGGCGAAAAGCCCGCCGCGACGTGCCCCTCGGCATCCGCGAAGACGAAAACTTTGCCGTGCGGCTCGTGGCCGTGAGGCCATATGAAAAGAACGTGTCGCTGGCCCGCATCGCCAGCCACCGCGACTTCGGCCGCACGTTTGAGCGGCTGGCAAGCGAGGGCGTGGCCTCGGGGCAGCTCGAACGCCCCGACATCATCCTCGCCAGCCTGCCGCCACTTGAAGGCCCCGAGGCGGCCGCCCGCCTCGCCAAGCGGCTCGATGCCGTGTTTGTGTGCGACGTGATCGAGTCCTGGCCCGAAACCTTCGAACGGCTCTTGCCAGGCCCGAAGTGGCTGCGCGGCCTCGTGGCGCCGCTCTTTCTGGGCGGCATGGAGAAGCGGCGGAATGCCGTGCTCGCATCGGCCGACGCCATCTCGGCCGCAGCCGAAGCCTATCGCACGCTGGCCCGTGAGAAGCGAGCCGCCGCGGGCGCAGGGGCAGACATGCCCACGCACGCGTGCTACCTCGGCTCCTACCTCCAGGAATATCCCGAGCCCCCCAAGCTCTCGCCCAGCCAGATCGATGCCTCGCTCGAAGCTGGGCCCGACGCCTTGCAGCCGATCAAGTGCGTCTACTCGGGGTCGCTCGAGGCCGGCCAAGACATCGACACGCTGATCACTGCCGCTCGGCTCTTGGGCTCGGCAGGCACACCTGCCGAGATCCATGTGGCGGGCACCGGCTCGCTCGAAGCCCGGCTGCGCGGCGCGGCTGAAGGACTTCGCGGCGCCTGCCGGCTCGTCGTGCACGGCCTGCTCGAGCGCGCCGAGTATGTGACGCTGCTCGCGACAGCCGAGGTTGGCCTCGTGCTCGTGAAGCCCGAGTCGCTCGTCGCCCTGCCCTACAAGGCTTGCGACTACGCAGCCGCCGGGCTCGCGCTCGTGAACTCGCTGCCCGGTGAACTCGAACGGCTCGTGAGCGATTACCATGCCGGCCTCACCTATGCAGCCGGCGACGCCGCCTCGCTCGCCCGGGCGATCGCCGCCTTCGCCACCAATCGCAGGCTCCTCAACGACTGCCGGCAGGGCAGCCGCCGCCTCGCCGAGGCCGCATTCGACCGCGAAAAGACCTACCTCGCGTTCGCCAAGTGGCTCGAAGGCTGCGCGTAAAGTAGGACAGGCTTTAGCCTGTCACATTGAATACGACGTTATTTCAATGACCGGCTGAAGCCTGTCCTACTTTGTCATGCATATCATCGTTACCGGCGCGCGGGGCTTCGTGGGCAGTGGCCTCGTGCCACTGCTCGCCGCCTACGGCCACACGGGCATTGCCACCGGCAGGGTCGCCCCCACCGACCTGCCCGCAGGCTGGACCGGTGCCGAGCGCGACCGTGTGCTCTCGGGCGCCACCGACGCAACGCATGCCGACGCCATCATCCATCTCGAAGTGAAGCAGCACGCCCCGCGCCCCACGCCAGCCGACATCGCCGACTTCGAACGCGTGAACGTGGGCGGCACCGGCGAGTGGCTCGACTGGGCCGCCCGGCACGGCGTGCGCCGATTCGTGTTCACCAGCTCCATCAAGGCCGTGGCGCCATCGCCGCGGCCGCAGCCCGAACAGGCTCCGCTCGAGCCCGACACGCCCTACGGCGCATCGAAGGCCCGCGGCGAGCGGCTCGTGCGCGAGTGGGTGAAGGGCGACGCTGCACGAGCAGCCGTGATCCTCCGGCCCGCGCCCGTCTACGGCCCCGGCAACGAGGCCAACCTCGCCGCCTTCGTGCGGCAGATCCGCGCCGGCCGGCCGTGCCTCGTGGGCGCGGGCACGACTCGCAAATCGATCGTGTCGCGGGCCAATCTTGCCGCGGCACTCGAGTTTGCGGCGCTCGGAGCGCAGCCGGGGGTTGAGGTGTTCAACGTGTCGGATCGTGAGACACCGTCGCTCGCGGAGTTGGCCGGGATGATCGCCACGCTTGCCCGCACGCCAGCGCCGCGTCGCGTGCCCACGCTTGCCGCTCGTCTGCTCGCCCCGCTGGGCGATCTCGTGAGCCTGGTCACCGGTCGCGACTTTCCTCTCACCACGGCCCGCCTCAGGGCCATGGAGGAGACGAGCGTGTTTCCCTGTGACAAACTCGTGGCCGCGGGATTCCGGCACCCGCAGACCACGCAGGAAGGGCTCGCCGAGATGCTCGCGTAGGACAGGCTTCAGCCTGTCGCATTGAATACCTCACGTAAGACAGGCTTTAGCCTGTCGCATGAACCTTCCAATGACAGGCTGAAGCCTGTCCTACGTTACGACCACGCATGCAAGCGCCCCCAACCACGCTGCGCGAGACGCTCGCCCACCTCGGGCCCGGCATCATTCTCGCCAGCTCGATCGTGGGCAGCGGTGAACTCATCGCCGCCACCACCGTGGGCGCCGAGGCGGGCTTCGTGCTCCTCTGGCTGATCGTGATCGGCTGCGCGATCAAGGTGGCGGCCCAGATCGAGATCGGCCGCCACACGCTCGCCTGGGGCCGCACGCCGCTGGCCGCCTTCGATAGGGTGCCCGGCCCCCGCATCGGCGGGCTCGGCTGGATCTACTGGGGCTGGGCGATCATGACGGCACTCGTGATCGTGCAGCAGGGCGGAATCCTCGCCGGCGTGGCCCAGACGCTTGCCGCCGGCGCCCCCGTGACCGCCACGGGCCGCGAGTGGAACCGTGTGCACGACGCGGCCGCCGCGGCGCGCATCGAGGCCGCCACTGCCCGCCGCAGCGGCGATGCCGCCCAAGCCGCCGCGCTCGACGCTCGCTTCGCAGCCCTCGACGCCGAATCAAAAACGCTCACCCGCCCCGCCGACGACACCTTCTGGGCCGTCGTCGTCGGCATCGTGACCTCGATCCTGCTTTCGATCGGCCGCTACCGCGTGATCGAGCGTGTGTCGATCGTGCTCGTGGGCACGTTCACACTCGTGACGCTCTTCGCGCTCGCGCTTCTGCAATTCGACCCGGCCTGGGCGATCTCGTCGCCCGAACTCGCAAGCGGCATCGTGCCCTCGATTCCGCCGGCCATCGCCGGCCGCTCGCCGCTGATGACGGCGCTCGCCACCTTCGGCATCATCGGCGTGGGGGCGAGCGAACTCATGTTCTACCCCTACTGGTGCCTGGAGAAGGGCTACGGCCAGGCCGTGGGCCCGCGCGATGATTCGCCCGGCTGGGCCGAGCGGGCCCGCGGCTGGCTGCGCGTGATGCAGTTCGACGCGTGGGCCTCGATGGTCGTCTACACGGTGGTGACGGTGGCCTTCTATCTCCTGGGCGCCGCCACGCTCGGCCGGCTCGGCCTCAGGCCCGGCGGCGGCGAGATGGTGCGGTCGCTCGGCGCAATGTATGCGCCCGTGTTTGGGGCGTGGGCGGAGGAGGTGTTTCTCGTGGGCGCGTTCGCCGTGCTCTATTCCACGCTCTTCGCCGCGGCCGACGGCAACGCCCGGATCGTGACCGACGGCCTCGCCCTCGCCGGCTGGATTCCGCCGGGGGACGACGCGCGCCGCACCTGGACGCGCCGCATCGCCACGGCCTGGCCGCTCGTGGCCCTTGCCCTCGCACTTTTGATCCGCGAGCCGGTGGGGATGGTGCTCGCCAGCGGCGCGATGCAGGCCGTGATGCTCGCGGCCCTGGGCGTGGCGGTGCTGTGGTTTCGCTATGGGGCCATGGAGCCGCGGCTCACCCCCTCAAAACCGTGGGATTTGCTGTTGTGGCTGTCAGCGGCGGGCTTCATCATGGTCGGCCTCTGGACTCTATGGCAGAAACTGCAGGGCATCATGGCGGCGCCGTAATCCGGCCGTGGACGCGGCTGACGGAACTCCTGCGCCTCGAGCGCCGCGACGTGCTCACGATCCTGGCCTTCGCCCTCGGCGTGGGCCTGCTCTCGATCGTGACGCCGGCCGCCATCGAGGCCCTCGTCAACACCGTGGCCTTCGGCGTGCTGCTCTGGCCGGTGGTCGTGCTCTCGCTGGTGATGCTCGCCTTCCTGATCTTCTCGGCGCTCCTGCGGGCGCTGCAGGTGGCCGTGGCCGAGTATCTCCAACGGCGCATCTTCGCCCGCACCGCCAATGCCTTCGCCACGCGATTCGCCCGGGCCGAGATCGAATCGTTCGACGGGCAAAACCCCACCGACATCGTGAACCGCTTCTTCGAGGTGGCGACGGTGCAGAAATCGATCACGGCGCTGCTCGTCGACGGCGTGGCGATCGCGATGACCACGATCGTGGGCCTCATCGTGCTCGCCTTCTACCACCCCTACCTGCTCACGTTTGCTCTCGTGATGGTGGCATCGATCGCGTTTCTGATCTTCGTGCTGGGCATCGGCGGCGTGCGCACGAGCATCGCCGAGAGCTACGCCAAGTTTGACATGGCGGCCTGGCTCGAAGAGATCGCCAAGTGCCCGCACACCTTCCGCTTCGGCAAGGGAGGCGAGGTGGCCCTCGATCGGGCGGCCACGCTCACCGACGCCTACATGCTCGCCCGCCGCAAGCACTTTCGCGTGGTCTGGCGGCAGACGCTTTTTGCACTGCTTTTGGAAGCGATCGCGAGCACCGTGCTGCTCGGCCTCGGCGGCTGGCTCGTGATCAACCGCCAGCTGAATCTCGGCCAACTCGTGGCCGGCGAGCTGATCGTGACGCTCGTGCTCACGGCCCTCTCGAAGCTCGGAAAATACGTGGAGATCTTCTACGACCTGCAAGCCTCGCTCGACAAACTCGGCGTGATCAGCCGGCTCGTGCTCGAGCCCGAGGGCGGCGAGCAACTGCCCGCCCGCGACACGCCGATGCAGGTCGTGGCGGAGATCAACCGCCACGGCAAGACGCTGAAGCTCGTGGCCCGCCCAGGAGAGCGCGTGGCCGTGGTCGGCCCCTCGGGCTCGGGCAAGACCTTTCTCCTCGAGACGCTCTGCCTCCTGCGGCTCCCGCACGAGGGCCTGCTCGAAATCGACTCGATCGACGCCCGCTCGCTCAGCCGCACGTCGACGAGGCTGCGGATCGCGCTCGTGGGCCAGGCCGAGACCTTCGCGGGCACGGTGGCCGAAAACATCCGCGTCGGCCGCACCGAACTCTCCGCGCTCGACGTGCAGCAGGCGCTCGATATGGTGGGCCTCGACGACACCGTGGCCCGGCTGCCGCAGGGGGCCGCCACTGCGCTCGCCTCCGACGGGCTGCCGCTCTCCACGAACGAGTTGCTCCGGCTCTCGATCGCCCGGGCGATCGCCGGCCGTCCGCGGCTCTTGCTCATCGACGGCCTGCTCGACGGCCTCGATATCCACGAGTGCCCCCAGCTCCTCGAGGCGCTCTTCGACCGGCAGGCACCCTGGACGCTCGTGGTGGTGACCGCCCGCGACGACATCCGCAACCGCTGCGACAAGACGGTGGAGTGGGCATGAGCGAATCGATCGCCTTCGACGACGTGATGAAGCAGTCGGCCACGCCGCGATTCGTGCGCTGGATGGCGCGGTTTGTCATCCTGCTTTTCCTGGCCACGCCATTCCTCCTGGCTTTCGTGCCTTGGCAACAGACCGTGCAAGGCCGGGGGCAGGTCGTCGCATATTCCCCAGTCGAGCGGATGCAGGTGCTCACCGCGCGGGTTTCAGGGCAGGTGCGCAAGTGGCATGTGGTCGAGGGAAGCCGCGTGAAGATGAACGATCCCGTGGTCGATATCGAAGACAACGATCCTGAGCTTGCCGTAAGGCTCGAGGCGCAGCGCGACTTTCTCGCCGGGCGGCTCGCGGCGGCAAAGCTCGAGGTGGCGGAACAAGACGCGGCGGCAAAGGCCCAGGAATCGGCCCGCGACGCGGCGGTGAAGGCGGCAGAGGCGAACCGTGAAGCGGCACGCAAGGCAATCGAGGTGGCCCAGCAGGTCGGTGCCAACGCCCAGTTCGCGCAGACATTCGAGAAAAACCGCTTCGAGATGTTCGAGGACCTGTTCACGAACCCCACGTTTGGCGGCCTCGAAAGCAAGCTCAATCGCGATGAAGCCCGGATGCGGGCCGACCGCGCCTCCACCGACACCGAAAAAGCCGCCGCGGAGATCCAGCGGGCCCAGGCGGCCCTGCTCACCCAGGAAGCGCTCCTCCTCCAGGCCGACGCCGCCGGCCTCTCGGCCATCGCCGTGGCCCGGTCAAACCTGCGCAAAAGCGAGCAAAACCTGTTTTCGATCGAGCGCGAGATCCAGGAGATCGACAACCGCATCGAACGCTTCAAAGCCCGGCTCGTGGTGGCGCCCTGCGACGGAACGGTGTTCCGCGTGGAGGCCAACGTGGGCCAGGGTGGACAGTACGTAAAAGAAGGCGACGAGCTGTGCACCATCGTGCCGGACACCAACGACCGGGTCGTCGAGCTCTTGCTCGACGGTCTCGACGCACCGCTGGTGCGTGGGTTCGCGGAACGTACCGGCGAGTTGCCGCATGTGCGGCTGCAGTTCGAGGGCTGGCCGGCGATCCAGTTTTCGGGCTTCCCGGAACTCGCGATCGGGACATTCGGCGGCAAGGTGCGGCAGATCGACGCGGCGGCCAGCGGCCTGACCGGCAAGTTTCGCGTGCTGATCGAGCCCGACGCGATGCGGCCGGGCGAGATGTGGCCCGACCCGGAGTTTCTCCGGCAGGGCAATCAGGCGATCGGCTGGGTGTTTTTGAATCGCGTGCCCCTCGGCTACGAACTGTGGCGCCGGCTCAACGGCTTCCCACCCGTGGTGTCGCCGATCACGAAGGACAAAGACGGCCCGAAGGCGCCCAAGATCAAGGTCAAGTAGGACAGGCTTCAGCCTGTCTCCCCCACGTAGGACAGGCTTCAGCCTGTCTCCCCCACGTAGGACAGGCTTCAGCCTGTCTCCCCCACGTAGGACAGGCTTCAGCCTGTCTCCGCGGTCAAGCGAAAGCCTCTCTGGCGCCGGCGCAAAGATACGACAGGCTGAAGCCTGTCCTCCTCTCTCTCCTGTTCGCCACGACTGCCAACGCCGCCGAGCCGCGGCTGTTCACGCCCGCCCGTAGCCTCACCGCCCTCGAGGCACAGGCCGCGGAGCCGGCCACGCCACCGAGCATCGCCCAACAATCGTTCCTGGACCTCCAGCCCGCCGAAACACTCCCCGCTCCGGCGGGCCAGCCCGAAGCGCTCACCACCGACGACCTGCTCGATCGCCTGCCCGACATTCCTGAAGACGACGCACCCACGCCCGCGGAGGAACTCCCGCAGGTGCCTGGTGGTGCGAAGCTCTTCTCGCCATCGGAGCCCCCGATCCCGGGCGCCGCCACCGACAACCGCGACACGCCGCTCACGCTCTGCGAGGTGCTGCAGAGCGTGAACATCCATTATCCGTTGCTCCAGGCCGTGGAACGCGAGCGCGGGATCGCCGCCGGCAAGCTCACGAGCGCGATGGGCGCCTTCGATACGAACGTGACGGGCGCCGGCAACGCCCTCGCGCCCGGCACCTACGAAAACTACCGCTCCGACTTCGGTGCACAACAGCTGCTGCCCTACGGCGGCATCAGCATGTTTGGCGGGTTCCGCACCGGCTACGGCAACTTCCCCACCTACAACCTCCAACGGCTCACCGCCGATGCGGGCGAATTCCGCGGCGGCCTCACGATGCCGCTCGCCAAGAACCGCGACATCGACCGGGCGCGGGCCACGCGGGCCCAGGCCGAGCTCGACGTGTCGCTGGCGGAGCCGGTGATCCTGCGCAGCCGGCTCGACTACATGCGGGCCGCGGCCCGCAGCTACTGGAGCTGGACGGGCAGCGGCGAACGCCGGCGGGCGGCCGACTACCTCGTGGATCTCGCCGTGGAGCGCGACGTGGAGATCGGGCTCCGGGTCGAGCGCGGGGCCGTGGCCAACATCGAGCGGATCGACAACCAGCAGAATATCGCCCTGCGGCAGGCCGTGGTGGTGCAGGCGGATCGGGGCGTGCAGCAGGCCACGATCGACCTCTCGATGTATTACCGCGATCCGAGCGGCAAGCCGCTGCTCGCCGGCCGCCCGCGGATGCGACCGCTGCCCGAGCCGGTGGCGCCGACGCCGGCGGTGTTCGAACAATCGCTCGCCCGGGCCCTCGCCGCCCGGCCCGAGTTTCAGCGGCTCGCCCTCCAGCGCGAGAAACTGCTCGTGGAGCGGCGCTTCGCCGAAAACCAGACGCTGCCCGGGCTCGACGCCCAGATCGTGGGCAATCAAGACGCGGGGTTCGGCAAGAGCGCACTCTCCGGCCCCTTCGGCCTCGATCGGCAGGTGCTCGAGGCGTCGCTCGTGTTTCAGATGCCGGCCCAGCGACGCGATGCCCGCGGCCGCGTGGCTGCGACGCAATCGCAGCTCGTGCAGATCGATCGGCAGCTGCAGTTTGCCGAGGACCAGATTCGGGCCGAGGTGCAGGACACCTATTCGGCCCTCGAGCGGGCCTATGAGTTTCACAAGCAGGCCGCCCAGCGGCTCGACCTCGCCCAGGTGGTGGCCCGGGCCGAACGCGAGCAACTG
>Ga0208783_10001818_pt1 | contig 12469 bp, 9 predicted proteins | sample DEB19_08_DNA_2_FD_184529 | JGI IMG/M metagenome (GOLD analysis project Ga0208783, IMG submission 184529) | Aqueous microbial communities from the Delaware River and Bay under freshwater to marine salinity gradient to study organic matter... | ecosystem: Environmental > Aquatic > Marine > Coastal... | reverse complement strand
CCGTCTCAACGGCAGGGGTAACCCCGAGCCTCCTCAAACGAAATGGGAGGCTTCGGGGGAGTCGGCGAACGCTTCCCGAACGACGGCCGCGGCGGCCGGAGTGAGGAGACTTTTGCCGCTCCCCCGAAGCCGGATTGGGCGCGTCGAGGTCGAATGACAGATCGCCCTCGGCGATGGAGCAGCGTACCGCCGGCTCCGACGCCGGATTGGGCGAGTTGAGGCATGACAGGCTGAAGCCTGTCCCACGTGGCAAGCGTCTACACGAGCGACTTCGCGGCCGCGGCGACGGCGTCGGCCGTGATACCGAAGTGCTTGTAGAGCGCGGGGGCGGGGCCCGAGGCGCCGAACGAGTTCATGCCGATGAACGTCCCGCGCTGGCCGATCCACCGCTCCCAGCCGAAGCCGCAGGCCGCCTCGCAGGCCACGCGGGCCGTGATCGCGGCGGGGAGCACGCTCTCCTGGTAGGCGGCATCCTGCTCGGCGAAGAGATCCCAGCTCGGCATGCTCACCACGCGGGCGTGCACGCCCTGCTCGGCGAGCTTCGCGGCAGCGTCGAGGCACACCTGCACCTCGCTCCCGGTGCCAATCAGGATGCAGGCGGGCTTGCCGTTGGGGGCATCCTTGAGAATGTAGGCGCCCTTGGCGGTGCCGCTGGCGGCACCGAGACCCGTGCGATCGAGCGTGGGGAGGTTTTGCCGGGAGAGCACGATCACGGCCGGCCGGTCGGGCCGCTGCATGACGACGCGATAGGTCTCGGCAACCTCGTTGGCATCGCCGGGGCGAAACACCGAGAGGCCGGGCACGGCGCGGGCGCTGGCGAGCTGCTCGATCGGCTGGTGGGTGGGGCCGTCTTCGCCGAGGCCGATCGAATCGTGGGTGAGCACGTAGATCACGCCGAGGTTGCCGAGCGCCGAGAGCCGCAGCGCCGGCTTCAGATAGTCGAAGAACACGAAGAAGGTGGCGCAGTAGGGCCGCAGGCCCGAGAGCGCCATCCCGTTGCAGGCCGAGGCCATGCCGTGTTCGCGGATCCCGAAGTGGAAATTGCGGCCACCGAACGAACCGGGGCCGAAGCTCTTTTCCGCCTGGATGAGCGTCATCGTAGAGGGGGCGAGGTCGGCCGAGCCACCGAGGAACCACGGCACCGCTGCGCTCAAGGCCTGTAACACCTTGCCCGATGAGACGCGGCTGGCGAGCCCCTTGGCATCGGCGGGAAACGTGGGGATCGCTGCTTCCCAGCCCGCGGGCAGCCGGCCATCGAGGAAGTCGTGCAACTCCTTCGCGAGTTCGGCTTGCGACTTGCCGTAGTCGGCCACGGTCTTCTGCCACGCTTCGTGGGCCTGGCGGCCGCGGGCGCCGAACGTCTTCGCAAAGTGCTCGGGCACTTCCGGCGGCACGAGAAACGCGGCGTCGGCCGGCCATCCGTAGGCCGCCTTCGCCCCCTTGATCTCGTCGGAGCCCAGGGGCGCGCCGTGGGCTTCGTGCGAGCCGGCCTTCTTCGGGGCCCCGTACCCGATCACGCTTTTGACGATGATCAAGGTGGGCTTCTTCTGCTCCGCCTTGAAGGCCTGGAGCGCCTTCCTGAGGGCCGCCGCGTCGTTGGCGTCGGCCACGTGCTCCACCCGCCAGCCGAGCCCCTCGAACCGCTGCCCGACGTTCTCTGTGAAGGCCAGGTGCGTCTCCCCCTCGATCGTGATCGAGTTGTCGTCGTACACCCAGCACAGGTTCGAAAGGCCGAGGTGGCCGGCGATCGAGGCGGCCTCGGCGGCCACGCCCTCCATCAGGTCGCCGTCGCTGCAGAGCACATAGGTGTCGTAGTCGAAGACCTCGTGGCCGGGGCGGTTGTAGTGGGCGGCGAGCCACTTCGAGGCCATCGCCATGCCCACGGAGTTGCCACAGCCCTGGCCGAGCGGGCCGGTGGTCGTTTCGATGCCGGAGGTCATGTGGTGCTCGGGGTGTCCGGCACACACGCTCTCGAGTTGGCGAAACTTCCTGATCTCATCGAGCGACACGGCGGGCACGTCGCGAGTGGCATCGGCCGAGCCGCCCCGCTTGATCCCCGCCAGATGGATCAAGGAATAGAGGAGCATCGACGCGTGGCCACAGGAGAGCACGAAGCGATCACGGTTGGGCCAGGCGGGGTTGGCCGGGTCGTAGCGCAGGAAGTCCTTCCAGATCGTGAAGGCGACGGGCGCCAGGGCCATCGGCGTGCCGGGATGGCCGCTCTTGGCGGCTTCGACTGCGTCCATCGAGAGCGTGCGGATCGTGTCGATCGTGAGCCGGTCGAGATCGGTGGCGCGCGCGGGCGCTGCGGAAGAAGCGGACATACGGGCAAGGCTCCTGAGAAGATCTGTTTTCGAGGCGGAGTGTATGAGGCCCGACGCACGACCGTCAACGAATGCCGCTCTCAACGGGCCATGTGGCGGCGGTAGGCGTCGTCGAGGTCGGCGTAGCTCGCGCCGCAGAGACGGGCGAGCGTGTCGGGGGAGACGGTGCCCGTGTAGACGCGCACGAGATACTCGACGAAGGCCTCTCGATACTTTGCCCCCTCGCCGTTCATGAAGAAGTCGGCGAGGCCAGCGATCTGGCTGTAGATCGCCGGGAGCCGGTCGTCGGCCTGAAGTTCCGTGCGACCGAGTCCGCACAGTTCCTCCAGCGGAACATAAAAATCCTCGTCGATGAGCCGCTCGCGTGCGGCGGGCGTCCGCCCCGCATCACGGCCGCCGAGCGTCCAGCCATATGCCGTGGGCGTGAGGCTCTCCATGTAGCAGGCGGCGGCTTCGAGTGCCCAAAAGCCACACCGCTCGCCGGCGAGCGGGCTCGTCTTTCGCATCTCGGCGAAGAGCTGATGCACGGCCTCATGATGAATCGTGGACATTGCGAACGCAGCATCGTCGCCTGCTCCAGGCGGGAAAAAATATGCCGTGCGGGTGGGCGTCCAATAGAGCCCGAGCGTGCGGGCGATCGTGGGCTCGAGTTTCTCGAGCTCCGCCACATAGGCGGCGCGGTCGACGAAGAGCGTGGCAGCGAACGGCCCGTGGCTCGCCGGCCGCGAGCGACCCTCGAAGGCCTTTTCCTGGTCGGCTGGCTCGAGCAAGAAGCCGCCGAACGCCTGCCGCCAGACGTCGTGCGCGGTTTCGAGCTCGCCCGCGAGCGCCGCGGCAGCCGCAGGGCCCGCCGGCGACGAGATCTTCCAGTGATCGGAGAGCCACGCTCCGGTCTTGCCCGGCTGCGGCACGTCGATCCGTCCTGCACGTGACTTTCTGATCCAGCCCCGATCAGAGTCGTGCACCTCCCCAGCGTCGAGCCGCCGGGCGGCTTCCGGCCACATCCAGTGGCCGTCGCGCCGCACCCAGCCACCGGCTTTTCGGGCGCGCTCGTGATCGGGATCGTCGCGGAGTGATTCATACAGGAGCGAGATGGCCGCGCTCGTCGCCTGCGCGAGTGGCTGTGGCTGCTCGCCTCGGGCGCGCTCCGCCCGCGTCGGCAGTTTCGCGTGGGCGCGGGCCGCCTCCACGGCGAGGTCGAAGAGCCCCGCGGCGCGGGCTCGCCGTGCGGCGAGAAAATCCTCCCATATCGCCTCCTCATCGGGAGTGTCGATGAACGTGGGTGTGACGGGCGCACTGGGAATCGCGAGCACGCGCTGGCGCCCCGGTTCGTCTGGCAGTCGCCAGCCGCGCACGAATGCGGCGAGCTCGGCGTGGCCGTCACGGTCGGCCCGCCGCACGAGATCGGTGGCGGCTGCATCCCATGCCTCTTCAAGCTTCGCGCGCGGCAGCGGCTCGGCTGCCCGCACATCATGCCCGAGGGCCGCACCGATCAGGGCGACGCATGCGGCGACGCGGGCCGCTGCGGAGGGCCACGCGCGCCGTGCTGCCGTGCGACATACGGCCACGAGCAGATTGCCGATCGCGGCCACGCCGTAGATCGGATCGATGAGAGCGTCCCAGGCGTTGTCCGATTCGAGCAGGCCGAGCCGCCACGCCGCGCCCGCAGCGAATAGCACGAGGCCAAACCGATTGCGGGCGAGCACGAGCGCCGCGCCTGTCACCGCGGCGGCCGCAGCGACACCGGGATCACGCCAGCCGAGCGTGAAGGGATCGAACCGGCCGAGCCCGAGGGCTGCAGGATAGAGCAGCAGCGCCGCCCCCGCCCCCCACCACACCGCGGCTCGCCGCGCCGCGACGTCGAGCCACGGGCGCGCGAGCAATGGAGCGGTGACGACGTCGAGCAACACGATGAAGAACGGTATGGAGAAGGTTTGCCCGAGGCCGTGGAGCCAGCGGCCGACGGGCATGCCTGCGACGGGCACGAGTGTGATGCAGCCGATTGCGAGCGGCAGCCAGCGTGGCATCGGCCATGGCATGGTGAGCGACATGAGCTGCACGAGGGCCGCGAGCGCCACGCCCCAGGCCAGAATCGGATACCACCACGCGAGATCGGTCATGCCACCGGCTCCCGGGGCTGTGCGTGAAGCCAGGCTTCGTTCATGACGACGTGCCGAACACGCCGCATCTTCCAGGTGTAGACGAGATGCACCCGGCCGCGCCGGTCCTGCACCATATATGGATACGCGAATCGTTCGCCGGGCTCGTCGTCGAGCGTGGCCAGCCGGTGCCAGGCCTCGGCCGCCGGGTCGAAGAGCACGAGATCGAGCGTCGCCCGGCCCTGGCGGGCGAGGTTGCAGGCAAGCAGCACCGTGCCGTCGGAGAGCCGCACCGCCGCGACGCTCGCATCGGGGTTTGGCAGCGGCGTCGGCAGCGGCTGCGACCAGGTGCGGGCCGTGTCGTCCGACCGCTGCACCACAAGCCGACGCGCCGGCGAGTGGTCGCGGAGGAAGGCGAGACAGCTTCGGCGATCGAGGGGCACGATCGCCGGCTGGAGAAGTGACCTTCCGCCGGCAAGCCGTGTCTTGCGCACGCGCAGGACTGCGCCCCCGGGCTCGAGCCAGAGCACCTCGGGAAACTTGCCCATGCACTCGTGGTAGATGGGCAGGGCGATCTCGCCTGAATCGAGTCGCACCGGCGCCGCCCGCACCAGTTCGCTGATATTGAAAAACGGACTCGTGGCCAGCCGCTGGCTCGGCGTCCAGGTGGCTCCGCCATCGGCCGACGAACACGCGTTGAGCGTGCTGCCCGACCACCCCCCGATCGCGATCGTCACATACACCAGCCACAGCCGGCCCATGTCGTCGGTGAAGACCACCGCGTTGCCAATCTTGTCGATGAAGCGATCCAACTGCTCGGTCGCCAGACTTCGATCGATGACGACGCGGGGCGGAGCCCACGCGATCGGCATCTCCGCCTCACCAGTGGGCGCCGGCGTCGTCGCCATCCACACGCCCACGTCGCGCGCCGTCTCGTACGATCCGGCATACCATGCGCAGGCGAGCCCGCCATCGGGCCGCTCACACAGGCTCGGGCAGTGAACGTAGGGCAGCGCCGGATCGTGATCGATGAACCCGCTCGCGAAGCGCGGCGGTTCGTCGGCTGCTGGCGCCGCCGCGAGTCGAAATGCCGCATCTGCGTGCGGCACGGCTGCCTCACGGCGCGGCCAGGCCCACACCGCTGCTGCGCCGGCCGAAAGCACGCTCCGCCGCGTGAGATCGTCCATGATCTGTCCAGTCGCTCTCGACGCGCCGGGCTCCGAGCCCACGTGGCGGTCGCTCAGGCTTCCTCGGCAAACGCCGAATCGAACTGCCGGTTGCTCGGCGCGAAGTCGAGATTCTGCACGAACTCGCACGCCTCGGCGGCACCATGCTCGCGGTCCATGCCGCAATCCTCCCACTCCACCGACAGCGGCCCTTCGTAGCCCACCTGGTTGAGCGCCCGGATGATCTCCTCGAAATCCACGCCGCCGCGTCCCGGCGAGCGGAAGTCCCAGCCCCGGCGCGGGTCGCCGAAATTCAGGTGGCTGCCGAGGATGCCGCTGCGGCCATTGAGCGTGACCACCGCGTCTTTGATGTGCACGTGGTAGATGCGGTCGTGAAATGTGCGGATGAACTCGACCGAATCGACCCCCTGCCAGTGCAGATGGCTGGGGTCGAAGTTGAAGCCAAACTCCTCACGGCGGCCGAGCGCGTCGAGCGCCCGCTGGGCCGTGACGGTGTCGAAGGCGATCTCGGTCGGATGCACCTCGAGCGCAAACCGCACGCCGCACTCAGCGAAGACATCAAGAATCGGATTCCAGCGATCGGCGAACTCCTGGAAGCCGGCTGCGAGCATCGACTCGGGCACCGGCGGGAACGAGTAGAGCAGGTGCCAGATCGACGAACCGGTAAATCCGTTGACCACCGACACGCCCAGTTTCTGGGCGGCGCGGGCCGTGTTCTTCATCTCCTCCGCGGCCCGTTTGTTGACGCCATCGGGCTTGCCGTCACCCCACACATGCGGCGGCAGGATCGTCTTGTGCCGCTCGTCGATCCGGTCGCACACGGCCTGGCCGACGAGGTGATTCGAGATCGCATACACCGACAGATCGTGCCGCTCGAGCGCATCGCGCTTCGCCGCGCAGTAGCCGCTCTCCTGGAGTGCCTTCGTAACGTCGAAGTGGTCGCCCCAGCAGGCGAGTTCGAGCCCCTGGTAGCCAAACTCCTGCGCCTTGCGGGCGAGGTCTTCGAGCGGCAGATCGGCCCACTGGCCGGTGAACAGCGTGACGGGGCGGGGCATGCGGGCTCCTTCGGCGTGACGAGGCGTGAACGATGATTGAAGCGCAACGGATTCTGCCAGATTCTTAGGCACCGCTTCAACTTGCCAAATCCGGCTCGGGGTCGCCCCTACCATCTCGCCGGACGCTCACTGCGCCCATCCATGGGCTCCGCTCGCTCGGATTTGCCTGCGCTCCGGCCTCCAGCCTGCGCTGGTCAAATACGCCGTCTCAATGGCAGGGGACAACCCCCGATCCTCCCCACGTGATTAATCAAGCCTGTGGAGGAGGCTTCGGGCTCCCCGTGTCCCGGAGACGGCGTAGCTGACCAGCGCAGCCATGGATGGCGCAGCGCAGGCAGGTCCGAGTGAGCCGGAGCCTGGAGGGCGGAGGCGAACGTCCGGCGAGGGGATTCGGGGAGCCCGAAGCCGGCGCGCTCACGAAACGATCAACCTCGGCGATGGAGCAGCGTACCGCCGGCTCCGCCGCCGGGTTGGGCGGGTTGAGGTTGAACGCACGGTCGTCCAAAAGTCCGCTTCACCCGCCGAGTTCGCGTAGGTAGTCGAGCGTGTAGATGCCGCTCGAGTGGCCGTCGGAGAATTCGATCGAATAGGCGTATTGCCCCACGGGCTTCATGCCCGTGATCGAGAGGGGCGCGATCTCCTCCGGCGCGAGCACGGCCAGCGGATTTGGCCGCGCGGGCTCGACGCGCTTCTCACGGCAGGTGGCGCACGGGCAGGCGTCGCGCAACAGGCGCGGGGTGTAGACGCACGTGGCACCGTCGGCCCAGACGATTTCGATCGCGCCGGGTGCGCGCGGGTCGTCGAGCCGGCGGATCGCGCGGGGGAGCGCAGCGGTCATGAAACGGCGGGCCTCGGCGGGGTGCGGGTGGAGGGGCGGTGGTCGATGATGCGGCGGCCCTTGCCTTCGAAGCGCGGGAGGCTGCCGATCGGCACGGCCACCACGTCGACCCGCAGGCCGAGCCGCACCTGTAGCTCGCGGGCCACGCGGTCGGGGGCGGCGAGGTGGTCTTCAACTTCCAGCGTCAACTCGTCGAGGCTGGCGGCGGAGTCGACCGTGAGCCGGTATTCGACGATCTCGGGAAAGCTGCGCACGATGTCGTCGATCGCGCCAGGGAAGATGTTGACGCCGCGGACCACGAGCATGTCGTCGGTGCGGCCGAGGATGCCGCCGTCGAGCCGCACCCACGGGCAGGCGGCGCCGGCGTCGGGCCAGTGCGGCCGCACGAGGTCGCCCGTACGGTAGCGGATCACCGGGGCGCCTGTGCGGCCGAGCGTCGTGAGCACGAGCTCGGAGAGTTCGCCGTGCGTGGCGGGCCGGCCCGTATCGACCGCGAGAAACTCGGCGTGAAAGCAGGGCTCGATCACGTCGATGCCGCCGCCTGCGAGCGTGCCTGCGCCCCATGGACCAACCTCGGTGGCTCCGGCGTGGTCGAGCACATCGGCGCCCCACGCTTCGGCGATCCGCGTGCGCACGGCGGGGATCGAGCCACCCGGCTCGCCGGCCACGATCACCAGTCGCACCGGCAGCCGGGTCGTATCGATCTTGTGGTCGCGGGCCACTTCGGCGAGGTGCAGGGCGTAGCTCGGCGTGGCCACGAGCGCGGTTGCGCCCAGGTTTCGGGCGAGCTCGAGCCGCGCGAGGCTCGGCATGCCACCGGTCGGCACCGCCATCGCTCTGCGATCGAGCACGGCGTCGAACGCGCTCCAGAATCCGGCGTAGGGGCCGAATGACGATGCCACAAGCACGCGATCGCCCGGCTGCACGCCGCCGCGGCCGAGCACCTCGCGCCAGCACTCCATCCACCACGCCCAGTCTTCGGCTGTGTCGAACACCGGCAACGGGCGGCCATGCGTGCCGCTCGTCTGGTGAAAGCGCACGTAGCGATCGGCAGGCCACGTGAGATTCGCCGGAGTGCCGGCATGCGCGCCGGCGACGAGTTCTTCCTTGTAGGTGAATGGCCATGCCTCGAGCTCGGCGAGCGACGCGGGCGCGGTGGGCACGCGGGCCAACTTCGCGGCGTAGAAGCCGTTGGCCGGCATGATCGTGGCGAGCAACTCCCGCAGGCGAGCCAGCTTGAACTGGTCGAGCGCGGCGCGGGAGAGCGGTGCGGTGGGCGACGCGGCGGCGGACATGGCGTGGAATTATGGCACGCCGAGGCTCGGGATTCCCTGCGTGGGGGCGTTTTGCAGCGGTACCTGGAAGGCGGGGGCGGGCACCTGGGGCGGAAACACCGGCCCGGTGCCCGGCAACGGCTGCGGCGGCAGCGCCTGGGGCGCGGGAAATCCCTGGGGCGCGGGCAGCGGCTGCGGCACCGGCATCTGTGCCGGGGGCGGCGCGGGGATCGGCTGCGGCACGACCACCTGCGGCACGACGGGGGCCGGCGGCGGCGCGGGCAGGCTGCCTGCGGAGGCGCGAGCCTGCTCGGCGCGGGCCACGACCTCCTCCGGCGGCGTGGCCGCCATCGGTGTCATCGCGAGATCGACGACCCGCTCGTCGCGAATCTCACCCGGCCAGACGTTCTCCGTGACGAAGTCGAGCGGAAACACCTGGTACCACGGCAAGGGGAAGGGTTGACGAACGGTGAGGGTCTCGAAGCCATCCTTCACGAGGCGGATCTTGCGCGTGCCGTAGTAGACGAAGTCGGTCGACACCGGTGTCGTGCCGATCTGGTAGTCGTCGACATAGACGAGCGCACCGGGAGGGTTCGAGCGGATCGTCATCCGCCGCTGCACGCAGCCCGGGGCCGCGAGGCAGGCGAGCAGTGCGAGCACGGTGGCGCGTCGCATCGAGCGAAGAGCAGCGTCTCGAATCATGCCGCGGACGATACGTGGGCTCGTGCCGGGCCGCCAGTGCAGCCCGAGCCTGCGCGAACCCGGGGAACACCGCAGTTTTCCCGGGCAGACGTGTATCGCCCGGGCCACGTGCCCTCGCTAGAATCCCTCGGCTGGAGCAACCCCTGAGGCTCGAGACGCGTGGGCAAAGGCACGAGCCTGATCTACTCCGACCGCACTGATGTCGGCCGTCGGCGGGCGAACAATCAGGATTCGAAATCGGTTCTGCCGCCCTCCGGCCCGCAACAATATCGGACGCGGGGCTGGATGTTCCTCGTGGCCGACGGCATGGGAGCCCACGCCGCCGGTGAGATGGCCAGCGCCATCGCGGCCGAACGGGTGCCGTTGGTGTACGAGAAGTCGGCCCAACTCTCGCCGCCCCTGGCCCTGCGGCGCAGCATCGAACAGACGAATGCCGAGATCAACGCCAAGGGGGAGAGTGCCGCGGAGTTCCACGGGATGGGAACCACCTGCACGGCGTTGGTGCTGGTGCCGCGCGGGGCGCTCGTCGGGCATATCGGCGACAGCCGCGCCTACCGCATGCGTGGCCGCACGATCGAGCAGTTGTCGCGAGACCACTCGCTCGTGTGGGAACTCGAGGCGTCCGGGGGCATGTCGCGCGAGCAGGCTGCGGGCGCCGCCCCGAAGAACATCATCACCCGGTCGATGGGCCCCCATGCGCACGTCGACGTCGACATCGAGGGGCCGTTTTCCGTCGAGGAGGGCGACACGTTCGTGCTCTGCAGCGACGGCCTCTCGGGCCAGGTGTCCGACGAGGAGATCGGCCTCTTCGCGGCCGAACTCGAGCCGCGCGAGGCGACGGCTGCACTCGTGGGCCTGGCGCTGGTGCGCGGTGCGCCCGACAACGTCACGGTGATCGCGGTCCGAGCCGGCGCTGAAGAGGTGTCGAAGGTGTCGGCAAGTGACGAGCCGTGGCCGCTCACCGAGGAACCCGCGGCGCCCTCCGGCCGGGCGGCGCTGCCGTGGAAGTGGCTGGCCGCGGCAGCCGGTGGCCTGTTCGCCGCCCTCCTGCTTTCGCCGGCGAGCGAATTTGCGACGTGGCTCGAGAAGACGCTCGGAGAGTCGGTCGGCAATGCCGTATCGCTCGTCGGTTGTGGAGCGGCTGTCCTGGTGACGCTGATCGGAGCCATCATGGCGTTGCTCGGTTTCCTCGCCCCGACCGGCGGCAACAGCCGCGTGCTGCCGCCCGGTCGTCAGGTCGGCAAGGGGCCCTACCGCAGCTATGACTGCCTGCCGCACGAACGGCTCTTCGAGCCGATCGTGGCGAGTGTCGAGGCGGCTGCCGCCGGCCTCTCCGACGCCGATCGTGAGCGCACCACGGCGATCCTCGGCCGCGCGCGACGGCATGTGGCGGAGCAGGCTTTCCACGAGGCCGTCGTGGCCATCGCCGAGGCGCTCGGCCTCTACACGCGGGCCGTCGAGCAGGCCCGCAGCGGCGACACCATCCGCGGCCCGGCATCGACCGACGCATGAAGATCATCTCCCGCTACGTGCTGAGTGAACTGCTGCAGGTGTTCCTCGTGGCCTTGGGCGCGCTCACGCTCTTCATGCTCGTGGTGGGCCTCGTGAAAGAGGCGCAGCAGCAGGGCCTCGGCATGCTGCAGATCGCGCAGCTCGTGCCCTACGTTCTCCCCGAGGCGATGCGGTTTGCCGTGCCGGGCACGATGCTCTTCGCCGTCGCGAGCGTGTTCGGCCGGATGTCGGCAAGCAACGAGATCACCGCCCTCAAGGCGGCCGGGATCACGCCGATGGCCGCGATCTGGCCGGCCCTCGGCCTCGCGGTCGTCGTCAGCTTCGTCTCCGTGTGGCTCAACGACATCGCCGTGTCGTGGGGGCGAGACGGCGTGCGCCGCGTGATCGTGAGCAGCGTCGAGGACATCATCTACGGCCGGCTGCGGCAGCAGCGGTCGTACAGCACGTCGAAGCTTTCGATCAACGTGAAGGGCGTCGACGGCCGCAAGCTCCTGCGGCCCACGCTCTCGTTCCAGCCCGGCGGCGAGACCGCGCCGGTCACCGTGTCGGCGGCCGAGGCGGAGATGCGGGCCGATCCCAAGACGGGCACGCTCACGATCACCTGCCGCAACGGCACGCTCCACGTGGGCGACGTGAAGGCCGTGTTCCCCGACACGATCGAACGCGTCGTGCCGCTCGATGCCGTGAGCCGCAAGGAGACGGTCTCGTCGAGCCCGTCGGAGATTCCGCTCGCCGAATTCCCCAAAGCGCGCGTCGATCAGGTCGCCCTGCTCGGCCGGATCGAGCAGCTCGCCGCAGCCAAGGTGGCGATCGGCATGTTCACCGGCCGCATCGAGCAGACCACGCCGGTGGCCGTCGAGGGGGAACGACAGCAGTTGAAGCTTGCGAACACCCGGCTCAACCGCATCATCATGGAACCGTGGCGCCGCTGGGCCAACGGCTTCAGTTGCTTGTGCTTCGTGCTCGTGGGCGCCCCGATGGCGATCCGGATGCGCAACGCCGACTTTCTCACGAGCTTCTTCCTCTGCTTCCTGCCGATCCTCGTCGTCTACTACCCCGTGTTCATGCTTGGCATCTCGCGGGTGAAGGCGGGCGTGATGCCACCGCCGGCCGTATGGATGGGGAACGTCTTGATCACGCTCTGGGGCCTGTGGCTGTTGCGCCGCGTCGTCCGCGGCTGACGCGTAGGACAGGCTTCAGCCTGTCGTGTGGGATAGACTTCAGTCTGTCATGCCTGAAGTGGCAGACGCCGGCTCGGGGTCGCCCCCACCATCTCGCCGGACGCTCCGCCGGTTGGATCGCGCCGGCTTCGGGCTCCCCATATCCCATCGCCGGACGTTCGCCTCCGCCCTCCAGGCTTCGGCTCACTCGGATTTGCCTGCGCTGCGCCTGGCGAATGTCGCGCCATCGCCGCCGTCCCGGCGTCGGCAACGGCTTACGGTCGCCGGGCAAAGCCCGTCTCCCACACGCGAACGTCC
>Ga0208783_10001817_pt1 | contig 12470 bp, 9 predicted proteins | sample DEB19_08_DNA_2_FD_184529 | JGI IMG/M metagenome (GOLD analysis project Ga0208783, IMG submission 184529) | Aqueous microbial communities from the Delaware River and Bay under freshwater to marine salinity gradient to study organic matter... | ecosystem: Environmental > Aquatic > Marine > Coastal... | reverse complement strand
CCACACGACGCACAGTTGGTTCGATCGCGTCACGCCCACGCCGCGTCGCTTCGATCTTCTCGCCGTCGCGGAGTTCCTGAACGAGGGACGGCCGCCGCACGGCCCCCGTTGGATCGCATCGGAGATTGCCGCGCCCATCGCGGAACTGGCTTTCGGACTGCCCGTAAAACCGATGCACTTCACCGACTCGAAGGTCGGGCTCTCGCCCGTCGACGACGGAGACGCCTGCCTGAAAATGATCGAGGCGGCCTCGGCCTGACGCCGACGCCGCCCCGAATCGTGGATCCCTTCGGGATCAGACCATCACGTCCACGCCGTCGAATCCACGGAACTTGATGGTGTAGGACTCGGTGAACGTGAGACGCTGCTCCTGCATCACGGACACGGCGAGCTCTTGTCCGTGCATGAACGAGCTCAGCGCTTCCGAGCGCCAGTGGACGCCGCCGCAGTTGCGACCCTGCGCGATGTTCGACGCCAACTTGTCGAGTTCTTCACCCACCGTGAGGGTTCCGGCCTCGGGGCCGGTGTAGGCCTCGAGCGCCGTCCCGTCGGCCGACGGGACCCACGTCTGCGGCAGGACGAAATTCTCGTTGAAGAACGCCTTGAGCACCGTGACGCACGCGCCGGCGATGACGTTGTGGCCCGCGCCGTACGACGGATGCGGAGGGCACCCTTCGTTGTAGGCCATCGGGAGCAGCGAGGTGCCGTACATCGTCTCGACGCGCTGACGCGCCACCGAGTTGAGGACGTCGCCGTGGACTCCGAAGTTGTCGAGACCCGCGTGCTGTACGTGGACGCGACCCGCGTACTCTTCCGGGCGAATACGGCGATGCACGAACCACTTCTGGTACCAAACCGCCTTCAGGGCGCGCAGCGCCACTTCGGCGATCAACGTCACCAAGTGCGGCATGCCGAAGTTCACGAAGCCCTGCTGATTGGTGCTGCTCGCGTACGGGCTCATCTCCGGCTTGAAGCCGCAACCCGCCTGCGCCGTTTGAAGCGCCGCAAACACGTAGGCTTGGTAGGAGACATCGACACGCGCGTAGTACGCGAGATCGCGAAGATTGCGGATGTAACGTTCCGTCGAGTCGAGCGTGAGCGTGCCGGGCGGCGTCTGACCGTTCTGGACGGCCAACCATGACGCCAAGTCCGTCATATAGTTCACGCCCGGGACCAACGTGCGCTGCTTGTACGGGATGCGGATCGACCCGTAGTTGAACGGGCGCAGGAGGTACTGGGAGATGTACGGACCGCGAAGGTCGCCCGTCGTGCCCGAACGGAACAACGTCGACGGGGTCACCGCGCCGCCCGACTTCGGACCGCGGAAGTCCGAAAGCCCCGACAGTTCGGCGCACGCGGCGGCGATGTCCGCATCACCGTTCCAGTTCGAGAAATGCAGGTCGCGAACGAGGGCCATCCAGTAGAGCTCGACCAACTCTCCCGCCTGCTCGGCGGACTGGAAGGTCGGCGCCGGGGCCATCGTCAACTGGTGGCTGTCGCGACCGATCAGGTCGTAGGAGAGCCCCGCCTGCGGGCTGTGCAACTTGACCGGTCCGCCGTAGGGCACCGCCGCGAGGGCCGCCAAATCGGCGTTCGCCAAGGCGGAGCGGAACTGCCCCCACGCGTTCGCGTCGGGACGTCCGAGGGCATCGTGAGGAAGACCCTTGGAGTAGCTGAAGGCTCCGTCGGGACGCAGCGCTTGGTCGCCGTTGTCGGCCTGCGGGACCACGCCCGTTTGGTATTGGAGGTCGGCGCAGTCGCGACGCACCTGGCGCGCATCCGCTCGGCGGGCTTCGAGGCCGGTCAGGGGGAGCGCCGCCGCATCCGCGCCGCCGCAGCCCGTCAACGTGGCACCGCTCGCGACCACCGCCGCGCCGGCACCAACGGTTCCGAGGAAATTGCGGCGGTTGACCCCGCCCTTCGCGCCATGCTTCTTGCCCACGTTGAACTCCGGTTCGATCATGCTTATCGGTTGCTTCCGGTCCCACGCCGAACTTCACCGGCGCACGGAAAGGAGCCTCCGCAGATTCCAAACCCCATCTTAGAGTATTTCCCCTCGGCGGAATAGCGAAGATTAAAAACCTTACCCCGAAATGACGATTAGGGGCGGAGTTTTTTTCACCAATTCCGACTCACACCGAAACCCAAACGTCGGATGGGCTTAGGCGCGAACGTCGGGATCGAGTCGATCAAGTCGTTCAGTGACCCAAGTCGCGACGGCGGCCGCGGTTGTCGCATCGATTCCCGGCACCGCCGCCAGTTCCGCCTGCGATGCGCGCTTCACCCCCGCGAGGCCGCCGAAGTGTTTCAGCAGCGCACGCGCACGCTTCGTCCCCACACCGGGAATCGTTTCGAGGACGGACGTCACGGCTTGTTTCGCACGCAACTTCCTCGAGAACGTGATCGCGAAACGATGCGCTTCGTCACGAATGCGAACGAGAAGTTTCAATTCCTCCGACGTGGGATCGAGCACGATCGGCAGATCCCTCTCCTCCTTGACGACGCGCTCGTCACCGCCGAATCGGCCCATCGCGCGTGCGCCCGTGCGTGCTTTGGCGAACCCGATCACGTCGACGCCGACGATCTTCAATTCCTTGACGACCTCCAAGACCCGTCGCAGCTGCGGGCGTCCGCCGTCGATGACGACGAGATCCGGAAGATCACCGTCTTCCCTGCCCGACTCGAGCCGTCGGCGCAAGACCTCTTCGAGCGCCGCGAAGTCGTCGTTCTTCTCTTCGCCGACCTTGTAGTGCCTGTATCGCGACTTGTCGGGTTTGCCGTCCGTGAACGCCACGCGACTGCCGACGACCTGCCCTCCCGCGAGATGGGAGATGTCGTAGCACTCCATGCGGCGCGGAGTGCGCGCGAGATCGAGTTTGCGCTCGAGGCCGAGCAGCGTCTCGGAGGCGCGTTCCTCTCCCCCACCGTCGTCGGAAAGCGCCAACTCGGCATTGCGCCGGGCCATGTCGAGAAGCCGTACGCCTTCCCCCCTCTCCGGCACCTTGATCGCAACGCCTCCGGGGCGGCGGCCCGCGAAGATGTCGGTGAACAATGCGCAGTCGTCCGGCAACTCGGGGACGAATATCTCACCCGGGAGCGGACGGGATGCGTCGTAGTACTGCCCGAAGAAGGCCGAGAGAATCTCCGCGGCCCCACCGTCGCACTTCACGCGGAACGTTTCGCCGTTTCGAAGCACTCCCGATCGCACCGACACGACCGCCACCGCGCCCAACGTACCTGCCGTCGCCACCGCGACCGCATCCCGGTCGAGCGACGGCCCCTTCGCAACCATCGGATGGTCGACCGTCGTCTTCACCGCAAGCAGTCGATCACGGAGTTCCGCGGCGCGCTCGAAATCCAAAGATTCGGCCGCATGCTCCATGTCGCGCTCGAGTTCGGCGACCACTTCGCGGTCTTCGCCGGAAAGGAAACGGACGACCTTGCGAACGATCGCGAGGTAATCGTCGCGCGAAACGAGGCCGACGCACGGAGCCACGCAACGCTTGATTTCGTAGGCGAGACACGGCCGCATCCGGTTGTACAACACGGAATCCTGACACGTCCGGATGGGAAACAACGCGTTCAGCCACTGGATGGTGCGACGGCATGCGAAGCCGGAAGGATACGGTCCGAAGTAGTGGGCCCCGTCGACCCGTCGGCGCCGCACGATCTCGAGCCGCGGCCATTCGGCCTTCATGTCGAGTCGGAGGCTGAAGTACGTCTTGTCGTCGCGAAGGCGGATATTGAAACGGGGTTGATGCTGCTTGATCAGAGCGTTCTCGAGAAGCAGCGCATCCTTCGTCGTTTCGGTGACGAACACGTCGACTTCCCGCGCGAGACGACGAATGTGCCGGACCGAAGGCCGCGCGTCGGTCCCGTTGAGATACGCGCGTACGCGGTTGCGCAAACCCGCCGCCTTGCCGATGTAGATCGGTTTCGACGCGGCGTCGAGGAACACGTAGACACCCGCATCCGAAGGTAGAGTCGCCACACCGTCGGCGTCGAAGGGGACCTTTGCCACGGGTCACTGCTCCCGAAGGAAGCGCGCTTCGAGGCGCTTGACTTGGTCCCGGATCTGCGCGGCTTCTTCGAAGCGAAGTTCTTTCGCGGCGGCGCGCATCAGGCCCGTCAGACGGGCGATTTCTCCGGCGACGTCACCCCCCGGCGGCGGCCCCGACTCGTCGAGCGCGATGAGCCCCTTCGACTTTTTGCCTCGTTTGCCGAACGCCTTCCCGACATCCTGCGTCCCGACGGTGACGTAGTCTTTTTCGTAGAGACTCTCGATGAGATCGGCGATCTTCTTCTTGATGCCGAGCGGCGTGATCCCGTGTTCCGTGTTCCACGCGAGTTGGATGGCACGTCGACGCTCGGTCTCCCGAATGGCCGTTTCGATCGACCCGGTCCGCTGATCGGCGTACAGGATCACGCGCCCCTCGACGTTGCGCGCGGCGCGTCCGATCGTCTGAATCAGCGACCGATGACTGCGAAGGAAGCCTTCCTTGTCCGCGTCGAGGATGCCGACCAGAGCGACCTCCGGAAGGTCCAGTCCTTCGCGAAGCAGATTGACGCCGACGAGGACATCGAATTCGCCGAGACGCAGACTGCGAAGGATCTGCATGCGCTCGAGCGTGTCGACGTCGGAGTGAAGGAAACGGGTGCGCACGCCGAGTTCGCGCCAATAGCCCGTCAGGTCTTCCGCCATCCGCTTCGTCAGACTGGTGACGAGGACGCGCCACCCCGCCGCCACCGTCTTCTTGATTTCCGACAGCAGGTCGTCCGCCTGTCCGGTGGCCGGACGGATCTCCACGACCGGATCGACGAGACCCGTCGGACGGATCACCTGTTCGGCGGTCACTCCTTGGGATCGCCGCAGATCCTCGTCGCTCGGCGTCGCCGACACGTAGACCGCTTGGCGCATACGCTGCTCGAACTCTTCGGCCGTCAACGGACGATTGTCGATCGCCGACGGCAGACGGAAACCGTGCTCGACCAACGTGTCCTTACGGGCCCGGTCGCCGCGGTACATGCCGCCGAGCTGCGGCATGGTGACGTGACTTTCGTCGACGAACACGACGAAGTCTTCGGGGAAATAGTCCACCAACGTCGCGGGCGGCAATCCGGGGCCGCGACCGTCGAGATGACGGCTGTAGTTTTCGATTCCGGCGCAATGCCCGAGTTCCGTCAGCAGTTCCAAATCGAGACGTGTGCGCATCTCGAGACGTTGGGCCTCGAGGAGTTTGCCGCGCTCCTTGAACCAACGCAGCCGATCGTCGAGTTCCGCCTCGATCCCGGAAATCGCGGCCTGAAGGCGCTCGCGAGTCGTCACGTGGTGCGACGTCGGGAACACCGAAACGACGTCGGGCTCCTCGACGACTTCACCGGTGACCACGTCGATGCGAGCGATCGCATCGACCGTGTCGCCGAACCACTCGATGCGGACGAGTTGGCCGTCGGCGTCCGCAGGGAAAATCTCCACGACGTCGCCGCGTGCGCGGAAAGTCCCGCGTTGGGGGGCGATGTCGTTGCGGCTGTACTGAATCCGGACGAGTCGTCGCAGAATTTCGTCACGGTCGAGGTCTTGGCCTTTTCGGATCTCCACGCGCAGGTCGCCGTACATTTCCGGCGAACCGAGCCCGTAGATGCAAGAGACCGAAGCGACGATGATCACATCCCGTCGCGTCATCAACGACGCGGTCGCGGCATGCCGCATGCGGTCGATCTGCTCGTTGATCGCCGCGTCCTTCGCGATGTAGGTATCCGAGGACGCGACGTAGGCTTCGGGTTGGTAGTAGTCGTAGTAGGAAACGAAATACTCGACCGCGTTGTCCGGAAACAACTCTTTCATTTCCGTGAACAACTGGGCGGCGAGCGTCTTGTTGGGCGCGAGAATGAGTGCGGGGCGTTGCGTCCGCGCAATCGTCTGGGCGACCGTGAAGGTCTTGCCCGATCCGGTGACGCCGAGCAACGTGGCGTAGCGACGCCCGTCTCCGAGCGCACGTACCAACGCCTCGATCGCCGCGGGTTGGTCCCCGCACGGCGCGAGGTCGGTATTCAACCGGAATGGAACGCCGTCCATGACTCTCCGAAGTTAGCAGGGCCCGGCACCACGAAGCTCACCGGTACGTTGCGACGAACGTGCCTTCCGCGAGATCGCGAAGGACCAGAACCGGGAGATCGCGCGTATTCCCGAGGCGGATCGGCGGACTCCGGGGAATTGCACGAGATCCCGTCGGAGAGGACCGCGCATTCGCTCCGACAAAAAAGAAACACGCCCCCGGGGTCACCGGGGGCGTGTTCGGCGTTCGGATCCGGTTGGATCAGAACGTGAGGCGGGCCTGGAGGTAGCCGAGGAACGCATCTTCCACGGCATCGTCGCCCGGCATCACGAAACCGAGACCGACGGTCAAGGTCAGGTTGTCCGAGTAACGGTAGTCGGCCGAGACGTCGATTTCCGTCCAGGAATCGTCGGCACCCGGGAGCGACACGTCCAGGTCGTTGAAGAAGGCCTTGGCCGAGAGCGACCAGTGGGCCGACGGGTCGAACGACAGGCCGAGCGAGATCGACTCGAGGTTGAACACCGCGTTGGCACCGGCACCCGCGCTGAAGAGCGTCAGGGCGTAGCCGTAGCGGTCGGCGCCGAGATCCATCGCCGGGGCCTGGTAGCCGTCCTCGAGGAGGGCGTACTGGGCGTGGGCGTGGAACTTGTTGTCCTTCGAGAACATGTAGCCGACGTTGGCTTCGAGGGCCATCGGGTCGTCCGTCAGGTTGTTGTCCTGGAAGGCGACTTCGAGGTTGAAGTCGACGTTGCTCATCGCGCCACCCGCGCGGGCACCGATGGTGTCCGTCGAGAAGTGCGAACCGCTGTCGTCACGGTTGATCCAGTAGGCGTCGATCGTCATGTCCTTGATGGACTTGATCGTGCCGTAGATGCCCGAGGTGTAGACGTCGACCGTCGTCAGGTTGCCCGTCTCGTTGAACAGGAAACCCGTGATGCCGAACGACTCGTTCGACCAGTCGAGACGGTGACCGTCCCAAACGAGGCCGTCCTCGAAGCTCTGGTTGCCGAACTGGAACTCGGTGCCCTTGACGAACTCCTGACGACCGTGCTTGAGGGTCAAGCCGTTCGTGAAGAAGTTGCGCATCTCGACCCAAGCTTCGTACGCGTCGACGTTGTCGTTCGAGCCGGTGCCCGGCTCGGTGCCCGTCACCCAGGTGTTCTGGAGGGCGATCGCCGCGGTGATGTCCTTCGAGAAATCGTAGTGCATCGCAACGCGGGCGAGGTTGTAGTTCTGACGAGCCCAGCCGGCGCCGAGGAGGTCGTTCGACATCTCGAAGCGTGAGCGGAATTCACCGGCGAAGGTGATCTGGTTCGCGCCCGACTTCACGGTCGTCGCGGCGGCGAGGCGCTCCGAGAGGCGGTTGACTTCCGTCTCGAGGGCCGCGTCGGCCGCGGTCATCGCACCGTTCGCCTTGAGCTCGGTGAGCTCGGCGTTGATGCGCTTGAGCTCGGCCTCTTGACGGGCGAGCTGCTTCTGGACGTCTTCGGTGCTCTGGGCCGCGGCGAACGAGGCCACGAGGGCCACCGCAACCGGCATCATCTTAAAGGTCTTCATATTTTTCATTCTCCAAGAACGAGCCGCAGGAGCGGACTCGAAATCTTTCTCGGGTCTACCCCCAAGTCGGTGTCCGGGTTCGATTCTCCGCGCACGCGGAGCCTCTGAATTCCCAACCGCCCACCGGCTTGAGGCACCACTATGATTTGACTTCTCGGCCCCGTCAACGCGCCACGGCAAAAAAATCCCTGCCGTTTATATACAAGAAGCATAAGCCAAGGCGGCCCCCATACTTACCGCTGCGCGGATCGACACGGAGATTCCCGCCACACACACCCCGGAAGCGCATACCAAAATGACAAATCCCGCCCTTTGGGGGGCGGGATTTTCGGCGCACGAAGGCGGCAATAAACGCCGTTACACCCTTTCGATGCGGACGTTGCGCGCCACAAGGAACGCGATCGCACGCTCGATTTCCGCCTCGTCGCCGTCGAGTTCGAGGGCCATCATCCCTTCGCTGTCGCTGATCGTCGCGCCCCGGATGTTCGGAACGAGGTTGAAGTCCTTGCCGAGCAGATAGATCACGGGCTCGTTCAAGACCTGCTGCGGAAACGTGAGCAAGAGTTTCTGTTTCATGGGCTTCGGGAGCCGCGACGACGTCGCATCCCCTCGAGGATACCCGCGAGCGCCCAAGTCGTCACGCCGATGATCGCGAAGAGTTGCACGAACGGCCCCCCGTTCGACGACGCCGGAGAGAAATACGCGGTTCCGAGAGCGTCGTAGAGGCCCGGTTTGCGGAACCAGTCGATACCCGCGGCGTAGAAAAGGCCCGTCGCGGGGTTCGTCGGACCCGCCCACCAAGGGACGACCCCATCGACGGGAATCGCTCTCAGTGGAACCGCCGCGACGGCCGCGCCGACGACCCAACCGACGCCCTGCGCCGCTCCCCGCGCCGCCGACGCCACCAAGGTGGTGAGACCGATCCCCAGGGTCAAGATGGAAGCGACGGCGGTCGTCCACTCCCCCATACGCGCGCCGAGGATGAATCCGCAGCCGACGGAGGCGACGAAAGCCACCGCGCCGGGAACGAGAGCGGCGACCGCCGCGGTGCCGCACAACGGGGCCGCGGACACGCATCCGCCGAGGACTCCGACGACCATCCCGTCACGGCCCCCACCCCAAGCACCGACGGCCGCGCTCATCGAGATGAACGCGGCCGGGATCCAAGCGGAAACGCGCAGCGGGGTCACTTCAGGCACGCGTTCAATGCGTTCAACGCCATGGCGGTCGCGAGGACGGGCGAGTTCTCCCAGAACTCCGCGTTCTCGTTCGCCCACGACCCGTCCGCGCGCTGCAGCGCGACGAGTTGTTTCGCGAGGTCTTCTTTCCACGCGATCGGCTTTCCGCTCTCTCCGACCAACGCGCCTTCACCGACGGCGTCGAGCGCGCGCGCCATCGTCAAGTAGTAGTAGAAAAGCCCGGTCTTTTCGCTGAGCGGCTTTCCTTCCTGCCGCATCCCGGGGTTCTCCGTCACGGAGTAGTTCTTCCCCATCCAATCGAGAAGCGCTTTCACGCGCGGATCGCGACGTTCGATGTCGCAGAAGACGTACGTCTTGAGCAGCGCATACGACATCGAACCGTAGGACTTACGAATCTTTCTGCCGTCGGAGAGCGTGACGAATCCGGCCTTCGCTTCGTTCGCGGTCACGCCGGGAGCGTAGTACCCGCCCCCGTCGTTGCCCACCGCAGGCTCCTTGTCCTTCAGATCGTTGGTTTCACTGAGGTTCTGCGACCGCGTCGCGAAAGTGGCGGCCTTCTTGAAGAACGGGTCGTTCTTCGGAACTCCCGCGGCGGCGGCGGCTTCAACCGCGAATTGAGTGTTCGACATGTCCGGGCGTTCGTCGCCACCGTAGCCGACTCCGCCGTAGAACCGATCCCCCGACTGGTAGCCCTCGGCCTCGTCCGACTGCACGACGCGCAGGTATTCGCCGGCTTTCGCCAACACCGGCTTGAATGCGTCGTTGCCGGAAGCCGCGAGCGCGAGCACCGCGACGGACGTGTTGTACGTCGCGAGCATGCCGCCGTGGATCGAGCCGTCCTTCTGCTGCGAAGCCGCGAGCCACGCGAGCGGCTTGCCGATGAACGGACCGTCCGTTTCCCGATACTTGCGCGGCGATTCGAGCATCGCGAGCACGCACAACGACGTGATCCCGATATCGGGAGTCGGCGCCTTCGCGGAGAACTTCCAACCGTCGCCTTCCTGCTTCTCGCGCAGGAATCGAACCGCCTTGTCCGCGGCGGCCTTCGCCTGATCCTTCCACGTCTTCGTACCCGGCGGATCGGGCTCGACCGCGACGGGAGACGGCGTTGCGGGGCTCGGAGAAGGCGATGTCGGGGCCTCCTTCCCGCAACCGAGGACGGAGACGGCGACGACGAGGGCGACCAAACGACGAGTGAGCATGGAAGACTCCGGGGCGACGACGCTGAGGTTAACGGAATTCCGCGAAGGGCGGTTCAGTTACCCGACGAAGGCGAGGACGATTTGCCTCCCCGCCCATGCCACGACGTACGCGAGCACCGTGAGATAGGTGAACGCGAGAGCCGCCCATCCCCAGCCGCCCGCTTCCCGTCGGATGACGGCGAGCGTGGAGACGCACTGCGGAGCGATCATGTAGAAAAGCAGCAGCGCAATGAGCGAAGCGATCCCGAACACGGGGACGGTCGTACCGTCGTGGACCGCGGTCCGGAACGCCCCTTCGAGTTGGGCCTCCGTGACCTCCGCGTCACCCGCACCGACGGCGTAGACCACGCCCATCGTCGAGACGAAGACCTCGCGAGCGGCGAACGACGCCAACAAACCGATCCCCACGCGCCAATCGAAACCGAGAGGATCGATCAGGGGTTCGATCGCACGCCCCGCCATCCCCGCGAAGCTCCCGTGGAGGCGTGCGGCGGCGGCCGCCGCCGGCGGCGTGCCGTCCGGAACATCGACGCGCGGATACGTACTCAGCACCCACAGGAGCACCGAGATCCCGAAGATCACCGTGCCCGCCCTGCGAAGGAACGACCATCCGCGGTGCCACACGCGCGTGACCACCGCTCTCCATTCGGGGAGTCGATACGGCGGCATTTCGAGAATCGGCGCGTCGCGACGTCCACGCAAAACGGTGCGTCCCAACACGAACGCCGCGAGCGACCCGAACAGCGCGCCGCCGACGTAGAGCCCGAGCAGGGTGACGCCGCGCGCACCGAAGGGACCGACGGTCGCGCCTTCGGGGATGAGTACACCGATCGCGACCGTGTAGACGGGAAGACGCGCACTGCACGTCATGAGCGGCGAGACGAGGATCGTGATCAATCGTTCCCGTCGATCTTCGATGACGCGTGTCGCCATGATTCCCGGCACCGCGCACGCGAAGGACGACATGAGCGGAATGAACGCGCGCCCGGAAAGACCGATCGCCCGCAACGGACGATCGACGATGAACGCGGCACGCGTCATGTACCCCGTGTCTTCGAGAAGTCCGAGAAGCAGGAACAGGATCAGGATCTGCGGGAGGAACACGACGACGGCCCCCACCCCGGGGAACACCGCCTGCGTGGTGATGTCGCGAAGGAAACCGTCCGGCACGACGGTTCCGGCCCATGCGCCGAGCGTGGCGACCGCGCTTTCGACGGCGTCCTGCAGCGGCGCGGCGAGCGTGAAGACGGCCTGAAAGATCGCGCCCATGACCGCCAAAAAAAGCACGAATCCGAAGATCGGATGCAGGAACCACGCGTCGAGTCGATCCGTCGACGGCCTGACTCCGAGCGGCGGCTTCCAACCCGCCTCCGCCAACACGCCGCGCACCCACGCGTAACGACGCGCGGACTCGTTCGGATCCTTGCCGTCGGGGTCGGCGCGTCGCGCCGCGCGCCACGTGGAGCCCGCTTCGGTCTCCACCGCGGCGATGGTCGACGTTGACGCCTTCGAGTCCGCGAGAGCCGCGACGACGGCGGTTCGCAACGCGTCGACGCCTTCTCCGGTCACCGCGACGGTCGGGATCACCGGAACCCCGCGCGCCGCGCGCGACAGCCGTTCGGAGTCCGGCGACACGCCCGCCTCGCGGGCTTCGTCGACCATGTTGAGCGCGACGACGGCGGGAATCCCCATGTCGACGATTTGCGACAAAAGAAAGAGTCCACGCCCGGGCTGACAGGCGTCGACGACGACGCAGACGAGATCGGGGCGGCGACCCGAAGTGCGGCCGTCGAGGAAATCGCAGGCGACGCGCTCGTCCGGCGAACGCCCGACGAGGCTGTAGGTCCCCGGGAGATCGACCAGTTCGAACGCGTCGCCGCCCGCCCCCGAACGTCCGACGTGATGCTCGACCGTGACTCCGGGGTAGTTCGCGATCTTCTGCGAAAGCCCCGTCAGACGGTTGAACAGGGACGACTTGCCCGTGTTCGGATTGCCGACGAGAGCGACCCGCTTCATGCCCCACCCCCGGCGTCGACCGTGATTTTCATGGCCGTTTCGCGACGGATCGCGAAGCGCGCGCCCTCGATTTCGATTTCGAGGGGGCAGCCGAACGGGGACGTCCGGACGAGCGTCACTATCCGACCGGGGAGCACCCCGAGTTCCAACAATCGGTGCGAGTCTTGGGCGTCCGCATCGCCCCGATCGACGTCGAGCACGACGAGAGGGCGTCGCGGGGGGGCTTCCGGGAGGGGGGTGCGCGTAGGGGGCATCGGGACTGGATGAGAATCAATCTCATCTAGGGGGCATACTAGCCCTCACCGGGAGGGTCTCAAGGGTCAACCGCGATACGTGGTTTCGCTGCGCCCGCGCTCGCGGGCCGTCGGGTCGTTGCGACACGTGCCGCAGAGCCCGTAGAGCTTCAGCGAGTGGGCGAGGAGTTCGCCGCCCATCTTTCG
>Ga0208783_10001814_pt1 | contig 12484 bp, 12 predicted proteins | sample DEB19_08_DNA_2_FD_184529 | JGI IMG/M metagenome (GOLD analysis project Ga0208783, IMG submission 184529) | Aqueous microbial communities from the Delaware River and Bay under freshwater to marine salinity gradient to study organic matter... | ecosystem: Environmental > Aquatic > Marine >... | reverse complement strand
GGGAACACGGGTGAGAGCCCGTGCATCTCGACGAAACGCTTGACGAGGTCGACGATTCGGAACGGCTCGCCCATGTCGAGCACGAAGACCTCGCCGCTCTTCGACGAGCGGTCGGTGAGCGCGGCAGCCTGGATGACGAGCGCTGCGGCCTCGGGGATCGACATGAAGTAGCGCGTCATCCGCGGGTCGGTCACGGTGACGGGTCCGCCGTCCTGGATCTGGCGCTTCCAGGTCTCGAGCACGGAGCCAGAGCTGCCGAGCACATTGCCGAAGCGGACGAGCGAGCACGCGGTGCCCGAGGTGCGGTTCACATGCTGGATGTAGAGCTCGGCGAGGCGCTTCGTCGAGCCCATGATCGATGTGGGATTCACGGCCTTGTCGGTCGAGACCATCACGAAGCGCTCGCTGCCGACGGCGATGGCTGCGTCGACGGCGCTCTTCGTGCCGAACAGGTTGTTGTCGACGGCGAGGCCCGGGTGGTCCTCCATCATCGGGACATGCTTGTGCGCGGCCGCGTGGAACACGATGTCGGGCTCCTCCTCGCGGAAGAGGGCGAGCGTCGACTCCGCGTCGACGACATCGTGCAGCGCGGCGCGGCGCGCAAGCCTGGGGAAGCGGCGTGCGATCTGGCGGTCGATCTCGAAGAGCGCGTTCTCGCTGCGCTCGACGAGCACGAGCTTGCCCGGATTGAATCGGGCGATGATGCGGCAGAGTTCGCCGCCGATCGAGCCACCGGCGCCCGTGACGAGCACGGTTCGACCGCCGACCACGGCGCGGATCGCGTCTTCGTCGATCCAGCGCGGCGGTCGTCCGATGAGGCGCTGCAGGTCGATGTCGATCTCAGTGCGCGGACCGATGCCGGCGATCTGGTCTTCGAGCGACGGCATGAAGCGGTCGGCGACGCCAAGCTTGCGAAGGCGGGTACGGATCGAGAGCAGCAGCTCGGACATCGGGGCAGGCAGGGTGACGAGCGCCAGGCTTGGCGTACGCGACGCACACACGGTCTCGAGCTGCTCCAGCGTGCCGAGGACAGGCGTGCCCGAGCCTGCCGCGTCGGCGCGCCCGACATGGACGCGGCCGAGCACGACCGGCGACTCGGCCAGCAGCGCGAGTTGTCGTTCGAGGGTGTCGCAGAGAGCAGGCGGACCGATGAGGATGGCGGTGGTGCGCATGGGGGTCCTTGATCGGACGGACGAGTTCGGCCTAGGCGGGTTGTGCCGCCTGTGCGGCTTCCCGAGAGGGGCTATCGGCCTTCTCGGGGGTCGAGTTGCAGCCAAATCGGAACCTGGGGAGCCCTCCCGATCCGAGGGACAGGCCAAGGGAGAATCCACGGGACAATCCCCGCCCCCCGCTGCGATTTCGGCTGTCGGCGCTTCCGCGGTTACTTCAGGTCGCGGAGCGCGGGCTGCGCAAACATCAGCCGACCGAGATGAACGGCACCGGCGCGGGTCAGATGCTCGCCATCTTCGGAGAGGAGTAGTCCCTCTGGCGAGAGCAGCGGGACGGTGCGCGAGCCATCGGCGAGCGCAGCGAGGATGTCAACGAACTCCTCTGGCGGAATCAGGCGTCGATCGCGCTCATTCGTCTCCCAATCCTCGGGCATGACCCGCGCGCGGAAGCTCCGCCGCGCATCGCCTCGCGTCGCCAGCAGCGCATTCGGATTCCAGCCGAAGTTCTTGGTGCCGATCGCGACGATGCGCTTCGCGCCGAGGGCGCGGAACATCGCCGTGTCCTCGTTCCAGCATCCGGCGTCGAACATCGGCATCACGCAGACCAGGAGATCCGCCTCGGCGATGAGCGTGCGCGCCTCCTCGGTCAGCTTCGCCGGCTCTCCCTTGCACGAGAGCTCGCCGCGCGTGCTGATGTGGATGAACACCGTCTCGTAGCCCTGCAGACGGTTGTTCTCGTAGGCCGCGTTGAGGAAGTCACGCGCGAAGCTGTTGCCGATCACCAGCATGTTCGGACGCGACGGGTCGGTGAAGCGAAGCCCGCGGTAGCGGTCCATGCGGTTCGAGTAGGGCTGCCGCCGCTCCTCGTCGCCGCCCTTGCCATCGATGGATGCGCACTCGGGCACACGCCATGCGAATCCATACGAGCGGTAGGCGACGAGTCCGAATCCGCCGATGGCGAGCGCGCCGAGGATCGTGAGTGCGAACACCAGCGTCCGCGAGAACACGCCCGTGGTCCTGAACGGGCGCTCGACGAAGCGCCACGAGAGCCAGGCCAGCGGGAACGCCGCCGCGATCGCGGCGACCGACGCCAGCGTGGTCGGCTGCTCGGGGCTGGCGATGCGCAGGAAGGCGAGCAGCGGCTGGTGCCAGAGGTACAGGCTGTAGCTGATGAGCCCGACGCCGACGCAGAGTCCGTTGCTGAGCAGCCGCGAGACCGAGAGCGCATCGGAGGAGTACCAGATCACCGCCATCGTGCCGCACACGGGCAGCAGCGCCGCAATTCCGGGGACGGAAGAACGCCCATCGAGGAACACCATCGACGCGGCGACCATGCCGATCCCGACTGCCGTCATCGCCTCGCGCCAGATGGGCGCGACACGATCGCGCGCGCCTGGCCTCCGAGCCTCTGCCAGCGCAAGGAGTGCGCCCGCGAGCAGTTCGAACGCACGCGTCGGCAGGAGCAGGAACGCGAGCTTCGGATTGGTCGCCTGCATGCCCTGTGCGTACGCCAGGCTTGCGAGCGCCGCGACGGCGAGCAGCAGCGCGAGCCACCTGCTGCGGAAGCCGATCATGAGGATCCACGGAAAGAGCAGGTAGAACTGCTCCTCGACGCCCAGGCTCCAGGTGTGCAGCAGCGGCTTGAACTCGGCGGCGAGATCCCAGTAGCCGCTGGTCCGCGCGAGGAGCATGTTGTTGCCGAAGAAGCTCGTCGCGAACAGGCTGGCGCCGAAGTTCTCGAAGTCGTCGGGCAGCATGAGCACCCATGCCGCGGGAATGCAGACGAGCATGACCGCGTAGAGCGCGGGGATGATGCGCCGCGCGCGGCGCTCGAGGAAGGTCCAGATCGAGAAGCGCTGCTTCGCAAGGTCCTGCAGCACGATCCCCGTGATCAGGTAGCCGCTGATCACGAAGAAGACATCGACGCCGGCATATCCACCGGAGAATCCCGCGAGCCCGGCGTGGAAGCCGAGCACGGGAAGGACCGCAAGCGCCCGCAGGCCGTCGATGTCGCGTCTTCGCTGGTGCATGGGAACGGAGCTCCTTGCATCTTTCGGCTAATTGCGTCTGATTCCCAAGCCGATTCCAGTGACCCTGCGCCGATCCGACGCCGGCGCGCTTCCACTACACTCGCCGCGCGGATCGACCCATGCGCTTCCTCGTGACCGGCGGTGCCGGCTACATCGGCTCCCACGCCTCGCTGCGGCTGCTTGAAGACGGGCACGATGTGGCCGTGGTGGACAGCCTCGTGCGGGGGCACGCGGGCGCGATCGAGGTGCTGCGCGCGGCAGGCGGAGCCCGGATGTCCTTCGTCGAGGCCGACATCCGCGACACCGATCGCGTCGCCAATGCCCTCGTCGGGCGCGGCGTCGATGCCGTGCTCCACTTCGCCGCGTTGACCTATGTGGGCGAGAGCGTCGAGCGCCCGGCGGAGTACCACTCGGTCAATCTCGACGGCGGGAAGTCGGTGCTCGCCGCCATGCGGCGCGCGGGCGTGCGACGGATGGTCTTCTCGTCGACGGCCGCCACCTACGGCGAGCCGGCGCAGGACGCGATGCCGATCACAGAGGCAACCCCTCAGCGCCCCATCAATCCCTACGGCGCCTCCAAGCTCGCCTTCGAGCAGGCGCTCCGCGACGAGTGCGCCGCGGATCCCGCGTTCGGCGCCGTGGCGCTGCGCTACTTCAATGTCGCCGGTGCGGATGCGCACGGCAGGCTTGGCGAGGACCATCGCCCGGAGACGCACCTCATCCCGATCTGCCTCGAGGTCGCGCTCGGCAAGCGCCCGCACCTGACCGTGTTCGGACAGGACTACCCGACCGCAGATGGCACCTGCGTGCGCGACTATGTGCATGTCGAGGACCTCGTCGACGCGCATGTCGCGGCGCTCGGCGCGCTCGAGCCCGCGCGCTTCCAGTGCTGGAATGTCGGCATCGGCCGCGGCCACTCGGTGCGTGAGGTGCTCGAGAGCTGCCGCCGCGTGACCGGGCATCCGATTCCCGCCACGCTTGGCGAGCGCCGCGCGGGCGACCCGCCTGCGCTCTACGCCGATCCCGCGGCGATCGCCCGTGATCTCGGCTGGCGTGCGCGCTGGACCGAACTCGACGCGATCGTACGCACCGCGTGGAACTGGATGCGGCGCCACCCCGAGGGCTATGAGGCCTGATCCGGACGGCTTGAACAGCGCGGCCGGGTCAGAACTCGATGCGGAACGCGAGCCCGATCGCGAGCGTGTCCACGCCCGGGTTGTTCTCGCCCGTCTGCGCATTCGAGAGATGCAGCCAGCCTGCCTGCACGCCGAGCGTGGTGCGCGCGTCGAGCGCGAAATCAGCGCCGACCGCGGCGCGGGGCGTGAAGTCGCCGGTCACGCCGTCGACGGGCACGGGCGAGTCGAACAGCACATAGCCGACGCCGAACTCGGTGAACATCGAGACCGTCTGCGACTCGATGAAGTGCCAGCGCAACATGAAGCCCGCGCCGAGGCCGAGCGCGTTGTCGCCCGCCTGGTTGATGTGCAAGCCCTCGCCGAAGAGCCCGACCGACAGCCCGTCGGCGACGAACCAGTCGACGCCCGCGCCAGCCACCATGATGGTGGTGCCGTTGAAGTCGGATGCGCCAAGCACATGGGTGGAAAGTTCGCGATCGTTTGCGCGACGCAAGCCCGCCGAAGCCGAGTCCTCGAGGAAGGCGACCATCGCGGGATCGACAGCCGAGGGATCGAATTCAAACTCGCCCGCCTGCAGTCCAGCCGCGCACAGCGCGAAGGCGCCCACGCAGGAGAGCCCGGAGGAAATCACCGTCACCACGCGAATCCGCATCGCCATGGCGATATCATCGGTTTTCCATGGAATCTGCAAGCAGGATTCATCCTCCTGCTCCCGCGGCCGGGAGTCATCGAAGCGTCGCAGCGATCGCCGCGTTGATCGGTCCATTCGCCTTCGGCCACTCGAAGTCACCAAGCTGCCCGACCTTGATCCATCGCACCTCGCTGGCCCCGATCGCGCGGGGCGCCGCGTCGGGCTTGACCTCGGCGAGGTAGGCATGCAGCCGGATCGACTTCTCGCGGAGCACCTCGGGGTCGGAGTGCTCGACCACGGCCAGGGCGGTCGGCTCGGCAACGAGGGCGTCCCGGGTGATCCCGACCTCTTCCTCGACCTCCCGTAGGGCTGCACTTGCGGCCGCCTCGCCTGGCTCGATCTTGCCGCCAGGGAACTCCCAGAGACCCCCTCGAATGGCATCGGCGTGGCGACGAGCGACGAGAAGCTCGATCTCCCCTGCTTCGGTGCGCCGGTACAGGGCGGCCAAGGCGACCTCGACGACGCGATGCTTAGGGATCGCGTTACAGGACGAGTCCGGCGGCGTGCACGCCCCAAGATCTTGTTCCGAAGGAACTTGCATCGAACTACTCGACTTGCGCCAATCCGCGTCAAACTCGTTGACCTTGCCACGGCGAAACAGGTACCGTGCGATAAGGTCGGGAGCGCAGTCTAACTGCCCGCTCGACCCAGACCAAGCATCATCATCACGACTTGTGGCTCCTCGTGAGCCGCGATCACCCGTCCGGAGCGAGTCGGAGCGCGCCGGACGGTGTGTTTTTTGCAATCAGCGCGACGGCGCCCGAAGGCTCTCGCGCATCCCCTCGGCGCGCTCGAGAAGGGCCGCCTCAGAGTCGTCGCGCGGCCTGAGTGACAGCTTGAAGCGCGTCTCGTAGCGGACATCGGTCGGCAGCACCTCGACGACGAGGTCGAGCGGAACCACATCGAGCAGCGGACCTTGCACCTTGGCACCGGTCACGACGGGCTCGAAGCCCTCCTTCTCGATGCGCAGGTCGTACGTGCCGTCATGCACGATCCGCACATCGACGGGCGTGCGTCCGAGTTGCGCGTCGTTCAGCCAGACCAGCGCGCCCGGCGGGTCGGTGTCGATGAAGAGGCGACGCTCGACGCATCCGCCGAGCGCGACCGAACATGCGGCGATCGCGGTGAAGGCCGCACGCATCAGTCGAACTCATCTCCCTTGAAGGTCGACGCGAGGTAGGCCTCACGCACCTTCTGGTCGTTGATGATCTCGCGCGGCGTGCCTTCGCGCAGATTGCGCCCTTCGTGCACGATGTACGCACGGTCGCAGATGCGCAGCGTCTGCTGGACATTGTGGTCGGTGACGAGCATCGCGATGCCGTTGTCGGCCAGGCGCCGGACCTCGACCTGGAGCTCCTCGACGGTGTGCGGATCGACCGCCGCGAACGGCTCGTCGAGCAGCATGAGCTTGGGGCGCGTCACGAGCGCACGCGCGATCTCGAGCCGGCGCCGCTCGCCACCCGAGCAGGTGCGGGCCTCGTCCTTCGCCTTGTGCAGCAGACCGAACTGCTCGAGCAACTCGTGGGCCCGCGACTTGCGCTGGTCGCGGCTGAGCGCCTGCGTCTCGAGGATCGCAAGCAGGTTCTCCTCGCAACTGAGCCGCTGGAACACGCTTGGCTCCTGGGAGAGATAGCCCATGCCCGCGAGCGCGTGGCGGTACATCGGCTCGTGGGTGACATCGTTCCCGCCGAAGCGAACGCTGCCGCCCTCGGGCGTGATCATGCCGATCGCCATGCGGAAGCTCGTGGTCTTGCCCGCGCCGTTGCGGCCGAGCAGCCCCACCACCTCGCCGGCGTTGACCTCAAACGACACGCCGTCGACGACGCGTCGTCCAGAGTAGGCCTTCACGAGGTTCTTCGCTTCAAGGAGCGCCACGCGCGCAGTGTACCGCTCAGCGCACCGCGCGTAGGAGCATCGGATAGCGGTAGAGTTCGCCGCCCGCGGCGGCGATCGCGCCCGCGACCAGCGCCACCAGCCAGACGATGGCCCACGGCACGAGCGCAAGCCAGCCCATGCATGGCACGCAGACCAATACAAGCAGGGTGATCTGCGCGTTCAGCACCTCGCGCCCGTGGTCGTCGACCAACGGTGAGCTCCGACGGAACGCGAGCCACACGACAAGCGGCAGCACGATGGAGAACGGCCCGATGACCGCCGACGCGAGCGGCCAGAGGTGCATCGCAGCAGCAAGCGCGCGGTCGCCGTCGGTCGCCTCCGCGTCGCGCACGCGGCCGTTCGGCGTCAGTCGCCAGCGCTCGAGGGGCGTCCGCAGCACGGCGTCGGGGGATGTGGGCGGCGTCGTGACCATGGCTGCGTCGGCGGGCCTGCGGATTGGGAGTCAGCCCTCGCTGCTTTCCTCGCGACGCGCATCGGACACAGGCTCGCGGGTGACGATCGCGATCCGGTCGATCTTGGTCGGCGATGCCTTCAGCACCTCGAACACGGCCTCGGGAACCTCGTCCGATTCGCCCTTGATGGGCACGCGACCGAAGCGGTCGAGCAGGAATCCCGCGATGGTGTCGAAGTCCCCGTCCTCGGGCAGCGAGAGCCCGAGCCGCTCATTGACCTCCGAGATGGGGACGCGGCCATCGGCCTCGAACCGGGTCGGACTGATCCGGTCCATGACCGGCGGGAGTTCGTCCTGCGGCTCGTGCTCGTCGTGGATCTCGCCCACGATCTCCTCGAGGACATCCTCGATGGTGCAGATGCCTGATGTGCCGCCGTACTCGTCGACCACGATCGCCATGTGCACCTCCGCCTTCTGGAAATCGCGCAGCAGCTCGCCGATCGGCTTGGTCTCGGGCACGCGGAGTGGCTCGCGGAGGACGGCGCGCAGGCTGAAGTCCGGTGCGGCGGCGCCGAAGTAGCGCACGAGGTCGCGGACATAGAGGATGCCGACGATGCGGTCGACGCTGTCCTGGAAGACGGGAATGCGCGCATGGCTCGCGTGCAGGATCTGCTCGCGGATCGCAACGAGGTCGTCGTTGAACTCGATCGCCTCGACCTCGGTGCGCGGAGTCATCACGCTCGCGACCGTCGTCTGGCCGAAGCTCACGGCGTTCTGGAGGAGCGTCGCCGCGACTGGGTCGATGTCGCCCTCGCGCCTGATGTCCTCGATCGAGTGCATCAGCTCCTCCTCGGACTCGTCTTCGCGCAGGTTGGCGCCTGAAAGCCTGCGGACGACCTCATCGATGAAGCCGACCGCGGCGAGCAGCGGACCGACAAGCATGAGCGTGAGCCGCACGAATCCGAGGCTCGATGCGATGATGCCGTAGGTCGCATGGCGCGCGATGGCGCTCGAGAGGATGCTCGTGAACAGCCAGACGAGGGTGACCGACACGGCAACGGTCGAGACAAGTCCGGACCAGGTGATGCGAGCCGCGTCGCCGAACCCTTCGAACGCCACCAGCACGAGTGCGAACAGCGTCACGCGGCCGATGGTGCGGAACAGCGCGACCCCGTGCGAGGCCTCGTGCAGCCGGTCGAGCAGGAACCGCCCGGTTTCAAGGGCACCGCGCGCATCCAGTTCGTTCTCGAGGCCTGAGCGGCTCGCCTGGACCATGGCGAGGTTCAGCGCGGAGAAATAGCTCGTCGCTGCGACGGTCAGGCTGATGGCGAGGATCAGGTACGGCGTCACGGCTGCGCATCTCCTTCTGGAGAGACCTGACCTGAAGCGTACACAGAACCGAATCCGCCCGCGGCGAGGATGCGGTCCTCCTCGGCGTGGATGGCGCGGAACGATTCCTCGGTGTCGTCGCGGAATCCGCAGGCATGCAGCGTGCCGTGGACGGCGTAGAGCAGGACCTCGCGCTCGGCCGCGTGACCGCGCGCTGCGGCCTCGCGGGCCGCGACATCGGTGCAGATCAAGAGGTCGGCCTCCACCGCCGCCGCCGCATCCTCCTCGTCATGCGCGGGGAAGCTCATGACATCGGTGGTGCCGTCGATGTCCATGAAGCGCTTGTGCGCGGCGGCCATCGCGTCGTCGCCCACGAGCTGCACATCGACGCGCGCGACCGGCCGCGGGAAGTGCGCAAGCAACGCGGCGAACTCGCGCGCGAGGCGCGATCGGTCGAGCGAGGACGGGCAGCCCTCGCCGGCATGGAAGGTGACGCCTGGCGTCGGCGCGCTCAACGCGCGACCGTCAGCGGGATGGTGCTGACCGCGACGAAGTGGGGCTTGACCCGCGCCTCGAACTCGGCGCGGTACTTGTTGACGATCGTGCGGATCGCCCAGTTGTTGCCGTCCGAGAGGCCGCAGATGGTCGTGCCGGGCATGATGCCCATCGAGCCCGCGATCTCGAGCAGGAGGTCGAGGTCCTTCGTGGTTGCGTCGCCGCGCTCGATGCGGGTGATCAGCTTGTAGATCCAGCCCGCGCCCTCGCGGCACGGGGTGCACTGTCCGCACGACTCGTTCTTGAAGAAGCGCGCGATGTTGCGGGCCACGGCCACCATGTCGGTGTCCTCGTCGAAGACGGTCGGGCACGCGGTGCCGAGTCCCATGACATCGCAGCGGCGTCCGATGTCGAAATCCATCGGCGCGTCGTACTGGTCTGGCCCGAGGATGCCCATCGAGACGCCGCCGGCGATCGCGCCCTTGAACTTCTTGCCGCCGCGCATGCCGAGGCAGTGCTTCTCGACGAGGTCCTTGAGCGGGATGCCGAGGTCGCACTCGTACACGCCGGGACGGTTCACATGGCCCGACACGCCCATGAGCTTGGGGCCGTAGCTCGGCGCGCCGCCGATGTTGCTCTCGCAGCCGAGGCCCTTCCACCACGCCAGGCCGCGATCGACGATCGGGCTCACGGCGGCGAGCGTCTCGACATTGTTGATGATGGTCGGGCGTCCGAAGAGGCCCTTCACGGCGGGGAACGGAGGCTTGAGGCGCGGCCACCCGCGGCGACCCTCGATCGCCTCGAGCAGTCCCGTCTCCTCGCCACAGATGTAGGCGCCGGCGCCGCGGTGCAGGTAGCAGTCGACGGCGAACTTGCTCTTGCCGCTCAGCAGGCCCTGCTTGCCGAAGATGCCCTTCGCGTAGGCCTCCTGGATCGCCTTCTCGACGACCTTCGCCTGGTGGTGGTACTCGCCGCGGATGAAGAAGTACGCGGTGTCGAGCTGGCACGCGTAGCAGGCGATCGCGATGCCTTCCATGATGATGTGCGGGTCGTAGTCGCACAGGAGGCGGTCCTTGAAGGTGCCGGGCTCGGCCTCGTCGCAATTGATGCACAGGTAGCGGCGTCCACCGTCCGGGGGCGGCAGGAACGACCACTTGAGTCCGCATGAGAAGCCCGCGCCGCCGCGGCCGCGCAGGTTCGCGTCCTTGACCAGGTTCACGATGTCGGCGGGCTGCATCTCGAGCGCCTTCTCCAGCGACTTGTAGCCGCCGGTGGCGATGAACTCATCGACGCCGACCGTCTTGCGGGTCTTCGGGTCGCCCCACGGATGGGTGGGGATGCGCTTCGTGAGAATGGGCTCGGTCATGGGCATGGTCGTTCGCCTGTGGATCCCGACTGCTCGGGATCGAAGATCACTTCGTCGATGGTCGTGCGGCGGAACACATAGTCGCCGCGCCGCACTTCCTGCACCTTGCGCCCGACCTCGCGGGACTTCCCGTCGGTCGGGTTCGCCGCCGGCGGAACCGGGGGCTTGTCGTCGTCGAGGCCCTCCGCGATTCCGCGGAAGAAGCCCTCGATGTTGTCGAGCAGCGATGGTTCGCGCGCTGGCTTGCCATCCTGTTCGCCGGAGCCGGGCATCAGTGGCGCCCGCCGGCCTTTCCGTCAGCCTTCCCGTCGCTCTTCTGCGCCTCGTCGATCAGCCTGTCGACCGTCTCGATGGTGAGGTTCTCGTGGAGCTTCTCGTTGAAGAGGGCGACGGGCGCCGTGTCGCACGAGCCGAGGCACTCGAGGGCGAGCAGCGTGAACTTGCCGTCATCGGTGGTCTCGTGCGGCTCGATGCCGAGGCGATCACGCACATGGTTCAGCAACTTCTGGTGGCCGCACACCTCGCAGGCGATCGACTGGCAGATGCCGATCACGCACTTGCCGACGGGCTCGGTGTGAAACTCCTCGTAGAAGGTGACGGTGTCCATCACATCGGCGGGCTTGATGCCCAGGAACGACGCGATCTCGACCATCGCCTGGTACGGGATATGGCGGTACTCATGCTGGATGTCGTGCAGGATCGGGAGGAGCGCGCCCTGCTTGGTCGCGTAGCGCGGCAGGATGTCCTTGGTCCAGTGATCCTTCATCGCCTGCGTGCAGTACGGCTCGGCGCGGGTGGGGATCTTGGTGGTGGCGGACGGTTTGGTTTGCCAGCTCATGTGTGTCTCGAAATCCTGCCTCGAACCAGATGCCGCTGCCGCAGCAGCCGCTCACGCGTCGCGACCGCTCATCGATCGAGTTCAGCCGCGATGATGTTCAGCGATCCCAGGACCGCCACGATGTCGGCCAGCTGGTGCCCCTCGATCATCTTGGGGAACATCTGGTAGTTGATGTAGCACGGCGGGCGCGTGCGCGCGCGGAACGGATACTTCGTCCCATCGGCCACGATGTAGTAGCCGAGCTCGCCGTTCGGACTCTCGATCGCGCCGTAGCCCTCGGCCACGGGCGTGTCGAAGCCGCGGTTGTGCATGTACATCTCGAAGAGCTGGATGACGCCCTCGATCGAGCCGTACACATCGGCCTTGTCGGGCACGCGCATCTTGCCGTCGGCGACGGCGTTGATCGAGCCACCGGGCAGCTTGTCGATGAGCTGGTCGATGATCTTGGCCGACTGCTTGATCTCCTCGAGGCGCACGAGGTAGCGCGACAGGCTGCAGCCCGCGCTGGCCACGGCGATCGAGAAGCGCACCTTGTCGGCGCCCTGCCCGTCCCAGTTGTCGGCGTAGCAGAGGTACGGCTCGTCCTTGCGGAGGTCGCGGCGGACGCCCGCGGCGCGCGCGTTGGGGCCGGTCATGCTCCACGCGAGGGCATCCTCCGCCGTGATCGCACCCACGCCGTCGAGGCGATCGACGAAGATGCGGTTGCGGTTGCACAGCGTCTCGAGGTCGGTGATCGCCTTGGGCAAGCGGACATCGATGAAGTTGCGCACCATGCGCTTGAACACCTCGTCATCGGGGATGTCGCGCCAGGCGCCGCCCACGCGGGTCCAGTCGGGGTGGAACCGCTGCCCCGAGATGTACTCGACGATGTCGTAGATGAACTCGCGCTCGTTGAACCCGTAGAGGAAGCCCGTGAACGCCCCGAGGTCGAGCGCCGCGGCGCCCACGCACAGGAGGTGGTTCTGGATGCGGCCGAGCTCGCACATGATGGTGCGGACGACCTTTGCGCGCGGGGTGAGCTCGATCCCGAACAGCTTCTCGACGGCGTGGTGCCAGGCGATGTCGTTCACGATCGGCGAGATGTAGTCCATCCGGCTGATCGTGCAGACATACTGGTTGTAGTCGTGGTGCTCGCCAAGCTTT
>Ga0208783_10001812_pt1 | contig 12495 bp, 10 predicted proteins | sample DEB19_08_DNA_2_FD_184529 | JGI IMG/M metagenome (GOLD analysis project Ga0208783, IMG submission 184529) | Aqueous microbial communities from the Delaware River and Bay under freshwater to marine salinity gradient to study organic matter... | ecosystem: Environmental > Aquatic > Marine >... | reverse complement strand
CGATCTCCCCCGCGAGCGAGGCACCGTCCCGGTGGAAGATCCCGGAGCCGTAGGCGTCGTGGGAGCGGGCGACCCCGAGGTCCAGGCTCGGTCCGCCGGCGTAGCCGATGATCGCCTCGCCGAGCGGGTAGTTCATCAGCGCGTCGAACTGCCGGCCGGTCAGCCACTCGGGCTTCGTGGTCCAGATCTCCGCCACGAGGTAGGCGTCCGGGTCCACCGCCCGGCAGCGGGCGCGGAACTCGGCCCAGAAGTCGCCGTCGATCTCCTCCGCCACGTCCAGCCGCCAGCCGTCGATCCCGAAGCGGAGCCAGTGCTCCGCCACGCCGAGGAGGTACTCCCGCGCCGCCGGGTGGTTCGTGTTCAGCTTCGGCAGGGCGGGCAGCCCCCACCAGCCCTCGTAGCCGTAGGTCCGCCGGGACGCCTCCCCCGCCCACATCCCCTCGCCGAGCCGCCGGTGCTGGTCCGCTTCCTCCGCGGCGCCCGGATAGGGGTAGAGGCCGCGGTGCCCGTTCAGGACCCCCTCGTCCAGGTGGAACCAGCCCGCGTACGGGGATGAGCCGCCCGATTCCGCCACGTGGTGGAAGGGCCAGAAGCCGCGGCCGCAGTGGTTGAAGACGCCATCCAGGACGACGCGCATCCCCCGCCGGTGGGCCGCATCGAGAAGCTCGCGGAGCGCCGCATCGCCACCGAGGAGCGGGTCCACCTGGAGGTAGTCGTAGGCGTGGTAGCGGTGGTTCGAGGCGGAGGCGAAGATCGGCGTGAGGTAGAGCGCGGTGACCCCCAGGTCATCGAGCTCATCGAGGCGCTCGACGATCCCGAGCAGGTCCCCGCCCTTGTAGCCGTGCCAGGTCGGCGTGGCGTCCCACGGCTCCAGGGGGCCGGGCTTGGGGACGCGTGCGCTGATCGCGAAGCGGTCCGGGAAGATCTGGTAGAAGACGGCCGATCGCGCCCAGGCCGGGGTATCCACGCTCATCGCCCGATTCTGCCCCAGCGGCTCAGCCCTTGACCCCGCCGACCGCGAGGCCGCCCACGATCCAGCGCTGGAAGACGATGTAGACGAGCGAGACGGGGAGCGCGAAGAGGATCGCGAAGGCGCTGAACTTCCCCCACGGCGTGGTGGTGGCGAACTGGCCGACCATCCCGTTGAGCGCCACGGAGAGCGTGAAGGACTGGGGGTCGTTGAGGAAGGTGACGGAGAAGTAGAACTCCGTCCAGCCGGCCACGAAGCCGAGGAAGGCGGTCACCGCGAGGGCCGGGATCGCGAGCGGGAGGATCACCCGGAGGAAGGCCTGGGTCCGGCCTGCGCCATCCACGAAGGCCGCCTCCTCGAGGTCCTTGGGGATCGTGTCCAGGTAGCCCTTCAGGTTCCAGATCGCGAAGGGGAGGAGGCCGGAGACGACCGCGAGCCCCACCCCCACGAGCGACTGGCGGAGGTTGAAGTCGCCGATCTTCACCTGGTTGAGGAGGATGAAGAGGGGGGCGATCGTGGCCACCGCCGGGAGCATGAGGACGGCGAGGACGGCGAGCATGAGGACGGAGCGCGCCCGGAAGCGGACGCGGGAGAAGGCGTAGGCCGCGAAGACGCCGATCGCGACGGAGAAGAGCGAGGTCCCGATCGCGAGGATGAAGCTGTTCAGGGCGAGCTGCCAGAAGGTGACCGGGTTGCTCGTGGGCTCCTCCACCGCGCTGATGAAGTGCTGGAGCGAGGCGCCCGGAGGGATGATCGAGAGGCCGTCCGGGCGCGAGATGTCGCGCGGGTCGAGCGCGAGCGAGACGACCCAGAAGATCGGGAAGAGGACGGTGAGCGCGATGAAGAGGCAGAGCCCCTGGTAGAGGGCCTGCCGGCGCCACGAGAGCGTGCGCAGCCCGCCGGACGGGGGCTTCGGGAGGCGGCTCGGGGCGGTCATGCCGGTCATCCCTCGAAGCTCGCGGTCGCCTTGGCCGCCCGGTTCGTGACGAGCGTGATCGCGAGGAGGATGAAGAACATGAAGACGGAGAAGGCGGCCGCCACGCCGTAGAGGCGCTGCTCGTTCACGAGCCGGAAGGCCTGGGTGACGAGCTGCTCCGTCCGTCCGAAGGGCCCACCCGCGGACATGAAGTAGGCGAGGTGGAAGAGGTTGAAGGTGACCACGAAGCCGTAGATCGCGTAGGGGATCATCGCGGGCCGCAGGTAGACGAGGGTGACGTTGCGGAAGCGCTGCCAGGGTCCGGCACCGTCCATCTCCGCCGCCTCGTAGAGCTCGCCGGGGATGCTCTGGAGAGCGCCGGTGGCGACCACGGCATTGAGCGGCCAGCCGAGCCAGGTGTTCGCCGCGAGGAGCGCGAAGAAGGCGAGCGGGATGAAGTAGCTCACGTCATCCGGGAGGAAGGGGAAGACCTCCGAGCTCTGGCGCATCCAGTCGATCCGGAAGGCCTCCGCGGGGATCCGGAAGAGGGAGCCCACCCCGGCGAGGATCTGGTTCACCGCGCCGTGCTGGGTGTCGAACATGTTCCGCCAGACGGTGGCCACGATGATCGGCGGGATGACGACCGGGAGGATGTAGAGCGCCCGCCAGAAGCGCTTGAAGCGCAGCCCCTTGACGTTCAGGAGGAGGGCGATCGCGACCCCGAGGACGACGTGGATGGCGACGTTCGAGACCGCCCACCAGACGTTGTAGATGACCTGCCGGACGAAGAAGAAGTTCGGGATGCCGAGGTTGTTGGAGAGGATCTTCTCGTAGTTCTGGAGCCCCACCCAGGGCGCCGGGTCCGCGCCGGGGCGGATGTACTTGATCGTGAACTCGGTGAACGAGATGTAGGTCTGGAAGGCGAGGGGGAAGAAGGTGATGACCCCCATGACGATGAAGGCGGGCGCGAGGAAGAGCAGCGCCGTCTTCCAGTCCCGGCCCAGGCGCGGGCGGCGCGGGGCCGGCGGCGCAGGTCGCGGTGCGGGGAGGGCGGGAGCGCTCATGCTCGGGCGCGGATCGGCAGGGGAAGGCGGGGATCGGGACCCGGGCGAGCGCCCGGGTCCCGATCGTTCCCGAACGGCCTAGAAGCCGTTCGCCGCGTTCATCGCCACGCAGGCCTCGGCGATCGCATCGGCCGGAGCCATGCCACCGTCCAGGACCTTGTTCAGGGCGTCACCGAAGGGGCCCCAGAAGGCGCCGAACTGGGCGCTCTGCGGCCGCGGGAAGCCCTCCGCGACGGCGGTCGCGAACTGGGCGCTGATCGGATCGTCGATCGCGATCGTCGTGTTCGCGGGGATGTGGAAGGCGGTGTCCGCGAAGATCTTCTGGTTCTCCGCGCTCGTCATCGCGAGGGCCGCCTTGACCGCGAGCTCCATGTTGCCGTTCGGGTTGATCAGCCAGCCGTCCACGCCCGCGAAGGGGAGCGAGGGGCCGGCAGGGCCCGCCGGCATCGCCGCGACGCCGAGGTTCGGGACCGCGGCGGCATAGCCGCCGGCCGCCCACGGGCCGTCGATGATCGCGTCGTAGGTGCCGTCCTTGAGGCCGTTCGCCATGTTGTCGTAGGACGGGTCGATGACCGCCCCGGCGGCCTTCAGGTCGGCGAGGAACTGGAGCGCCTCGGCGAAGCCGCCCGCGTCCGCGGTGCACTTGCCGTCGGCGTCCATGAGCGAGCCGCCGAAGGCGCCCGCGAAGCCGAAGTTGTGGTAGATGCCCTGGAGAAGGCCGAGCTTGAGCCCGCCCTCCACGGCCGCAAGGAGCTCATCCGTCGTCGCCGGCGGGGTCGCGACCTTGTCCTTGTTGTAGTACATCGCGACGGCCTTGAGCGACTCCGGGACCTGCATCAGCCGGCCGTCCACGGACGAGCCGTCGATCGAGAGCTGGCTGAGCTCGGCGAGCGCCTCGGCCGGAACCATATCGGTGATGTCGGCGATCAGGCCGTCCCGGGTGAGCTGCCCGAGGCTGTCGTTCGGGACGATCATGAGGTCCGGGCCCTCGCCCGAGGCGACCTCGAGCTGCCACTTGTTGAAGACGTCGCCGAAGGGGACCTCGAGGACCTCGACGTTCAGGCCCGGGTTCGCGGCCGCGACATTCGCGAGGACCGCGTTGAGGGCGTCGAGCTCGGTGCCGGCGCCGGAGCTGTACGTGTGCCAGAGGGTGAGATCGCCCTCGAGGGCATCCTGGGCCGCGACCGGGACGGCGCCGGCCGAGACGACCAGCGACGCCGCCATGGCGGCAGTGAGGAACGAGCGCTTCATCCTGTTCGCTGACCTCCTGTGGTCCCGTGCCGGGCGGCACGGGGGTTGCTGGGGACGCTCCCTGCGTCAGGCGGAGGCGATGACCTCCATCCGGCGCCCGCCCGGGGCCGCCGCCGTGGAGCGGCGGACCGCGAGGCGCGTCTCGAGGACCTCGTGCCGTCCGGCCTCCGGCCCCGCCGGCGTTCCGAGCGCGGCGAGGAGGATCCGGGCGGCGACCTCTCCCTTCCGGCGCACCGGCTGGTGCACCGTCGTGAGGGGTGGGTCCGTGAGACGGGTGAGCGGCAGATCGTCGTACCCCACGACCGAGAGGTCGTCGGGCACGTGCAGGTGAAGGGACCGCGCGGCCTGGAGGACGCCCGCGGCGGCGGCGTCGCTCATGCACAGGACGGCGGTCGGGCGCGATCCCTCGCGCCAGGCACGGAGGAAGGCGTCCTCGCCCCCGGCGATCGTCGCCGGGGCGATCCGGACGGCGCTGTCGGGGAGGTCGATCCCGGCGCCGGTGAGCGCGCTCCGGTAGCCGCGCAGGCGGGCCCCGGCCACGCTTTCCGCGCGCGGATCGCCGAAGGTGGGCGGCTCGACGGCGATGACGAGGAAGCTCCGGTGGCCGAGCCCGAGAAGATGCTCCGCCGCGGCACGGGCGCCGCCCTCGTCGTCCACGCGCACGGCGCCGTGCTCGGGCCACGCGGGCGCATCCACGAGGACGACCGGGAGGCCGGTCCGGCGGATCGCGCCCACCTCGGGGTGGCGCTCGTCCAGGCCGAGCGCGACGATCCCGTCCACGGTGGCCCGGGCCAGGGCCCGCTCCAGCGAGCCGTGGTGGGGCGAGATGAGGAGAAGGCCGAAGCCGCGCTCCTCCGCCACGGAGGCGACCCCTTCCGCGAAGAGCGCGAAGAAGGGGTTCGCAAGGACGGTGCCGAGCGCCTGCGGGGACAGGATCCCGATCGTGGCCGTGGATCCCGCGCTGAGCATCCGGGCGACCGGGTGGGGCCGGTAGCCGAGCCGCTCCGCGACCGCGTGGATCCGGGCCACCGTCTCCGGGCTCAGGCGCTCGGGGCGATTGAAGGCGAACGAGACCGACGCCTTGCTGACACCCGCCTCGCGGGCGACATCGGCGATCCGGACACGCTCGCTCGACCTTTCCGCCACCTGTCCTCCGATCCGGTCCCGGGAGCGCGAGCACCGTGCCGGGCGCGCCATCGCGCCGCGGCTCGGCGCGTCCTTCCGTAAACCGGTTCAGCGGACGCTAATGGGGAGGATCCCCGAATGTCAACTCCCGATCGGCCCGTTCCCGCCCGCGTGGCAGAATCCCGGGGTGGAGCCAGCCAGCCGGATGCCCCCGGTCGTCATCCTCTTCCTCGTCTACGCCTTCGCGATGCTCGCGGTGGTGGGTCTCACCCTGCCGCTCGTCATCTCGGAAGCGGTGGAGGCGCCGGTCTCCCTCTCCGGTGTCATCGACATGCTCCTGCTCGCCTACCTGATCTTCACGATCACGATGGTGTTGCAGCGGAAGCAGGCGGGCTATGCTCTCGCCCTCGGCCTCGCGTCGGTCGGCCTGACGCTGATCTTCCTGCCGCCGGAGGGCGGCGCGCTCCTGATCCTCGTCGGGCCTCTGCGCTGGCCGGCCTTCATCGTGGCGATCATCCTGATCCTCGGGCTGCGGCGGCCATCCGCCCGGACCTGGTTCAGCGAACCCTGACCACCCCCAGACGGACAGAACGAGGAGAACGGTGAGCGAGAACGAGCAGCCCCGCCCCACCCGCCGCGCCACGCGTGCCCAGCAGCGCTCGTCGGGGAAGACCCCGGCGCCGGCGCCGAGCAGCGGGCCGAGCGCGCTGGAGCGCTTCCGCTTCCCGATCCTCGCGGGTGCGATCGTCATCGGCCTCGTGGTCGTGGGGACGATCCTCGTGGGCTCCGCGACGGCGGCCCCCTACACCTGCAAGACGCAGATGACCCCCGGCCCGGTGGAGCCCGCGCCCACGCCACGCCCGGAGACGAGCCTCGCACCCGCGCCCACTGCGGAGCCGGTCGCGAGCGTCGACCCGGCCGCCAGCATCGACCCGGCGGCGAGCCCGGTCCCGGCGCCCACGCCGGAGCCCCAGCCCACGCAGCGGCTCGGCTTCGTGGCCACGGATCTGGGCCGCGGCCATGTGGGCCAGGGGACCACGGTGGACTACCTCTACTGCCCGCCCACGAGCGGCCAGCACTACAACGTCGCGAACCTCGCGCCGCTCCGGCGCGACTTCTACGGCCCGAACGAGCAGCTCGCGCCCGGGAACTGGGTCCACAACCTGGAGCACGGCTACGTCGTCATCCTCTACCGCGGCGACCCCGGGGAGGAGGCGATCGCGGAGCTCGAGGCGGTCGTGGAGGAGGCGGCACCCGGACCGCTCTCCGAGCCGTGCGGCCTGAAGAACAAGGTGATCGGCGTCCGCTTCGACACGATGAGCGAGCCCTACGCGGCGGTCGCCTGGGATCGCGCCCTCCTCCTCCCGGAGCTGGACGCGGCGCAGCTGAAGACCTTCGCCGAGCAGTGGCAGGACGGCCCGGTCACCCCGGAGCAGGCCTGCTAGGAGGACCGGCAGGACGCCGGCTCCCGTGGAGGGACGCATGACGGACGGGACGCGCACGGACCCCCTGGACGATCTCCGGGCGGAGCTGGAGCGGCTGCGCGAGCAGTCGCTCTACCGGCCGCTCGTCGTGATGAGCGGTGCCCAGCGCCCGCGCACCACGATGAACGGGAAGCCGGTCATCAGCCTCTCCTCCAACAACTACCTCGGCCTCGCCACCCACCCCCGGCTCGTGGAGGCGGCGCTCGCCGCGGTCCGCGACCTCGGCGTGGGCTCCGGCGCGGTGCGCACGATCGCCGGGACGATGGAGCTCCACGAGGAGCTCGAGCGCCGGCTCGCGGCGTGGAAGGGCGTGGAGGCGGTCCTCACCCTCCAGTCCGGCTTCACCGCGAACGCCGGGGTGATCCCCACGATCACCACGGAGGAGGACCTGATCGTCAGCGACGAGCTGAACCACGCCTCGATCATCGACGGCGTTCGGCTCTCGAAGGCGTCGCGCGCGGTCTTCCCCCACAAGGACTGCGACGGCCTGGAGACCGTCCTCCGGGACGCGCGCGCCAAGGGTGGTCCGCGCGGACCCTATCGCCGGATCCTCGTCATCACGGACGGGGTCTTCAGCATGGACGGCGACATCGCGCCGCTCCCCGGCATCTGCGACGTGGCGGAGCGCTACGGAGCGGCCGTCATGGTGGACGATGCCCACGCCTCCGGCGTGCTCGGCCGGGCCGGGAGCGGGACGGCGGACCACTTCGGCCTCCACGGCCGGGTGGACGTCACGGTGGGGACGCTCTCCAAGGCGTTCGGGGTCGTGGGCGGCTACGTGGCCGGCCGGACCCACCTGCGCGACTTCATGATCCAGCGGGCCCGCCCCTTCCTCTTCTCCACCTCCCACCCGCCTGCCGTGGTCGCGGCCTGCCTCGCCGCGATCGACGTCCTCGAGGGCGAGCCGGACCGCCTGGCGCGGCTGTGGACGAACACGCGCCGCTTCAAGAAGGGGCTCGTGGACCTCGGCTTCGACACCGGGATCAGCGAGACGCCGATCACGCCGGTCATCGTGGGCGAGGCCGCGGTCGCCCAGCGGATGTCCCGCCGTCTCTACGAGGAGGGGGTCTACGCCACCTCGGTCGTCTATCCCACCGTCGCCCTGGACAAGGCCCGGATCCGGACGATCGTGAGCAGCGAGCACACCGAGGAAGAGCTGGCGACCGCCCTGGATGCCTTCGCGCGCGTCGGGCGGGAGCTGGGGCTGATCGGCTGAGGATGGACGCGGGGCCGCGGCCGGCGGTGGACGACGGGCGGCGCTGGGTCTGCCTGGACATCGGCGAGACGCTCATCGACGAGACGCGCGTCTGGTCCACCTGGGCGGATCTCCTCGGACTGCCGCGTCTCACCTTCATGGCCGCCTTCGGGGCCGTCGTGGCGCGCGGCGGGGAGCACGCCGCGGTCTTCCCGATGGTCGGGGTGGACGACTGGCGGAGCCGGATGCCCGAGATCCGGGCGCGCTACGGCGCCTTCCGGCCGGAGGATCTCTATCCCGATGCGCTGCCCGCGCTGGACGGCTTCCGTGCCCGTGGCTACCGCGTCGCGATCATCGGCAACCAGCCCGCGGAGCGGACGGCGGAGCTGCGCGCGATCGGCGTGGAGGCGGAGATCATCGCGATGAGCGACGAGATCGGCGTGGCCAAGCCGGACCCCGGCTTCTTCCGCCGCTGCCTCGCGCTGATGGGCGACGCGGACCCGGCGCGGGTGGCCTACGTGGGGGACCGGCCGGACAACGACGTGCGGCCCGCCGCGGCCGCCGGGATGCGCGCGGTCTGGCTCCGGCGCGGCCCGTGGGGCGCGATCGCGGAGCGCCCGCCGGAGGCGGCGCTCGTCGTGGGCTCGCTCGCCGAGCTCGTGGAGCGGATCGACGCCGCCTGGCCCCTCCCGGTGAGCGCACGATGAGCGGAAGAGGTCCGAGCGGTCTCCGGCTCACGGTGATCGGGGCCGCCGCCGCCTGGACGCGGGTCCCGGGAGCGCCCTCCTCCTCCTACCTCGTGGAGGGGCCGGCGGGTGCGCTCCTCCTCGACCTCGGGCAGGGGGCGCTCGGTGCGCTGGCGGCGATCCGCGATCCGCTCACCCTGGACGCGATCGCGATCACCCACCTCCACCCGGACCACCACGTCGATCTCGTCGCGCTCCGCCACCTCCTCCGCTGGGGAAGCCTCCCACCCGCCCGCCTTCGCCTCATCGCGCCGGCCGGGATCGCGGCGCGCTACGACGCCTTCCTCGGCGAGGGTGGCTTCCTCGGCGCCTCCTTCGACGTGACGGAGGGGGAGACGGTGGAGGCCACGCTCGGTGGCCTCGCGCTCGTCTCCGCGCCGGTCACCCACGGGGCGGGGAGCCGGGCGTATCGCATCGCCCGTGCGGATGCGCCGGGTGCGCCCGGGCTCGTCTACAGCGGCGACTGTGGCCGCTGGACGGACCTCGTCCCCCTCATCCGGCCCGGGGACACCCTCCTCTCGGAGGCCTTCTGGGGCGCGGAGATCGCGGACCCCGGCGCGAACCACCTCACCGCGGACGAGGCCGCGCAGGCGGCGGTCGCCGGTGGGGCCGCGCGGCTCGTTCTCACCCATCTCGCCGCCGAGACGGATCCCGAGCGCGCGCTCGCCGCCGCCCGCTCCCGCTTCCCGGGGGAGACGCTCCTCGCGCGACCCGGGCTCGTCCTCCCCGTAGACTGACGCGCACCGGACGCGGCCCGCGGACGCCGTGCCGGAGCGACCCGACCCGTTCCGCCGCGCAGGTGACCTTGTGACCGATCCCGCCACCGCCCCCGAGCCGCTCCGCGCCGCCGTCCGGCGCGCCGTCCAGGCCGCCTGGGAGCGCGCGACCGCGGAGGGCGCGCTCCCCGCGGTCCCCGCGGATGCCGTGGCCCCGGTCGTGGAGATCGATCACCCGGGGAACCCGGAGCACGGCGACCTCGCGAGCAACCTCGCGCTGAAGCTCGCCAAGCCGCTCCGCCGCCCGCCGATGGCGATCGCCGAGGCGCTTGCGGGCGCGCTCCGGGCGGAGGCCGCGGATCTCCTCGGGGAGGTCTCCGTCGCCCCGCCGGGCTTCCTCAACATGCGGCTGGCGCCGGGGGCCATCGAGGCCGCGCTGGACGCGGTCCGGAGCGCGGATGCTGCCTTCGGGCGCGTCCGGGTCGCGGCCCCGCAGCGCCTGAACGTGGAGTTCGTCTCCGCGAACCCCACCGGTCCGCTCACCGTGGGGAACGCCCGTGGCGCCTTCGTGGGCGACCTCCTCTGCCGCGTCCTGGAGGCGGGCGGGCATACCGTCACCCGCGAGTACTACTTCAACGATTCGGGGCGCCAGGTCCGCGTCCTCGGGGCGAGCGTGGCGGCCCGCCGGCTCGGCGAGGAGCTCCCCGAGGAGGCCTACCGGGGCGACTACGTGGAGGACCTCGCCCGGGCGCTCCCCGCGGAGACCTGGAGCGCGGCCACCGCCCCCGGGGCGGACCGGGACGGGATGATCGGCGCGTGGGCGTCGGAGCGGATCCGGTCCGGGATCCAGGCGAGCCTCGAGCACCTCGGCGTGCGCTTCGATGTCTGGAAGAGCGAGGCCTCGCTCCACCGGGATGGCTGGGTCGATCGGGCGGTGGAGCGCCTCCGCGCCGGCGGCCACATCTACGAGGAGGAGGGCGCGACCTGGTTCCGCTCCACCACCTTCGGCGATGACAAGGACCGCGTGATCACGCGCGGGAACGGGGAGCCCACCTACTTCGCCGCGGATATCGGGTACGTCACGGAGAAGTTCAGCCGCGGCTTCGACCACCTGATCTACATCTGGGGGGCGGACCACCACGGGACGGTCGCCCGCGTCCGGAACGCCGCGGAGGCGATGGGCTACGACCGCGAGCACGTGGAGATGCGCCTCGTCGCCTGGGTCCGCTTCGTGCGTGACGGGCAGGAAGTCTCGATGAGCAAGCGGGCCGGGGAGTTCATCACCCTGGACGAGCTGCTCGCCGAGGTCGGCGTGGACGCCGCGCGCTGGTCGTTCGGCTCGCGCACCCCGAGCACGCCGATCGACTTCGACATCGAGCTGGCCAAGAAGCAGTCGGCCGAGAACCCGGTCTACTACGTCCAGTACGCGCACGCCCGGATCGCCTCGATCCTGCGCAAGGCGGTGGAGAGCGGGATCGCCCCCGCCCCCTCCCTCGCCGGCGCGATCGCGGACGACCCGGTGGCCGGGGCCCTGGCGCGGGAGATCCTCCGCCTGCCGGAGGTCGTGGAGGACGCCGCGACGGACGGGCAGACCCAGGGCGTGACCGCGTATGCGACGGAGCTCGCCACGAGCTTCCACGCCTACTACCGCGACCGGCGCGTGGTGGATCCCGCGGACCCGGCGACCTCCGCAGCGCGTCTCGCGCTCGTGGACGCAGCGCGGATCGCGCTCCGGAACGCGCTCGCGCTCCTCGGCATCTCCGCCCCGGAGCAGATGTAGCGCGGCGGTGCAGGCCCCGGTGGGGGCCCGCACCGCGATCGGTCAGCCGCCGAGCCCGAGGGTCGCGAGGAGCGAGGCGAGGACGACCTCGTCGCTCGCCACCACGACGAGGACGGGTGCGGGGAGATCCCCCACGAGGTCCGCGCCGCGGACGACGGTATGCGCGCCGGGAAGGTCCGCCAGCGCACCTTCCACGCCCGCCGCGAGCTCCTCGGCGTCCGCGTCGGTATCCCAGGCGGTCTGCCAGACGATCGCCCAGGCGCCGTCCGGTCCGTCCAGGGAGACGATGCGGTCACCGCCCCAGCCATCCGCGGCCCACGCGTTCGCGGGGATCGGCCGGCCGGACGGGTCCGTGCCATCCACGGCCCCATCCGCCACGAGGACGAGGGTCCGCAGCTCACCGAAGACCTGGCTCGTGGCCTCGGTCCAGCCCTCGCCGAGGAGGCCCGTGAGGTCCGGAAGGAGGACGCGGACCGGCCTGTCGTCCGGGCCGCGATCGGGGTGGAGGATCTGCTCCGTGGAAGCGGGCGGCTTGACCCAGGCGGCATCCACGTTCTCCCAGCCGCCCGCATCGCGGAGGGAACGGACGTAGGCGGCCCCCGCGGTCGTTCCGAGCCATGCCTCCTGCGCCACGATCGGCGGCAGGCCGGCAAGGACGGCGGGATTCACCGCGGGGAGCGCGGCGGTGAGCGCCCACGCTTCGTCCGGCGCAAGGCCGGTGGCGGCCCAGTCGGCGGCGACGAGCGCGCTCTCCCCCTCACCGAAGGCGGCACGGGCGATCGCCCGGTCACGCTCGGCGGGATCGGCGACCACGAGGGCGTCGGCACCGAACGCGGCACGGGTGAGGGCGGCGTCGAGCTCTGCGGCGGCGGAGACGCGATCGGCGGCATCCCAGCCGTCCCCGCGGTCGATCACCGCGAGCGTCCCGTCCGCAGGGTTCAGCCACGTCCCCGTCCGGCGGTCGAGGGCGTCGAAGGTGAGCGCGCGCAGGTCGCTGCCCGCGGGGAGGAGGCCGAGCCGCTCCAGGAGGGCCTGCTCGGCACGGACCTGGGCCTCGGGGTGGGTGGCGTCCCAGGCATCCCGGATCGCGCGTCGCTGCTCGCGCGGGGCGAGCTCCACGAGCGCCGGGAGGTCGGTGCCAAGGCCGCGCGCGGCGGCGATCTCCGCGCCGATCGTGGCGATCTCGTCAGCCCACGGTGGGCCGGGGTCGTCCGTCGGCTCCGGCGTGGGTTCCGGGGTCGGGTCGGG
>Ga0208783_10001811_pt1 | contig 12501 bp, 8 predicted proteins | sample DEB19_08_DNA_2_FD_184529 | JGI IMG/M metagenome (GOLD analysis project Ga0208783, IMG submission 184529) | Aqueous microbial communities from the Delaware River and Bay under freshwater to marine salinity gradient to study organic matter... | ecosystem: Environmental > Aquatic > Marine > Coastal... | reverse complement strand
GCCTGCTTCAGCTTACACGAGTCTCGGCACGATGCCGAGCCTCGCAGGCGAGGGAACCCTCGGCGTTCCCTCCGCCTGCGCAAGCCCGCCGGGGCCATGGATGGCCCGGCGGGCGTGAACCTAGAACCCGCGGAACGGATGCGCGGCCTTGTCCTTGCCGGCGATCATCTCGTCGGCGGTCGGCTTGCCCTTCATGGCGTTGGCGATCGCGTCCATCGTGGCCTTGTAGTTGTAGTCGTAGATCTTCTTGTCGTCGGCGGCGAGCCAGTGGATGAATACGCCGCACACGATCACGAGGTTCTCGCAGTCGCTCTTCGGGATCACGCCGGCGGCCACGCTATCGGCCACGGCCTTGGCCACGGCGGCCTGGGCGGGTCCGAACATCTGCACGGCCTGCTTGGCGCCCTTGATCGTGACCTTCGTGATCATCACGGTGGCCGGCTTGACGGCGAGGTTCGGCGTGAGGACGGCGAGCAGGTTCGAATGTCCCTCGCTCTGCCGGGCCAGGGCGTTCGCGAACGCGACCCCGACCGGGCCGTCCTTGCTGCCGATCAGCAGATCAATATGGGCGATTTCGTTGCCATCGCCAGCCAGAGCCTCGCCAATGAACATCGACATGGATTCATCTCCTGAAAGGGTGGACCACGCAGCGTCCGCTGCCGCCAGCATGGCGGGTCACCATGACGCAATCCCACGGGATTCGCGGGTAGCGGGCAGCAAGGTAGCATCTCCGTCGTGAACCCTCAACCGCCGACCACCGGGTGCCGCCCCCCGCTCGTGATCCTCGGGGCGAGCTGCCGGTTCGCGGCGGAGTCGGCCGCCCGCGCCGGCTGGCATGTGTATGCGGCCGACCTGTTCGGCGACAGCGATCTGGCCGCTGTCGCGGCGGCCACCCGACGGGTCGACCACTATCCGGATGGGCTCGTGGGCGCGGCGGCGGCCTTCCCTGACGCGCCGTGGTGCTACACGGGCGCGGTCGAGAATCATCTCGATGTCATCGACCAGGTGACGATGGCCCGTCCACTCGCCGGCAACGCCAGCGCGGCGGTGCGTCGCGTGCGCGATCCAGCCGCACTCGCGAGGGCCGTGCACGCCGCAGGGCTGCGCTATCCGGAGACTTGCACGTCGGCCGCCGATGTGCCCGTCGACGGCTCCTTCCTCCGCAAGCCCGCGGCGAGCGCTGGTGGCCGCGGCATCACGTCGTGGACCGGAGGTCGCGCCGACGACGCCCACCGCTTCGTCTGGCAGAGACGCATCGCGGGCGAGCCCGTCTCGGCGGTATTCGCACTGACCCGTGACGCCGGCCGGCTCGTGGGGCTCAGCCGGCAGCTCGTCGGCCCGCAGTGGTGTCATGCCGCTCCGTTTGCCTACGGGGGCTCCATCCGGATTCCCTTCGATGCGGTGTCTCCCACGGTTCGCGAGCACCTCGCGGCGCTCGCCGCCGCACTCGCCAGCCGCTGCGGGCTGATGGGCATCGTGGGCGTCGATGCGGTCCTCGAGCCCGATGGGCGTCTCACCGTGATCGAGGTGAATCCGCGTCCCACGGCGTCTGCCGAACTCTGCGAGCGTGCGACGGGCGAATCGATCATGGCGACGCACCTCGCGGCGTTCGGCTACCGCTCACCGGCCCCGGCACACCAGGGCGTCGAGACGATCTGGTCGAAGGCGATCGTGTTTGCCGCCGCACCCGTCACCGTCGACGTGCGGCTGCTCGAACATCTCGGCACGCTCGCCGATCCATGGATGCGCGCCGATGGCCGGCCCGCGATTGCCGACATCCCCTGCCCAGGGAATGTGATTCGCGCGCACTCACCGGTGATTACCGTCTTTGCACATGGCCCCACCGAGCGTGAGAGCGACGCCGAACTCCGCCGTCGCGTCGATGCCGTGCAGGCGATCATCAACTGACGCCCATCCGCAGTTCGACTCGCCGCCGCCGCAGGCCGCTCAGCCTGCGAGCCGGCGCAGCACGGGCTGGTCGGCTGCGCTTCCCGGGAGCGCGTACTGCATCAGGTACGCATCTTCCGTCGTGTCCTGATAGAAGTCCTTGAGCACCGAGGTCGCGCGGTAGCCGAGCGACCGGAAGAAGAGCTGGGCCGGCAGGTTGCGCTCCCGCACCTCGAGCACGATCTTGTCGCGTCGCTCGGGGCTGAGCTTCGCCACGAGCTTGTCCATCATCTGGGTGCCGATGCCGAGGCGGCGGTGGGAGCGGCGGACGGCGAAGTTGAGGACGTGCAGCCGTGACCGGTGCAGCTCATAGATCATGAAGGCCACGATCGAGTCGGCGATCTCGGCCACCATGCCGATGCAGTTGCGCTGCCGCATGCAACGGGTGAAGTCGTCGTCCGACCAGGGAAACTCGAAGGCTTCCTGCTCGATCTCGAGCACTTCCGTCATGTCGCGCCGGATCATCCAGCGCACGTGAATCTGCAGCCGATCCCGTTCCGTCGTCGTCACGGTCGCATCGCTCCACGAGGAGGGTGTGGTGTTCGTCAGGGCGGGAACCGTAGCAGGCATGATGCGGCCCGCCAAGACTTGTTCCCTGCCCTTTCGTCGCGATCTTTCCCGAGGCAACTCTGCCTTGACCGCCCCGCAGACCGCCCCCTACCCTCCCCCGCCGATCCCCGCCCCAGCACCTCCTCCAGGCACAGTCGTCGATGCGAACGCCCCGCTGCATCCTGTGTGTCGCTGCCACGGCTTGCGTGATCGCCGCCGGCTGTGCCGGTCCCGCGATCCGCAGCCAGAGCCCGGAAGTGGCGGCCCTCGTCACCCTCGAGGCCGACACCAAACTCGTTGGCGACTACACCACGCCGTGGGGCCTGAACCCCCAGCGCATCGAGCGCGCCGCGCTCGTGACCAGCCTCGCCGACAGCGGCGGCGATCCGCCGCCCGGCCTCCAGCGGCAGCAGTTGATGGCCGACATGCAGGCGCGCGGAGTGGTTGAGCCCAACAAGCTGCTCGCTGCAAAATCGACCGCGCTGGTGTGGGTGCATGCCTACCTGCCACCCGGCGTTCGTAAGGGGGATCGGTTCGACATCCACGTGGAGGTGCCGCCCGACAACGATACGACGAGCCTCGACGGGGGCTGGCTGATGGAGACACGCCTCGCGGAGATGGCAGTGCTCGGCAACCGTGTGCGCGACGGCCATGTGCTCGGCATGGCCGAGGGGCCACTGCTCGTCGACCCCGTGTCGCAGGGCACGCTCGACTCGGTCGCCAAGCTGCGCGCCCGCGTGCCGGGTGGCGGCGTGTCGCTCACGGATCGCTCCATCGGCCTGATCCTCGGGCCTGAGCACCGATCCGTCGCCCTCTCCAAGCGCATCGGCGATTCCATCAACAAGCGGTTCCACGCGGTGATCAAGGGGACGAAGCGGGGCGTCGCCGTCCCCAAGACCGATCGGTTCATCGAGCTCGACGTGCCCACGGTCTACAAGCACAACCTGGCCCGATTCGTGCGCGTGGTGCGCTGCGTGGCCGTCGTCGAGCCGCCCGCGGGGCGTCATGCCCGGCTCGAACTCCTCGCCCGCCAGCTCGCCGACCCCGTGACGGCCCCGGCGGCGGCCCTGCGCCTCGAGGCGATCGGCAAGGAGGCCGTGCCGACGCTGCGCGAGGCGCTCGTCGCCAAGGACGCCGAGGTGAGATTCGCGGCCGCAGAGGCCCTCGCCTACCTGGGAGAGTCGCACGCGGCCGAGCAACTGGCCGAAGCGGCGTCGACCCTGCGGAGCGCCCGCCCGGCCGCCCTTGCGGCCCTCTCCGTGATCGACGACGCGAACGGGCTCGACGCCCTGCAGGGGCTGCTGGCCAGCACGAGCGCCGAGACCCGCTACGGCGCCTTCCGTGCCCTGTGGCGCATGGATCCGTCGGCTCCGCTGATCCGCGGCGAACAACTGGGCGACGCCTGTTCGCTGCACGTGCTCGATGTGGAGGGCCCGCCGCTGATCCACGCCACGCGCAGCCATCGTCCGGAGATCGTCCTGTTCGGCGCCGCCCACCCGCTGGCGGACGGACTGCGCGCCGAGGCAGGGTCGGCGATCGTCGTGGTCGTCGCCGGAACCACCGCCACCGTCAGCCGCTTCCTGCCAGGAGAGCCCGACGAGCATCTGGAATCACCCGCACGCGTCGACGCCGTGGTGCGTGCCATCATCGAACTCGGTGGGTCCTACCCCGACGCGATCCAGTTTCTCCAGCAGGCCAGCTCCAGCCGCTGCCTCGACAGCCGTCTCGCCTTCGACGCCCTGCCGGACGAATTCGACGGCCGCATGACGGTGCACGAGGAGGCCTCCCGCCAGGATCGCGACGTTCCGCTCGACAACGACACCGCAGACACCGTCAGGCCAGGCTCACGGAGCAAACGCACGGACGAGTCTTCATGACCAGGCTCAAAGCGCTCGAACTGTTCGGCTTCAAGAGCTTCGCCGATCGGACCCGCTTCGAGTTTCCCGAGGGCATCACCGTCGTCGTCGGGCCGAACGGTTCGGGCAAATCCAACGTCGTCGACGCCATCAAATGGGTGCTGGGGGAGCAGTCCGTCCGCAGCCTGCGCGGACGCGACATGACCGACGTGATCTTCGCCGGGTCGGTGTCACGAAAACCGCTCAATGCGGCCGAGACATCGTTGATCTTCGACAATGCGTCGCGGCAGCTCCCCGTCGACACCGACGACGTGCAGATCACGCGGCGCGTCTACCGCAGCGGCGAGAGCGAATATCTCGTCAACGGCGCCGCGTCGCGCCTGCGGGACATCCGCGAACTGTTCTCCGGCACCGGGGCGGCGACGGAGGCCTACAGCGTCATCGAGCAGGGCAGGGTCGACGCGCTGCTCGTCGCCTCCGGAAAGGACCGCCGCGCCGTCTTCGAGGAGGCCGCAGGGATCACCAAGTTTCGGGCGCGCCGTGCCGAGGCGCTCCGCCGGCTGGAACGCGCCGAGCAGAATCGCCAGCGGCTCGCCGACATCGTGGGAGAGGTCTCGAGCCGGCTCGAGACGGTGAAGCACCAGGCCGCCCGCGCGCGACGCTGGCGGCAGATGACCGATCGCCTGCGGCTGCTGCGCGTGACGGCGGCCACCGCCGACCTGGGCGAGGCCGACGCCCTGGTGCGTGCCGTCGAAACGCAGCTGACCGATCTCGCCGCCCGGCATGCCGCGGCCGAGGCCGATGTCGCCGCAGCGGCGGCGCGGGCCGCCGACGTCGAAGACCGCCACCACCAGTTGGAGCCGCGGCTCGCCGCGTTCCACGGCCGCTACGCCGAAGACCGGCGTGCCTCGGCGGCCGCCGAAGCGACGCTCGCGCTCTTGCGGCAGCGGCGCCACGAGCTCGATGCCGACATCGGCCGCGTGGCCGACGAACTGCGAGCAGTCGTGCAGCGTGAGCGGACTGCCGCCACCGCCCTCGACGAGGCGATCGCCCACGAGGAGACATCGGCCGGCGAGCATGATCGCATCGAGGCGGAGCTCGCCACCCGGGACCAGACGGCCGCCGGATCACACGAGTCGCTGACGACCTTGCGCCAGCGCCTCGCCGAGCAGGCGGCCCACGTGGCGGAGCTCGAGCGGCTCCTGCGGCGCGTCGAGACGGAAGCGCAACGATCCTCCATGCGGGCCGACGAGGCCCGCCGACTCGCCGACGGCCACCGCGGCGCCGTGACGGCCGCCCACGAACACCTCGCCCGTGTCGTCGAGGCCGCCGCGGGGCGCGACGGCGTCATCGCCTCGCTCGAGCAGCGTTTCCACGACACGGTGCACGAACTCGAGCGATCCGACTCGATGCTCGCCGAGCGGGCGACGCTCGTGGATACCGCCTGGCACGATCTGGCCGGCTGGCGGGCCAAGCTCGAAGCCTGCCGGGAGCGCCGCCTCGTGCTCGAGGAGATCGTGAGTCGTCACGAGGGGCTCTCGGAGGCCGCGCGGACGCTCCTGGGTGACGACGTGGCGGCATCGATCCCCGGGCTGCGCGGCGTGGCCGGCGAGCTGATCGAGGCGCCGCTCGAGTGGGCTCCGCTCGTGGATGTCGTGCTCGGCGCCCGTGCCCAGGGGCTCGTCGTCGACTCGATCGACGATGTCGTTCGCTGGTTTCGCCTCTGGATGGATTCGCCCGCAGCGCAGGCGGTGCTGGCGACCGGTGGCCGCATCACCTTCCTGCCGATCGGTGCCTCGAGCCACGACCAGGCGCACGAGATCGACCTCGACGGCCACCCGGGCGTGATCGGCCGGCTCGATCGGATGGTGGGCGGCGCTGGGGACGGCGCCCCGCCCGGCAGTCTCGCCCACCGCCTGCTCGCGCGGGTGTGGGTCGTGGAACGCCTCGATCATGCCCATGCGCTCGTCCACCAGGCCCCTCCGGGCACCCTGGTCGTCACCCGCGGCGGCCAGTGCCTCTCGGCGGATGGCTCATTTGAAATCGGCGCGACCGCGGGCACGCATGGCCTCGTGGCGCGGCGCAGCGAACTGCGGTCGTTGCGCGACCGGGATGCCGAGCTCAACGGCACCGTGGCCGCCGCCGAAGCCCGCATCCGCACCCTGCAGTCCGAGATCACCGAGCTCCAGGAGGCGTCGCGGCGGCTCCAGGCCCGACGGCAGCACGACGCCGAGGCGTTGGCCTCGTCGCGAGCCGAGGCCGCCCGGCTGGGGCGCGACTGCGACGCCGCCCACAAGGCGATCGCCGCCGCCGAGCAGGCCGCGCTCGAGGCCGAACGGCAGGCCGCGGCCCTCTCGCAGTCTCGCGACCAGGCCGAAGCCGCCCTCGAGCAGCATCGCCGTGACCTCACGCGCGCGGAACACGATGCTGCGGCCACGTCGGCGGCCCTCGAGGCACTTGATCGTGACCGCGGGGAGGTGCTCGCCGAGATCAACCGGCTGCGGGTGGAACGCGCCTCCTGCGTCGAACGCCTCACCTCGGCCCGGCAGCGCGTCGAGGCCCGCCGCCGGGAGCGCGACGCCGCCGCCCTCGACGTGGGGGCCGTGCGCGAGCGACTGGCCGCGACCGAGCGCCGCCGCGAGGAGTTCGAGCTCGAACTGCTCAACGCGGGAAGCACGTTCGCCGAGGCGATGCTCGCCGCCGAACGCTCTGCCACCCTGCTTGCCGACTTGACCGCCTCCCGCGACGCCCTCGCAGCCGAAAGACATTCCGCCACGGCCATGGCCGAGCAGTCACGGGCCGCCGCCGCCTCGCTCGGCGATGCGATCCACGCCCGCGAACTCGAGGCGGGCGAGGCGCGGCACCACCGCTCCCGGATTCTCGAACGCATCCGCGACGAATACGACATCGACCTCGAAGCCGAACTCCGCGCCGGCACGGCATCGGCCACACCCGCCGAAGGGGAGACGATTCCAACCGACAAGGCCGAGCTCGAGACGGAGATCGAGACGCTCCGCAAGAAGTTGGGAAGCATGTCGACCGTGAACCTCGAGGCGCTCGCCGAGGCCGATGAGCTGACGCAGCGCCTGGCCACCCTCGAAGCGCAGCTGGCCGACGTCACCAACGCCAAGCAGTCGATCGAGCAGCTCATCTCGCGGATCGACGACGAGAGCCGACGGCTGCTCGGCGAGACGATCGAGACGGTCCGCGGCTACTTTCGCGAACTGTTCGAGCGGGTGTTCGGCGGCGGCGAGGCCGACGTGGTCCTGGAGCCCGGCGTCGATCTGCTGGAGACATCCGTCGAGATCGTGGCCCGGCCGCCGGGCAAGGAGCCGCGCAGCATCTCGCTGCTCTCGGGCGGCGAAAAGACGATGACCTGCGTCGCCCTCCTGCTGGCGATCTTCCGGTCGCGGCCGAGCCCGTTCTGCGTGCTCGACGAGGTGGATGCCGCCCTCGACGAGGCGAACGTCGACCGCTTCGTGGGCGTACTCCGAGATTTTCTCTCGTCGACGCAGTTCATCATCGTGACCCATTCGAAAAAGACGATGGCCGCCGCCAACACGCTCTACGGCGTGACCATGGAGGAAGCGGGCGTCTCCAAGCGGATCTCGGTGCGATTCGAATCGACCGTCGCCCAGGCGGGGTCGCACGGCGGCCCGCGTGCGGCAAAAGCCGCCTGAAAACGGCGATTCAGCCCGTCGCCGGGCTCCCCGCCAGGGGCCGGACACCCGTCACCACCGGCGCCTTCCGGAAGAACGGCTCAAGTCTCACCACTGGATCTTTCGATCTACCCTCCTGGACGGTCATGCCGCGAACGTGTCCCGGTGCAAGCCGGACGCATTCTCGGGATGGAAGCAGGGGGGGATACCTGCGAGCCATGGCGTCCGACGGCGGCGCCCCATTGCGGGGCGCACCGGCGTCGGCGTCTCTCTCACGCCCCCTCCGCGCTTCGCGCCGGCCTTCGTGGGGCCTCGACGACGCGGTCGATCCCACGGCGAAACGCCGCGTCACAGGGGGGCTGTGTCCGCGACCCGAGAAGGGGCGGGCTGGCCAAATCGTTTCCGGACACAAAAGATCGAAATGGAGTAAGAAGCGATGAAGGTTTTCACGACAGGCCAGGTCGCCAAGATCTGTAAAGTGGCTCCCCGCACGGTGAGCAAGTGGTTCGACTCCGGTCGCCTCAAGGGCTACCGCATTCCGGGCTCGCAGGATCGCCGCATCCCGCGTGAATATCTGATCAAGTTCCTCAAGGAGCACGGCATGCCGCTGGGCGACCTCGAGGACGAGGCGATGGCGAAGGTGCTGCTCGTCGGCCAGGACCAGGTGCTCATCGAAAACCTCAAGAAGCACCTCCCGGTGGAGCGCTCGTTCAAGATCCAGGTCGCCGCGAGCGGCTTCGAGGCGGGCATCCAGGCCGAGAGCTTCCACCCCGACTGCATCGTGGTGGACTACTCGATCGGCCGCATCGACGCCCAGCAGATCTGCCAGAACCTCCGGCGCAACCCGGAGTACGCCGAAACGATCGTGATCGCCCTGCTGCCGGACGACGGCTCGCAGATCACGGTCGACCGGGCCCACGTCAACGAGAGCTTCAAGAAGCCCTTCGACGTGGCCCTGCTCGCCGAGCGGCTCCGCACCCTGATCGGGGCCCGCAAGGAACTGGTGTAACCACCACCCTGTCCGACTCCATTCCTGCGGCCCGGTGCGACCCAAGCGCACCGGGCCGCGGCGTTTTCGCATGTCTCTACAATGCACGCCGGCTCGGGGTTACCCCGTACCGTCTCGCTGGAGTGTAGACAGGCGGTAACGACCCGCATTCGGAGCCGGCGGCACGCTGCTCCATCGCCGAGGGCGATCGCTATTGCTGCCTTCACGGCAAGTCTCGACATCCTGTCGAACTTGCCTTGGCCGGCCTCCGCCGGCTGGTGTTGACCCGGCCCTCCGGGCCTTGCGCTGTGTAATAGCCCGTGTATCTGGCCGTCGGCTCTTCCGCATCGCACCGACCGTCTCCGCCGAAAGTTCTTGGCGCCTACGAGTTGGGGAGGCTCGGGGTTACCCCTGCCGTTGAGACGGCGTATGTGACCAGCGCAGGCATGGATGCCGGAGCGCAGGCACATCCGAGTGAGCCGGAGCCTGGAGGGCGGAGGCGAACGTCCGGCGAGACGGTACGGGGTAACCCCGAGCCGGCGCGATTCCATCGCGGCCGAACGTCCGGCGATGGGATATGGGGAGCCCGAAGCCGGCGTGTGACCCGAGCCTGACAGGCTGGAGCCTGTCAGGCGACGCCGTAGCCTTGCCGACTGCGCGGGTCGTGACGGTGGCGAGCGATGCTGGCACAGGATTCGCCGCGGGGTGCCGCAGCGGTCGATGCTCTTCTCAGGGGAAGAGCGATCTTCGACGGATCGAGGTCCGCGCGTCCCCGAGATCTCTCCGGAATCGAGCCGATGGTGCCACGGATGGCCCGCGATCGGTCACCGCGCGGTCGCACGTCCATCGAGACGGTCGCGATCATTTGTTGTTTGACGTTTATCGCGGCCGGCTCGGCACGGGCTCAGAGTCCGCGGGCGTGGGCGGGATCGACGGCAACTCCGCGGCTGTCTGATGGCGAGGGCCGTGCCGATGTCCGCATCGCGGCGGCGCCCGAATCGTCGCGGCCAGCCGGCCTCGACGGCCCCGGATCGGCCGACACCGCGATTCCCACGGGCAATCTGCTCGCCACGATCCGCGATGGCGGCATCCTCATGGTGCCCCTGCTCGGCTGCTCGTTTCTGCTGGCCGCGTTCGGCTTCGAGCGGCTCGTGAGCCTGCGGTGGAGCCGCGTCGTGCCCAGGCCGTTCGTGACGCGGTTCATCGAGCAGCTCCAAGCAGGCACGCTCTCGCGCGGCGAGGCGCTCGACGCCTGTGACGAAAACGGCAGCCCCGCTGCGCGGGTGTTTGCGGCCGCGGTGCGCCGGTGGGGGAGGCCCGCCGTCGAGATCGAGCAGGCGGCGATCGACGCGTGCGAGCGCGAGGTGAACCATCTGCGGCGCTATCGCCGCGTGTTCAACGGCATCGCCACGATCGGCCCGCTCCTCGGGCTGCTCGGCACCGTGTTCGGCCTGATTCGCTCGTTCAACGACGTGGCAGGCTCGGGGGCGATGGGGCGGCCCGACCTGCTGGCCCGCGGCTTCGGTGAAGCGTTGATCACGACGGCCATGGGGCTGCTTGTGGCGATTCCTGCGATGGTGCTCCACTGGGTGTTCACGAGCCGCGTCGACCGGCTTGCGATGCGGCTCGACGAAACCTGCCAGCAGGTGATCGACGAGATCTCGCTCGAGGCCACGGCGGAGGCCCCGCGCCGCAAGCCCCGCGCTCCCATGGCTGTGGGAGCGTAGCCGCCGTGCCACTCGTGCGACTCTCCGACGACGAGGAGCCGGCGCCAAACCTCGCGCCGATGATCGACGTCGTGCTCGTGCTCACGATCTTCTTCATGTGCGCCACGAAGTTTTCCGGCGACGAGCGGAAATTCGATCTCGAACTGCCGCAGGTGGGGGCGGCCGCGGCTGTGACCGGCGGCCGGCCGGAGATCGTGGAGGTGGACGAGGCGGGCAGCCTGCGGCTCGCCGGCGAGGAGGTGGCGATCGGCGACCTCTCGTCGCGGTTGGCGGCGCTGCGTGCGGACCGCCCGGAGATGGCAGTGCTGATCCGTGGGGCGAAGGCCGTGTCGCACGGCCGTATGGCCGAGGTCTACGAGGCCTGTCGCACAGCCGACGTGCGGCACGTCGGCATCTCGGTGCAGGCGCGGGGCGAGACTCGCCGTCGGTGACGGGGGCGCGAGCCGATGCATCATCACTGGCTGCTCTGGGGCGGGCTCGCCGTGTGCGCTGCGTGCGGCCTCGCGGCCCTCGCTCATGTGCGCTGGTTGCAGTCGCAGACGCTGAAGAAGTGCGTGCTGCTCTCCGTCGGCGTGCATGCCCTGCTCGCGATCGTGGCCGCATTCGTCGGCGGGACGCGGCCTGCCTCGTGGGGGCAGGCCGACGAGGGGCGGATGACGATGCAGATCGTCCCCGTCGCTGAGGCGTCTGAAGAAGACGCCGTCGATATCGCAGAGTCGCTCGTGGAAGACACGCCGGCCGCCGGCGCGCCCGTGGCCGCCAGCGACGCGGAGACCCCGCTCGATGCGCCGCCAGACATCGTGCCCCTCCTGCCGGCGGCGGAGCATGCCGCTGATGTGTCTGCGCTCGCCGATGCCGCAGACGTGGCCCAGTCCCCTGCTCTCGTGACTGCCGACACCGTCGCGGAACGGCCCGCCGGGCCAACAGCAGCCGTGCCGGCGCTCTACGCCAGCCGTGTCGGTGGCCAGAAGGCGGCCGCAGCTGCGGCGCGGGGCGGGTCGCTGGAGACGGAGCGGGCCGTGCAGGCGGCGCTCGCGTGGTTGGCCGGTGCGCAGGCAGCCGATGGGCGGTGGAGCGTGGTCGAGCACGGCGGCGGCGTGGAGCGCTCAGTGCACGGGCACGACCGCCGCGGAGCGGGCGCGAAGAGCGATCATGGCGTTACGGGCCTCGCGGTCCTCGCCTTTCTGGGCGCCGGCCAGACGCACCGCGACGGGCCTCATGCCGATGCCGTGGCCCGTGGGCTGCGCTTTCTCGTCGAGCGGCAGCGGGCCGATGGATCGCTCGCCGGCGACGCCGAGTTTTTCGCGGCCCTCTATTGCCACGGTATGGCCACGCTCGCCCTCGGCGAGGCCTGCGCGCTCACGCAGGACCCTATGCTCAAGCCGGCGTTCGAGCGTGCCGTGCGTCACACGCTCGCGATGCAGCATCCGACGACGGGCGGCTGGCGGTATGCCGCCGGCGATCGCGGCGACACGAGCCAGCTGGGCTGGCAGGTGATGGTGCTGGCGACGGCGCGGCAGGTCGGGCTCACCGCGGGGATCGAAGCGGCGGAGGGCCGGGCCCGCACGTTCCTCCAGAGTGTCTCGTCGGGGCGCGCTGGAGGGCTCGCGTCGTATCGCCCCGGCGAGCGGCCGAGCGTGGCGATGACGGCCGAGGCGCTCCTCTGCCGGCTGTTCCTCGGGCTGCCAGTGGAGCACGCGGCCGTGCAAGAGGCCCTCACCTCGCTGGCGGCCTCGCCGCCCGACGCCGCCCAGCCGAATGCCTACACGTGGTAC
>Ga0208783_10001810_pt1 | contig 12504 bp, 10 predicted proteins | sample DEB19_08_DNA_2_FD_184529 | JGI IMG/M metagenome (GOLD analysis project Ga0208783, IMG submission 184529) | Aqueous microbial communities from the Delaware River and Bay under freshwater to marine salinity gradient to study organic matter... | ecosystem: Environmental > Aquatic > Marine >... | reverse complement strand
CGTAGCCTTACGGGTTCCGCCGACCGGAAGCGTCTTTCCCCGTGAGCGAACCGTTCTACGCCGGGCTCATCGGCCGCGACATGGCCGTCGACCTCGGCACCGCAAACACCCTCGTCTACGTGCGGGGCCGCGGCGTCGTCCTCGACGAGCCGTCCGTCGTCGCCGTCAACGCGCGCGACGGTCGTCCGCTCGCGGTCGGCAGCGAGGCGAAGCGGATGATCGGGCGTACTCCCGAGCACATCAAGGCCATCCGGCCGCTCAAGGACGGGGTGATCGCCGACTTCGACGTGTGCGAGAAGATGCTCCGCTACTTCATCCAGCGCGTACATCCCCGTAAGTGGGCGCGACCGCGCATGGTGATCTGCGTTCCGTCGGGCATCACCGGCGTCGAGCAGCGCGCGGTGCAGGAGGCGGCGCAGCACGCGGGTGCGCGCAAAGAGGCCTTCATCATCGAGGAGCCGATGGCGGCTGCGATCGGTGCCGGGCTCCCGGTGCACGAGCCCGCGGGCAACATGATCGTCGACATCGGTGGTGGCACCACCGAGGTGGCCGTCATTTCGCTGGGAGGCATCGTGGCGAGCGAGTCGATCCGCATCGCGGGCGACGAACTCGACGAGGCGATCATCACCTTCGTGAAGAAGGAGTACTCGCTCGCGCTCGGTGAGCGCACGGCCGAGGAGATCAAGGTCGCGCTCGCGAGTGCGTACCCGCTCCAGGAGGAGCTCTACGCGGAGATCCGCGGTCGCGACCTCGTCACCGGACTCCCCAAGACCATCGTGATCTCGACCGAGGAGATCCGCGAGGCCATCGAGGAGCCCGTGTCGGCGATCGTCGACGCCGTGAAGGTCACTCTCGACAAGACCCCTCCCGAACTCGCGGCCGACATCATGTCGAAGGGAATCGTGGTGACCGGGGGTGGTGCCTTGCTCCACGGCCTGCGGGAACGCCTCACCGACGAGACCGGGATGCCGATCCTCATCGCCGACAACCCGCTGTACTCGGTCGTGCACGGTTCGGGTCAGTGCCTCGAGAACTTCGACGTCCTGAAGCACGTGCTGATCTCGTCCGCGCACCAGTAGTCCCGCGATGGCGGTCACGGGCGGTCCGGGCCGCCGACGGCTCATCCTCGCCCTCCTCATCCTCACGGCGGTCACGCTGATCGCAGTGGGAGGACGACGCGAGGACGGTGGGTCGCTGGGGGTCGTGGGCCGGGCCGCGCACTCGGTCGTGGCCCCGGTTCAGGCAGCCGCGAGCAGTGCGGCCCGGTCGGTGGGGGACTGGTGGAGCGGACTGACCGACGCCGGCGACCTCCGCCGCGACAACCGGCGGCTCCGGCAGCGCATCACGGCACTCGAGGGCAAAGTCCGGGCGTCGGACCAGGCCCGGACCGAGGTGCGGGAACTGAAGCGTCTCCTCGGCCTCGACGACATCTTCGAAGTGGCACGGGTCAATGCGCGCGTCATCGGTCGCAACCCGGGCAACTTCTCGTCGACGATCACCGTCGATCGGGGAACCGACGAGGGCATCGTCGCGGGGATGCCCGTCGTCGCGCCCGACGGTGCGCTCGTCGGGCGGGTGCTCGAGGCCGGCTCGCGCTACGCGGTGATCCGTCTCATCACCGATCCGGAGTACGCGGTCGGGGTGGAGACCTCGGGTCGCGCCGGTGCCCCGTCGGCGACCGGAACGGCGAAAGGGCGAGTGGGTGGCGCCGACCTCGTCGTCGAGGACTTCGAGCCGGTGTCCGCCGTGAAGACCGGTGACCGAGTCGAGACCTCGCCGTTGTCGACGAGCGATCCGCCCGACATGGCGGTCGGCCGCGTGACGCGCATCGACGAACTGCCGGGGGGCATCGGTCGCAATGTGCGCATCGAACCCTTTGCCGACCTCGCGGGTCTCGACGTCGTCGCCGTCCTCCTGTGGAAGCCGGGCCTCGGTCCGGTCGTTCGACCGACGACGACCACGACCTCCACGACGGTCGCCCGGTCGACGACCACGACCTCCGGGGGCTGACGGTGCGCGGTCTGCGGGTGGCGTTGCTCGGCGTCCTCGTCGTCGTCGCGCAGGTGAGCGTGATGCCGCATCTGCGCATTGCCGGGGTGGCCCCCGATCTCGTTCTCGTGTTCACGATCGCCGTCGCGTATCGCCTCGGTCCCGAGGCCGGGGCGTTGACCGGATTCGGGACAGGGTTGGGCTACGACCTGTTCCTCGAGACGCCGCTGGGGCTCAGTGCGCTGAGCGCGGCGGTCGTCGGCTATTCCGTCGGCGTGTTCAGTGCCGGACTGCTCCGGGTGCCCAGGGGGCTGGCCGTGACCCTCGGTCTCGTCGGGGGTCTCGCCGGCGGACTGATCTTCGTCGGGGTCGGCACCCTCGCCGGTTCCGACTCGGTGCAGGGCCTCGGGGGGCTGCGCACCGTGCTGATCAGCGCCGGTTACGACGCGCTCGTGGCGCCTCTCGTCTTCGCCCTGGTGGGCCTGGTGCTTCGGGGTGAGCGACCGCCCGATCCGTGGATGCCGGGCCCGATGCTCCGCCGCTGACCGAGGCCGGTAGCGTGCGCAGCGCTGCGGCACCTCGCGGCAGCGCCCCGCACCATGAACGAGAGCAGCCGCGTCCGCGTCAGCATCGTCGGCATCGTCGTCGTCGCCCTCTTCGCCTCGCTCTTCGCCCGCCTGTGGTTCCTGCAGACCGGTCCGGAGCAGCGTCTGCGCGACGAGGCTGCGGCCCTGGCGTCGCGACGGGTCCAGAGTCCGTCGCCGCGCGGGCGGATACTCGACCGGAACGGGATCGTCCTGGCCCGCGATCGGGTGGCGTGGGCGATCACGATCGACCGCAACCTCGGTTCCGAGGATCGGGCCCGGGTGTTCGGGGGGCTATCGAAACTCCTCGGCGTCGAGACGGCCGATCTGCGCCGCAACTACGAGAGCCCGCGGCAGTCGGCCCTCATGCCGGCGATCGTGGCGCTCGACGTGCCCATTGCCGAGCGGCTCGCGATTCTCGAGCATCCCGACGCGTATCCCTCGGTGGGAGTCGAACGCCTCACGGTGAGGGAGTACCCGGCCGGCGCGCGGTTCGGGAACCCGGCGCTGGCGGCTCAGCTGCTGGGCTACGTCGGTGAGATCAACGCCGAGCAGCTGGCCGAGCGCCGCGACGCCGGATACCAGGCCGGTGACCTGATCGGCCGGAACGGCATCGAGGCGGCGTACGAGAGCGACCTTCGCGGGCGTCCCGAGGTGGTGGCGGTGGAGGTCGATCCGACCGGACGACTCGTCGGGACCCAGAGCGTCCTCCAGGAGAGCCGACCCGGTCACGATGTCGTGCTCACCATCGACGCGCGGATCCAAGCGGCGGCCGAGGCCGCGCTGGCCGAGGCGATCGCGGAGGCCCGCACTCGCCAGGACGAAACCAAGAAGGACAAGGGCTTCGAGACGCTCGAAGCGCCGGGCGGATCGGTCGTGGTGCTCGACGTGCGGGACGGGTCGGTGGTGGCCCTGGCCAGCAACCCGTCGTTCCCGCCCTCGGGCTGGATCGGCGGTATCAGCCAGGCCGACTACGACCGGTTGAACGATCCGGCCAATCACTTTCCCCTGATCAACCGGGCGACGCAGGGCCAGTACGCCCCCGGCTCCACGTTCAAACTCGTGAGCGCGCTCGCCGGGATGCGCTTCGGACTGCGGGCCCCGACCGATTGGTTCGTCGACGAGGGCTCGGTCGAGATCGGTGACCGCGTGTTCCGCAACGACAACGGCATCAAGCACGGATCGGTGGATCTGACCCGGGCGCTCTCGGTGTCGAGCGATACCTACTTCTACACGATCGGTGATGAGTTCTGGCGCCGGTGGAATCGAGGCGACACGGCAGTCGGCGGCGGTCTCGAACGCGAGGCGCGCGACCTCGGGTTCGGCGCACCGACGGGCCTCGAGATCGACGAGAGCGCGGGTCGCGTACCCGATCCCGAGTGGAAACGCGACTTCGCGAACAAGCTCTACCGCACCGCCGAAGAACGTCGCGACTACGGGGGCTGGTATCCGGGCGACGTGGTTCAGCTCGCGATCGGCCAGGGCGATCTGCTCGTCACCCCGGTCCAGCTCGCCAACGCATTCGCGACCTTCGCCAACGGTGGCACCCGCTGGAAGCTCCACCTCGGACGGGCGGTGAAGGACGACTCCGGAACGGTCGTGCGTCGGATCGAGCCCGAAGCCGAGGCGCGCCTCGAGCTCGATCCGGTGACCACGGCCCGCATGAAGGCGGGGTTCACCGACGTGGTCCAGGACGAGGAGGGCACCGCGTACTGGGCCTTCGCGGGCTTCCCGTTCGGGCGTATGGCCGGCGGAATCGCGGGCAAGACGGGAACGGCCCAGGTGGCCGGCAAGGGTTTGACCTCGGTCTTCGCGGCGTACTTCCCGGCCGATGCGCCGCGGTACGTCGCGGTGGCGCTCGTGGAGGAGGCGGGGCACGGTTCCGAGATCGCGGCGCCCATCGTGCGCCGGGTCGCCGAGGCGATCGTAGGGGCGCCGCCGTCACCGATCGCGACCGGATCGGGCACCGACTGATGGTCATCGCCGCGCAGCCCGTTCGCTCCCGGTCCGAGCGCATCGTCGCCGCGTTGCGGCACGCCGACCTCACCCTGCTGCTGCTCCCGATCGCCCTGAGCCTCTTCGGCCTGGTGATGATCTACGCCTCGTCGCGCAGCCGACTCGGGCGCAACGGGCAGTCGGGTTTCGCGTTCGTCGGTCGGCAGAGTGCGGCGATCCTGCTCGGGCTCGGGGCCATGGCGGTCGTGATGGCGATCGACTACCGGCGAATCCGCGACCTGTGGCCGGTGCCCTACGCGATCACCCTCCCGCTCCTCTTGGCGGTGCTCGTGGTCGGTCAGAGCAGCCGCGGCGCCCAGGCTTGGTACCAGGTGGGTCCGCTCCAGTTCCAGCCGTCGGAAGTCGCCAAGATCGTGGTGATCGTGGCGGTCGCGGGATACTGCCATCAGCACCGAGACGACCTCGACGTCTGGCGGCTCGCCGTGGCCGGGGGACTCGCCGGAGCGGTCATGGTCGCGGTGTTCCTGCAACGCGACCTCGGCACGATGCTCGTCATCATGGTGTGTGCGCTCGCCGGTCTCGTGGTGGCCGGACTCAAACCGGTTCACATCGTGGTACTGCTGTGCTGTGCGGCAACTCTCGTCGGGGCCGCGGTGGTCACGGGACGGGTCCAGGCGTATCAGCTCGACCGACTCCGGACGTTCGCCAATCAATCGGCCGAAGCGTCGGCGCCGGGCGAGCAGACGCCGACCCAGTACAACCTGAAGGCGTCGAAGACGGCGATCGCCTCGGGCGGACTCACCGGGGCCGGTCTCTTCCAGGGCCTGCAGACGAAGAACGGCTTCGTACCCGAGCAGCACACCGACTTCATCTTCACGGCCGTGGGCGAGGACCTCGGGTTCCTCGGTGGAGCGACCCTCCTCGCGTTGTACGGGCTCCTGGCGTGGCGACTCTGGCGGATCGCCCTGGTCGCGCCCGACTTCTTCGGGACGCTGGTGGCCGTCGGAGTCCTGGCGATGTTCGCGATCCAGGTGTTCGAGAACGTCGGCATGACGATGGGGATCATGCCGATCACCGGTATCCCGTTGCCCTTCCTCTCCTACGGGGGATCGGCCATCATCGGGGCGTTCCTGGCCGTGGGCCTGGTCCAGAGCGTCCACATGCGGCGCTTCGGCTGACGGACGGACCGGCCGGTGGCGGGTGCCCGAGCGGCGAGGCGGTAGGCTTCGCCCCACATGTCAGACCTGTGGCCGCGTGTCGAGGCGCTGCTGGCCCGGGTTGAGAAGCCCGCTCGCTACATCGGAATGGAGCAGGGCAGCCTGGCGCCCGTCCACGGGCCCGGCCGGGCGGCCTTCCTCCTCGTCTATCCCGACACATACGAGATCGGTCTCCCCAACCAGGGCCTCCAGATCCTCGCCGAGATCCTGAACGAGCGCGAAGACGCCGTCGCCGAGCGCGCCTACGCGCCGTGGGTCGACATGGAGCGCGAGATGCGGGCCGCCGGGGTTCCGCTGTTCAGCGTCGAGACGCACCGGCCCGCCACCGAATTCGACGTCATCGCCTTCAACCTCTCGGCCGAACTCGTCTACACCAACGTGCTCAACCTGGTCGACCTCGCGGGCGTCCCCGTCCGCAACGAGGACCGGGCGCCCGCCCATCCCCTGGTAGTCGCCGGCGGTCACTGCACCTACAACCCCGAACCGCTCGCCGAGTACGTCGACGCCTTCGTGATCGGCGACGGCGAGGAAGTCGTCTCCGAGATCGCCGACGTCGTGGGGGCCTGGAAGCGGGGCGGCCGGGCGTCGCGCGAGGCGGTCCTCCGCGACCTCGCCACGATTCCCGGGGTGTACGTCCCCTCGCTCTACGAGGTCAGTTACGACGGGCCCGCCGTCCGGGCGATCACCCCGCGGTACCCCGACGTCCCGGCCACGGTCGACAAGCGCACGGTCGCCGACCTGGGCGAGTGGCCCTACCCGAAGCGCCAACTCGTACCGCTCATCGAAGTGGTCCACGACCGGCTCAACGTCGAGGTCTTCCGGGGCTGCACCCGGGGCTGCCGCTTCTGTCAAGCGGGCATGATCACCCGCCCGGTCCGGGAGCGGCCCCGGGAGCAGGTGACCCGCATGGTGCGCGACGGTCTGCGCCGCACGGGTTACGACGAGGTTGCGCTCACCTCGCTGTCGAGTGCCGACTTCTCGGGCATTGCCGACGTCGTCGCCGACCTGGCCTGCGGTCAGGAGGGGACGGGCTCGGTGGGAATCTCGCTCCCGTCACTGCGGGTCGATGCCTTCAGCGTGGGGATCGCGGCCGAGATCCAGAAGGTGCGGCGTACGGGCCTGACCTTCGCACCCGAGGCGGGTTCGTGGCGTCTCCGGCAGGTCATCAACAAGTTGATCCTCGAGGAGGACCTCTACTCGGCGGTCGACGCGGCCTACTCGCAGGGCTGGCGGCGGGTGAAGCTCTACTTCCTCACCGGCCTGCCCACCGAGATGGACGAGGACACGCTCGGCATCGCCCGGTTGGCGAGCAACGTCGTCGAGGTCGGCCGGCGGCACACGAAGCAGGCCTCGTGCACGGTGTCGGTCGGCGGTTACGTGCCGAAGCCGCACACCCCGTTCCAGTGGTTCGGCCAGAACGGGGTCGACGAGCTCCGGCGCAAGATCGGACTCCTGCGTGACGAACTCCGGGGTTCGCGGGCCCGGCTCAAGTGGCACGATCCGGCGGCGACGTTCGCCGAAGGGATCGCGTCGCGTGGCGACCGGCGGGTGGGGCGGGTCATCGAGCGGGTCTGGCGGGCCGGCGGCACCTTCCAGGAGTGGAGCGAGTCGTTCGTCCTCGACCGCTGGCTCGAGGCGATGCACGCCGAGGGTCTCGACCCCGAGTGGTACGTGACCCGCCACCGTGAGCGGGACGAGGTGCTGCCCTGGGAGCACATCAGCGCCGGTTTGCACCCCGACTTCCTCTGGGCCGACTGGCAGGCGGCGCTGGCCGAGCACGGGCTCCCCGATTGTCGGTGGACGCCGTGTTACGACTGCGGCGTGTGCACCGACTACGCGCTCGAGCACGTGGTCGCCTCGCCCGTCGCCCCCGCCGGGGGTTCGCAAGGAACCGGCCAGGATCTCTCGGCGGGCGGGGAGGTGCCGGTCGCGTTCCTCGGTCGGCGGCCGGTGGTGGCGTCGTGAAGGGCACCACGGGAGTACCGGTGCGGCTCCGGTTCACGAAGCACGGCAAGGTGCGCTGGATCGGTCACCGCGACGTCGCGCGGGCCATGGAGCGGGCCTTTCGGGTGGCGGCGCTCCCACTGGCCTTCACCGAGGGGTTCTCGCCCCACCCGAAGGTCAGCTTCGGTCTCGCCCTACCGACCGGGCACGAGAGCGACGCCGAGTACCTCGACCTGGTGCTCGCGACCGATTTAGACGTCGAAGCGCTCCCCGAGCGCCTCTCGGCGGCGCTGCCGGTCGGGATCGAGGTCACCGGTGCCGTCCGGCTCGAAGACCGGGCCCCGGCCCTGCAAGAAGCGGTCACGGCCGTGACGTGGACCGCCGAGGTCGAGCCTCCTGCCGAGCCCGGAGCGGTCCGGGCCGCGGTGGAACGGGGGCTCGCCGCCGCATCGCTGCCCGCGGTGCGACGGCGCAAGGGACGCGAGGTCACCGAAGACCTCCGTCCGGTCATCCGATCGGCGACGGTGACGGAGGTCACCGAGCCGGACGGCGCAGTGGTCATCGAGCTCGAGCTCGCAACGCAACCGCGGAGCGCCCGACCGGAGGAGGTCCTGGCCGCATTCGGCCTCGACTGCCGCCGGGCGCGTCGCACCCGACAATGGATAGAGCGCGACGGCGCGCGGCAGGAGCCGCTCGACGCCGACACGCGCCCACGGGCCATCGAGGCGCGTGCGTCATGAGAGAAGGAAACGATGTCAGACGACACCCGTCCCGAGACCGGGACGACGACGGGCAGCCCGGAGCCGACCGCAGCCCGGAGCGACGGCGGGGCTGAGGCCCCGGCCGCAGCGGGCGGCGGACAGTCCGGTGGAGAGACCGCCGGATCGGGCGAGGGCGGTGAGGCGACCGGTACCCCGGGCGCGCCGCGCAAGCGGCGCCGGCGCGGCTCACGCGGCGGCCGGGGCCGCAAGAAGCCGGCGGGCGAGGGCGGTGGTTCCGGCGGAGCGAACGGCGGGGGCGGAGACGTCCCGGGCCGGGTCGCCCGGGAGCCGCGCGACGAAAACGATGCCGGAGCCGACCGGGGCCTGACGGCCGACGACGTCGCCGCCGTCGCCCGCTCCGAGGCGGGGGCGGACTCCGCCCCGCGGCCCAAGATCGGTGACCGGCGTCCGGCTCCGCCGCCGCCCCCGCCGCCCCCGCCGCGACCGGCGGCGTCGGCCGGGGGTGGCTCCGGCGGTGGCTCCGGCGGTGGTTCCGGTGAAGCCGGTGCCGAGGGCGGGGCCAAGAAGAAGCGACGACGTCGGGGAGGTCGGGGCCGGTCGCGTAGCGGCGCCGGCGCCGGCGCCAACGGGGGAGGGGGCGGAAGCGCCTCGACCTCGGTACGCACCGCCGAAGGCTTCGTCGACGCCGGCGCGCTGGGCGACGTCGACGTCGACGGCACGGCGCTGCTCGACACGCTCGACGCCGAAACCCTCGAGCGGCGGCGCGGCACGCACCGCAAGGGTCGGCCGGCGGGCCGGTACCTCATGGTCGTGCACCAGCGGCCCGACGGAATCGCCCACCTGGCGGTACTCGAGGGCCGTCAGCTCGTGGAGCACTACGTGTCGACCCCCACCGACGACGCGACCTCGATCGACGGCAACATCTACCTGGGCAAGGTCCAGAACGTGCTGCCCGGGATGGAGGCAGCGTTCGTCGACATCGGAACGCCCAAGAACGCCGTGCTCTACCGGGGCGACCTGACCTTCGACCCGTCCGAGGTCGAGGGCGGGGAGCGGCCCCGCATCGAACGGGTCCTGCGCAACGGTCAGTCGATCGTCGTGCAGGTCACCAAGAACCCGATCGCCCACAAGGGCGCCCGCCTCACCCAGGAAGTGAGCCTCGCCGGCCGCTTCGTGGTGATGGTCCCCGGACAACCGCAGACCTACGGCATCTCGAAGCGTCTGCCCGACGACGAGCGCAAGCGGCTGCGGCGGGTGCTCGATCGGGTGCGTCCGGCCGATGCCGGACTCATCGTACGGACCGCCGCCGAGGGTGCCACCGAGGATGAACTCGAGCGCGACATGCGCCGGCTCACCGCGCAGTGGGACCAGATCTCACAGGTGGCGACGCGGGCCCGGCCCGGGAGTCTCCTCTACAAGGAGCCCCCGCTCGCGATTCGCCTCATCCGCGAGGAGTTCACCAAGGAGTTCCGCGGGGTCGTGATCGACGACCGTGCGCTCTACGAGGACGTCCGCGGTTACGTCGAGGCAATGGCTCCGGAGCTCGCCGATCGCGTCGAGTACTACGACGCCGAGGTCGAGAATCTCCCCGTCTTCGAAAAGTTCCACGTCCACGAGCAGTTGCACAAGGCCCTCGATCGCAAGGTCTGGCTGCCGTCGGGGGGCTCGCTGGTCATCGAGCGGACCGAGGCGCTGACGGTCATCGACGTCAACACCGGTAAGAACGTCGGACGCTCCAACCTCGAGGAGACGGTCTTCCGCAACAACCTCGAGGCGGCCGAGGTCGTCGCTCGGGAGCTGCGGCTCCGCGACATCGGCGGGATCATCGTCATCGACTTCATCGACATGGAGATCAAGGCCAACCGGGCGGCGGTCGAGGAGGCTCTGCGCGAGGCCCTCGCCCGCGACAAGACCCGGACCCAGGTCTTCCCGATTTCCGAGCTCGGTCTCGTCGAGATGACCCGCAAGCGGATCTCGGAGGGCCTGGTCGAGGCCTTCTCCTCGACCTGCGTCCACTGCGAGGGTCGGGGCTTCGTCGTCGACGCCTCGATGCTCGACTAGCCCGCCCGACAGGCCGCCTCGGGCCGGTTCCGGGGCGGTCGGCTATGCTTTCCCCTTCAGTTCCGCACCCGGGAGTCACGTCATGTACGCCGTCATCGAGACGGGTGGCAAGCAGTACAAGGTCGCCGAAGGCGACCGCCTCGAGGTCGAACTCCTCGCGGGCGAGGAGGTCGTGCTCCGGCCGGTCCTCCTCGTCGACGGCGACCGGGTTCTCGCCACTCCCGGAGAGCTGGGTGCGGCGGCCGTGACCGCGCGAGTCGTCGGCGAGGCCAAGGGCCCCAAGATCCGGGGCTACACCTACAAGAACAAGTCGAACCAGCGCACTCGCTGGGGTCACCGGCAGCGCTACTCGACGATCGAGATCACTGCGATCTCGAAGGGGTGATCGGGAATGTCGAAGAAGAAGGGCGCCAGCTCCTCCCGTAACGGCCGCGACTCCAACGCCCAGCGCCTCGGCGTGAAGCGGTTCAGCGGCCAGACCGTCTCGGCCGGCACGATCATCGTGCGTCAGCGCGGCACCCGGTTCCACCCGGGACTCAACGTCGGTCGCGGTGGCGACGACACCCTCTTCGCCACCGCTGACGGCATCGTCCGGTTCGGCACGCGGCGCGGGCGCCGCCTCGTCGACATCGTCACTCCCGAGGCCTGAGCCCGGGGTCGGGTCGCGAGCCCGAACGAGTGATCAGCCGATCGGCGCGAGCCCCGCGGGCAGCGGCTCGGAGTGGACGACGACGAGCGATTTCGTCGTCCGGGTCACGGTGACGTAGAGCAGGCGCAGACCGGCGGAGTCGGGGCTCACGAGCCGGGCCGGTTCCACCACGATCACGTGGTCGAACTCCAAGCCCTTGGCGCTCGTCGGGTCGAGCACCGCGACCGCCGCCTCGAGTGCCTCGGACGCGTGGGCTCGGGCCCCGACGTCGGCGAGGGCGGTCTCGAGCGCGCCGTGCAGATCGGGCGGGGCGATGACCGCGACCGTGCCCGTCCGCCCGAGCGCGGCCCGGGCCCGCTCGGCGGCAGTCGCCACGATGCGGTCGGCGCCGACCGTGACGAAGGCGGGTTGCTCTCCGGTGCTGCGTACCGACTGCGACGGGGCCACCCCGGGTGCGGCGACGGCGAGCAGGCGTCCGGCAACCTCCATCACCTCGGCCGGGGTCCGGTAGTTGACGCTGAGTTCGGCGAAGTGCGGAGGGTTGTGTCCGGGGAGGACGGAGAGCACATCGCTCCAGGCGGTCACCGCTCCCGGTCGGCTGGCCTGGCCGAGGTCACCGACGATCGTCATCGAGCCCGACGGGCAGCGGCGGGCGAGCATCCGCCACTGCATCGCGCTGAGGTCCTGGGCCTCGTCGACGATCACGTGCCCGAAGGTGCGGGCCTCACCCGCCCCGTCTCCGCTCCCACCGGTCTCGGGTTCGGCGAATCGGCGGGCCAGGGTCTCCGCGTCGGCGAAGCCCTGCAGCCCGAGGTCCTCGATGACGCGGGTCGCGGTCTCGAGGGCCCGGTCGCCACCCCGGCGCCGACGCCGGACGCGCGCCGCTCCCACCGGTCCGGTGAGGGAATCGGCTTCGTCGACGAGGGCGACATCGGCTTCGGTCCACGGAACCCGAGCCACCTCGGGCGTGCGGTCGCGTACCAGCAGGCGCTGCTCGGCCTCGGTGAGGATCCCGGTCCCGGCCGAGCGCACGAGGGCGGCGAACCCGAGCAGGTCGTTCACGAGCTCGGCCCCCGAGATGACCGGCCACATCCGGTCGAGGGCTTCGCGCACCTGCGGGTGGGTCCGCAGACGGGCGCGGAGGTCGTCCTCCCAGCCCTCGGGGAGTTCCTCGCCCCGGGCGAGCACCCCCCCGATCCCCGGATCGTGGCGGACGCCGCGGTCGAGGATGCTGGTGACGTTGTCGGTGCCTCCGGCGCGCGTGTCGCGTGATCGGAAGGCCCGGATGGCGGCGGACTTGTAGCGGGCGACGAGGAGGTCGACGAGTCGGCGCACGGCGGCGGGACGTCGCTCGTTGTGCGAGCCGGGGCGTCCGCGCAGCG
>Ga0208783_10001809_pt1 | contig 12519 bp, 13 predicted proteins | sample DEB19_08_DNA_2_FD_184529 | JGI IMG/M metagenome (GOLD analysis project Ga0208783, IMG submission 184529) | Aqueous microbial communities from the Delaware River and Bay under freshwater to marine salinity gradient to study organic matter... | ecosystem: Environmental > Aquatic > Marine >... | reverse complement strand
TGCGAACCCTATAGTGGGATGTCCGCGTATTTGCCGGCCCATGCGCTAAGCTGATCTGCTGTCATGTCGACATCCAGCTTCGATGGAACCTGTGTTTGTGTTTGGGTTTGGGCAGCAGCCGGTGGAACTACGGTTTGTGGCGGGAGCTGTGGCAGAGCTGTTTGCGCCGGCGCTGCAACCTGTGGCTGCGGAGCTTGCGGCTGAAACGGTGCAGTCGCTTGGCCCTGTTGTGCCGGAGTTTCTTGCGCTGCCGGCTCCCTCATAAAACCAGTGTAAGGATCAACAGCGGGTGCTTGTGGTGCCGCTGGCTGAGCTGTCTGTGGATTGACCGCAGGCTTTTTCCCGTTCTCGTCAAAGAAGACGAGGCGGTACGCGTCTTCACGCGAAACCCACTGGCCAGTCCGCGAACGCTCTTCGCGAACACGCTCAATCTTGTCCTGATACTTCTCATAGACATCTTGCCCATAACGAAGTGAGAACTTGAGGTGATCGTTCTGATCCGCTAAAGCTCCAATCGCCTGTTTGGTTTGTTGTTCGATCGGTGCAAATCGCTTTGCCATCTCGCGCTCGAAACGCGCTTGAAGCGCTCGCTCAACCTCAGGCTGAAACGGGCTCTCTTCTGGCGCTTGCTCTTGCTGCATTTGCTGAGGACGCTGCATAAGCGCATCCACAGTTCCACGAAGCCTAGCATTCTCGCTCTCGAATGTGCGGAGCTTTTGCATAATCTCATCCAAACGGTGATCCGGTACTGTCATTTCTTTCTCCTCAAACCCTACTTACGATGTGGGCACCGGCTGCTTTTTCGATTCCGCAGCAACGAGCTTGTCCTGTTTTATTTCAATCTGACGAATCAATGAGCTGAGAAAGCTCACAGACAAGGATAAGCCTTTAGCTTCACCGATTCGTTTTGCGTAATCTTCAGGTTTTACATGGAACAATCCCTTGAGCAGTTGGTCGCTCTGGGATTGTAACACGAGGGAGTAGCGCTTCCAGCCAGGATGGTTAACCAAGGAAAGCAGGGCGCTTTTCAGTTCATCATCCATTACCAGATTCATTACACCTGCTTCAGTGTGGATCTCTACTTTCTTCACTGTCAACCCCTCATGCCTCTTTGGAGATCAGCCGGGTCTGTTGCCTCTGACAACTGGCCCTGATTTCCATTAGGATTCTTGGGTCCTCGTCCTTGGACCTGTTGAGCCATCATCTGCTGCTGCATCTGCTGCATCATCAGTTCTTCCGCTTTCTTCTGCTTCTGAACTTCGTGCTCAGCAATATGAGCCGAGACTTTAGCCCTGACAAGCGCATCCTTGCTTTCAAGAAGTTGTTTATGGAAGTTGATGTGGATGTCGTCGTTATCCGAGTATCGGACTTCGATCTCTCCATTCATCATGAGGATCTTGTTCTCGATGAGCGGCGGAACGGTTGCCTTCATTCGATCAGTCTCGACAACCTCTTCGACATTCTTCATCTGGAACCCATCCTTCATGACGCGAATGATGAAGTTCTGCCAGTTCATGTTCACACCGGCCCCAGGAGGAATCATCGGAAGGATCTTCAAAAGCTGGAGCATCTGCTGAGTCTTTACCGACTGTGCCTCGACCTGGATCGAGCCAACCCACTTGAAGTCGTAGTTCCCGTTGATGTCGTCAGGAGTCACGACCTTAAAGATGTACTCATTTGCAAGCTTTCCAGTGATCCGAATTACCGAATCATCGGAGATGTTCTGTTGGATCAGAGCATGGGTCATTGCGGCAAACGGGTTCAGTGCCTCATTTGAAAGCTGTTCGATGAAGTTAAAGAGGTCCGTCTGCCATTCGCCGATGGCAAGCTCCGCCTGGCCAGTGCTTCTTGCCTTTCCGGCAATCGGGTCTGGGATCTGTGGCTGGTTGTCGGAAAGCTCAGAGATCATTCCCTTAAGCATCGACGCGTTCTTGATGCCAACGTCAGTGAGATCGGGGAATGTGAACTGCTTTACCGAATCCGGAGAGGCCCACCAGATGCCGCCAGGCTCAATCTCAAACGAATCAGCGTTTGGAGCTGCGGCCGGATCGACAATCGTTAGCGGATTTAAGGTCATTGTGACCGAGTCCATCATCTGGTTCATGACGTCATCGAGCTGGAACTGCATCGGAAGGAGGACCTCTGGGAGGCCGCGACCGTAGAAATCACCAGGAAATGGGAGAACGTACCGACCGAATGAGAACGGAGGGGCCTGGAACCAGTATGGGTTCTGCTGAATACGGATGCAGTACGTCTCATCCAGGATCTCAACGATGGCGGCGATTGGCTCTTTTCGTCCAGGGATGATGATCTTCGCCCAGCATTCGAGGATCGTGTAGAGCTTTTGTCCAGGAAGCGCAGGCCGGAATCCAGTTGCGCCGAATTCTTGAAGACGCTCTTGAGTCTTATCAAACTCCATCGTGGTTTCGCGGCCGAGGTTTTCAATGTCCTCGGGAAGGATATAGCACCCTTCGGCGGCCTTCTTTTTAAGGTAATCAAGGTCAACCTGCTGGCGAAAGAAGACGGCTTGGATCTGAGAAGGGTTGGCTGCCGTGTCGGGATAGACCCAGGTTTGGAACATATCGCAGGTTTCGGCACACGGAGCGTCGTACAGGACCACGTCTTCATAAACGGTGCGCATCTTTGGAACCAAGATCCCCTGATCGTCGGTCTCAAAGAATCGTTTCTTAAAGATCTGCTTGTTCGTCTCCTTCTTCCAGTAAAGACGCATTGGGCTTGTGCCTAAAGTCACACACTGCTTAACCCACGGCATGACAGATTGTTTAAGATTCATCTTGTTGTCGAAGAAGTGGCGAACGATCATTGCGTTCACTTGGGCCGACTTCTCGTTCTCAAGTCCGTTTGGGATCGCCTTCAGGTAGTCCTCTTGGAAGAGGCCCTTTACAAGGCGGCGGGTCATAGTCTCGATTTCTTTTCGGAGCTGTGGGACACGGATGTTGGCTCGGCCTTTATAGTTCCTACCGTCTTGAACCTCTGCCGGGTTTGAAGACCAGGCAAGAAATGCGTCCATCCACCTGCGTTCGCGTTCTTCGCGATTGGCTTTCGAGTTCTGCCAGATGGAAACCATCTTGGTCATCATCTGTTCGGCGAAGACTTTATCTTTGGCGAAGTTTGGTGCCTGCATCAGTACCCCGTATATCTGTTGCGAGTGGGCTTGTGCCGGTTTTTCCTCGCGATGATGATGTCTTTTACGACCGAGTTCGACTTGTGGTTGTAGGCGATGTACCTGTCACAGTCGGCCAAATGGTCATAGAAGCCATCTTTCTTTGGATTCCCATCCTCGTCTCTCACGTATTTCCCGAAGTAGGCGGAACGCATGATTGTGCATCGCGGATCAACCGTAAGTTCAGGAACTCCGTCAATCAAAGTAGAAAGCTCTTTTCGAACGATTGCAATACCGGGCTCGACGTAATCCCTGACTCCGCGCTCACCTTCGGCCCAAATTCCCAGGTCTCGAAGGATATCGACCGAACTCTGGCCGGAATCCTTTTTATCGTGGCCCCTTGGGTCGCAGTAATCCAAACACTGGACCTTCCCATACCTATTGGCAGTCATCTCAATAACGCGACGGGCAAACGTCTCAAGGTTCTCTTTCTCGCCGAGGAGTTCGCAGTTGATGTTCTTTCTTCCTAAGGGATCGATGACCCTCCAGACGCAGCCTGGTCTATTGAATCCAAAGTCCCACCCTCGGACAACGCGCATTGAGGAATCAAAATTCACAGAGCGAAGGTGAAGAAGCGGGTTTAAAAGCTTCCCGTACACCGGTGAGCCCTTGATGATTGAGCCCCATTTTCCATGGATGTAGCGGTCAATCTCGTCAGGAGTGAGACCGGCACAGACCGACTCAATGTATCCGGCAGGTAAGTTCTCAGCGTTGTCGTAGGTCGAAAAATGGATAACGAGACAGCCCTGACCAGAATCTCCGTTCACCACCCGACCGGCTTTATCCATCGCGTCGAAGTTTGTGACGAAGGTCTTATAGATCCAGTGGTTCTCATCAACCGGGTTAAGAAGAAGGATGATGCGAAGCGGCCAGTTCCCTTCAGCTCGGATACGACCGTTCAGGAAGTTAAAGTCCTCGTATGTGAATTCGTCGGCCTCTTCCATAACGATTGTGGCGTAGTTCGTGGACTTGGCTTTGTTTGGGTCATCGAGTCCACGGAAGTTGATGAAGGACCCGTTATTGAAGGTGTAGGAGAGAACGGATTCGTTCATCCGTCCGATTCCATCAGGAACCATCATCCGGTACTCGTGGAGTGTAGAGTCACGAAGGGCTGGGAGGGTTTTCCGATAAACGGCAACCGGGTACCTGGGGTAGTCGATACCGGATTGGATCAGCTCTTCAATCAAAGCACGCGACTTACCGGAGTTGTGGTGAACGGCCCCGCCAGAGACGTAGTTATTCGTGTTCCCAACCTGAATGTCGAAGTACCAATCCTCCTCAGTCTTCTCAATTGACAAGATGGAGGATTTGGTATAGGTCTCCTCGAATGAATGAAAGACAGAAGAGAGCAGCAGCTTTATGCGACGGAGTTCGGTCATCATACGAGATCGCGGAGATCTTGGGTGAGAGGCCGAAATACATTCAGAAGGTGATGTTGAAATACAATCTCCCAAGACTGAAGTCAGGGCCGCAACCTGGCGAGAGAAATCACATGTGGACTGGCGGAAGGATTGTTGATGACGACGGCTATGTCCTTGTTCGGGCTCCGGCAGGGCATCCAGGCGCACGCAAAGCTCAGAGAGGGCGTCACCCAATGATCCTAGAACACCGACTTGTGATGGAGAAGAAGATCGGGAGATTCCTTGAAAAGACGGAAGTCGTGGATCATGTGGACGGAAACACTCTAAATAACCATCCAGACAACTTAAGGCTCTTTGAAACGAATGGCGCACATCTTCGAGAAACTCTGACTGGCCGTAGACCGAACTGGTCAGAAGACGGGGAGCGAAGATTGCGGACTCGCGATCAAGACCTATCAAAGGTCGATACTCACCGTCAGAAGAAAGGATCAGGTGCTCTCCGGAAGCAACGAATTCTCCGCGCTCATGCAGAACTCTGTACAACATCCCCTTTCCTTTTGGGAACGGAGCGGTACCTGGCGAGTGAACGAAAGACTCGCCGTCCCAAGACCTGTACCACTGAGGAGACGTGATGTCTCCAAAGGCCTTTAATCCGTCTTTGGTTTCTACAAGTGAGTCCTCCCTCATACAGCCCTGTCCTCCGACGAGAACGATGAATCGGGCGGTGGAGGCGTGAAACTCAAGAGCCTTCTTGGTCGGTTTGTAATTCCTTTGAATCAGCAATCAGTGCCTCTATCTTTCTGGCTTCCTCAGAGAGTTCATTTATGAGTGGTACGACGTCAACGATTCGCTCGCGCCCGTCACCAGGACGGGGGATGTAGTACGCATTCTGGACAATGATTGACGCACCGGAGTTATGTTTGTCTGCGGCCTTGGCCTTTTTCATTTCCAAATGATCGGTGAGGTTCTTTGAGTTCTCCTCAAGAAGAAGCTTCATGATCTCGGTCTTTACCTTCCAGTAGTCCTTATCGATGGAACTGACGCCCTGCTTAACAGAGAACAACTCCATCCGTCCTTCGATCTTCTCCAGCATCTCCTCAAGCTTCTGAACGAGGAAGGTTCTTTGAGAGCCTACGGCTTTAATGGCCGCATCCTCATCAACCGGGAGAAGGCCTTCCACCGCCCGTTCACGAATCAGTCTCCAGCGAACGTCAGACGGCCCTAAACCAAGTTTGTGACGAAGGGCAGACCATGTCCCCCCGGCCCCAAGATGTGACAAACAAAAGGCCAGGACCTCGGCGGAACGGGCATGAGCGATATCGACCACCTGTAACTCAACCGGACACCTGTCCTCGTTGAGCTGCTCCCTCATCTTCTGACGCGCCAGCTCAAGAAGGGATAGGTTTCTGTGTGTCTTTACCGCACGACGCACCTCGGCCAAGTCCTGTGGCTTTTCTTCTTCCCACTCTGCCCACTGTTCCTTCTCTTCTTTCGGAAGCTCTGAGGGCCTCATTGCTCTTTTCGGTGCTTTTGACATCTCCACCTCAGGTCGTAAATAGCCTCACAGAAATCACAGAGTTCCTTCGCCGAGAGAAAGCCCCTGCTGATCGCACGCTCAACCCTCTTCTCAGACACGGACTGTATCTTCGGTTTCGACGATTTGTCTTTACGCTCTCGCTGCCTCATATCAAAGCTCCCTTTTGGACGACCCCCCACTGAGCCTTCTCTTCTTTCGGAAGCTCTGATGGTCTAAGGGCTCTCTTTGGCGGCATCGCAGACATCGCAACTCCATTCCATAATCAGTGGGTACTTCTTACCGAAATTGCCGGTTGGCGAAAGGCCTGATCCACAGGGGCACTCATCAAGACTTCCCATTAGGTCGTAGGAAACCAAGTACTGGAGCACCTGGTTCAGGTTCTGCATGTCCATCTTGACGTAACGCGGTAGGCGCTTCTTCTTCGGTTCCTTTGGCTTTGGCTCTCTCTTATTGCGTGGACCTGCATTAAAGGACTTTGGACGCATCTCGACTCCCATCTGCTTCAGTCTCTTCCAAACAGCAGCCTGAGATATCCCAAGCTCTTTGGCAATCTGGGTGGTTGAGAGTCTCATCTCGTACATCGAACGGATAGTTCCTGGGTCAATCAAAGCTCATCTCCAATTAAACGATAGCTCATATCCAAGTTGTAACATATTCCCGGGATTATACAACGAGGTACTTTTCATGACGTTACAACCTATCAAATCTAATATATTCGATTTGAGAACTTCATGCGCACGCGTAAATGTTACAACCTAATAGCTAGTTGTATCATATAACCTATTACCTTTACTCAAGTTGTAACTTAGTAAGAACCATCCCGCGCACGTTACGTTCTATTATTTCTCAAGGCCTATTCGTTCTAAGTCTCTGTTTCTATTTAGTTTTTAGATTTGATGGGTGGGTTTGGTAAACCCCTACCCTCCCTACCTATTACATAGGCAGACCACTGGGCTGATAGACTAGATATATCAAATACTTAGATGCTTTGTGGTATCAATACCTAAAGCTATCTAAGCCCCATGCTTAGGGGATAGATGCTTAGAGTCAGGATGAGTGTCCCTAGGATCTTTTGCAGGAGAGCGCAGGCCATTTGCCGCGTTTTCAGTCTATAAGCTTTGGGGATTGAATGAGTATTGAGTCTATTTGAATCATTACAGACTTTGTAAGACCTATCTGGTTTTGAAAGAATTGTTTCACGGTTCGCCGCGTTTTCAGCTTCATTGCTCGTTTAATTCGATCTGAGCTTGGCACGAGCCTTGGAACGTATTGAATCCGAGCAGCGACGATAAGCGTCAATGCTTTAAATTTAATCACTCGCTCGGTGCGAGTAAGGAGAGAGAAAATGAAACAACAAACAAAGTCTAGTGCGCTTAAGACCGTAGAGATGTCTAAGACATACGCATTGGTATTATACTCAAGTGGAGCGGTGATGCTTCGCCGGACCGCGTTTCCGTATAATTCCATATCGGTTAACGCTGAATTGATTCCATTCCTAGATGCTTCGATTCGAGACGTAGCTCTGAAAATGGTCGAAGATGGTAAGGCGCTTCGCGGCGCCGCCCCCGCAAAGGAATCAAAGGCTAAGCCTCAATTGGACATTAACGCAATCGTAGCTCAAGCCGTGGCTCAAGCCTTGGCTCAAGCGAAACAAGCTTAATCTTAAGGGGGTGAATATGGACCGCGAATTTGCTGAAGCAATCGTATTCCTGGCCGGGTTTTCAGGGTTTTTAATCGTCGGCGGTATCGTTTTCGGTATCTTAGTCGATCTTATCGAGGAGTCGGTATGGAAGTGATTCACTTTATGACAGCCGTTATCGTCGGGCTCGTCGTTCTGGTCTTGAATCTCATGGCAGAATAGAGATAGTGGTTGTTTAAACCATTCACTCCCGAATTGTTTAAGGCTCTAGTCTTAGGACTAGAGCCTTTTTTCGTTTACTCTTTTTACTCTTTTTACTCTTTTGTCGATTCTATCACTTCGAAGCTAAGTCGTAGCTTATCTCTGAATAGCCGCTTGGCAGCCCTTCTGCCGCGTTTTTGATTGAACCCGCACCATCACCATTGGTCTTGTCACTTGCGCTCAATGGCGCCCTGTTTCTGGCGTTACGGCGAGCCATTGCCGCAGCAAGTCTAGCATCATTAACCAATGCTTTCAGATCATGCTTCAAAATGTTCCGGTCAATCGTTTGCCTTGATACGGCGGCGACCCTTGCCATCGCCGTAAAGTTACCGTGGCAGCATAGGACTAGACGCTTGTAATAGTTCGCTTCATTTTCATTCATTGTCTCAATTTCATTCATAGTCTCGTTTCGTATTCGCGCGTGGGCGCACGGTCCACCGTTTCCGCTCTGCGTTTTCACGTTTTCGACTCGGTGTCGTTTCGACTCCGGTCGGTGTCGAATTGTCCCCACGTGGTGTCGTTTCGACTCCGGTTTTCGTGCAGACTTTTCAAATCAAATGACGGCGAGTGAAGGCTTTACTCGATTTGGCCGTGTCAATTGTTCACTTTTCACGGTGGTTTCGTTGGCACGGCGATTGCGAGGGCGAGTGTTTGCCGGTCGATTCTGGCCGGGTTTGTAAAAATTTAAAGGGAGAGAATTGGATGTTAATTCCATTAGTGATTTTCTTTGTTTCGTTCGTGTCTATCGCCTCAGCACAGGACTCTAAGCCTCAGCTTTATGTCCTTGAGAATGGGACTCTGACCCCAATCACCAAGGTCGAGGCCATAATTCACTTGGCCAAGAACCAGGGTGGGCAAGTTCTGAAATGCTCAGAACAGGTCCTTTCCGACAAGGCCACCATCGTTTCTAAGAAGTGACTACATCAGCGGCACCCTAGGTTTACGGACCCTCAGTTCGATGAGTACGGGACGCCGCGTTTTTATTATGAGTAGCGTGCTCTCGCGCTGCTCCGTCTGGCCCACGATACGGGCCACTTTATTCAAAAACAAACCGACCCAGCGGCTTCTGGGACAAACAAAAGGGAGGCCTTAATGGCTAACAAGATTCGTGGACAAGTAGTAGGCGGAATGACTCGTGACTTCGACGGAGTTAATACCGTCGCAGACATCGCTGCTCAATTGGGAGCTGGCGACCGAGTAGCAATGGTCAATGGTCTGACAGCAGATCATTCGACAGTTCTGAAGGATTACGACTACGTGACCTTCACTGATAAGAAAAAAGGCGGCTGAGCCTTGCTCGTGGCCACGGATGGCCCCTGTTTTTTATAAAATCATCATCACTGGGGAGTGAATATGTTGAAAATGACCGACGTGAAGTCGAACGACTTCGCATATTTCGATTCTATCGAAAATGCACAGACAAGAGGGGCCGTTAAAGGTGCCTTCAGATACATTATAAGCCTTTCAAACCTATCCGGCACAGCTATAGACCATTGGGACATTGAGTCAGTGTTTAAACACGAGGACAAATGGCTCACGGATAAGGGTGACATCAACCGAGAGTTCTTTAAGCGGAAGGATGCTGAGCCCGCCGCGATTTTGAATCTCCCAGAACCGCTCGTAAAACTGCTCGAGGTCCCTCTGAAAGAGGTTCACGGTCAGAATGTTCGAGAGATAAAGAACAACATCGCAAGTCGAGAGCGGACCATAAGCACCGCTCATATCAACATCAGAGGAGCTGTCTCTGACCTTCGAAATTTCAAGCAGCGACTGCTGGTTGCCGAGATTGCAGCAAAGGAATCCGTTAACACAGTCTCGACGCAGCTTAAGAAAGTTCTATCTGAGCTTCCGCTTGAGCTTTGGAGCGTCACTTCTGACTGCGTTTCTTTCATCTGCAAGACCGACACGCTGGTCAATGCTCGAGACATTCCAAACAAAATCAACCGCACCTACAACCTTGGTCGACTGATCTTCCACGTAAACGTCATGGATTTCAAAATCGCGGTGACGAGGATGGACATCGTCAATCGCTGGGTCTCGGCGAGCAATGCTCACTTCCATTATGGAACGTACTTTTGCTACGGCGGGTTTTCCAGCGAGTTCGAGAAGGCTCAAGAAGAGGTCAACCTGTTTGACCTCATGTCCGCATGCGTTCGATGGAAAGATACCTACGATGCAAGATCAACGCTGGTCTCGTCAGTAAGGTTTAATCACCACCCAGCATTCACAACGTACCATGAAGGCGACATGTTCTTTGGGATGGACGAGAAGAAACAATGCGAAGAGGCGTGGAAGATTGGTCTGTATTTCACACAACCGATGACTTCTCCAGAAATCACCGCCGCGAATTTGAAGATTGGGAATCAGCGTCCCCCATGGAGCAACGAGTATCCATTCGCTGCAACTGGCGGACCTCGACCAGGATACAAATACGAGTACGAAAAGCCGCTCGATAAGCAAATCAAATCTATAGAGAAGAATCTTGAAGATGAAGAAAACGAAGGAGAGCTGATTGAGTGGTCGTTCAGTGCGTATCGAGATTGGCTGTCTGACAACTATGATTTTAGCGACTTCTGCCAAGGCGAAGAGGCCCCGGACAGAGACGGGTATCAGACGTATATGGCCTACGCGAACACAGAGGAAGGCGAGTGGCAGAGCGAAAATGAGTGGGATGAATGGAACGCAAACAATAGCGGAGTTGAAGGCGAGGACTACTAATGAACAAACCAAAATTAATTATTCCAAGGGCGGTTTTCGATAAGGTCCTGCACTGGTGCATTCTAGCCAAAGGGCTTGAGATCAGCGGACTTGGCAAGTGTGATTACGATCCAAAGACAAACACCTTTAAGGTTGTCGACGCTCAAGTTCTCAAGCAGTCGATTCAAACTGCCGGGAATACCGAGATCACAGCGGAAGCCATCGGAAAGTTTCTTTACGACACACGAGACCAAGGTTCAGTCACTTGGTGGTGGCATTCTCATCACAGCATGGGTGCGTTCTGGTCGTCGACTGACATCGATTGCATCAACTCGTTCGGCAAAGAGGGTGGCGTTGTGGCGACGGTGTTCAACAACAAAGGCGAACACTTGTCTGCGTGCCAATTCAAAAGCTCTACCATGTTTGGAGAGACTTCGATCTTTCACGACAAGCTAGACACTTCAGTGGTCACTTACTACGACACGACCATGTTTGATGAGTGGGAACGCGAGTACAATGAAGCGAAATTGGTTTACGTTCCAACACAAACTGCGTGGAGCTATGGCCAACAGCATGGAACCAAGCGAAAGAAGCCACCAAAGAAGCTTCGAAAGTTATGGGACAAGATCCCCGAGTGGCGCCGAAAGCAGCTCATCTTCGAACAGCCAGGCGGCAAGAACAACCCAGACTGGATCTGGGCTTCTTATCTTTCCGACTACATCGAGGCCACGGAATACGACTACAAGGTAAGGGATCTGGTTGAGCACGCAGACCTTCCGAAAGAGATCGGAACTGTCGCTAGCTACCTGATGGACCCAAAAGAATTGACCGACATCGAGGACGACGAAGAGATCGCAGCCGACGAGCGACAGTTCCTGACTCTGTGGGGAATCTCCGAGTCGGAGTGGATGAACATGGAACCGAGAGAGCGAGAATACTACAAAGGCCAATCATACATGGCCTACATGGGAGACTAAGATGCTGAGCAAAGACACAAGAGAAGCGATGCTGACCCGTCAGCTCGACTTCATTCCGATGGATACACTTGGAAAAGAGATCAACATTGTGGGCGCCGGGGCCATTGGCTCATGGGTCGCACTGTCTCTTGCGAAAATGGGGTTCGTTGACATCACCGTGTGGGATGATGACGAGGTCTCGATTGAAAATATGAACTGCCAATTTTATCCGATCTCCATGATCGGGCGGCCCAAGGTTGATGCCCTGGCTGACATGGTTTCGATGTTCACTGGCACGCAGATACAGACCAGGCGGCGTTATGAGGGCCAGCCTTTAAACGGTATTGTAATCAGTGCCCTCGATAACATGGCAACGCGGCGTCTGATCTTCGATAGACGGGTGGCTGGGACCACTTGGATTGTCGACCCCAGGATGAGCCTTGAGGCCGCGTCTTTATTTAACTGCAACGTCCGAGACCCAGCGTCTGTCGCGGCATACGACAAGACGTTCTATTCGGACAGCGAGGCAGTTCAAGAGCGGTGCACCGCGAAATCAACCATCTACACAGCGAACCTGATCGCAGGTCTTGTGTGCAAGTCAGTGAAGGACATCGCTACCGATGGCAAAGCTGACGAGCTGATCCGAAATGCTGAGTGGCATATCGGAAAGAACCAACTTATGGCATGGCAGACAAACGGAACAATGAACTAAGGGAGGAAACAATGGGAATGAATAAGACAACTAAGGCACTGCTGAAAGTGTATCGACAGTACAAAGTAGATGGGCTCAATAACAAACAGATCACCCAAGCTATGGCTGAAGCTGGATACAAGAAGCGCGATGGCGAGCCTGTAAACATCAACACGATTCAGCATCTATCAAA
>Ga0208783_10001807_pt1 | contig 12531 bp, 10 predicted proteins | sample DEB19_08_DNA_2_FD_184529 | JGI IMG/M metagenome (GOLD analysis project Ga0208783, IMG submission 184529) | Aqueous microbial communities from the Delaware River and Bay under freshwater to marine salinity gradient to study organic matter... | ecosystem: Environmental > Aquatic > Marine >... | reverse complement strand
AAGGCGCCGCCGAAGGTGATCATGAGGAACCAGATGCCGAGGCGCGCGGTCTTGCCCACGGCGCCCTTGTGCTCGACCGAGAAGAAGAAGTAGGTGAGCACGCTCAGGACGCCGATGATGCCGACCCACGCACCGACCGTCGCCCAGAAGGCGAAGCTGCCCGACGCGTCGAAGGCGAGGGCCGGCTGGACGGTCGCGCCGACCTGCGCCATGAAGTCGGACTCGATCGACGAGACGAGCTTCAGTCCAGCAGTGACGCCGATGACCATGGCGATGGGCCAGCTCGAGATCCAGCCGACGCTGGGAACGAGGCGGCAGAGCAGCATGATGCCGAGCAGGAGCGGCACGCACGCGAGCACGAAGTCCGCGATCGGCGTGGGTGACTCAGGAAGCGATGGCAGCATCGTGTCGCGCACGAGCGTCGGCGCGAGCTTCGCGAACAGGTTGGGGACCAGCGAGGTCCAGAAGGCGTTGACCATCCAGTAGGCGGCGGAGACTCCGATGAGGATGCTCTCGCAGATCTTGTAGAACGGGTTGTCGCGGAAGAGGAACGACAGGATGCCGAGCGTCAGGAGCGCCGCGGTCCAGACGCCGACCGTGGTCCAGAGAGACCGCGTCGCCTCGCCTGTCGGGTCGGCCTGCGCGGCGACGGCCGCGCGCAGCACGAGGAGCGACGCGCCAAGCGCGGCGAGCGAGATCCACAGCAGCGTCAGGCGCTGCTTCGGACGCGGGGTTTCGGTGGTTCCGTTCATCGTGCACCTCCGCGGCTGCGGCCGGCGATCATGGCGAGGTTCCCGAGGACGATCAGCGCGATCATCAGGAGGTGCGCGACGAGCTGCGGACCCATCCGCACGCGTCCTTGCCCGATGACCTCAGGCTTCGCCACGGGGTACTTCTGCTCGACGAGCATCTCGTACTCCGCAGCGCCTTTCACGGCCACCAGCATGCCCTCCATCTGCTTCGGGTAGTACGGGAGCAGCTGGCTCACCTGGACGCCCGTCGAGCCGCCGACAATCGAGAAGGCCTCGGGCATCGCGCCGTTGCCGTACTGCACCCACTCCTTCGCGCCCGGATAGCCCGCCGAGATACTGGCGACCAGCTTGAATGCGCTGAGGTCCTTCACGCCTGCGACGAGCGGCAGCGAGGTCAGCGCGGTGCCCGACGAGTCGGTCTTGTATTGCTCAGGCACATTTGTCGCCATGAGCTTGATCACGCCTTCGTTGCCCGACTGGAAGCCGAGCTGCACATAGTCAGTGCCGTACTGGTAGCCGGGATGGAACTCCTTCAGCACGCGGTCGATGGTGCCGTCGGCCTGCTTCTTCCCAAGCGGCCAGAGCGCCATGAACACGATCTTCAGCTTGCGCGCGGCGCAGTGATGGACGAGCGCGCTCGCCATCGGCTGCAGCTCGGCGGCGCTCGCAGGGTCGTAGTCGAACGAGAGCAGCACGGTCGAGCCCTCGGGCACGGCCTCGACCGCGTTGAAGGTCGCGCGCGCCATCGGACCCGGGTACTCGGGGAACCGCAGCTTGAGCAGGATGGGAATCGCGATCGAGAGGCCCATCGCCAGGAAGATCCAGCGACGGTCGAGGTTGTTGAGCCGTGCGAGGAGTGAGTCGCTCATGCCGCACCTCCGCCCTTCGGCAGGTAGCTCTTGTCGATGCCGAGGATGAGCCGCAGGCTCGTCGCCGCCACTCCGAGGGCGATGCCGATGGTGATGGCACGCATGCCTGCGGTCTGGATGTACTCGGTGATCGCGATCTTCATCCAGTCAAGACGCAGGAAGGCAAAGGCGCTGCCCTCGGGGATCCAGCCCGTCAGGAACATGCCCGCGGCAGTCTGCGCGAGCAGGATGATGAAGGCGGTGCCGAGCAGCAGAATCGACTCGATGTTCTTGGCGCGGAAGGCGCGGAACGCGGCGCTCGCCACATAGAAGGCGAGCAGCGCGAACATCGTCGAGGTCAGCGGCGAGAAGACCCAGTCGTACATCCAACCGTACGGCGAGGCAGCGGTCTCGTAGTCGCCGGCGAGGTGCACGGTCGGATGCGCCGGATCCGGCACGGCACCGATCTTGAACAGGCCGACCGTGAGCATGAAGAAGAACGCGGCCAGCGTGATGGCCGAATAGCCCCAGCCCGGGCGCTGCGACGAGATCTTCTCGAGGTTCACCGTCAGCAGGTTGCCCGCGCCCAGCACATAGGCGACGGCGGCGAGCACGTTGAACCAGACATTGACCGTCTCGCTCCAGCTCACCGCGGAGGTGATGAAGTAGGCCAGCACCATGACGGCGCCCGACAGGCAGAGGATCATGATCGGTACGGTGCGTTGCAGCACGGGTCAGCCTCCGAAGTACTTTCGCAGCGCGTCGGCGCCGCCTGCGAGCTTTGGGATCCAGATGCCTGCGGTGGCGAGCGCGCAGCCGATCACGATCACGGCGGCCGCGAAGAGCTTGCCAAGGTCCTGGCCTTGGATCGATCCAAGCTGGTCGCGCTCGCCCGAGAGGTAGGCGCTGGCGGCGAAGAACTCCTCGCCGATCAGCGTGTAGTCGCACGCTGCGACGAAGAACGGGAGCTGCGACGGCTCGGCGGTGCCGGCGATCTGGATGGCGCCGATCGAGTTGCCGTTCTCGGCGAATAGGAGGCTCTCGGCGTAGAACGCGCCCATGTAGAAGCACGCGGCGGGCTTGTCGCGCACCATCGAGCCCGTGACCGCCGCGACATAGCCGAACTGCTCGTCGGTCAGGTAGTTGATGTTGGCGTCGGTGTAGGTCTCGGGCCGGCCGGCTTCGAAATGGGCGGCGCGCACCGCGTCGCGCGCGGCGCTCATCACGATCGAGCGGCAGGTGGGGACCTCGAGCTTCGCGTCGTACTCCGCAGCCGTCTTCGCGACGCGGCCGAGGATGGTCACGCCCGCGACAGTCTGGATGTCGGTCATGTCCTGGATACCGGGCACGAACAGGACCGATCGGCCCATTTCGGTGGCGCGTCCGATCGCTTCGTCGACGGCGTCGAGCGCTGCGAGCCTGCGGATCTTCACGGGGCGGCCGCTCCGTGCGAGCGCGATCGCGGCCGCTACGGCCGACGCCACGAGGACGATCACGAGCAGCAGCGGAAGGCGATCGGTGCGGATCCAGTCCTGCGTGGCTGCCTCGGGCGCCTGCGCCAACGCGGGCTGCGAGAGGACGAGCAGCGCCGCCGCGACCGTCGTCGTCAGGCTGCGCTGCATGGTCGTTGCGGTCATGGTCGTCTCCTCGGTGGCGGGTATGCCGCGTCAGGTCTCGATCAATTCGATGTTCGCGCGCGGCACGGTCACTCGTCGTCCATCCGACAGCGAAACCTCGAGTACGCGCGCCTTCGAGCCGGAACCAAGCACGGCCGGCTCGTTCGGGAGCGCACTCACGCTGCCGATCAGTCCGAAGTATGGATCGCGGATCAGGCGTACCTGCGTCCCGATCTCGAGCAGGCCTTCCTCGGGGCGCGCGCCTTGTGACGGAGCGGGGTCGGACGCCTGCCGCGCGATCACGATCTCGGGACGCATCACGCCTGCGCGGATCTGCGTCGCTCCGTTCACGCTCGCCTCGCGGCCCTCGTAGCCCTTGAGCAGCGCGAAGGTGCGCTCGGCCATGGCGATGTCGCCGAAGCCCTCGGTGATGAGGATGGTCAGGCCGATCTTCTCGGTGCCGGTGATGGCGACGCCGAGGTCGTAGCCGAGGATCGCCCTCAGGTCGGCGTCGTCGATTCCGCCCGCGACGATCGCGGCGACACCCGCCGCCTGCGCGGCCTTGACGGCGCCCGCCGTGACGCGCGCGCCACCGACGACGACGCAGCTCTTCATGTCGGGCGTGATCTGCGCGGCCTCGAGCTTCTGGCCATGGTCCGAGCAGGCAAGCCGGATCGGACCGACGGTCTCGCCGCCGACGCCGAAGATGCCCTGCACGAAGACGGCGTCGGCCTCGACGACAGCGCCTTCACCTGGGATCACCTCAACCACGGCGCCATCGACATACGCCTTCACCTCGACGGCGATCGGCGAGCCCCGCAGCATGACCTGCCCGGTCGTCAGGCTGATCGACTCGACCGTGCCCGCCGCGGGCGATGCGAGCTCCTTCTTGCCGATGCCGAAGATGCCCTTGGTGCGCGCGAGCGGCTCTCCCGCCGCGACCGAATCGCCCTGCTTCACGAGCATGATCTGCGCGAGGTCGCCCGCGGGAACCGACAGCTGCGACGCGACGGCGACGGGGGTCACATCGCCTTCGATGAAGGTGTGCGCCACCACATCGCGTGCGCGGACGCGCTGGCCGGACTTGACGATCACCTCGCCCTGCACGGGCAGCAGCCGACGCGCACGGTAGGTCGTGCGCGCGGACACCTTGAGACCAGGCGTGTATGCCTTCGCCATTGCTCAGCAAGTCTCCCAAATCTTCGCCCAGCGCGCCACCGCGGCGCGGCGATCGGCATCGCTCTCGGGAAGGACGAGCGGGCGACCGCGCGCATCGAACAGGATGCCGACGGTTCCGCCCTTCACGCGGCGAGACACTGGCTTGCCAGCACCGGCGCCGAGGTCGAACTCCTTCGTCGGCTCGACGACGACCTCGACCTCCTGCTCGGGCCCGACGCGCACGAGCGCGACATCTCCGCAGGCGAGCTCGCCCGACGCGCTGACCGCGCCAGACACGCGGTACGAGAAGCACTTCCTGCCCCACTTGCCTTCGCCGCTCGCAGCGACCGACCAGCCGAGGCGCACGAGGCAGTCGCGCTCGAAGACCTCCATCGCCGCGGCTGCGTGCACGCTGGCGAGGACGCCGAGGTGCGGCATCATGAAGATCGAGTCCTTCGCGAGTTGCGTGAAACCCTGCGGCTCGAAGCTGTCGACGAGCATCGCGGCCGTCTGCTCCATCTTCGGAGCATGGCTCAGGACGCCGCCCGAAGCCACGAGGAGGTCGAGCCGCATGTCGTCGACGATTGTTCGGCCGCTCGCGGCCTGGTCGAAGAGGTCACCGACGGTCCGCTGCTGCTGCACGCCCTTCAGCGTCGTCGCGAACTCCTTGTGCTGCACATACGCGAGCCGCAGCGCCTCGCGCGCGACCGCCTGCTCGAACACCAGCGCTTCGGCCGACTGCGGGATCGTCGTCGGGCGGATCATCTTGTTCTTCACTCGGTTGCGCAGCTCGCGCTCGTCCATGTCGATGTGTACCCAGCGGAGCACGTTCTGCATGCCCGCCTCGGCGCACACATTCGAGATCGAGTAGCTCATCCCGAGGTTCGCGCTCACGGTGCGGTTGAAGGTCCCGTCGAACACGCTGAAGACATCGGTGGTCGCGCCGCCGATGTCGACGCAGACGGCGTTCAGCCCGTCGCGCGCGGCGATGCGCTGCAGGATGTCGCCGACGGCGCCCGGCGTGGGCATGATCGGCGCGTCGCTCCACGCGATCAGGCGGTCGTAGCCTGGCGCGTGCGCCATGACGTGCTCGAGGAAGACATCGTGGATCTTGTCGCGGGCGGGCCCGAGGTTCTCCTGCTCGAGCGTCGGTCGGAGGTTGTCGACCACGGCGAGGTCGAAGCCGCCGTACTTCGGATCGCCGAAGATCGCGCGCACCTGCGGCGCCGCGTCCTTGTTGCCCGCGAAGATCACGGGGAGCTCGTACTCGCCGCCGAAGCGTGGGCGCGGCTTCGCGGGCGCGATCTGCTCGGCGATCTGCACGACCTGCTGCACATTGCCGCCGTCGGTGCCGCCCGAGATGAGCACCATGTCGGGCCGCAGCTCGCGGATGCGCTGGATGCGCTCGTGCGGGCGGCGCTTGTCGTTCGAGGCGATCGTGTCCATCACGATCGCGCCCGCGCCGAGGGCGGCGCGCTTCGCGCTCGCGGCGGTCATCTGCGCGACGACGCCGGCGACCACCATCTGCAGGCCGCCGCCGGCAGACGAGGTCGAGATGTAGAGGTCGCAGCCGTCGGGGTCGGACTCGCCCTTGCGGCGGATGATCGTGCCGTCGTCGGCGATGAAGCGCCGGCCCGCGAGCTCGCCGATCTCGGTCAGCGAGTTCGAGACGCCGATCGTCACATTCGCGAACGGCTCCTCGACCGTGGTCGGAGCCTCGGCGCGCTGGGTCTGCCGCCAGGAGCCGCCGACCTTCTCGACGAGGATCGCCTTCGTTGTCGTCGAGCCGCAGTCGGTCGCAAGGATGTAGCGGAGCTTCGAGAGGTCGATGGCGGGCTTCGATGACGGGACGGACGCACTCATGCCGCGCAGCGTAACGCGTCACTTCGGCGCGGGTGCAGGCGCATCCTTGACGCAGCGGAAGCCGAGATGCTCGAGCGAGGTGTCGGACGGCGTCGACATCCGCGCGCTCGGGCGGTAGCTCGCGCAGTAGCTGTCGTTGCAGAGGAACGAGCCACCGCGGTGGACGCGTGAGTCCGCCGCCAGCGGATTGCGCGGATCGTGGCTCTTCGGCGGTCCCTTCGGATCGACGGTGACCCCGCCCGCACCCGCAGCCTTCACGCGGTCGGCGTAGGCCGTCTCGGAGTAGCGGTCCGAGCACCACTCCCAGACATTCCCCGCCATGTCGTAGAGACCGAACGCGTTCGGCGCAAAGCTCTTCACGGGCGCAGCGCGCTCGAAGCCGTCTGCCTTGGTGTTCGTGCGCGGAAAGTCGCCCTGCCAGATATTCGCGCGCCACGGCGCTCCAGCGATAGGCACGACGGGCTCGTCGCCCCAGACATTCGCCTTGCCCGCAAGCCCGCCGCGCGCTGCGAACTCCCACTCCGCCTCCGTGGGCAGCCGCTTGCCCGCCCACTTGCAGTAGGCGAGCGCGTCCTCGAACGCGACCTGCACGACGGGCAGGTTGTCCTTGCCATCGATTGAGCTCGCAGGACCCTGCGGATGACGCCAGCTCGCCCCCGGTACCCACGCCCACCAACTCGTGTAGTCCTCCGCCGCCTCGTCGGGCGCAGGTGGCATGAACACGAGCGATCCAGGCTTCAGCATCTCGTCGGGCGGCTTCGGCGTGCCCTCGGGGACCTGCTTCTTGAGCTCCTCCCAGTCGACGGGGCGCTCCGCGAGCGTCTTGTAGCCCGTGGCCTCGACGAACGCGCGGAACTGCGCGTTCGTGACCTCGGTCGCGTCGATCCAGAAGCCCTTCACCTCGACGGTGTGCACGGGCTGCTCGTCGGTGCGCGCGAGCGGATCGGTCGAGCCCATCGCGAATCGCCCGCCAGGTATCCAGACCATGCCGGCAGGAGGCTCCGCAAACAGGAGAAATGCCATGAGCGCGAGCATTCCTCGGAGTGTAGCCGCGGGTAGCCTTCCTCCATGCGCGAGTTCCTCCGCAACGCCTTTGCGCTCGACGACGGCAAGCCCTGCGAGCCGACGCCCGACGAGCGAGCGCTGCTCGAGAAGCTGGCTGCCGAGATCGCGCGGCGAGGGATGACCGGCCCCGCGATCACCTTTCTCGAGATGTCGCGGCCGATGAACTCGCTCGGCGCAGCGGCAATCCACTTCTTCACGCCGTTGGCGGCGACGCTCGCGAGCCCGGTCGCGCTCAAGAGCTTTGCCGAGTTCCTCGACAAGCGCGGATCGGTCGATGTCCTCTGCGGCATGCTCGAGGCCGCAGAGCGCGAGCGTGAGTCAGGCTGCTGCGAAGGCGATGCTCCGAAGAAGCCCTGACCGGCTTCGGAAAGGCACCATGACGCGACAACTCTTCCTCCGGCTCATGCTGATCGCACTGGCCGCGTCGGCGATCATGGCGATCGCGTCGATTTACGCGAGCTCCGACATCGCCTGGCGAATCCTGGCCACCACGCTCATCGCTGCGGTCGCGTGTGCCCTCATGATCCCCGTGGCGCCGCGCGAGGGGAGCGCCGGCATGGACGGCCTGCAGCGCACGGTGTGCGGCTACCTCGCGATCGCATTCGCCGTCTGCATGCTTCCCGTGTGGGACATCCGCATGGGATCCCGATCGGAGTTCCTGCTGGGACTCTGGTTCTCAGTGGGCATTCCCGCGCTGGCGCTGGCAATCGCGGGACTCCGAGGCCGCCGAAACGAGGACCGCTCGCGCGCACTGGCCGAGCACATCGCGATCGGCGGCGCCTCTGGCGCGATCCTGTTGGCGCTGGTCGTCGACATGCTCTGCGGAAGCCTGCTGGGCGCGACATGGGAGTATGCACTCATGTCTGGTTTCGTGTGCGTCGCGGGATCGATCGTCGCCTCGGCCTCGGCACTCGGCCGGCGCACCGCCTCATCGGCGCGGATCATGCCTGCACCTGCGCCCGAACCGATCGACCGCGTGCTCGGCACGCTGGGCATGGTCGCGGGCACCGCGTGGGTGACGCTGGCGGTGATGGCGCTGGTGCATGACGGACGGGCCTCGGCAGCCGCGCTGATCCACTCCTCGAGCGACCTCTGGCCGCTGGCGGTGATGTGCATGGCGGTGGCGCTCCCCTGCGCGATCTGGTGCGCGATCGGGCTCTCGCGTGTCACCGGACCAGCGCGCTTCCTGCGGCACGCTGCTGCCGGCTCGGCTCTTGCGCTGGGAGCGGTGGTGAGCTTCGCCGTGGCCCAGGTCATCTGGACCGATGTCGCGCGCCTCGACGACATGCTGGCCCGGCTGATCGGCGCGCTGGCGGTCGTCGGGGCCTCGTCGCTCCTCGCAGCACTGGTGATGATGCGTCTCTCGATGGGGCGCTGCATCGTGGCCGATCCGATCGAATCGCTCGCCTGGACCTGCCCGCGCTGCGCGACGCGCGGCAGCATCGGTCTCGGCGAGCACTGCTGTGCCGCATGCGGGTTGGCGGTGCACATCGAGCTCCGTGACGACCGCTGCCCGGGATGCGGCTACGACCTGCGCGGTCAGCCGGCGGGCGCGGTCGCGTGCCCTGAGTGCGGACGCACGCGGCAGATGCCGGGGCAGGCGGCCACGGCCGCGGCGCGATCACCCGCCGCCCATTGACTTCCGCAACGACTCCGGACCACTCGGCCCGTGCGGCACCGGGCGATGCCGCACGGCGCAAACTCGGCTGAATCTCAAAGGTGATCAGCGTGGTATCCGGCGGCCTCGCGATCCCCACCCTCGTCGCCGGCCGGCTGGTGATACGCATGCATCGGAATAGCCGGGACGCCGCTAGCTCAGCTTGAAGGCGCCGACCGACTGGCGCAGCACCTGGCTCGCGCGCTGGAGTTCGGCAGCGGTGCGCCCGAACTCCTCGGCGCTCTCGACGGCGCGCTTGGCGGCGGTGGCGAGCGATCCCATCGAATCGGAAATCGTCGCGGCACCCTGCGACTGGCTCAGCATGCCTTCGTTCACGGTGCGGAATCGCGCGGCGTTCGCCTCGACCTGGGAGATGACCTCCGCCATCTGTCGGCTCGAGGCGACGACCTCGTCGACCCCGCGGCGCACCTTGTCGGCGAAGCGGTCCATCTCCATCACGCCCGCGCCGACGGCCGACTGCATCTCGCCGACGATGACCTCGATCTCGCTGGTCGCGCCCGCGGTCTGGTCTGCGAGCCTGCGGATCTCGCGGGCGACGACCAGGAAGCCGCGCCCCTGCTCGCCCGCCTTCTCGGCCTCGATCGCTGCGTTCACTGACAGGAGATTCGTCTGGTCGGCGACCTTGGTGATCGTGGTCACGACGCCGTTGATGCTCGCGGCGCGCTCACTGATGGTCGCGAGCTTGGCGGCGATCGACGCCGTCGCGTCGGACAGCTCGCGGATGGTGCGGTCGACCGAGTCGAGGTTGCCGCGCGCGCCCGACGAGAGCTGCGTCGTCGACTTCGCGGCCGAATCGACCTCGGCCATCGTGCCCGCGAGCTCCGCGCCGGTGGTGCTGATCTGCTTGGTGGCCGCGGCGATGTGTGCGCTCGACTCGCCGAAGCGAAGCGCGACCGACTCCTGCTCGCGGCTGGTGGCCGACAGCTCGAGCGCGCTCGAGTCGAGCGTCACGCCCGCGCTCTTCACGCTCGCGAGCAGTTGCCCGAGGTTCGACTTCATGCGCCGCAGGCTCTCGGTCAGGACTCCCGCCTCGTCGCGCGCGCCCGACGACTCGATCTCGCGGCTCAGGTCGCCGTCGGCGATGGCGTCGGCCGCGATGGCGGCCGCGCGCACGCGGCGCCCTGCGCCGATGGCGATCCACGCGACAAGCCCCGCCGAGAGGCCGACTGCGCCGAAGAACACCAGCGCGCTGGTCGCGACCTCGGTCCGAATCGGCGCGACGACGACCTCGCGCGACTTGGTGCAGATGAGCGTCCAGTCGCCCTGCGCGATGCGCACTGCGGCCGCAAGCAGCTCGTCGCCATCGCGCGGATCAGTGGAGTTCTGCACGAATCCATTGGCGTTTGCCTGGCGGACGAATGGGGCGATCAGGTCGCGCAGCGGCGTTTCCGCCACGGTGCGCGTGCGCAGGTCGCCCTCGGAGTTCGTGCCCTCGTCAGCGCCGATCTTCGTATCGTCGGTCGCGACGATGAAGCGTCCTCGCGAGGAGATGAGGTACATGTCCGCGCCGATCCGGCTGGCGCTCTCGCGCACCACGCCTTCGATCGATTCCAGCGCCCGGTCGACGGCGCCAATGCCCCTGAACGCACCATCGATCACGATCGGATGCGACTGCTCGACGATCAGCTGGCCGTCGTAGACATACGGCTCGGTCACGATGGTCTCTGGCTTGCCCTCGTTGGCGAAGGCCTTCCGCACGCCGTCGTAGTAGAGGCTCGTCTCGAAGTCGACGAGCGGCTTCACGGCGATCGCATCGCCGTTGCGCCAGTCGCGGAACGGGTACGCGATGAAACGCCCGCCCGCGTCCATCCACTCCTTCGGGTCACCCGACTTCGCAGTCGCATCGTTTCCGTCCGCATTCGGTTCGTACGCGACATATGCGGCGGTGATGTTCGGGTCGCCCGCGAGCACCGCCTTCATGAGGTCGACCGTGAGCGCGCGCTTCCCGAAGAGTCCCGCCTCCTGCTGGTCGGCGAGGTACTGCGCGGTCTTGATGGCGCTGGCGTTCGACTCCCCGATCTGCGCTGCAGCGAACAGCGCCTCACGCAGGAGTTCGGACTCCGCGGCTTCCTCGAGCATGTCGAACTTGCTGCGGGCGTCGAGCGCGGTCAGCGTGCCCAGCACGATCGACCCGGGCAGCACGCCGACGAGCAGCAATCTTCCCGCAAGCGAGCGCGAGAAGGGAATGGCGTTGGCTTTCGACGCAGGATCGGCCACGGCGAGATGGTAATGGAATGCGAGCGCAGTACGATGGCGGCATGACTCCAGCCACCCCGACCCCCTCCAAGCCAGGCGTCATCTCGCGCTTCCAGTCGATTCCCGATACCCCGGGCGAGCCCAACGGCTTCATGGCCGATGGCTCGGTCATGGCGCCGTTCAACCTCCTCGGCTGGGTCGAGGAGAACTCCGCCCACTTCAAGCCGCCCGTCGGCAACAAGTACCTGTACTCGGGGCGCGACTTCTTCGTGATGATCATCAAGGGTCCGAACGCCCGCAACGACTTCCACCAGGTCGACAGCGAGGAGTTCTTCATCCAGCTCAAGGGCGATGTCGCGGTCAAGATCATCGAGGACGGCAAGGTCAAGACCTATCCGATCCGCGAGGGCGAGGTGTTCTTCATCCCGCCGAACGTGCCCCACTCGCCGCAGCGCGGTCCAAACACGCTGGGCCTGGTCGTCGAGCGCCGACGCCCGCAGGGCGAGCCCGAGCACCTGATTTTCTTCTGCGAGAAGTGCAACACGCTCGTCTACGACAAGGTGTTCGACTGCAAGGACATCGTCAAGCACTTCGCGCAGGCGATGGAGGATTTCTGGGCCGACCCCGTGCTCTCGACCTGCAAGTGCTGCGGGCACCGGATCAGCAAGCCGTGTGTTTAGCGGTCGCCGCTGCGGCGGCTCCCGTGGTTTGAGCGCTCGCAACTGGCGAGCGGCTGCGGCTCTGCCGCAGGACGCTCGCCTTTGCTCGCTTTCTTCGGCCTCGCCGCGAGTGAATCGCGGCGGGCCGGGGTCGCGGTTTGAGCGCTCGCAACTGGCGAGCGGCTGCGGCTCTGCCGCAGGACGCTCGCCTTTGCTCGCTTTCTTCGGCCTCGCCGCGAGTGAATCGCGGCGGGCCGGGGTCGCGGTTTGAGCGCTCGCGACTTGGCGCGCTCCCTCTGATGCTCGTTGGATATGAGTGCCCGCAGACGGAGTCTGCGGAACACCGGGCGCGGGAGTCCGTGGACTCCGACATCATCCGTTCCGCAGATTTCGGCTTCGCCTTCATCTGCGGGCACTCGTGATTGCAGCCGCCGCCGCTACAGCTCGACCTGCGCGCCGAAGTCGACCACGCGGTCGGGCGGAAGGCTGAACGCCCTCGTCGCATCGACCGAGTTGCGCGCGAGCGCCGAATACAGGCGCTTCTGCCAGTTCGGGATCGTCGAGGTGCCCGTCGGCACCACCGAGGTGCGGCGCGCGAAGTAGGTCGTCTCGTCGGGCTTGAAGTCGAAGCCGTGCACGCGCGCGCGCTCGAGGAAGCGCGGGATGTTCGGGCTCTCCATGAAGCCGCAGAGCGCC
>Ga0208783_10001806_pt1 | contig 12532 bp, 14 predicted proteins | sample DEB19_08_DNA_2_FD_184529 | JGI IMG/M metagenome (GOLD analysis project Ga0208783, IMG submission 184529) | Aqueous microbial communities from the Delaware River and Bay under freshwater to marine salinity gradient to study organic matter... | ecosystem: Environmental > Aquatic > Marine >... | reverse complement strand
GCACAAGATGGATCGTGCGGCAAAGGACATTTCCAAATCCGGCGAACGCATGGGAGGGCGAGGCGGAAAAGGACCGTTCGACGGGATGCTCGGTTCGCTTACCAAACTAGGCGCATCCATTTTCGCACTGAGCAAAATTAAAGACTTCGCTAGTTCGATCGTGGACATGGGCGGCAGTCTTGTGGATGCGTCCGATAACCTGGGCGTTTCAATCGAGCGGCTCCAAGAATTGCAACAGGTGTTCGGGGAAGGCGGCGTGAACGCGGAGAAGTTTTCCAAGGGGATCTCCACGCTGAACGCCAGCATTGAAGCGGCAAAGGGCGGGGACGAGGACATGCTGCAAAACTTCGCCGAACTCGGGATCACCTTCCAAGATCTGCTTCAACTTTCTCCCGACGAAATCCTGATGAAGGTTGCGGACGCCACGTCGAAAATGGGGTCGGCATCCGAGAAAACGGTGAAGCTGGCGGCTATCCTGGGCAAGTCGTCCAAGTCCATGATTGGGGTGCTGTCGCAAGGATCGGATGCGATTAATGAGGTGGGCGCATCCATGGACAAGATGTCCGAGAAAAACGCGAAAGCCCTGGACAAGATGTCTGATGATTTCGACAGGTGGTGGAAGGGTGTAAAGGGCGCGACGGCAAATGCGGCACTGGCAATCTCAGAGTCTCCGATGGCTGCGGATCTGAAGCGCATGACCGAAAGCGCCGGCAAAGCGATGGGAGACTTTTTCTCAAAGCGCGGGATCTCAATCGATCAGGAGCGGGTGGCAAAAACGAAGTCTTACCTCGGACTGGACAAGCCGCAGGAGGAAGCCGCAAAAGAGCAGATCGACCGTGTTGCAATGGCGCAGATGGAAGCAAACCGGCTGATGGAGGAGGCCGGACAGAAGGCGCACAAGCAAGCGATGGAGGAAAACGAGAAGGCCGAGACTCGCCAGCACGAGGAGGGCATGAAGCGCCAGGAGGAACTCGCGGAATTCCAGAAGGAAACAAACCGCAAACGGATGAGCTTCCGGCAGGGCGAAAAGGCGGACGTCAAAGAAATCAATTTCCTGTTGGAGAAAGCCGCGGCAATCCAGCCAGACATCGGCGCCGGCATGCAGTTGGAAGCCGAGAAGATAAAGCAGAACCTGATAGACCGGGAAACCCAGCGGAACCTGATGACGCCGGCGGAAAGGGCTGCGGCAGACCGGGAGGAAAGGCGCACACAACGGGCAAGGACACGGGCAGAACGGAAAGTCGAACGTCTAATCCGTGAAGGCAAGATTCAGGACGCGGCACCTGGCATGCTCCCGAATACACCAGAGGCAGACATGAAAAACGCGGCTCGGGATTTGAGCGGTGCGGCTCACACGTTGAAGGGTCTTAAAATCGTCGCAATTACCAACCAATAACGCGCCATGCCAACAGGTGTTTTTTACGATCTACCCGCGGCGGCCACGACCGCACAACCCACAGGACCAAAGGTGTTCGGCTACGATCCCGATGTGGAGGCAAAGTTTTTCACACAGGACTTCCACATCAACGCCTCGAACTTTGCGGCGCTCGCGTGGAACTCAACGGTGATAGAAGGTGCGGTCACTTACTACCTGGTTGACGAATCCACACCGGAGGACGAGGGGGGTGGGATGGTGAAGTGGCGGCGCACCTATTACCAGCTCCCACCTGATCGCTCGGAGTTTGAATCCATCGTCTACAACTACACGGTCGTCTACCTTTTCGACACTGACACCTCGGCATGGGTTGGATTTCCAGAATCGGCTTCCTTTCCTTTGCAGGCTTCGACGCGCGTGGATTATCGCTACTACGCGACAGACGATCCGGCAACAGATGTCCCGATCAACAAGGGCTGGAAGATTTTCAAAATAGGAAACGTGATTTGTAACCAAGGGACAGACCCGGTTTCCGGCACTCCCCCGGCGCTCACAATCACCAGTCCCTACCTTGGAGAAGATTCCGAGGTGACGCGCTGGAAAGGGAATATCTGGGTGCGGAAACAACGCTTCGTCCCTTACCCGCAGGTCAATCTGGTGGCCATAGTCTAAATGCCAATTAAGATTCCAGACTTGGTTGCGGGATCCGAGGACACGCTGCTAAAGGCGGAGCGCGGAAATCAGCTCATCACGGCCGTCAACGCGCTGGCCAATATGACGTTCCTCCCAGCCGATGCCGCGAAGCTGGATGTGGGACCGCAGGGAGGGGCGGTGATGACGTTCAACGTGGAGCGGTTTGGAGGAGGAGGAACACCGGCAGACATAGAGGCGGTTGTGCGGCAGGTGCTTTCTACGGCGACCGTTCGATTCCGATGCGAGACTCCCGGCGTGATCGACGTTTATTTCACGGTCCCGCCTCCGCCACCTTAGGATGCCAATCGACCCGTCAGAGCCTTGCCCAGAGGGAGACTTCGGTTGCCCGCACTGCGTCGATCCTGACACGGGTTTTGACGTGCCATGTCCAAGCGGGCAAGCGTGTCTCGAGCTTTTCCCGAACTCGCGCTACGGCTACTGCACATGGGCGCCCCCCGAGGGATCCACGACCATCTCCTGCGAAAGCCCGGAGCATCAGTGTTGCTGTACATGTGAGGAGCGGACGGATGACCCGGTGGCCGAGTGCAGGATCTACATAGACGGGCAAGAGGGGCCGGGCGGGCCGGGGGATTGCTCGCCTGCAATTTACGACTGCACCGCATACGACGATCACCTGACGCACCACGAGGCCGGATGTTGCACGATGACGGATCCAGCGAGTGGACCGCAGTTCGAGAAAATCTGTGAGCTTGAAGGCGCGTGGTGCTTGCAGTGTGGCAGGTCGCAGGTTCCGCGGACGGTTGTTCCGCCACCGTATGACCCGCCACTCCTGCCCCCGTATGACCAATACTTTGCACCCTGCTATCTGGCCTTAAAGCTGGATGGCACGATGAACGAGCGGCTCCCGGTGGGCGCTGCTTACTGGTCGCAAGTCTACTTTTTCACCGAGGCTTACAACCCGTGCGCCGATGCAGGTCTTTGCAAGGCTCAGTGTTACGTCTACGCAGCCTGCAATCCCAACCCCGAAGAAGTGCAGGATGAGTGCATGGTAGGGGCTCCGAAGGGAATTTACTGCTACCCGTTGAGCGTCCCCGGCAGTCCGTGCGGAATACCGGATCCGGCCACGATGACGTGCACATACACGCCCGACCCGTCTTGCGAATGTCCGGTAGGAACCACGCCGCAGCTTGTCTATAACGAGGCAGCTTGCGAGGGTGTCGGGCCGATTGGTTATTGCACCCTGACGTGTGTCCCGATCCCGTGTTACCCCGGCTGCGACCCCGGCTTTGTGTGCGTCTACAACCCAACCCTCGGCATTTACGAGTGCGTCCCGATTTGATCCCATGCCGCTTCAAAACATCCACCGTTTTTCATTCCAGATCCTCGAGGCACTACTGACCCGGCGCAGATTCCAGCATGAGTTCCGAGCCTTGTTTGCGTTTGCGGCACGCCTCATCACGGACAAAGGGATTTCCGATCGGCGCGGTTTGTTCGACCTCCTCGAGCAGGAGCGGGCGCCATGGAGGAAATGGGTGGCCATGGTGTTTGCGGAAATCGAAGACTTGGGGACGATCACGGCGCACTTCACGGCATCGGAAGCGTTTTACTCGGACAAGCTCAAGGAAGGTCAACCTCCGGTGCAAAAGGCCGCGCTGGAGGACATGGTGAAGGCGCAGAAGTCCGAAATGGAAATCAAAGGGCCAGGCATCTGGCGGCGACTGCACACGCTCGCGCTCGCATGGGGTGGCGACAAGGAAGGGCTGCGACAGATACTTTCAGGCATCACAAACTCAGTTCCATGCGGCTCATGTAAAAAACACTGGGTCGAGCTTATCACTGCCAAGCCACCAGCCTGCACAACATCCGAGGAGTTTTTCCAGCTCACGGTGGACTGGCACAACGCGGTGAACGAACGCATCGGCAAGCCTGTCATTTCGGTGGAGGAAGCCCGCAGACTACACGCCACCAACGGTTGACACGTCCCGAGTTTTGACCATGGCCATCCGCCTCCGACCCAATTTCAACCTGCCGGATCAGCGGACTGGAGACACGCTGCGGGCCATCGACATCACGCTCAAAATCAACCAAGCCCCGGTGGATCTTACTGGTGCCACGGTGCTAATTCAGGTTCGGCCAGAGCCTGCGTCCAGCACGGTTTCCATGACGCTTTCGACATCCTTCCCTGACGCGGCCAACGGTGTTCTGCGGATTGACGAGCAGGCCGTTTCTCTGGCTTCGGGGCTTTACTATTACGATCTCCAAATCACGATGCCGGGCGGGTTCCGCGAGACCTACCTGACGGGCACATGGCAAATCCTTCAGGACGTTTCCCGATGAGCACGCAACCAAATCTCTCGATCCCGATTGAAGTGACCGTGGCTCCGCAGGCGGTGGAGATCAACCTTGAGTTGGCGTGGTCTGGTTGGGCCGGCTGGAGATGACGCGACGATCACGGTTGGCACGACCACGACCGGGGCGCCGGGGACTAGCGCGAGCGTGAGCAACTCCGGCACGGCCTCGGATGCGGTGCTTAACTTCATCATTCCGCGCGGCGATGTTGGCGATACAGGACCACAGGGACCGCAAGGTGAGCCAGGGGATGCGGCAACGGTGGCGGCAGGATCCACGACCACCGGAGCGCCCGGCACATCGGCATCGGTCGTCAATGCTGGCACCGCTTCGGCGGCGGTGTTTAACTTCACGATTCCGCGTGGGGATGTGGGTGCGACTGGTGCGACTGGTGCAACGGGTGCAACGGGCGCTCCTGGGATTGCGGCAACGGTGGCGGCAGGAACAACCAGCACCACGGCACCCGGCACGAACGCGCTGGTGGCAAATGTCGGCACCACATCGGCTGCGGTGTTCGATTTCCAAATTCCTCGGGGTGATGTCGGGCCACAGGGGATTCAAGGGATTCAAGGCATTCAAGGGGTTCCTGGGGATGCGGCTACTGTAGCAGTCGGCACGACAACCACCGGCGCACCGGGAACCTCGGCATCCGTTTCAAACTCCGGCACCTCGAGCGCGGCGGTTTTTGATTTCACGATTCCAGAGGGGCAACAAGGGATTCAGGGAATCCAAGGTGAACAGGGACCGCCTCCGTGGACTCTGGTGGGCGCATACGACAACGGCTTTTCCTATCAGCTTGGGGATGCGGTGACATACGAGGGCGGCTTTTATTACCGCACCGGAAACCCGCTGAATCCCGGTTATCCGCCCACGCCCGGATCTATCAACGCATCGTGGACTCCCGTGGCAGATCGAGGCGAACAAGGCATTCAGGGCATTCAGGGCATCCAAGGCGAGCAAGGCAATGCCGGAACGATCACGGTTGGAACGGTCACGACTGGCTCCCCTGGCAGTGAGGTCACGGTTGTCAATGTCGGCACGCCTTCCGAAAGCATCCTCAACTTCTCCATCCCTCAAGGAGCGCAGGGGATTCAAGGAGCGCCGGGGATTCCGCTTAGCTTTGTCGGCGATTGGATTGGAACGAATGCCTACCCTGTAAACCACGTCGTAAAGTTCCAAGGGTCTTCGTACGTCGCGCAGTTTTTTGTTCCAGCGGATTCCCCCGATCCTTCGCAAACCAGCCTGTGGGCGCTCATGGTCGAGAAGGGCGACACGGGGGCTGCTGGGGCTGACGGCGACCGCTACACGACGACCTCCACCACGAGTCTAAACAACAGCAACGGCACCAAGGTGCTCACGGTGGAAACGGGCCTCGCCTACATCCCCGAGCAGGCAATCATCATCGCGGTCTCAACCATCGTCGATACCCACATGCATGGGACGGTGGTGTCGTACAACCCAGCAACCGGTGAGCTGGTGGCGGACATCACAAACCACACGGGGTCCGCTGGACCTTACAGCGCTTGGGATGTCTCTCTGGAGGGTGCGGCAGGGATCCAAGGTCCACCGGGAACGGCTGCCACGATTGCTGTTGGAACGGTCACAACGGGCGCTCCCGGCTCGCCTGTGACGATCATCAACTCCGGCACAAGCAGCGCGGCGACCTTCGATTTTTCCATTCCGCAGGGCGCGCAGGGTGAGCAAGGGATCCAAGGCATCCAGGGGATTCAGGGGATCCAAGGCATCCAAGGGATCCAAGGGGAGACTGGCGCCACCGGATCATTTGTCGGAGACGCTGACACAATCACCACCGGCACGCTCTCGGACGCCCGCCTGAGCGCAAACGCCACACTCCTTGGCAACACCACCACAGGATCCGGGAGCATTGTTCTCTCCACATCCCCGGCACTTACCACACCCAACATAGGCGCCGCCACAGGGAACAGCCTCACGGTCTCACAAGCCGCTTGGAACCAGCTTAACCTTACAGTCTCGAGCTATCCCGGCGTGACTGGCAACGTCCTAAAGGTAACTCCCCACAACGGCACGGAGCCGCTCACGGTGCGTGGAAGCCTCGGGTACAATGGCGCTTACTCCACGCGGGCAGACTCGCTGCGGACCTCTTATCTCGGTTTTGGCAACGACCTCACAAGCGCAACCTGCACGGCTCTACTCCTCAAGGATTCGCGGCTGTCTGTCTCGTTCAACGGTGCCGTCGGACCATTCACGGCCTACGGTGGATTTGACGCATCGGACGTGCGGCTCTTTAACGCCTACACCAACGGCAGCAACTACGAGCGCGGCAATCTCTATTGGACTGGGAACGTGCTCACCATTGCAACGGAGGCGGCAGGGACTGGATCTGTGCGCGGGTTTGCGGTGGCAATCGGAGGGACGACCCGGTTTGCGATAAACACGGCTGGCGAGATCAGCACGGGTGCATGGCACGCCACGGCTATCGCAGTCGCCCACGGCGGCACTGGAGCAACGGACGCACCAAACGCGCGGATCAATCTCGGACTCGGAAACGTCGAGAACACTGCGCTCTCCACCTGGTCGGGATCCACAAACCTGACCACACTCGGAACGGTCTCGACGGGCGTTTGGCAGGGGACTCCGGTGGCAATCGAGTATGGCGGCACCGGGGCGGTCACAGCTCCTCTGGCACGGGCGGCTCTGGGGCTTGGGAATGTGGAGAATGTGGCGCTATCGACTTGGGCAGGCTCGGTGAATCTGACCACCGTCGGCACCATCACCACAGGGACTTGGACAGGCACGGCGATTGCTGTTGCGAATGGGGGGACCGGGGCCACCACGGATTCCGGTGCGCGGACGAACCTCGGGCTGGGAAACGTCGAAAACACGGCGCTTTCCACATGGGCAGGCTCCGGCAACCTCACCACGCTTGGCACCATCACGGCCGGGATCTGGAATGGGTCTGCGGTGCCGATCACGCACGGGGGAACGGGGGCTGCAAACGCGAGCGACGCGCGGGACAACCTCGGGCTGGAGATCGGGGTGGACGTGCAGGGCTTTGTTTCGGCGACCTCCACAGGGACAGGGGCAATAGTGCTTGGAACCTCGCCGGCAATCGCAACGCCCACCCTGAGCGGTTACAGGCTTTCGGCGCGCACGATCACCAACTCAACCACTCTCCTTGCCTCCGATTCGATCGTGCTGGTTTCGGCGGCTGGTGGCGGTGTTGCGATAACGCTCCCCCCGGCTGCCGATGTCCCTGGGCAGGTGTTCGAAATCAAACGCACTGACGGGAGCGTGAACACCATCGTCGTCTCGGACCCTACCTCCAGCATCGACGGCGAGGCGGCCGCACACATCCACATCCAATACACCGCGTTGACAGTTGCCAGCAACGGAAGCGCCTATTTCATCCTATGAGTTACTTCCCCAATCAGGGCCAAACCACATCAGCGCGCTCACAGTCGATTGTTCCGGCCAGCGACTCTCCGCAGTTCCCAACTGGCAACATCACTACCAAATACCGGACGAATTGCGACACTCTCCCGAACGGCACGGACTGGACGAGCACAACCGCAACGGGCGACCTCCTGCTTCTGGATGGTAACAGCAACGGGGCGTCGTATTGGGTGTTGAGCAAATCGCCTTTTAATCTCGGGACCGAAACGATCATCGACGGCAATGCGCTTTTCGAAATGCCGGTGGAATTGTCGCTTGGGTTGCATCGGTCGCAGGCTGCGCTTAATCAGGAGTTTGCGGTTGAGTTTGTTGATTCCGCAGCGCCCGCGGCTGCCCCGTCTGAGGTCGCAATCTCGGCCATGTCTCAGGCGACCACAACGCTGACAGTCACGACCAGCACGGCACACGGTCTCGTGCCTGGAATGAGCATTGGGATCTATGGCTGTGCGGATTCCCGGTTTAACTATGGGTCGGTGGTTGTGGCCTCTGTGCTATCCTCGACGCAGTTCACCGTCACCGCAGGTCCGGCTGGCACGATCCAATCTCTGACGGCATCCCCCGCGGCTCTCGGATCCCCAATGCTTTACGTTCGGCGCCGGCTTGGAGGCAGCGCAGAGGGGACATCGATGATCCTCGAAAACGCTTCGACCACAAACGCGTCCATTTATGTGCGATCGGCGTCCGGTGATGCTCTGGCGAGCGGAACGGCAAACGGCAATCAGAGCGCGACGATCCAGACGACCAACTCGGTTCAATCGATCAATGCGGCTGGTGCTTATTCATTCCTGCCGACATCGGAATTTAGGCTCAACTTTGCGGCAGATCGCGTGCAGTGGCACTCCGGACCCGTAGACTCTCTAACAGGAACAGGCAGCGCCACCACCCGCAGCTCCATTTGCCCGAACCCTGACCTGAGCTACAAACTGCGGATCCGGGCGACCAATAACAAGGGGCTGACGGTTCCGGTCGGGATCACGCAGAGCATCGTTAAGTCTGGAAGCGCCACCGCCACGGTCACGTTTGCCGCGCCGCACGGCCTTACGGTGGATGATTATCTGGTGGCCTACGGTGCGAGTTCCTCCGTCAATTTCCCGAACATCACGACACCGACCAAGGTGACTTCTGTGGTTTCGCCAACCGTGATCACGATCACCTGGGGGAGCAGCGGCACCGCTACCGGATACGGCGGCATGATGGCGCGCGCCCAGGGCAATGCGGCCTTGACGGGTGTCATCACGCTTTACCCTGTCACAATTTCGGCCGCAAATTCGCTCGTCTCCATCGTTTATTCAGCCGCCTTCACCGGAGCCACCATCGGGGATTATGTGAACCTTTATGGGTTCCGCGATTCGACCGGAAATGATCTGCTGGTGGATGGTGTTTATCGGATCCAGAACATCACGTCGGCTACTGTAGTTTTTGAACCCATTGCCGGGACCACACCGCCAGTCACCATCGGCTCCACCAGCACCATCGGCGGCGCCACGATCAAACGGACAGACCTGCGGGTTTCGTTCATCCGGATCTTTGACTACATTCGGGAGCGAGTGGAATTTACTCCGCGGCCGACGACTGACGGTGTGGCGGGTGTGCCTGTTAACGTCGCTCAGGCCGCCACGCTGACGATGAACATTGCGCCATCCGCAAGTCAGGGCGCGAGCACATACCACAAGCTGATCGCGGCAAACACGACCAACGCCACGAGTGTGAAAACCTCGGCAGGCACGATCAACTCCCTGCACATCAGCAACACGAACGCTACCACATCTTACTACCTCAAGCTGATCAACAAAGCATCGGCGCCCACGGTCGGAACTGACGTCCCGGTGTTCACCTTCCTCATTCCTCCGGCGGGCTTGCGGACGATTGACTGCGGAGCCTCGGGAATCCGCTTGAGCACAGGGATTGCCTATTGCATCACGGCTAATCCGGCGGACGCAGACACCACCGCAATCCCGGCCAACGAGGTCATCGTCAATCTGTCTTACACCTAATCCATGAGCATCGAGCAGGCACTCCTCGCGGGACTCAGCGCAACCACCACAGCGCTCGTGTGGGCCGTGACAAAACTGTGGGCGAAGTCTGAGGAATGCGAGGCCGACAGGCGCGGGTTGCGGAAGGAGATTGAAGACCTCAAGGCCGATCACGGGCACGCCAGGGGAAGGCTCGAGATTTACGAGAACTGCACGGCTACGCACTGTCCATTTTCGGAACAACACATGAGGACCGCACCATGAAAGAGATCATCGCTTTTGTAACCACGCACCATCAACAGATCGTCGAGACCGCAGTGGCCGTGATGCTGGCCGCGCGCCTGATCGTGAAACTCACACCGACGCCCGCGGATGATTCCGTGTTGGAAAAAGTGGTCGGGTTTTTCAAGCACCTTGGGCTTCACATCGACAAAAAATGATTGGGTTGGTTCTCCGGCTTCTCCTCGCCATCCCAGCACTGGGCGAACTGATCATCAAAATCCGAGATGAAATGGAGCGCCAGAGCCGCACGGTGGATCACAATCGGAACGCTGCTGGGATTGACGCCTGGGTGCGTGACGACGAGAGCCAGCCGGGTTCCGGGCCTGATAAAAGAGGCTGACACGCTCGGCTTTCACGGCAACCAGAGGCGATTCGTAGGACGGCTGCTGCACATCATCAACGATTTAGAGCATGACGATCCCCGAACAAATTAGGCAGGTGCAGCGGAAGCTTGGACTCGCGGAGGATGGGCAGGCGGGACCGCTGACGTGGGGCGCAATTCACCGGGAGATCTGCGGTGCTGTGGTGATCCCGGCGAAAGAGACGGGGTGGACAGCGGATGAACGCTCGGAAAAAAACATCGCAACGCTTGTCCCTGAGTTGCAAACTATCGCGCGGCGGTTCCTCCAAGAGTGCTGGTCGGACGGTGTTGGTGCTCGGATTATCTGCGGCACGAGGACACTAGAGGAACAGGCGGAAATCTACGCGAAAGGGCGCCTACGTCCGGGGCCGATTGTCACGCACGCAAAGCCTGGTCAAAGCTGGCACAACTTCGGGCTGGCTTTTGACATCGGGATTTTTGAGGGGCGCGAGTACCTGCCAGACTCTCCCCAGTACATGGCCGCCGGGAAAATCGGATCCAACCTCGGGCTGGAATGGGGCGGACACTGGGACCGCTTGCCAGACTATCCGCACTTCCAACTCCGGCCGCGATGGGCTGCGGGGATGCCTGGGGCCGCGGTGTTGGCTGAGTTCAATCGGCGCCACGCAAACGGGATCCCCATTGTCTGATGGCTGCAATCGTCCAACGGTGGAGGCGGGCGCTGTTTATTGGATGTTCGCACGGTATCCATGTTGATCCGGCCGCGGTGGATGCGGTGTTGAAAATGAGGGACAACTGGCGGCCGCAGCTCATGGTGCATCTCGGGGATTTCATGGACACGACCGCTTTCAGATCCGGGGCGCGCGGGACCAGCGATGAGAGCGAGCCAATCGCACCGGACGTTGACGCGGGTCTTGCGTTTCTCGAGCAGTTGAAATGCACCCATGTCCTTTGCGGAAACCACGAGGCTCGCGTCTATCGCATGATGGGATCCACAAACGCAATCGTGGCAAGTTGCGCGGAGGCGGTGGTGCGGGGGATTGAACAGAAGGCCCGCAAACTCAAGGCACGGCTCGCGACGTACAACGGCATCTGGCAGGACGTTCGGCTTGGGCCGGTGCGAGCGATGCACGGGGTGTTTTACTCGGAAAATGCGACACGAGATCACGCGGAAGCATTCGGGCTTTGCGTCCACGCGCACTCACACCGGGCGGCTGTTGCGAAGGGGCGGCGGGCAGACAATCCAACCGCTTACTGTGTTGGCACGCTGACAACAATGGGCGCGATGGATTACGCAAACACGCGGCGCGCCACTCTCTCATGGTCGCAGGGATTCGTGTGGGGCGAGATCAGCGACGATCAGGCTGTTTTATGGCTACACGAGCAAAGCAAAAACACACCGTGGAGACTGCCGGTCTAAACGGATTCCTCGAGCGGCTAACCGAGCTTCGACACACATCAGAGGATGTTCCTTCCGGATGGTTTTCGATGCGACAAATCGTCGAGCAGACAGGGCTTTCTCGGCCGTATTGCAATCAGTTGATCGTTCCGAAAATTGGAAAGGGAGTCGAAATGCGGGTGTTCAAAATCCAGACAGCTTTCGGCGCCAAACACATCCCGCACTACAAGCTCGATGAAAGCGCGCGCGGATAAGGTGGAATTCGAGATCGGGGACTTTGTGAGGCGGAGGCTCAAAGAGGATGCGGTCGGTCAGGTGATTGCCATCATCTTCCACCCGGCCGGGATTGGCTACCGGATCCAGTGGGAGGATGCCATCGAGGAGCATCATGCATTTGAATTGCGCGCGTGCCCGCCGCCCGACGAAACGGCGCCTTGAAAAAAACTGAAAAAAAATCTGGACCTCGGTTTTTCGCCTGTTAGGACTTGCTCTCGTCAACGGCAATCCCGCCGAAGACAAACCAAAAAAACACACACCATGCTCCCTACACACACCATCCTCACTGGCAAACTCTACGATGACGACGGCTTCCTCAAACGGCGCAACGTGGAGGTCGAAATCGACTCTTTCACGGTCCGAGTTGGAGGCACCCTCCACAACATCGATAACCTCGAGTTTGAAAACGACACTATCTTTGGGGGCGGCTGGTATGTCGTCTGCGCGAACCCCATCTACTCGGTCTC
>Ga0208783_10001804_pt1 | contig 12534 bp, 14 predicted proteins | sample DEB19_08_DNA_2_FD_184529 | JGI IMG/M metagenome (GOLD analysis project Ga0208783, IMG submission 184529) | Aqueous microbial communities from the Delaware River and Bay under freshwater to marine salinity gradient to study organic matter... | ecosystem: Environmental > Aquatic > Marine >... | reverse complement strand
TTTGGTGAAACTTCAAATGAATATCGGCGCATGCTCAGATTTGCCCGGATTGGGGTTGACCATTGGGTGCGGGTTTTGCGCTCTGGAGGGCATACGAAAAGAAAACAAAAAATAAACCCCGAAACAGTGTTTTCCCAATGACATATAGCAAATACAGTAGACAAACAATCCAGCATTTCCAGCTCCATGATGAGCATGAGCAAACATCAGAAAATATCGGAAATGATAGGTCCCCCTCTAGAACTCAAACAATCCCCCCCCTAAACAAGACTTCCAGCCCCCCCATTTGGCCCTGCAGTTGGAGGGGGGTAGCCCTGGATCCAAGGTGGAAAGAGGGGGCCCAGTCCCCCAATCCCAAAATTTCTACAAAAACTTTTATACCCCCCCATTACCTAAGTTGTTGATTTATAAGGGATTTGTATTTCTTGGTTAGCAGAAAGTGCAAGAAAACACGGGTTTAGACCATGTTTTTATGCTAAAAAAGGGTTAATACCCAGGAGAGTATTTGCATGTAGTTTGTTGGAAAGCGGATTTGGTATAAAATTTTTTTACCCAAAACTTTTCAGGATTGAATAGCATGGAATGGACATTGGCGCATCCTTTGCAAGATGTAGAGGACATTGTGGAGTTGGCAGATTCTGTTTATGGGGCTGAGATAGATGGGATCTTGAAGAGGGATAGAAGTGTCTTTAGAAAGAACCTGACTATTGCTACTACGGTGCAGGTGTTTGACAAGGGCAGGGAGTTTATTGCGGTTTGCCGTGGGCAGCGGGATGTACCGTTTAGTGACCAGGGCAGGTTACTTGGGTACTGCTGGTTTGACAGAGGTGGGTATACAACCTACTCGAATGAGGAGATCAGCAATGCCAAGTTTCACCATGTTGATTTAGACCTTTCTGCTAGGCAGAGGGTTAGGCTTGTAAATGAGATGATTGACCAACATGTATTGTGGGCGCATACTTGGAATGTGCCTATTATTTGTTCAACCAGTATTCGTGGAGAGCATGATGGGTTTATGAAGATCCACCAGAAAAGGGGATTTCAGGTACATGGCAGCTATGCTTGGATACGGACTGAAAAGGCTATGGAGAAGCTAAATGGCTGATATATGGGGTGAGATTAGGCCAGAAGGCTCTTTGTTGACTGATCCGAAAGTTAATAAAGAACGCAAGTTAAGGTCAAGAATGAAAAAGAGGCAGAAGAAAGATCAAGAGGTAGCCATGAAGTTAGCTACTGGACAGTACATACCAAAAGAAGAAGATGTTAAAAAGAATGAGAATATTTACAAGACTCCCAAGAGTGTTGTTAACAGGGTTACTGAGTATGGTGCTTTGTTTAACAGGCTGAATCAGGAAAGGCTGGATAAGGGGTTGCCGCCGCTTAAAACGGCTATGGAGGTTCTTATTGATGCCATGCAGTCCGATCAGATAGACATAAAGGACAAGGCTAAAATTGCTGATAAGCTGGCTCCGTTTGAGTCTAGCCGAGCGCCGATTATCAGTATTGAGCATGTGCAGAACATGGTCAAGGAAGAGGAAGTCGGTGCTGAAGAGGCTTTGGATGATTTCTTGCAGGCTTTAAGAAAGGTGTGATAATGCCATTAATTAAGAGCAAGTCGGAAAAGGCTTTTAAGAAGAATGTCGAGACTGAAATGAAGGCTGGAAAGCCCCAAGATCAGGCTTTGGCAATTGCTTATCAACTCAAGCGTAATGCTGAACAGAAGCGAGGTAAGAAATGACCACTAATTTCCAATTTGCCCAGGCTCCAAATCGCAAGGGCAATCAGTCTAAACACACTGCCAGCAAGTCTGGTGGCTCTACCAATGTTACTGGTGCTAAACATGATACTGCCACTCCTAAAGGCAATCAGGGCGCACCAAAGGCATCTGGCAATGTTTTCCCTGTTGGCAATAAAGTAAGTGTTAGCATCCCTGCTTGCTATGACAAGACTCCTGTAAATGATTCTTACATGAGCAAGTCTGTCAAAAACTATTGAAGCGAGGTAATCATGTCTGGATACGGTAAAGTTATTTCTGGTGGCAAAGCCATGACCAATGGTTTGACCAAAAACATTAATGGTAAGCTAGAAGGCTTTTCAAAAGGTCACGCACATGGCGAGATGATTGCCAATGCAGTGAACAAGGTGTTTGGCAACAGGCATCTTTCTGATCCGCAAGTTAATGATATTAATGGCGGTAAATTTAAGACTTCCAAAACCCCTAAAAACGCTTGAAAGGTAAAGTATGGCAACGTATGACATTGAAGCTTTAAAGGCAGATTTGCCCACGGCAAAAGAACTGGCTCAATTTGTTTATGACAAGGTAGGAATCAGCCTTGATCTTATTGGCAAGCCCAAAGAAGATCAGTATCAGGTTGCCAAAAACGCCCTGGAAGGTAAGAAGATTCCGTCTGACTACTCAACAGATGTAAATCCTTACATTGACAAAAAAGAGTTGATCCCTATGGATGAACTCAAGCCCCTACCTGCTAGGCCAGACGATTTGCCGGATCAAGACTCCCAGGTTCATTTCTTTGGGGCAACCAATATGCCTCATCCAAGCGATCCGCAATCTGATCGTAAGGTTCACATCAATTTTCGCAAATACGACAATGGTGTGATTACTTATCAGATCATGGGACCTATTGAACAGCAAGCTGTTGGTGAGCGTTTGAACAAGTTTGGTCAGGCAGTACCCGAAAAGTACACTTGGCTAGACCCCCGTACTGAAGAGACTGTTTTGCGTAGGGCAGACGGAACTTATACGGAAAAGGGTCGAGGCTTGTATGCTTATTGCGTTGGAGAGAAGGGCGCAGGTATTTGGTCATTGATTGACCGAGAAGTCCTTAATATTGCTCAGAAGAATGTTACTAATCCCTGGGCGTAATGGAAGACCCCTCCGCACTCTTTAGACAGAAGCTATCTGGTCAGGTAGAGGTTTGTGCAAGGAAAGCTCTTGAGTGGCTACAGAAAGATCTCCAAGGTGAGAGAAAACTTAGCCCTCAAGATATTTATTATCTTTCCTCGGCGGCTGATTTGCTATTAAACATGCGTGACATGTATGGCAAAAAGTGAAGCAAGTGACTATATCCAGCCCGTCTACAAAGATCGGGCTTTAAAGCATCTTGTAAAACTTGCTGGTGGCAAATCTGCTATCAAGCATTTAGATAAAGACCAACTCAAAGCCATGAAAAAGGCTAGAGAATTGGTTGCAAAGGACATGCAATTCAATACTTTGAAATGGTTTAGACCATTCAAGTACCAGCAAGAGTTCTTTGAAACTGGCGCAACCCATTCCCGCAGGGGCATGATTGCAGCCAACCGTAGCGGCAAAACTATTGCTTCTACCTATGAAGCGGCATATCACCTTACAGGCAGGTATCCCAAAGGCTGGAAAGGCAAAAAATGGGATAAGCCAATCATTTGCATGGCATCCGGTGAGTCTTGGGAGCAGGTGGCTAAAACCCTGCAAAGCAAACTACTGGGCTGTGATGACATCAAACAATCATACAAATTGGGGACAGGATCACTTCCCAGAGACTCTTTAGACGAAAAATCAATTCGCACGGACGGTGCTAATGTCCTGGCGATAGAAATATGGCATGAAACTGGTGGCAAGTCCAAACTTTATTTTTCTAACTACACCCAACAAGTGCGTCATTTGCAAGGTTTTGAGCTTGACTTGGTTCTCTTGGACGAACAACCGCCAGACGAAACCTTCTCGGAGCTTGTTGTCCGTACAGCGCAACGTAATGGACAAGTATTGTGTTCTTTTACCCCCCTTAAAGGCATGTCAGGACTTGTCAGAAAGTTCTGGGACAAGATAGACGGCTACACCCATGTGCGGGTTACTTGGGATGACATCCCATTTGAAAACGAATGGGGAGAATCATTTTTCCCGCAAAAAGAGCGAGAGCAGCTTGAAAGAGACTTCATGCCTTGGGAAAGAGAATGCCGTATAAAAGGCATCCCTTTGATAGGCAAAGGGGTTGTTTTTCCGCTTCTTGTCTGGCCTACCTATAAATCTACAGATATAGACTTAAAAGGCAATCCAGCCCTGGAACGCTTGATTTCTTTTGACTTAGGGATTAAAAACGACCCTACAGTTATTAGTTTTTTCTTCCGCGATCCCACAGAAGAAATAATTTATCTGCACAAACAGATTAAAATTTCAAGTGGTGAAACGCCAGATGAATATGTCCATTATTTGTTGGACAGGGAATCCAAGGGGGTTCCCATTGCATTGCCTCATGATGCAACCCAAGCCGGAAGGTACACTTTGACAGAACAATCTGTTCGAGAGGTGTTTGAAGACAGCTATGGCCTAAATTGCATCCCTGGTGCTATATTGAACCCTGTAAATGACCAAGGCAAGGTAACAAACCATAAGTCTTATGGAATCAATATAATGAGGATGGGCATGGAGCGTGGTTCATTCAAGATTAATGAATCATGCGTTGAGTTTTTGGATGAAGCTAGAAACTACGCCATAGATGAAGCTGGCAGGTTTTCTGATCCTGATGACCATATTGACTCTGCCAGGATTGGGATTCTTGCCTTGATTCAAGGTCATGGCGAGTCTATAGTTAGCAGGGCAAATTCATTTCAATTTCGCAGGTTTTCTGCGGTTGAGGGCAAGGTGCAAAGGATATAACCATGTTAGACAAGCAGAACATAATCGTTGAATACATCGAAGCACCTGCAGGCAACAAAGGTATTGTTTTTCAGGTAGCCCATGAGGTTTACTTGAAAATGGTTGACTATCTGCGGTTGACCCAAGCCAAAAACACGTTTAATCGACTTTCTGACTATCACTACCTAAACATTGCGGTAAGCAACTCTACCGAGCCAATTAGAGGTATTGATTACATCCATCCAGTAGTGACTCCAGGCGTTGATTACGCAACGGCAATCATTACCAAATGCCTGATGCCTAATGGCAAAGTCAATTTTGAATTCGAGCGTTTTAGTGAGCAAGATAACGAACAAGCCTATCAAGCTACTGAAATGGTCAAATACATGATTAACAGCAAAAATGATTCTTACGCTGTTATCAGGGATTGGGCGCAAGATTCACTATTGCACAAAAACGGCATTGTGATGATTTCTCCTGTTAGGGAGCCTGTAACCCAATACAAAGAAGTTGAAGGAACCCGTGATCAATTAAGGGTTTTTGAGACTATGGCGGCTGAAAAGGGACTTACTGCTAAACGCCAAAATATGCGCCGGATTGATGTGGACCTGACTGCGGTCACTCAGGGTATTATGGCTCCAGAAGAAGATGAAGCAGAAGAAAGTAGCCCACAAGAAGAAATGGATGAGGCAATCAAAGCCAACACCATTTACCGAGCAAAATACAAACTGACCGGATATTCAACAACGGTACGGATCAAGCAGGTTGCCCAGCATTACTTTGTCTGCAACCCAACAATTCCACGCATTCAGGATCAGGATTTTGTGGGTTTTTATGACCCAATGACTATCCATGAGTGCAAATCTCAATTCCCGTTTGTGGACATTGAAAAGTTGGCAGAACACGCAGCTTATGGACCTGCCGGAGCTTACCAAGCCGGGGCTTTAGAGAACGATCTAGCCCTACATGCGCGAGATTCCACCCCAGTTCCAGGCCAGGGTGTTATAGCCTCTGCAGGAGCAGACCGATATAGCCGTGTCATCATGTTGACTACAGCCTGGATTCGTAAGGATGTGGACAATGATGGTGAAGAGGAGATTGTGGAGGTTTGCTTCTCCGGCTCTTATGTTCTGTATGTCAAGGAAGTGGACTTTATCCCCTTGGCGGCAATGTGTCCAAAGCCTATTACAGGCAACTTCTTTGGATATTCCCTTGCCGAGCGGTTGGTTCCTATGCAGGAATATGCCACCTCAATAGCTAGGGCAGAAATGGCGTTTGCCATGCAAGCCTCGACACCTCGAATTGGCGTAAACCCAGAATTCATCGATGCCGAAGAAATACAGCGTGGCGTATCTGCCATGTTTGTTTTGGACCGCAAATTTGACCCTGCAAAGCATGTTTTTGAGTTCCAACCCATGCAGGGAAATCTTGCTTACGTTCAGTCTTCCATGCAGCGGTTTGAGTCAGACAAAATGTCCATGATTGGCATGACTAGCCCCACGGATGTTTTGAACCCAGAAGTTATGAAGGACGGCAATTCAGGGTTTAAGCTGCAATTGGCAATGGGTCCAAACCAGTTGATTCAAGACGAAATGGTCAAAAACTGTGCAACTGGACTTAGGGACGCAATTTACATAGTCTGGAAAACCCTAATTCAGTACGCTGATGACTACAACATTCAGCAATTAGCTGGAATATGCTGCAAAGGCAAACCCTTCATGGATGCCATTTCCATGAACAATTATGAGTTTATTGACCGAAAACTTATTAATCTTGACCTTGCACTTGGGTTCCTTTCAGACGAAAATCGCCTTACGCGACAACAACTTATCACACAATGTCAAAGTCAATTCTCACAAGCAATGATGCAACTTGACGCAAATGTTCCAGAACTATTTGTAAAAGTTCGCCGTCCATTTGAGGATACTTTGAAAGTCCTTGGAGTAAAGGATGTGGATGCTTACTTGCCAACTATGGAAGAAGCAGCCAAGCTCATGCAAGCTCAAGCACAAAAACCGCCACCAGTTGAGCAGCAAGAAATTCAATCTAAAGTAGATTTGAATAAGGCAAAAGCTCAGGAATCTGGATCGGTAACCGCTTTGAACATCAAGAAAGCCGAAGATATTGACACAGACAACATGTTTGAGGCTTTGGCGGCAAAGCGTGGTAAATTATCGGCATTGCAAGTTGATTAGGATTGTTAATGAAAAGCTTAGTATTGAATATTAGGAACTATTTCAACAGGCGAACCAAAGCTGTTGACACTCATAAGGAGGCCAATTTTGAAAGACGAACTCTAGTTATTGAAAACGGGGAGTCTGCTTCCCGCCTCATGCTAAATGAGGATTTTGCACTGCTATTTAACCTTTACAGGTTTAATATGCTGGAACGGTTAGAGGATGCTAGAACTGATCCAGAACGCATTGAAAATGCACATTATGTTGCTGGAGTCCGAGATTTCATAGGCTTCATTGAGAAGACCGAATATCTTGGAAGAGTGGCTAAAAAGATTAACACTTAACCAAAAAAGAGTAAACTATGTCAGACGTAATCGCAGATGCGACCGCCCCTGAGCAAACTGGTGTCGTGAATCCCGCCGATGCTATCGCTGCAATGATTGCCGCCAATAGGCGTAACAATCCGCAACCCGATGGCAGTTCACCTCCACCAGCCGGACAAGAGGAAGCGAAAGCTGAATCCCCGGAGGCGGCTCCAGAAGTGGAAGCCGAACCTGAAGATAGTATTGTTGATGAATCAGATGCGGCAGATTCGGAAAGTGAAGCTGAACCCTCCGAAGAAGTAAGTGAAGCTGTCAATTTCCTTGAGTTTGCCAAAGAGAATCCAAATTTAACGCTAAGAATCCCAAATAAGGACGCAGAAGGCGGCTTTATTGAAATTACAGCGGAAAAGGCGGCTTCAATTCTGGGTCAGGGCAGTGCTATCCATGAAAACGCTCGTAAGCTTAAAGCTGAACGTGCTGAATTTGAAGAGTTTGAAGCAAAGCGTAGGAATGAACTTGATGGCTTGCAAATAGGGTTGGAATTAACCATTGTTCCTCAGTTGCAGACTGCTGCTGATGAACTAGTTACCCTCCAGCAATATAACCAGCAATGGGGCAAGATACTTCAAAATGCAACCGATCCTGCTGAGAAAGCTCAGGCTGAAGCGGCAATTCGCCAAAACGCTGAGTTGATTGAGGAAAAGTCGCAGTTCATTAAGACAAATCGGCCTAATGTTGAGCAGTTTTATCAACAGCGAAGGACTTTTGTGCAGGAAACCCTGGACAAAGCAAGACAGTCCTTTACTGATAAAGAATTGAGCAACAAGGCAATTTTTGGTGAGATTCGAGAGAAACTGGCTAAAGATTGGAAAGCGGCAAATACTGCGTTTGTCCCTGGAGTGCCAAATATTGATTTGGTGTCTAGTGACGAATACCTGTTAAGCCTGATTCGGGACGGTTTAAAGTTCCGTGAGGGTCCAAAGGTACGAAATGCAGGAGGTTCTTTGGCGGCGGCTAATAAAGTTGTTGCCAAGGCTAAAACCGCACCCGAAAGCGATGTGGAAAAACTCCAGAAGCAAGCAAAGTCCGGCGATAAGAATGCGACCCGTGATCTTTTGGCAACCATGCTTGCGGCAAACAAGAGCCGGAAGCGTTAACTGGAGAATTTAAATGTCTACTATTACCTCTGCAAACCTTGGTAACGGCAATGGCTCGTATACCACCGATATCGTGGTCAAAGACCTTGATATGACCGTTTCTAACTATGTGAAGGATCGTACCCCGATCACTAACATGGCGATGAGCAAAAAACGCAAAGTCAACTCGACTCTGCATATTTGGCCCGTTGATTACTACCGTACCCCGGCTTTGAATGCCAAGCTGGAAGGTGCTGCTGTGACTGCTGGTCTGGCTGATAGCAATACTCGCGCTAACTGCGGTAACTACACCCAAATCTTTACAACCGTGATTGGTGCTACCGGCACTGCTCGCGCTGTGGAGCAGGCAGGTGGAGATCCCCAGGCTTATCAAGAAGTCAAGCAGTTGACCGAGATCATGTTTGACGTTGAACTTCAAATGGTTCGTGCTGACGGCGCTTCCATCAAGTACAGCGGTCAATCTGCTACTCAAGGTTCTAGCCCCAACAATGGACGCCGTTTTGGTTCGCTGTATTCGTTTGCCGGAACCCGTTCTGGTAACGATACCGATGGCACTTCTGTGCTGAACTTGGCTACCTCTGATGGTAATGACACCACCTCTGCAACCGCCACCAACACCCCGTTTGATGGCACGTTGTCTAACGCCGGTCTTGGCTACTTCACGTTCTCTTCTGGCGTGACTCTGCAACAGTTTAGCCCCTACCTGTACAAACAGCTGGTGACTACTGCCGAGCAGCGTTTTAATGCCAAGATTACGAACATGGTGGTTCCGACCTCTATGCGTACTCACATCAGCGACATGATGCCTACCAGCCGTAGCATCAACCGTTTTAACCCTGCCGACAAGGGTGACACGATTGGTACTTACGAAGGTGACTTCAACTACACCTACCAGATTGACGATTCTTGGGTTATGGATCAAACCGGCGCAGACAATACTTCTGCCCTGTTCATGAACCCTGACGTTATTCAGTGGGGTTCGCTGCGTGAACTTGGCCCGAACAACGAAGTGTTCAGTTCTGCTGACGCATCGTTGGATCAGTACATCATGGAAGGTACGCTGATTGTGCGTAACCCTGCTGGTGTGGCTGTTCTGGCTGCTATCAGCCCAACTGGTGCGGCAGTTACTGCACCTCGCGCTGCTACCCAGGTCAAGCGTTACTTGGTCTAAGCCTCTCCGGGGCTTTACTGAAGGGGGTTTAATCGCCCCCTTTGGTAAAGCATGGAGAAAGCAATGGACGAAGACGTAAAAATCAACGAAGAGTATTACACCAAAGGCATTCTAGAAGCAGGTGTCGATGGTGTTTTTCGCCATAACGACAAGCTCTTCAATGAAGTCAAGTCAGGTACATGGTCACAGACTTTCAATACCCAAAACATTAACTATAAAGTTGGGGCTGAAAATGGTGTGCGGTATGTCCAATATGAACAAAAGAATGTAGAAGCAGTAAGAGAGCGTTGCAAGGAATTGCGGGAGTTCTACAAAGAACATGGTACTGACAACCCATTTTTTGCGGGTACAGCACACATGATGGAACTACCTAAATGTTTTGCTCATGAGATCAGTTCCAGGTATTTCAATAATCGCCCTTGGGATCTTATTAAACAAGACAAACAAGACAAAATATTGTTTTACGCCATTGTTAACAGGGATTATTCAGATTTTGTTGTACACCCTAGCGGAAAAATTCCTATTCCGTATAATCCATCAATACCGACCAAGTAAGGAACCAAAATGGCTCTTTTTATCCAATCAGGCAATGCTCTTGTAAGTCGAGTAGCGCAATGGGTAGGAGCCATACCTAGTAGTGTCAATGTAAACGCAACTGCCTATAATTCATCTACTGGAGTTATTACATGTTCAGTAGATCCAACATCTTCTGTCATCGTAGGTGATTTTATTGGTCCCAATTTAATGGGGCCATTTACTTTGGTAACGGCAATTAGTTCTACAACTATTACCGTTAATGACCCAGATTTGACCTGGGATACTATTGCTCTACCTGCAGCAATCTTAAAAATTCCCTCATCTTCTTCTTTAGAAATTCAGTCTTGTATTCAAATGGCTGAACTAAAAATGAGGACTATTGAGCTACCTGCTTTGCGTTCAGATCCATATGATGCCCTAGACCCTGCCATATTGACTACGGATGCTAATGGCATGGCTCCAATCCCGGCAGACATGTGTTTCCCAATTTTGTTTTTTCAGGACACTTATCCAGAATCTCAACCAGCAGGCGCTACCAATGTAGGTCCTTGGATCATTTATGACCGAGTTGGAGATCGGGAAATCATTAGACGCAGGATGATTGACCAGCTTTACATCCGTCCTTTTGGTGTTCCTAGGGTTATAAGGGCATCTTTTTCTGAAGTTGGCCCTAATTATGTGTTTACTCCCAACCCTGGTCAAAGCGTAACTATCAAAGCTTATTATCAAAGGACCTTTCCGTTCCTTTTTGGTCCAACAGAGTCTTTGACATATCCAATTGTTCAAAACAATGCAATTTTGTCTTCATTTCCTGAAGGCTATATGTATGGAACACTTTGGGCTTATTACGATAAAAACAAAAATGTCGAAGAAGCTCAAAAATGGCTTGATCGTTTTGATTCTGCTTATGGTCTAATTGAAGATCAGAATTACAAAGGTAAATGGCGTGGTGGCGATCAACATTTGACATCAGAATTCCAACCCCGTAACTACAGATATTCCTTTAAGTGAGGTAAAAGATGGCTACCAGCGGCCTTTACGGGAATACAGCAAATGCAGTTCCTGCCGAGCCAGGAACAGAGACAACTGGTCTTTATCAATCCACGGTAAAGTTTGGCGTTACAGGTCCTACTGGTCCAACTGGTCCTACTGGACCAACTGGCGCTGATTCAACTGTTGTTGGTCCTACAGGTCCCACAGGAGCTACCGGACCCACAGGACCCACTGGCAGTCAAGGCATACAAGGCCCTACAGGTCCAACTGGAAGCATAGGTCTTACCGGGGCAACTGGACCAACAGGAGCAACTGGCCCAACTGGAGCAACAGGAAATATTGGACCTACTGGACCTACAGGCGCACAGGGAATTCAGGGCATACAAGGGGAAATAGGACCCACCGGACCTACAGGTTCACAAGGCGATATTGGCCCTACAGGACCTACCGGAGCAGCATCTACAGTAGCTGGACCTACTGGCCCTACTGGAAGCATTGGAAATACCGGACCTACAGGCCCTACCGGATCGGTTGGACCTACAGGACCCGGAGGTGCTTTGGCTTATTGGGGGTCATTTTGGGATACCACAAATCAAACTGCTGCAAGCACAACCACTGCTTATCCAATAACTATCAATAGTGCAGATCCAGATAACAATGGCGTTAGCGTTGTAAGTGGAAGCAGATTAACTTTTACTTATGGTGGCGTTTACAACATCCAGTTTTCTGCTCAATTTGTCAATGAAGACACTCAAATCCACAATGCACAGGTTTGGTTGCGAATAAACGATTCTGGATCATCCGGCGATCTTGCGTATTCCACTGGTGAAGTAGCAATAGCCAATACACATGGTGGCGTACATGGATTAAATATTGTTAGTTGGAACTATGTATTAAGTCTAAATGCTGGTGATTATGTTGAACTAATGTGGCGTGTTGACAATACGCTAGTTAGCCTACAGACATTACCGGCAGGAACTAGTCCAGTAACTCCTGCTTCTCCTGCTGTAATTGTTACGGCTACGCAGGTGATGTACACCAATCTAGGCCCAACCGGACCCACTGGATCAATAGGATCTACTGGTCCAACCGGACCTACAGGCTCTCCTGGCTATATTGGTCAAGACGGTCCAACCGGACCTACTGGTCCTACAGGGGCGCAAGGTGATGTAGGGCCAACAGGTCCTACAGGTTCTGCAGGATCAACAGGTCCTACGGGACCAACAATTTATCCAGGCGCAGGAATAGCAGTTTCTACTGGAACCGCATGGAACACATCAATTGGTGTTCCTGTTCCTATTGCTAGTGGTGGAACTGGACAAACTACTGCAAATACAGCATTTAATGCATTAGCGCCAAATCAAACTGCAAATAGCGGAAAATATTTAACAACCAATGGCACAGATACTTCCTGGGCCACTGTAGATGCTTTGCCTTCTCAGACAGGCAATAGTGGTAAATATCTAACTACTGATGGCAGCACTGCATCTTGGGCGGTAATAAGCTCTAATACAACCACACAAGGCTTGTATGAACACGCCAATAC
>Ga0208783_10001803_pt1 | contig 12534 bp, 14 predicted proteins | sample DEB19_08_DNA_2_FD_184529 | JGI IMG/M metagenome (GOLD analysis project Ga0208783, IMG submission 184529) | Aqueous microbial communities from the Delaware River and Bay under freshwater to marine salinity gradient to study organic matter... | ecosystem: Environmental > Aquatic > Marine >... | reverse complement strand
TGGGTGACCTGACCACGGAGATGAGCCGTGACCGTCGCCTGATGGCCGAGGTTCTCTCTGCCCCCTATCGCTGGGAGGATCGCAAGCGTGGCCTTGCCATCGTGCTGGAGTCTCGCGGTCGGGATGCGGTCTACATCATTACGGTGTTCTTTACGACAGGCAGCGACCCCAAACCGCCTGCTGGTGGGTGTCCGTGACGAATAGGAAGTACTTGTTGAAGCGTGCCTACAGTCAGCCTGCGGGAGACCTTGCGGGCGTGCAGACTTTTGTCAACGAGAACAACAAGGACAACCTCCCAGCCAACACCAGCAAGCCGTCAAAGGACAACTGGAAGTCGCGACCGAGTGCGCCTGAGCATAAGGAACAGGCACAGCCGATCCCGCCTGATCACCGTCCGACCCGCGACAACGAAAAGACCAACAAGACCCCCGGCCAGCCGAGCTACAACACCCCGCCGCAGTCGAGCAAGCAGCCAGAGGGTAAGCCCTTGCATCAGCGGATGCGGACGCTCGACAAGCCCGGCGAGGAGTACGGCACGCCCTACATCGAGCAGGGCACGCTGCTGAACCAGCGGCGCACGATGACTTCTGGCTACGATGACAGCAAGCCGCTTGTGCCCACTCGCCCTCAGCGGCACCAGATCGGCAAGGCCAGAGTTTATTACAAGACCTACTACCGCCGCAACAAAGGGCGCGTCCTGAGTCGGGCCAAGCGGAAGTACCGTCAACTCCGCACGCGGTCTCGCTTCAAGCGATGGCGGCAGAAAATGAAGCAACTGCCCGTTCGCTTCAATCGCAAGCCCGGTGGCTCCTCTGACCCCAAGAAGCGGTCGCAGAAGTGGCGCGACAAGCAGCAAGAGATGCGGAAGGCTGACTTCCTACGCGAGGAAGTGCGCCCCTCCGACCTCGACCAGACGTGGCGGCGCAAGAACGACAAGGGCACGCCCGATGGCCCGAACCAAAGGGCAGAGATCCCGGACGGCACGACCGCGTGGGTGGACACCCCGAACCAGCGCAATCCGTCAGCGCCCAGCCATCAGCCGCAGGACTACGTCGTGGACAACAACCCCGGCTCTGCCAAGGTCATCCCCGAGGGGCATGGCTTTGCCAACCGCATGGCCAGCAGGGTCGCCAGCCGCTACCTGACAGCAGCTAAGATTGCCGAGATTGAGGGCAAGACTCTGCCCGACCTGATCTCGAAGGGTCGTTCGTTGCAGCCACGCCTCGTTCGCGTTGATGCCCCCAACCGCATCTGGTGGTTCGACGTAAAGGGCAGCGAGCCGACCCCTTATCGAGTCAAGGTCAAAGTCCTCGTGCCGAGTGCGGCCATTCGCAAAATCGACAAGGCCGATGTCCAGCTCTCCTGCACCTGTCAGTTCTGGCGCTGGCAAGGGCCAGAACACTGGGCCAAGCAGAACGGTTACCTGTATGGCAAGCCTGTGGGCACGGCCTCGAAACCGAGCGAGAAAGACCCCAACGGCAGGCACTGGATGTGCAAGCACGTCGCGGCAGTTCTCGTCCTCGTCAAGACCTACGACGTACCACAGGCGCGAGGCAAGGCAGCGGCGTTGCGGTATCTTTCCTCTAGCCTGCGACTTGCAGGGCTGTGAAGGAAACCGATGCCGAATTACACCTACAAGTGCGCTGCCTGCGGGGCTGACTTCGAGCGATCTGTGCCGTTCGCGCAGGCGCGAGCTTCGCAAGCCTGTGACTGTGGTCAGCAGGCCGAAAGGTCACTGTCGGGCGTCAGCTTCATGCTCAAGGGCGACGATTGGGCAGGCAAGAACATCAAGATCCGTGGCCAGATGGATGTCAAAAACCGCGTCCTCGAAGCCAAGCAGAGCGAGCAGAAACGGCACATGGCGTCGATGCAGCTTGCCCCCAACGTCGATGGTGAGCGAGTGGACTCGTGGGCTGACGCCAAGAAGCTGGCCGCAGAGCGAGGCAAGACCACTTCGACTTACGATGCGCTGATCCAGCGTGAGCAAGGTGCAGCATGATCCGCAGCGTATTGAACCTGATTGACCGTGGCCCGAACTACATGGACATCATGTTCCGTGTGGATCCCTCTGTCAGCAAGTACCGCCTGCTTATCGCCAAAACGATCAACGATGCCTACGACACCACAGGTGGTGCAGGCACTAACGGCGTGTTCGGCACCAATGCTCCGTTCCAGTACCCTGTGGACTTTACGTCGGGCACTACCTACCGCTCCGACTTGATTGTCCAGCGTGGTCTGGGCCGACTAGACGAGAGCGTTCGAGGCCAGACGCGGATCATCCTCGACCTGTCGCAGTATTACGGCCCAGCTAATCCCTCGGTTCCTGCCGACTACCAACTGACCTTTATCCGCGTGCAGGAGTTCAACGTCGCGCTGGGTGCCTTCGGCCCTCCCGGCCCCATCCACATCGTCGTGCCCCCGCAGTTCTTTAGCTCCATCCCGGCAGGCGTCACGCTGGCTGGCACGGCTCCCAACACAGGGGTCTCGGCAGGCAACATCCCGACGGACAATGCCCTGTGGTTCGTTCTGCCGCGCTACTGCGCTACCTCAAATATGGTCAACCGCGACAACGCCAATGACCTGTTGGTGTCGTGGGATTACGGTCAGACCTCGGCAGCAGTCGAGGCCAATCAGTCGCTGGGTCTAACCAGCGTGTCGTACAAGAACGTCCTTCTCGAAGCCGTCGGCGGCACTGCCAACTGGACGGCTGTCTTTAGCATCGTCGGCCCCGTGTAAGGGGTCTGCTCCTCCTTGTGCTGTCGTTAGGTTGTCGATAACCAAACCTAGAAGAGGTACGGCCCATCCGTACCCCAGCACGGAGAAAGACCCATGCCGTACATCTGCCTTGCCCGCAACGACATCCCCAATGGCTCAGTTCAGGTTCTCGACCTGAAGCCGAACACCTCGCAGCCTCAGCCGCGTTTGGCTCCGGGTCAAACCAAGTACGTCAACCGCACCATCCTTGGCGATGCGCTGTCGGTCACGGGTACGGCGGCGTTCAGCCCATCTGCGGCTGGCTACCTGTCGAACAGCACCAACACGGTGACGACGCTTGAGGCCATCAGCGGTCTGACGGCGTACATCCTCGATGCTGTCCAGCCGTGCAACGCTGCGGCTTCGACGGCTCGCATCCGCATCGTCAACAACCTTGCGGCGGGCAACACGATCTCGTTCACCACGGACGTTGGCACCTACACGCTGACGGCAACTCCGGGTGCCCCCGGTGCTGACCAGTTCCAAGTCGGCGGTAGCGCGGCGGCTACGGCTACGAACATCACAAATGCGTTGAACAATGCAGGCAACCAAGCCAACTGCACTACCGCTATTGGCTTCCAGTTCGCAGCGGCGGCGGTGGGCGTCAACGTGGACATCACGGCCAGCGTGACGGGCTTTGCCAGCACGGCGGCGCTCGCGACGAACGTGCCCAACGATGTGAAGTTCTTGTTTGGTGGTGCGACGGTCAACGCGACCTACGCCACGACCCGCACCCGCCGCACGGCTGAGGCGTGGAACGTCAACACCATCAACCGCGTGACGGCGGCGATTCAAGCTGCTGTGGACAGCGGCGCGGCGATGACCACCACGGCGCTGGCCACGCTGCTCTCGCCCACGGTCGGTACGACTGCTGTCTCAGCGGCCAACCCCGCTGTGTTCACTACGGCATCGGCCCACGGTCTGACCACTGGCGACAGCGTGTTCATCACGGGTTGCGCTGGCGCGGGCGCTGCCAACGTCAACAGCAAGAACTGGATCGCAACCGTTGTCAGCGCGACGACCTTTTCGATTGACTTCGACAACACCGTGGCTGGTGTCACCGCCGCTGCGGGGACGGTCGCTTACGCCCCCAGCACCAACCTGAGTGGCGCTGGGCAGCTTCTGGTTCTGGCTGACCTGTTGAAGATCCTGTCAGGCCGTGGCTACAGCCTGCCTTCGGGCAGCGTGCTGTATTCCCCCAATGCTTTGGGTGGCTCAGGCGTCAGCGGTCAGCAGTTCCACACGGCGCTGGCTGGCTCGGCGGTCGAGGATGTGACGGACACGGCGTTTCCTGCTGGCGTGTACTGGCAGACGGATGCCGCGCCCATCACGGTGAGCCTGCCGATTGATCCCATTCGCCCGACTTTCACCAGCGCGGCGTTCAACCTGTCAATCTCGCAAGGTGTGCTGGCGCAGCTTGCTGCTGGCCCGACTTGGAACCTGAACACCCGCTCGTTCATGAATGGCGAGACTGGCTTGTCGGGTCGTGCGCTGACCAACGCGGGTGCCCCAATTCGGAGCTATGCCTATCAGGGTAACCGCGCCAACTTGAAGCAGGGTTTCTCGGCATCCAACCCGAGTGCGCTGACTTCGCTGTCTGGTGTCCGTATCGTCACGGTCTATGACGACTCGGGCAATGTTTTGGTGTAAGGGTTTCACGGCCCACACCAACGGGCCAACATCTAGCAGGAGTGAAAAATGGCTTCGATCCGCGCTTATGCTGTCCCCGTTCGCAACGACTTGTCGGACAGCGTTACCCAGTTCAATGACGTGTTCCCGAACACGTCGCAGACGACCGATCTGTTCCCTGTGGGCCAGACTGGCTACGTCAACCCCGGCTTCTTTGTCACCAACACTACGGCTGGCCAGCCGCCTGTGTACGAGTTCCCTTCCGTTGTCTCCACGGTTCTTGAGACCGACACTGGTGGCGGTCTGAAGCGGCTGAACAACACGGGCTACATTGACGGTTTGGCGGTGTGGGCCTTGGACAACCTCTGTGGCTTTGACGGCGGTGCCAACGACGGCCTTGGCTTGAACGCCACGCAAGCTCGTTCGTGGGCTGGCCGCGTGATCTGCCGCGCTGTGAAGGGCCAGAGCCTGACGGCTGCTGACTTGTGTGCTTGCCTTGTCGCCGTGTCGGCTGTCGCCAGCGGTGTGGTCACGACCTCGTACACCAACGACCTGACGGCTGGTGGCGGTGGGCAGATTGGTGCGGCTGGTGGCAGCTACAAGACCACCGCGCAGATGGTCGAGGAAGTCATCAAGATCCTCTCGGGTCAGGTCTACCGCATGTTGGACAATGCGGTGCTGGCTGATGATCCCGCCAACGACTACACGGCGGTGACGCACAACCCCGCTACGCTGACGGGCGTTGCGGGTGGCACCACGGCTTCTGGCTTCTTGACTGCCCCGAACACCAACACGACGGCAGCGCAGGCGTTCCCCGCCTCGCTGGATTTCGTGCCGTACCGCACCTACTACTACGGTGCTGGCATCCTCGCCTCGGCGCAGGAAGGCCAACTGGCGGGCTTCGCTACTCACCAGCTTGGTGCGAGCAGCTTCTACTTCAAGGCAGCCAAGCTGTCCGACACTACGACGACGGCGACCTATGGCTACTCAGCCACGACCTCGACGGCTGGCACCGCACACTCGGTGCAAGCGTTGATCCCGCTGGATGCCACTGCCGCCATCAGCAACGCCAATCCCGCCATCGTGACGACCACGGTGAACCACGGCTTGAAGCAAAACGACGTGATTCGCATCCGTGGTTGCAGCATTTCGGGCAGCGTAGTTTCCAACGCTTGCTGGAAGGTCGGCACGGTGGCAAGCCCGACGACGTTCCGCCTCCAGACTCTGGCGGCTGTGGACATCAACAACGGCGCGGCTGCGGCTAACAGCACGGGTGGCTTCCTCTCGCTGGAAAACCACACGCAAGTTGTGGGGGCAGTGTCCTCGACGGACTTCGTGAACATCCCCGCGTCGGGCACCACGGCCTATGAGTTCCGCGCTGTCGTCGTCTACGACAACGAGGGCAACGTCCTTTCTGTCTAGCTCAAACCTCTCGGCTGGACAGGCGCGGCCCGCAGAGAACCCCTCTCTCTGCGGGCCGCGCTGCGTTTGCGGTATTGTGCTGCGGGTACCAATCAGAACAGAGGACACCATGACCGACTATCGCACCTCCGACCTCTACTTCGCTGCCTACCTCCGTGTCGCGGGGGTGCCCTTCCTCCGCACTGAGTACGAGGGCCGACGGATGTTCTTCGTTTTCGAGCAGGTGGATGCCTTTGACGACCTCAAGGCCCAGTACTTCACCCGCACATCCAAGGTGGTCGCCCTGAATTTCGTAGACGAGATCCGCAACTTCAAGGCGATGCTGCACGCCTAGTCAGCCTATTACCGAACTTCAACAGGAGTACCTTTTGCTGTAGAGGACTGAGCATGGCGAACCCCGTAACACTAGGACAAGTGTATGTGTTCTCCGTCCTGTTCCTAGACAGCCAGAACACGCCGATCAACGCGACAAGCGTCACGATTGACCTGTTCTACTATGTCCCTGCCCCCGCAGGGCCAAAGACCTATCTGGTGCAGGCCCAGCCGATGAACCCCGTCACCCCGCCAGAAGCGGGGCGTTTCGTCTACCCCTACCTTGTGTCGCGTGCCGACCTGCGTGGGGTGCTACTGCACGCCGAAATGCGCGGTACAGACCCCTTGACAAGTGCGGCCCTTCTAGCCACCGAGGACATCGAAACCGTCGTGAACGGAAGCACGACTACCTGTAGCGGGCTGGTTGCCCGCTTCATCCCATAAGAAACTACATCCCCCCACAGGTCTTCCGTGACAAACGACGAAATCCACCTGACGGACTTCCGCATGGCAGGCTTCCTATTGGTCAAAGGGTACGCCTTTTTGGGGACGTACACCAATGACAAGGAAGAAGTCGTGTTCCGCTTTCGATCCGATACCGCAGACCCTTTGGTGGCCTACCCCGGTTCGGCTGAACAGCGGTATGATTCCGCGTGCAGGGTGATGCACGACATGGTCAAGGTGCAAGTCCGCAAGAAGCGGGGTGCGACATGAGAAAGCGCACCAAGCCCACATCAACCAAGGTCGGGTCGCGCAAGACCCGCACTGTCGCTGAAAAGAAAGCAGCGAAAGCCCGATTCAAGCAAAGGAGAAAGCCCGTCATGCCCACGCCAATGGAACGCATCAACGCCGAAATCGCCAAGCTGGAAAACCAGATCAAGGACATCGCTGATCAGTACCAGACCTACGCCAAGGAAGTCGCTGGCGAAGTCGAACGTATCCTGAAGGACGCCAACGTCTGGGAAGACATCCACGCCCTTGAAACTGAACGGCTTCAGACGCAGCAGAAGGCGCAGGCCAAGGTGAACGACCTGCAAGCGACGATTGCCGAAAAGGCAAAGGTTCGCAACTACTTGCGGGAAATGGAAGATGCTGAAGTGGCTGCGGCTGCGGTTCCCGCCCCTGTCGTGGAAGCCCCCGCAGCGGAAGAACATGACCCCGCTGGCTGTGTTCCCCGCGACGAAGCAGAAGCTGCCCCTGCTTCAGACGAAGTGGCGGTGCCTGCGGTGGAAGAAGTCAAGAAGCGGGTCATCCTCCCCCCTTCCTTCTAGCCCCTGTCGTTAGGTTCCTTATACCGCCCACAAGTAGTGAAGGGCGGTTGATTCGCCTTCCCCTATCCCACATTCGATTAGCGATTGTTCGGGTGCCATCGGTTTGGCACTTGGACGGTGTTCTTCTACTGTTCCAACGCCGCAGGGCGTGTGGGGGAATTCATGGCGACTTATTCCAACTTCCTGTCTGGTTCCAGCGGTCAGCTTCTGATCGCTGGCGAAGCAGACACCGTAGCCTTGACGCTGGCTACCCTTCAGGTGAAGGGTGGTGCGTTCTCGACGGCTAACGCAGACAATTCGGCCCGTGGCGCGATTACGGGTGGCGCGGGTTCGTTCGACTCGTTGAGCGTCTCGGGTGCCCTTGATGTGGGCGGCAATTTCTCGGTTGCCACCGACAAGTTCACGGTGGCTGCGGCTTCGGGCAACACGACCGTGGCGGGCACCTTGGGTGTGGCGGGCAACTTTGCCATCAACACCGACAAGTTCGTTGTGACGGCTTCGTCGGGCGACACGAACATTCTTGGCAGCATGACGATTGCTGGCGACCTGACGGTCAACGGCACGACCACCACGATCAACACGCAAGACCTTCTCGTCACGGACAACACGATGGTGTTGAACTCCGCGCCGACCACGATCCGTGATGCGGCGATGGTTTTCGCGCAGAAGATTCCCGTTGGCGGGCCTGATTACTACGCTTTGACGTGGTCTACGGCCAACAGCGAATTTCGTCTGGGCCAGATCCCGTCGTCCGATGTGGGCACCCCCACGACGATCAGCATCACCGCCTACAGCGACTTGCACATTGCCGATCTGACTGCGGTGAACGCCACTCTCAGCGGTGACCTGTCTGCGGTGGATGCTTCACTCAGCGGTGACCTGTCTGCGGTGAACGCCGCCCTCAGCGGTGACTTGGACCTGACGGGCGACCTGAACATCAGCGGCAACATCGACAAGGCTGTCGGCACGCTGGCGATCACGGCGGGTACGCGGGTTTCGGTTAGCGACGTGACGTTTGCTTCGGGCGCGGTTGGCAACATCACCACCCTGTCGAGCAGCGGCGCGGCCACGCTGGCCAGCAGCGGCGCGGCTTCGTCGTTCGGCGGCGATCTGTCGGTGTCGGGCGCACTTAGCGCCGCTTCGGCTTCCATCACCAATGGTGTGTCGGCAGACCACGGCAACTTCGTTGGTGAAGTCACGGCTGACCACATTTCGACCGACGACTACGCCACCTTTGGTGGGCTGGTGACGGCAGAGTCGCTGGCGGTGTCGAACGCTTCGACCCTTAGCGGCTCCCTGACTGTGACGGGTACGCCACGGTTCGACAGCGCCATGAAGCTGAAGACGGTCGCATCCAGCCCCGCGTCGGTGAACGACTACGGCTTCATGTTCGTCAAGACTGACGGCACCACCACCAAGGAAGAACTGTTCTACCTGTCGGACGCTGGCGAAGTTCAGATCACCAAGAACGGTGCGCTGAACGTCGATGAAATCTCGATGGCGCTCCAAAGCGCCTACGATGGTGGTCAGTCGATCACCATGTCTGCGGCCAAGGGCGACATGGCCTTCTACGGCGCATCGTCGGGTAGCTGGATTTTCGGCTACGACAACGCTTCGCTGACGCAGGCTGGTTCGGGCATCGTCCAGTTTAGCGGTGGGGTGTCGGCGGCGGCGGGCTTGCTCGTCTCTGGTAACGATCTGGCGGTTTCGACCGACAAGTTCGTGGTCAACCACAGCACTGGCGCGGTCAGCAGCAGCGGCGTGATGGACATCACGGTGGCGGGCCTTTCGACGTGGAAGTCCACGTCGGGTGGCTTGGTCGTCAAGACCGACGCTGGCCCGTTGTCGATTGACGGCAAGTCGGTGGTTTCGTTGAAGAAGGACGGAACTGAATACCTGAAGATCGGTGCCAACGCCAGCCGCGTCGATGTGCAGGCCAACATTGACTTCGTTGCCCTTTCGGGTACGTCGAAGCTGGACTTCAGCGGCGCAAGCGGTGACTTCAAGGCTTCGACGGGTGCCCTGTCGTGGGCTGGCGCGAACACCAAGGCAGCCAGCATCGTGTCCACGGGCGCGGCCATCACCGTGACCGCAGGCGCGGCTTCGACGTGGTCTACCTCGTCGGGCGCACTGACGCTGACTTCGGCTGCGGCGGCTACTTGGTCAACTTCGGCTGGTGCGCTGACCCTGACTTCGGCGGCTGCGGCAACGTGGTCTACGGCGGCGGGCAAGCTGACCCTTCAGGGTGCGTCGGACGCCCAACTGACGGCGGCTGCGGGCAACCTGAAGCTGTCGGCTTCGGGCTACATCACCACCGTAGGTATGCAGGCGGGCGCGGCGGTCACGTCGGGTGCGTTGCTGGCCGTGACCAGCGCGGGCAAGGTGATCCACGCCACCAACGCCAGTGACAGCTTCATCGCTGGCATTGCGTCGGCGGCGATCTCGAACAACGCCTTCGGGGAAATCGCGTCGATGCCGGGCACCAAGATGGTCGTCAAGACCAACATTTCGGCCTACACCAACGGTGCCGTTGTGTACCTTGGCACCGATGGGGATGTGACCAGCACGGCCCCTTCGGCTGCGGGTAGCTATGTGATCCGCGTTGGCGTCGTCGCAGACGCGGCCAACGGCAAGATCATCTACGCTCCGCAGTACATGTACAAGAACCCGTAAAGCCTTCTGGGCCTAGCGGTTCCTGACTAGGGCGACCCCCTTGGGATTTCGGTTCCAAGGGGGTCGTTCTACTTTTGTCAGCCTATCAGCAGACGGTAGTATAGGCACAAGGGAGTAGCCCTTGTCGGCGGTTGGCACGATGGACAAAGCACTAAGCATGGGTTTGGGGGATGCTATTCGACGGCTGACTGCCGTGGAATGGTCGGTTCGACTCGGGCACCTCAGCCCAGAACTAGAAGCTGAACGGCACATGCTGTTGGAAGCCCTGAACGTCATTCCCGTCAAGGTGGGCTTCGACTGCGGGGATGGCGCTGAACTGGTGGAGATCCCCGACAACGTAGACATGTTCAACCATGCGGTTTCTACGTCATGCTGTCGCTTGCGCCCACAAGCCCCGCCGACACCGCGTAGGTCGTCGCGGAAGAAGGATGTCGTGGAAGCTGCCACGGTGGCGTCTGCCGTAGAAGCCCCGACAAGCGACGCACCGCCGTCGTCCGACAGCCCTTCTGAAGACGCCCCCGCCAGCCGTGGCAAAAAGCGGAAAAAAGGCTTTCTTTCCAACCTATTTGGAGATGACACATGAACTTGACCTACTTGCTTGTGTCCTACGGCATCTGCTTCGGCATCCAGAACAAGGTGCCGTCGCTGCGGAAAATCCACCCCATCGCGGAAGCCATGATCAGTTGCACCTACTGCTTGGGCACCCACACGGGTTGGATGACTTGGCTGCTGGCATGGGCCGTCAGCGGCAGCTTCCCCGCTGCTGTGGATGGTGCCCTTGCCCCTAGCGGGTGGGCGGTTCTTGCTTCTGTTGCCGTCTGGTCGATGGCGTCGGCGGCGTTCTGCTACGCGATGGATGCCCTCGTCCAATGGCTGGAAAACCATTCCGCTTGATGGGTGCCTGATGGCAGAAGAACGTGTGGACTGCAAGAACCTGATCGTGCCAGACGCCCTTCGTATGGGGTCGTTCGCCAACGCCTTTCGCATCGTGAAGGAAGCAGGCGGGGAATACTTCCTTGACTTCCTTCAGTATTCTGCCAGCGAGGAATTAGCCCTTGTGGTCGCACGGGTCAGGGTGCAAGGCCAGTTTCTGTCAGCGATCCACTCCCGCCTTGCCAGCACCATCGAAGAAGCCCAAACACCCGCAGGCATCGTCGTCCTGCTAGGCGAAGTGAACTGATGCCTCTCGCATACGCCCCCGCGCCCCCAAGGACGGACGTTCTGTTGCCGAACACGGTGGTATCCCCGACTGTGCCTGTGGGGCAGTTTTCGCCCGGTGTCGCCGTCGCGCTTGTCACTGAAGGTGGCGCAAATGTCTACCGTCCTTGCGGCTGCAAGCGGGTGGACTACGCAGATCACTTCCTTGGCTTCATCGACAGTGCTGTTTCTGCTTCTGGCGCGGTCAGCATCACCGTCTTGCGGGGGGCAATCGTCACCCCAGTACGCGAAAATGACTTGCCCTTGGTCGTAGGAGCAGCGGTCTATCTGTCTGTGACCGCAGGACAGGTCACTGCAATCTGCCCTGCTTCGGCAAATTGCCGCATCTTGCGTCTTGGCATGGCCCTAAGCCCGACGACGTTCGTGTTCAACACGGACATGCAGATGGAAATCCCCTAGTAGCGCGGGCAAGGAGCATCCTATGGCGGTTGCATTTTCCCCTGAACAAGTCCTTGGGCGTGGCGACTTGGACGTGTTCTTGACCAATTCCCAAGGCAACGCCACCAACGCGGCAGACATCTTCTACGCCATCTACTATGTAGACCCCACCCCACCAAGCACGGAAGTGCTGATTGGTTCTGACCACCGCATCCCCGTGAACCCGACGGTGGGCGAATACTACGCGGCGATCATGATCCCCGCGTCTGCCTCGCCCGGCACCTACCGCATCCGTTGGACGTTCAGCGAATACGCCACTAGCCCCCTGCAACAAGTCGTGCAGGAATTTGCGGTGGTGACACCAACGGCGATTGTTGGCCCGACCTACAACGAGCAGGAGCAGGACATGATCAACACCCTGCGCCTGCTGCTGCGCGACCAGAACCCCGACCGCTACTACCACTTCCGACCGCCAGAGTACGAGGGCAACCTCAACCAGTACAACCGCGTGTTCGGGCAGATCTGGGAGGACGCGGAGTTGTACCAGTACCTCTTGCGCTCGCTTGACTGGTGGAACATGTTCCCGCCCCGCACGGCAGAACTGAACACGCTGACCAAGCTCTACCTGCAACGCCCAGAGTGGCGCACAGCGATCTACTGGGGGGCGATTACCCACGCTTGCTTCGCCCTGTCGGCCAACTGGGTCGCTGACGAGTTCGACTACAGCATCGGCGGCGTCAGCCTCTCGCTGGAACGGTCGAGCAAGTACGAGTCGCTCAAGCAGAACAGCGAGGGGCAGTTCGACAAGGCCAGCGAGGCCAAGGCACGCACCGTCAAATACATGCGCGGCTTGCAGCAGCCCAAGTACGGTATCGGT
>Ga0208783_10001802_pt1 | contig 12535 bp, 9 predicted proteins | sample DEB19_08_DNA_2_FD_184529 | JGI IMG/M metagenome (GOLD analysis project Ga0208783, IMG submission 184529) | Aqueous microbial communities from the Delaware River and Bay under freshwater to marine salinity gradient to study organic matter... | ecosystem: Environmental > Aquatic > Marine > Coastal... | reverse complement strand
CCAGGACCACCCGGGCCGGCCCGGTCGCATCGATCGGGGTGGTTCCGTCGGGCCCGGCCGAAGGTGCGGGTTCGGTGCGGTCAGAACGACCAGTGGATCGGTGTCATCGGGTCGGGTCGGTACGAGCAGTAGGTGCCGGTGCGCAGCGATGCGCTCAAGTGTGCACCCAGTTCCGGCACCTCGACACCGAGGCGATCGGCTGCGTAGCGCAGTGCGCGCGTTACGGCGGTACGGGCTCGTTCTACATCGCTGCCGACTGACCGGAGCCTTCCACCGAGTCCGACGGCCCGCGACAATTCGGCGACCAGAAAGTCACGATCACGTTCTGCGAGTTCGGCTCGAGCCAAGTCGTTGCACCGACGCGCGTCTTCGATGTCGGCCTCGATCTCGGCGAGCCGACGTCGGTAGGCCGCTCGCGCGTGGTCATCGAGCGCCGGGAGGCCGGAGCGGTGGGCATCGTCCAGTTCGGGTGGTCCGACTGCGGCTAGTTGCCCGGTGGGGAGTGTGCCCTGTTCGACCGACACGAGATCGAGCACGTGGAACTCGCGCTCCGGCTCGGACAGCAGGCGGGCGAGGTAGCGGAACCCCTTCAGATCACGCATCGAAGCCGAAGTTCCCGAGAACGTGATCGACCTGATTTCGCCGACGAGTCGGAACGTGGCGGCCAGTGGAACCCGACCCGCGACCGGAGCGGCCGGTTGCCGCGCACGCAGCGCATCTGCTCGCGAATTGGCGCCGTAACGCTCGAATCCTTGGATCGCGGCGTCCCGCTCGAGCCGGGCCGCGGCGTCGCGACCGGTGAGTGCGAGTGCCTCGGCGAGGATCGAACGGGCGACTGCCGTCTCGAAGGGCGCCCCGATCCGGGCCCACGCACCGACGGCGCTCTCGGCGTAACCGGTGGCACGCTCGTGATCGCCGTCGAGGAGCGCGAGACGAGCCCAGGCGAGCGAAGCGGAAGCGGCGAGCCACGGGCCCCGATAGGTGTCGGCAACGGCCTGTAGTCGGGTCGTGGCAGCACGTGCGGTCTTGGCGTCGCCCATCGCCGCGGCGATCTCTACTTGCGCTTCGAGGAGCGGGGCGAGCGCGAGGTCGCCGAACGGTGGGCGCTCCTTTGACGGCATCCGGAACGGATGCTCGATCGCGTCGTGGATGAGGGCCATCGCTGTGAGGGCATCTCCGCGAGCCAGTACGACCAGCGCCATGCCGGGGTGCGGGCACCACACGTGCTCGTGAGCTGCGGCGAAGGCCTCGCTCGCACCATCGAGATCGCCCATGCGGAGTCTGATGGTGCCGAGCTCTGCGAGCGGCCAGCCGAACTCGCGTCGCATCCACGGACGCAGTTCGTCACATGCGCCGAGCGCTTCGGCTTCGGCAGCGTCGGCGGGCCCGGAGACTCTCAGGATTTCCGCCCGGTGCACCCGGCAGCGACCGTGCAACCCCCCGAACGCCGCGCCGGTCGTGCTCCACGACTCCATTGCGGTGGTCCACTCCGCCGCAACGTCGTGGCGGGCGATGCCCTGCGCCGCGCAGACCAGTTCGCAGAGCATCATTCCGGTTGTCAGCGGGTCAACCGCACCACCCATGAGCAGTGCGCCGAGCTCGTCGAGTTGGGCTAGGCCGTCATCGACCCGTCCGCTGAGAATCGTGATCCGGGCGGCGGCGGTTCGGCCGATCACGATCGCCGCCGGGTTGTCGAACTCGTTCCCAATCGCGATGGCCCGCTCCGACTGGCGACGGGCTTCTTCGAGATCGCCGCACATGAACCGCTCGTAAGTCCGCACCGCAGCGATGAGCGCGTGGGTCGGGCCCTGCGTCTCTCCCTCGAGGAGTGCCTCGGCCCGGCGGAGCCAGCCGCGCACGGGTGCCATCAGGCCCGTGTCGATCATGAGGAACATCGCCACCATCGCCGCCGCCCGACCGGCACCAGCCGGATCGCCGAGGTCGATGAGGAGGCGGTGGTGGTCCTCCCAGGCCCCGACGGCGCCCTCGAAATCGCCCGCGCCGTAGGTGGCGAGTGCGCGTTGCTCGAGCAGGTGCGGGGTCCACCCGGTGCGCCCGGCCGTGTCGATCAGGGTCAGCGCCTCGGTCCATCGGTGGGCCACGAGAGCCTCCCCAATGGAATCTGCGGTGATCATCGTTCCATTGTGACACGGGTTCTCACGCCTTCCCCACGGGAGCCGGTTTGGTCGTCCACCTCGGTCGGCGGCGTCCGAACATCACGTGACACACCTCAGAACCGGAGCCCGGCAGGGCGTCGGTCCGATCAGGAGCAGCACATGCGCATCGCACGGCAAGACATCCCCGTTGTCCTCGCGGTCCCGGGAGCAACGGCGCGCCAAGTGGGCGGATTCGGAGCACTTCCGGGGCGCGACGACCTCGCCGCCGAATGGTTCTCGCTCGGCGCCGGCACCGACATCGCGCCGCTCCTGGAGGGGCTCGAGCGCGACACCTGTCACGCCGAGCACTGGGGGTACGTGATCTCGGGAGCGCTCGTCGTGACCTACGCGGATGCGCCGGAGGAGCAGGTGTCGGGTGGCGACCTCTTCTACTGGCCTGCGCACCACTCCATCCGCGTCACCGAGGACGCCGAGGTGATCCTCTTCAGCCCGCATGCTGCGCACCTCGCTGTCGTCGACCACATGGCGGAGAAGCTCGGAGTGACGAGGTGAGTGAGGTAGCGCTCCGCTTCGAGTTCGACGACGGCGTGGACGGCGGTGCGCAACTCCAGGTCGTGGTTCCGATCCTCGGTGCGGCGATCGCTTCGGTCGCACCGGGCGACATGGACCGTCCGACGCCTTGCGCCGCCTGGACGATGAGGAACCTGCTCAACCACATCATCGGCGGAGCGACGATGTTCGCAGGCGCCTTCGGCGGTGGGCCGGTGACCGACATTTCCGGGTTGCTCCCGGATGTCGTCGGTGACGACCCCAGCGGGGCGTTCGGCGCAGCCGCGACTCGGTTCGGTGAGGCGCTCCAGCAGCCGGGAACTGCCGAGCGTGTACTCGACCTGCCGTTCGGTCCGATGACGGTGGGAACGTTCCTGCGGTTCGTGGCCTTCGACCTGACCGTCCACGCGTGGGATGTCGCATCCGTGACCGGTGCCACGGTCGATCTCCCGGATGACCTTCTGGGAGAGATCGACGCGTTCGCCCACCTCGTGCTCGAGGCGACGCCCCGCAGCGAGTTGCTGTGCGGACCGCCCGTACCGGTGCCGGCTGACGCAACGGCGCTCCAGCGTCTCGTCGCCTACGCCGGCCGTCAGCCGAGTCGGGCGGCGGCGCCCGCCTGAGCCGGCATCGGGGATCTCGCGCCGATACGCACCGACCGTCGGGGGGGTCCTCGGAACCGAGCGGTGTGATCTGCGCGCTCGCTCAGCGGTCGAAGACGCTCACGACCTCGACGTGCGGGGTGTGGGGGAACTGGTCGATCGGGGTTGCGCGAGTCAGCGTGAACCCGAAGCGACGCAGGTGCCCGCAGTCACGTTCGAGCGCATAGGTGTCGCACGACACCAGCACGACCCGGGTGGCGCCCGTGGCGTCGATCACGGCGGCTCCGTCGGGGCCCAGGCCGGCCCGGCTCGGATCGGCGACCACGAGCTCGGTCGGTGCTGCTGCCCACGTCGTGACGTCACCCTCGATCACGTCTACGTCGGGATCGTCGAGGTTGTGGCGGGCGTCGGCCGCGGCGCTGGGCGCGCCTTCGACCGCGGCCACCGACCAGCCCCGGTCGGCGAGTGCACCGGCGAAGATCCCGACGCCGCAGTAGAGATCGACGGCCCGGCGAACCGGCACCCCGTCGGCGGCGGCGAGCACGTGCGCGGTCAGGACGTCCATCGCCTCCGGGCTCGCCTGCGCGAAGGAATCGGCTGAGATCCGCCACGTGCGGCCGGCCGCCTCCTCGTGGACGACATCGCGCGAGACGTCGTCGGGCACGCGGATCGCAGCGTCGGCGGGGAGCGGCGCGGCCATGCGCTCGCCGGTCCGTGCCCCGCACCGCAGCAGCACCTCGGTCGCGTCGCCGTAGTCGGCGTCGGTGACGAGATCGACGAGCAGCGGATGGGCGACGAGGCAGCCCGCGATCGGGACGGTCCGGTGCGACCGGTAGCGCCGGAACCCGGCTCGCCCGCGATCGACCGCGACGTCGAGGGTCGTGCGGAATGCTGTATCGGCGAGCGCAACGGTGGGGGCGAGCTCGGTGGCTTCCACTCCGAGGGCCCGGGCGACCCGGTCGCGCTTCGCGGCCCGTTGCGCGTCAAGGGTGAGGTGCTGCCACTGGCAGGCGCCGCACCCGTTGGCGACCTCGGCACACGGCGGGGTGACCCGGTCGGGAGATGCCTCGATGACCTCGACGACCCGGGCGTGTACCACCCCCTTGCGGCGGGCGAGGGCGCGCACCCGGACGAGTTCACCGGGAATCGCATCGGGGATCGACACCCGTCCGCCGGGGATGCGGGCCGTGGCATCGCCGCCCCGACCGAACCCGGTCGGCGTGATCTCGAACTCGTCGCCGCGACGGAGCGCCGGTTCCTCGCGGGGACGATCGCGCCGTCGGCGGTTGCTCACCGGCCCATGATGGTCGCTGTTCGTGCACCGGTGCCGGATCCGCCGGTGGTTCCGCGCTCAACCACGCAACGTCGCCGCGATCCAGTGTGCAACGAGGTCACGGTCGATCGGCCGGGTGAGCGATGAACGAGCAGCCTCCACGCGCTCGGCCCCGATGAGCTCGACGCGGCCGGCCAGCAGGTGATCGGCCAGACCGGGCACGAACTCGGGGTGGGCCTGCACCGTCCACGCCCGTTCGCCGACCGCGAGGGCGGCCACCGGGCAGGAGTCGGAACGGGCGATGACCCGGGCGGTGGCGGGAACCTCGACGACCTGGTCCTCGTGGCTGGCGATCAGCGAGAAGTGCCGAGCGGCCGGCTCCATCGCCGGGATCGTCTCCACGACCTCGTACTCCTGCACACCGACGCCCCAGCCGCCGGGCGCGCGCTCGACTCGACCCCCGAGTGCCTGCGCGAGGAGCTGGTGGCCGAAGCAGATGCCGACGAAGGGCCGTTCGGAGGCGACCAGATCGCGGAGCAGGTCTTCGACATCACGAATCCACGGTTCGCCGTCGTAGACCGAGCGACGGCTCGGGGAACAGAGCCACCCGTCGCACTCGGAGAGCGACGCGGGCAGCTGCCCCTCGTCGGCGGCATACGGGACGACATCAATACCGACCGGCCCGAGCAGATCCGCGAAGAGCTCGGGGTAGTCGCCCGCGATGTGACGGCTCTTCGGATCGACGTGACCGACGACGAGCAGTCCTGCCCTCACCGGAACGAGAACACCGGTCCGCCGACCGGCTCCCGCGGTGGGAGCAGCCCGCGTTCGCGCAGGATCGGCATGACGCCCTCGCCGAACCAGTACGCCTCCTCGAGGTGCGGGTAGCCGGAGAAGATGAACTCGTCGAAGCCGAGGTCGTGGTACTCGGCGATGCGGTCGGCGACCTCGTCGTACGACCCGACGAGCGCGGTGCCGACCCCGCCGCGCACCAGGCCGATACCGGCCCAGAGGTTGGGGGACACGACGAGCCGGTTCGGATCGCCGCCGTGCAGCGACGCCATGCGCGCCTGACCGACCGACTGGGTCGACGCGAAGTCGCGTTGGGCCGCCGCGATCGCCTCCGGGTCCATGCGGGCGAGCAGCGCGTCGGCGACGGCCCACGCCTCCTCGGCGGTCGGACGGGCGATCACGTGGAGACGGATGCCGAAGTCGAGGCTGCGCTGCTCGGCGGCGGCGAGGGCGCGCATCCGCGCGACGCGTTCCGCGACCATGTCGGGCGGTTCGCCCCACGCGAGGTAGACGTCCACGTGGCGGGCGGCGACCCGCTCGGCGGCCTCCGACGCGCCACCGAAGTAGATGCGCGGCGTCGGTTCGGGCGGCATGCGGGTCGTGGCCGCCGCCACCGTGTAGTGGTCGCCCTCGTAGTCGAATGGTGCACCCGACCACGCACCGCGCATGATCTCGATGAACTCGCCGGTGCGCTCGTAGCGGGTGTCCTTGTCTTCCCACACGCCGAACCGGGCCAACTCGGCCGGCTCGGCCCCGGTCACGATGTTGACCAGGAGTCGGCCGTTCGACAGCCGCTGGTAGGTCGAGGCCATCTGCGCGGCGAGCGTCGGGGTCAGGAGGGTCGGCCGGAAGGCGACGAGGAACTTCACTCGGCGGGTGAGGGGGATCAGCGAGGCGGTCGCCAGCCAGGCGTCCTCGCAGCCCGTCCCGCAGGGCGTCAACATCCCGTCGAAGCCGAGCGAATCGCACGCCGTCGCGATCTGGGCGAGATACGGGAGGTCGGGCGGTCGGTGGTGCGGATCGTCGGGTCCGGGGAGCACGTCCCGGGCGTCGCCCCCGGTCGGGAGGAACCAGTGCATCCGCATGGGTTCGAGCCTACGAGGCGCGGTCTCCCGAGCGCCGGGGGAGGGGACCGCACCGACCCCCGGCGGCGCCGGTACGTCGGTCGTGAGCGACGACGTACCGGGCGGTTGCGCACGGGGTCGGGTCGGAAATCACCCGGATCGGGTGATGAATGTGACGAGGCGGTCGTTCAGGATGGAGGTGTTGCGGTGCGAGCCAGGGTCGAGTGTCGGCCGGGACATTGCTCCGTTGGTGTCGCCAGACGTAAGCCGAAGGTCGGAAGACGGAGGTACCGGTCATGACGGTCTCGCAGAGCGGAAACACCCCGGGCGCAGTCGGTGGGGGTCGCCGGTCGCGTCGATCCCGGGTGTGGCGGATGGCTCTCTCGGCGGCAGTGGCGGCTGGGGTGGCGGTGGCGCTGGTGGCGACACAGGCCGGATCCCAGGTTGTCGAGCACAAGGCGAAGACGAAACTCGAGTTCGAGGTCGTGGCCGCGAGCGATCCGGACAGTCGCCGGATCAGAACCGTCGGAGTCGGGGACGCGATCACCTACGGAACGGCGCGGCTGACCGGTCCGGCGGCGATCGGCGGGAGGCCCTTCGACGTCGAGATCCTCCTTTCGCTGCACTACCTCGACGGAAGTGGCCCGTTCACCGGGTGGTGGACCCTGACCGACTGCAACGGTGATCGGATGGCCTTCTCCTACAAGGGCGAGACGGAGAACGCGGGAAGCGAAGTGCGGATCCGTGGTCGTCTGCGGTGGCTCGGCGGGACCGGTCGCTACCTGGAGGTCACGGGCAACGGGAAGGTGGTCGGCGTTCGCGTGGGTCCGGTCGGCGGGACCGCTGAGCAGACGGTCGATCTCCGCCTCGAGCACTTCGAGCGCCCGGAGTGCAGTTTCGGCTGATGACGGCAGACGACCCGTTTGTTCCGTCGACGTTCCGAGCGGTTTCGCACGGGGTGCGTGTCGGGAGGTCGGAGTAATGATCGAGTCCGGAAACGGACGGGGTTCAGGGCAGGTGGCCCGGTGGGTGTCGCTGTTCGGGTTGCTCCTGGCGGTGACCGCCGTCGGCGCGACGGCGGCGACGGCAGCACCGAGCGCAGCGCGCTCGGGGGTCGCCGAGGACACGGTTGCGAAGCGTCGGGTGCCTGCGAGTCGCGTCGAGGGCGGTGACGTCGCGAGTTCGGATCCTGTGACCCAGGATGCGCTGTGGACTTGGAGTGGCGCCGGTAGCGCCCTCTTCCAGGACGGGATCTACAACGGGGTGTGTACGAACCCGACAGAGACCTGCTCGGTGCCGGCGTGGACCGCAAATATTCAGGAGTTTGGCTTTCCGAGCATGACGACTGATGGCGTGAACATGTACCTGATCGCGGAGCAAGGGGGCGTAGACGGTCCGCAGTGGTCGTGGAGCTGTCCGCTGGCCGGGTACGGCACGGGCTGTACAGCGATCTTCACCGGGCGCCACTACCAAGACGACGGTTATTGGTGGACCAACTTTAGTTCCGCGGCCGCAGTAGATGCCGAGGGCGCAATCGGACCGGCAGGAAAGACCTACATCTTCATCGGTGTGTATTCGAGAAACAGCGAGGACTGGAACGGAATCTTGCGGTGCCCGTCCGATGTGGCACCCTCAGACGCGGATTACGCCTCGACCTGCGTGACGGTCGATTGGTCGGGTGCGCAACGAGGCGGCCACATGCCGTATTCCATGGTCGTTGCGAACGGGTACCTCTGGGTCGGACTCCGCTCGTATAATTTAAAGTTTGGTAGTCCGCTTTCGGGTCTGGTTTGGCGGTGCCAACTCTGGAAGACGAATTCGTGCACGGTTTGGGACGATCCCGGTGACAACGCTCCGGTCAGGGACGGACTGGAGGTCGGGGGCGGGTACCTGTGGGTAGCTCTCGGCCCCGATCACAGCAGTAAGCCCGGGATCATCTGGCGTTGTGACATGTCGGTGGCGAACGGCTGCACGGTGTGGGATACGACCCCTACCGGGATCTACAAGATTTCTTACGACGGTCAGGGCACGCTCTACGTCGCCGTAAGTGGGAAAAGCTCTTCCCCGGGCATGGTCTGGTCCTGTCCGATCGCCACGAAGAACAGTTGCACCAAGGCGCCTTCGACCGACCTCGGGGGTTACGTATTCAGCGTGGAGGCCGGGCCCGCCGGTGCCTTCGCCGTGTCCTCCAACTCTGACAACGGATTCGGTGAGCTCACCTACGGCTCGCAGGTCTTGGAGAGCTGGGGGGGAAGTACATACAAGAGTCAGATGATGTACGTGCCGGTCGGCGGGCCCCGTGCGCCCGGGGCGGTGAATGTGGACGTGCCCTTCGTCGGTGCGACATCGAAGCTGGAGACCCGGTGCGCGAAGGGCGGGAAGGTGCGTGCCGAGGTGTCGGTTCGGGGACCGTTCGGTATGAGGATGAAGCGCCGAGTCGATCTGTGCTCGGCCCGGGAGGCGGGGCACGACGGACTGCACTTCGGGGCGCTCGACCCGGGTTCGTACTCGTTCGCGGTGCGGGTCGGCAAACACCGTTGGGGGGGAACGGCCGAGGTCGAGCGTGGAGCTACGACGGATATCGAAGTCGCACTCGGCTCGAAGAAGTGACGGGGGAGAGCGTCCGCCCCGGTTGCGCAGAGATCCCGGGTGGCCCGGTCGTCACGCACACCCGGGTCGGGTCGCTACCCGGGCCGGACCGTCAGTGCGGTTCGAGCAGACCGGCATCCCGGGCACGGGCGACCGCCTCGGAGCGGTGGGTGACACCGAGTTTGCGGTAGACGAAGCGTACCTGGGTTTTGACGGTGTTGACCGAGAGGCGAAGCTCGCGGGCGATTTCGGTCTGCGTCCGGTGCGAGGCCAGCATTCGGAGCACACGGGTCTCGGCTCGCGACAGGCGGGCGGGTGCTCGGTCCGTGACGTCGGTCGGTTCGCAGAGCGCGCTCACCAGCCTGTTCCCCGACCAGCGGCCGTCATCGGCCGTCGCCCGGCGCAGCTCCTCGGCGAGCGTCTCGCCCTCCCGGAGGAAGGTCCACACGTAGCCCGCCGCGGCTCCGGCATCGAGTGCACGGGCCAGAGCCCGGGAGGCGGGTCTGACCCGGGCCCGGAGGAGTTCGGCCTCGATGCGAAGGGCACGGGGCAACTCCCCGAATCCGGTGAGAGAACGGAGGGCCGCGCTGATGTCGGTGCGGTTGCCCGTCTGTTCGCCGATGCGGGCGAGCACGAGCGAACGGCGCGCCGATGCGGGCAGGGCCGCGACCTGGCGAGCGGCCCGGTCGGGGCGGCCGGCGCGGGCGTTGAATTCGGCAGCCAGCACCTGGTAGCGGGCGGCAACCGTCGGCGGCGCGGGGGAGGCCGCGCTCGTCGCGGCGGAGGCCGCGGCGTCGGGCCCCCTCCTCGCTTCGACCACTGCGAATGCGACCCGGTCGGCGATGTAGCGGTGCAAGCAGGGGTGCATCGGAGCGGTCAGGGCGCGGCAGCGGGCGAGCCAGTACTCGGCGCGGTCGAGGTCGAGCCATTCGAGCGCCAGCGCGGCGTGTAACGCGTAGAGCTCGATCCGGGCGTGGAGGGCGATGTTTCCGACCTCGCCGCCCGCAGCGAGCGCGGCTTCGGCGATCCGGGCCGACTGCTCGAGCGAGCCCCGGAGGTATGCCACCCACGCGGCCCGGGTCGGCTGCCCGACCGCCCGGGTCCGTTCGGGAACGTCGGGCCAGCGCACGACCGTCTTCGCCCAGCGCTCCGCCTCGACCGGTCGGTCGTCCACCACGGACGCGATCGTCATGATCACTGCCACGTGGTACTCGCGCGTCCGGTCGAGGACATCGGTTCCCTGGCGTTCCTGCAGGCCGACCAGTTCCCGGCGCAAAGCGGCGGTGTCACCGCGGTCGATCGCCTCGAGCATGCGGGGCTTGGTCAGCGCGAGGTCCAACTCGGTCGAAGCCGTCGGGTCGAGGTCGGAGTTGTGCCTGACCCACTGCTCGAGTTCGGCTCTGCGACCGAGAAAGGCCATGGCCAACGCGAACGTGGCGCTCCGTTCGGCGCTGGCGGCGATGAAGTCGGGCGGGAACAGGTCGATCCACTGCGCCATCGCCTCGACGGATCCGCTTCGGTACATCTCCCCGAGCGGCGCGAAGAGGATTGCGAAAGCCTCGTTGACGGCACCGGCGGCGATGAGGTGGCGGACGGCGGCCGGGCGGTTGTCCACGGCTCGTTCGACCTCGGCGGCCCGCGCGTGGAGACCGGCGAGCTCGCCGTCGTGCGCTCGTTCCAGCTCGGCCCGGAGCACGGCCCGGATGAGGGAGTGGAACCGCCAGGAGTCGGTGGCCGGATCGAGCAACACCATCGGGATTCCCTGGCGGGCCAGACCGCCGAGGACCCGGTGGCCGTCGGGCACACCGCAGAGCAGTTCGCAACGTCGCGGATCGAGTTCGTCGAGCAGCGACATCAACATGGCCGCTTCACGATCGGAGTCGTCCAGGCGGGCGAGGACCTCGTTGACCACGTAGTCGAGGATCAAGTGGTCCTCGGGCAGCATCGGTTCGCGTCCGTCGGACGGGCGGTCGCGGCGGCTCAGGATGTACCCGGCGAGCGACAGCATCGCGGGCCAGCCGCTGGCCGCGGCGCTCAGTTGGGCGACGATCTCGTCACTCACGTCGCAGCCGGCCGTCGCTCGCAGAAGTGCGGCGGACTGTACGGGGTCGAAGGACAAGGCCGCTTCGGGCACCTCGGCCAGTTCGTGTCGTGCGGCCCAGCGCCCCCAGGGCAGGGCGGGCCGGAGCCGGGCGGCGATCACGAAGCGGAAAGCCGCAGGGGCGCGCTCGATGAAGTAGGCGAGTTCCCCGAGGATCGTCTCGTCCTCGACGAGGTGAGCGTCGTCGAGGATCAGTACCAGCGGGTCCGGTTCGGCGCCGATCGTGGCGAGGAGCGCGCTGACGTCGTAGACGGCACCCGGCCCGTCTTCGTCGGAACCGGCCGCCGCTGGGGTCGGCTCGGCCGCGGCGATCGCGGCGGCCGCGTGGCGCCAGAACACCGACGGCCGACCGTCGTAGGTGTCGATCGTGTACCAGGCCACCGGATCGGCCTGTCGTGAGGCCCACTGTGCGACCGCGGTCGTCTTGCCGAAGCCCGCGGCCCCGATCACGGTCGTGACCCGGGCCCCGCGGTCGAGCACCGCCTCGACGGCCGCTCGCCGCACGGTTCCCGGGACGCCAGTCGGGATGGAGATCTTGGTTTGGAGCGGTCGCAGCGCCCGGATCGCCGATCCTGCGTCGGTGAGGCCCTCGATCACCCTCTCACGCTACTGAAGGTCCCATTTCGCCCGGGGTCGGGTCGAAAATCACCCGGATCGGGTGATGGAAGCGGGGCTCGGGTCGGTCGGGGGGCTGGTAGTCGTTTCGGGTGGTCAGCCGGGGTGCGTGTCGGGAGGTCGGGGTGATGGTCGGTTCCGGGATCGGTCGGGGTTCGGGGCGGGTGGCCCGGTGGGTGTCGTCGGTCGGGTTGGTCGTGGCGGTGGCCGTGGTCGGCGCGGCGTGCGGGTCGGGGAAATCGTCGGAGCGGCCGCGGCCGGTGGAGCGTTGGCAGGTGTCGTTGACGGGTGCGGACGGGCAGGCGTTGCCGAAGGTGACGTTGAAGAACGGTCGGCAGATTCCGCAGTTGGTGGTGGGTGGCACGTATGCGGTGAATGCGACGGTGCCTGCGGATCTGCGGTCGAAGGTGCGCGGGAAGGTTCTGGTGTTGCAGCGCCGTGCCGGGGCCGAGGGTGCGTGGAAGACGATGCGGGTCATCGGGGTGGACGAGCGCAACCGTATCCGTGAGAAGTTCACGGCAGGCACGGCGCTGGTGAGTCTGCACGACTATCGGATCGCGGTGGTGGAGCCGGAGTCGCCGGAGGCGAAACCGGCGGCGGCGGGTGCGTCCGGCGATGGGGGAGTGCGTCTGATGGCGGCGACGCGGCCGGCGCAGGCGACGGTCGAGACGGTTGCGGCGAGCGAATCGACGACGGCGGTCGGTGCCGTGCAGTACGTCGTCCAGCTCGTGAATAAGACGAACAACAACTTGTACGTCTACGTGCCGACTGCGCAGTCGGACGGGAACTACAAGGAAGCCAAGATCGCGATTGCGGAAGGTGCGACGAAGTCG